>Ga0137415_10000064_pt1 | contig 80173 bp, 65 predicted proteins | sample CZODoug3_1_1_16f_FD_183082 | JGI IMG/M metagenome (GOLD analysis project Ga0137415, IMG submission 183082) | Vadose zone soil fungal communities from Angelo Coast Range Reserve, California, USA - CZODoug3_1_1_16fungal (Hybrid Assembly) | ecosystem: Environmental > Terrestrial > Soil > Vadose... | reverse complement strand
TCGCCCCCGGCGGGCTGCGCCGGATCTACGACGGCGTGCTGGACAAGCTCGACTCGGCGGTCCAGGCCGGCTGAGGTCAGGGCCTTCCGAGTGTCGGAAGGGTCGGCAGGTAACTCCGGCGACCGACCCTTCCGACACTCCACCCCCACGGCCCGAAGGCTGGACTCCCCAGGCGGCGGCACTCACGGGTATGACCTCAGCGGCCGCGCAGGGGCTTGCCCCATTCGACCTGCTCACGGAGCTGGCGCTTGAGGATCTTGCCGCCGGGGTTGCGCGGCAGCGGGTCGTTGCGGACCACGACGAACTGCGGGATCTTGAAGTCGGCCAGCCGGTCGCCGAGGTAGTCGAGCACCGCGTTCGGGTCCAGCGCGCCGCCCGGCACGGCCACCAGCACCGCGCCGACCTTCTCGCCCAGCACCGGGTCCGGCACCCCGACCACCGCCGCGTCGGCCACCCCGGGCGCCCCGGCCAGCGCGTTCTCCACCTCCACGGAGTACACGTTCTCGCCGCCCCGGTTGATCATGTCCTTGGCCCGGTCGACGATGTAGACGAGGCCCTCGTCGTCGATCCGGGCCAGGTCACCACTGTGCAGCCAGCCGTCGACGAAGGTGTCCCGGGTGGCGTCCGGCTTGTTCCAGTAGCCGGCGACCACGTTCGGCCCCCGGATCAGCAGCTCGCCGACGTCGCCCGGCCCGTCCAGCACGTCGACCGCCAGGTCCACCACGGGCGCGGCGAAGCCCACCGAGTCGGCGTGCTCGGCGGCCCACTCGTGCGGCAGGTACGTCGAGATGGACGCCGTCTCGGTGAGCCCGAACCCGTTGCCGACGCGCGCGTTCGGGAACCGCTCGGTGATCCGGCGCACCAGCTCGGGAGCCATCGGCGCGCCGCCGTAGGACAGCCGACTGACCCCGCTGACGTCGAACTCGCCGAAGTTCGGCTGGGCCATGGCGAGCGCGTAGATCGCCGGCACGGTGGTCAGCAGGTTGATCCGCTCGTCGACGACCGTGCGCAGGAAGTCCTGCACGTTGAACGTGGGCAGCACGACCGTGGTGCCGCCGACCGCGAGGTGCACCAGCAGCTGGCTGTTGCAGCCGGTTACGTGGAACAGCGGCACCGAGATCAGCCCGCGCTGCGCTGCCCCTTCCGACCGGTCCAGCTCGATCACGCGCAGGGCGGTCTCGACGTTGGCCAGGAAGTTCTCCTGGGTGGTCATCGCGCCCTTGGGGAACCCGGTCGTGCCGCTGGTGTAGAAGATCGCCGCGAGGTCGTCGTGGCGCAGGTGGTCCACCGAGTGCGGCGGGCCCTGCGGCAGCGGCTCGCCGGGACGCAGCACCACCGCCGCCCCGGAGTCGCCGAGCACGTACTCGATCTCGGGCTGGGCGAACCGGGTGTTCACCGGCACCGCGACCCCGCCGGCCAGCTGGGTGCCGAGAAAGCCGAGCACCCAGTCGATACCGGCCGGCAGCAGGTTGGCCACCCGGTCGCCCGGGGCGACGCCGGCGTCGACCAGCCCGCCGGCCACCTGCGCGGCCCGGTCCCACAGCTGCCGGTAGCTCAGCCGTCCCTCGTCGGCCCGGCCGACCTCGACCAGCGCCTCGGCGTCCGGGTCCCGCTCCACGGTGGCCCGCAGCATCTCCACCAGCGAGGCCGGCAGGTCGGCGTAGTGCGCGAGGCCGCGCTCGTCACGGGTGATCCCGGCCGTGTCGAACGGCGCGCTGCCGCGCGTCGCCGCGGTCACCCCGCCGCCGTGAAGTAACGCCTCGGGTTGTGCACCAGCATGGTCTTGATCTGGTCCTCGGGCACGCCCCGCTCGCGCAGCGCGGGCAGCACGTCGTTGGTGATGTGCCGGTAGTGCCAGTTCGGCGCGGCCGCCTTGAGCATCGCCTGGGCCTGCTCGCCGGAGAAGAAATCCATGTAGCAGGCCGCGTCATGGCTGAGCACGATCCGGTCCGCGTAGCCCTGCGCGCACAGCGCGACGATGGTCACGATCCGGTCGGCGGTGGGGTTGAACATGTCCAGCCCGAACCGGTCGCAGCCGATGGTGGCGCCCTGATCCATGATCCACTTGAGGTAGTCGAGGTCGTTGCTGTCCCCGGCGTGCCCGATGACCACCTTGGTCAGGTCCACGTTGTGCTTGGCGTAGAACTCCAGCGCGAGTCGGCCGGTCTGGTGCGCCGAGTTGGTGTGCACGGTGATCGGGACGCCGGTCTCCCGATGGGTCTCGCAGATCGCCGCCTGCACCCGGGCCTGGTCCGGAGTCAGCCCGGCCTCCTCGACAACACACTTCAGGAACGCCGCCTTCACGCTGGTACCGCTGATGCCCTCCCGGATGTCCCGGACGAACATCTCGGTCATCAGCTCCGGCCCGCCGAGCAGCGTGTCCGGGCCCCGGTAGTGGAAGAAGTGCGGGATCGAGTCGAACGTGTAGATCCCGGTGGCGGCGATGATGTTGATGTCCACCTCGGCGTTGACCCGCTGCACCCGAGGCAGGTAGCGGCCCAGCCCCACGACGGTCGGGTCGACGATGGTGTCCACCCCGGCGGCCTTCAGCTTGCCGAGCTTCTTGATCGCGTCGGCGACCCGGACGTCCTCGTCCCACCACTCGTCGCCGTAGTTCTGCATCACGTCCGGGGTCAGCACGAAGACGTGCTCGTGCATGAGCGTCACGCCGAGCTGATCCAGCTCGACCGAACCCAGGACCGTCTCTACCGCAGCCATTCAGCCGCACCTCCCGCGCCCAGCCCGGTGCCGGGCAGATCCCACCCGTCGATGGGCAGGATCATCATCATGGTGCGGGGTCGAGCGCGGGGTCAATGCGACTGGCCGGGTGGCCGATAAGGTCCCGACGTGGCGACGCCGGGGCAGGGTAACGCGGAGTTGAACAGCGTGGAGCTGTTCAGTGGCGGCGGCGGCCTGGCCCTGGCCATGCACCGCGCCGGGTTCCGGCACCTGCTGGTGAACGAGCTGGAACGGCGGGCCTGCGAGACCCTGCGGATGAACCGGGGCACCGACGGCCCGGCCGGCTGGCCGCTGGTGCCCGGCGACGTGCGTGCGGTGGACTTCACCCCGCTGGCCGAACGGGTCGACGTGGTCGCCGGCGGGGTGCCCTGCCAGCCGTGGAGCCTCGGCGGCGCGCACCGCGGCCCCGACGACCCGCGCAACCTGTGGCCGGAGCTGTTCCGCTGTGTCCGGGAGACGCGGCCGAAGGCGGTGCTCGCGGAGAACGTGCGCGGCCTGCTGCGGCCGTCGTTCCAGCCGTACTACGCCTACATCCTGCGCGAGCTGGCGCTGCCGTTCGAGCGGCGGGTGGACGGCGAGGACTGGCGCGACCACGACCGCCGGCTGGCCAAGTCACTGGACCGGGACCGCGCCGACGCGGGCGAGCGCTACGACGTGTTCTGCCTGCCGGTGAACGCCGCCGACTACGGCGTGCCGCAGATCCGGCAGCGGGTCTTCGTGGTGGCGTTCCGCCGTGACCTCGGCCTGACCGGCTGGGCCCCGCCCCCGCCGACGCACTCCGAGACCGCGCTGCTGGCCGAGCAGGCCTCCGGCGAGTACCGGGCGCGGCACGGCCTGCCCGGTGTGCCGTCGTCCGAGCCCGGCCCGTGGACTGCCGGGCCGGACGTGGGCGGGCCGGGCGCTGCCGGGCCGGACGTGGGCGGGCCGGACGTGGGCGGGCCGGACGTGGGTGGGGCGCGGCCGTGGCGCACGCTGCGGGACGCCATCGCCGACCTGCCGGAGCCGCCGGAGCCGTTCGAGTCCCGCGCCGAGCACCCGGACTGGCTGCACCACTACGGCTGGCCGGGCGCCCGGATCTACCGGGGACACACGCCGAACGAGCTGGACCGCCCGGCCAAGACCGTCAAGGCCGGCGTGCACGGGGTGCCCGGCGGGGAGACGGTGCTGCGCCGCGACGACGGCTCGGTGCGCTACCTGACCGTGCGCGAGGTGGCCCGGATCATGACCTTCCCGGACGACTGGTGGCTCGCCGGGCCGCGCGGCGAGCAGATGCGCCAACTGGGCAACGCCGTGCCGGTCACCCTCGGCCAGGCAATGGCCACCGCCGTCCACACCGCCCTGACCACCGCGCGCTGACCCCACCGCACACATCGTCGTTACGCCGCACACAAGTAAGAACCTGCGTGCGGCGTCACGACGATGTGTGCCGTGCACCGGGCACTGCACCCCGTGCCACGGCCGCCACACGACACCCGCCCGGGCACCCGCGGCGGCGGCCTGCCGGAGTTACTGATGCTTGGAGGCGAGTCCTTCGGGGGCGGAGGAGATGGCGCGCCGGATGGCGTCGGCGAGGGCGAGGGCGGTCTCCTCGGTGAGCTCGAGGGCGACGCGGGCGGACGGCCCGAGCGCAGGGTTGAGCACGTCGATGTTCACGGTGTGGCCGTACTGGGCGTGCACGGGGTGGTCGACATACACGGTCGCCTCGCTGGCGCCGAACCAGCCCGTCGAGCCCTTGCCGCTGCCGTCCACGGTGATCTTCTCGGTCAGGTACGTGCACATGGCGGCCTCCTCAGGCGGACAGGTTGGTGCCGAAGAAGGCGAGGATCTTGCGCCAGCCGTCCACGGCGGCCTCCGGCCGGTACGCGGGCCGGTCGACGGAGAAGAACGCGTGCCCGGCGCCGTCGTAGCTGTGGAACTCGTGCGCCTTGTCCAGCCTGGTCAGCTCGGCGTCCAGGGCGGCCACCGAGTCGGGCGAGGGGAACTTGTCGTCCACCCCGAACAGGCCGAGCAGCGGCGCGCTGAGCTTCGGCGCCAGGTGCAGAATCGGCTGCATGGCCTTGGGCATGCCCTCCGGCGGGTCCTCCACCACGAACGCGCCGTAGCAGTCGACCGCCGCGTTCACCGGCAGCGAGCAGGCCGCCAGGAACGTGTGCCGGCCGCCGGAGCAGTAGCCGATCACGCCGATCTTGCCGTTCGCCCCGGGCAGGCCCTTGAGGTGGGCGGACGCGCCGGCGACGTCGCCGACCAGCCGCTCGTCCGGCACCCCGCCGGCGGCGCGCACGGTCGCCGCTGCATCGTCGGGGTCAGCGCCGGGGGCCTCCCGGGAGTACAGGTTCGGGCAGATCGCGTGGTAGCCCTCCACCGCGAACCGCCGGACGATCTCCTTGGTAGCGGCGTCGTAGCCGGGCATGTGGTGGATCACGACGACTCCGCCGCGCGAGGCCTGGTCCACCGGTCGGGCCAGGTAGGCCTCGATCTGGTCGCCGCCGTGGCCGCTGATGGTGACCGTGCCGGCGACGATCGCGTCGGTCAGCTCGTCGGTGCTCATGCCTGGGTCCTCTCGGTGCTCGGAGTACTGCTCGAAGTACTGCTCGGGGAACTACTGGCGGGACGGTTGGGGCCGCCCCGGAAAAAGGAGGCGAGTGCGGAGACCAACGCCATGATCGCCGCCGCGGTGAACACCGTAACCAGGCCGTGGTGGAACGGCTCGGAGATGAGCTGAGGAAAGAACTCAGTTCCGGTCAGGGTGGCCCGGTTCGCGGCGGGCAGTGCGTCGAGGGCGCCACTGGGCCCGAGCAGGTGGGCGATCGGGTTGGCGCCGAGGAACGCGGCGAACAGGGTGCTCACCGGCGGCAGGTTGGCGAGGTCGGCGGCGACCGAGGCGGGCACGCCCTGCGCCCGCAGGCCGGCGGACAGCGTCTGGGGCAGTGAGCCGGCCAGGCCGACGACCATCAGCGAGAAGAACACCCCGATGGACAGCGCGGTGCCCGAGTTCTGGAAGGTCGACCGCATGCCGGACGCGACGCCCCGCTCGCCGGGCGCCACGCTGCTCATCACGCCGGAGGTGTTCGGCGCGGAGAACATGCCTTGGCCGATCCCGCTCAGACCGAGCAGCAGCGCGAACACCGGGTAGTCGAAGTTGACCGGCAGCGCCAGCAGCCCGACGAACGCGCCGGCCATCAGCAGCAGCCCGGTGGTGGCCAGGGCGCGCGAGCCGAACCGGTCGGACAGGGTGCCGGCGGTCGGCCCGGCGATCAGGAACCCGGCGGTCAGCGGCAGCATGTAGATGCCGGCCCAGAGCGGCGTCGCGGCGAAGTCGTAGCCGTGCAGCGGCAGCCAGATGCCCTGCAGCCAGATGATCATCATGAACTGCAGGCCGCCCCTGGCGATCGCGGTGAGCAGGGCGGCGAGGTTGCCGGCGGCGAACGCGCGGACCCGGAACAGAGCCAGCCGGAACATCGGCTCCGCGACCTTCGTCTCGATCACCCCGAAGACCACCAGCAGGGCCACGCCGACCCCGATCCCACCGAGCACCAGCGGGTTGGCCCAGCCGGTCGAGTGCCCCCCGTACGGCTGGATGCCGTAGGTGATGGCGGCCAGGATGAGCCCGGCGCCCACGGCGAAGGTGAGGTTGCCCGGCCAGTCGATCCGGGCGGCGCGCGGGCTGCCGACCTCGCGCAGGCTGCGATAGGACCACACGGTGCCGAGCACACCGAACGGCACGCTGATCCAGAACACCGCGCGCCAGTCGATCTCGGCGAGCAGTCCGCCGGCGACCAGCCCGAGGAACTGCCCGGCCAGTGCGCTGATCTGGTTCACGCCCAGCGCCATGCCGCGCTGCTCGGTGGGGAACGCATCGGTCAGGATGGCCGCCGAGTTGGCGGTGAGCATCGCGCCGCCCACGGCTTGCACCACCCGCCAGCCGATCAGCCAGAGCGCGCCCTGGCCGGCGTGGAACGGGTCGAAGGACAGCGCGACCGAGGCCACGCTGAAGATCATGAAGCCTCGGTTGTACATCTTGACCCGGCCGAACATGTCGCCGAGCCGCCCCAGCGCGACCACGAGTACGGCCTGGACCAGCAGGTAGCCCAGGATCATCCAGAGCAGGTAGCCGATGTTGCCGGGGTCAAGCGGGTCCAGCCCGATGCCCCGGAAGATCGCCGGCAGCGCGATGATCACGATCGAGCCGTCCATCGCGCTCATCAGCACGCCGAGCGTGGTGTTGGACAGCGCCACCCACTTGTACCGATCGCCGCGCACCACCGGCGGCCCGAGTAACTCCGTCACCGACGCTCCACCAACTCGATAGTTAGCACAACTACGTAACTTAACGCGCCAACCAGCAGCACGTCGACCGCTCAACCCGCACACACCTTCCGGCGCCGACACACGGCCTCCGGACACCACACACGCGTTCTAACTCGTGTGCCACGTCGAGAGCCGGCGTGCCGCCGCCAGAGCCCGTGTGTCACCGCCGCGACTCGTGGGCGACCAACGGAACCTGCGTGCCGCCGCCGCACCTGCGTGCCGCCGCCGCAACCCGTGCGCCACCTCCGGAACCCCTGTGCCAGCCGCGCAGAACTTGTGTGCCACATGCGGAACTCGCGAACATCTACCACATTCGAGCGGTTGTGATCACAGATCACGGGCGCTACTGTGATCGCGGGGCAACCAACGGAGGAAGCACCGACCATGGCAGAGCTGAGCGTGCCGGTACTGATCGTCGGCGGCGGCGCCTGCGGGCTGGCCGCATCCCTGTTCCTGTCCGACCTGGGGGTGGACCACCTGCTGGTGGAGCGGCACAGCTCGACGTCGCACCTGCCCAAGGCGCACTACCTCAACCAGCGCACCATGGAGATCTTCCGCCAGCACGGCGTCGCGGACTCGGTGTACGAGGTCGGCACCCCGCCGGGCAAGTTCGGCAAGGTCCGCTGGCGCACCTCGCTCGGCGGCGACGGCCCGCTCGATGCGCGCACGTTCTTCACCATGGACAGCTTCGGCGGCGGCGAGCTGCTCGATCGGTATGCCAAGGACAGCCCCAGCCCGTCCAGCAACTACCCGCAGCTGCGGCTCGAACCGCTGATCCGCCGGCACGCCGAGGAGCGCGGGCCCGGCCGCGTGCGCTTCGGCCACGAGCTGCTCGAGCTCGCCCAGGACGCGGACGGCGTGAGCGCCACGATCCGCGACCTGGGCACCGGTGAGACGACCCAGGCGCGGGCGCAGTACCTGATCGCAGCCGACGGCGGCAAGACCGTGGGCGCCGCGCTCGGCGTCCAGATGCAGGGTCCGACCGGGCTGCTGGACATGGTCAGCACCCACGTCAGCGCCGACCTGTCGGCGTGGGCCGACGAGTCCAGCCTGATCACCTGGTTCCTGAACCCGGACGGCGCGGGCTCCTGGGGCAGCGGTGTGGTGGTGCCGATGGGTCCGACCTGGGGCGCGAAGTCCGAGGAGTGGGTGCTGCACTTCACCTTCGGCCCGGACGACCCGGCCCGGTTCGACGAGCAGGCGATCGTGCCCCGGATGCGGGAACTGCTCAAGCTGCCGGACCTGGACGTCACCGTGCACAAGGTCAGCCACTGGATCCTGGAGGGCGTGGTGGCCGACCGCTACCAGGTCGGCCGGGTTTTCCTGGCCGGCGACGCGGCGCACCGGCACCCGCCGACCACCGGCCTCGGCCTGAACACCGCGATCCAGGACGCGCACAACCTGGCCTGGAAGCTCGCCGCCGTGCTGACCGGCCGGGCCGCGCCGAGCCTGCTGGACAGCTACCAGCCCGAACGCCAGGCGATCGGCGTGCGCAATGTGGACTGGGCCATGTTCACGTTCATGAACCACCTGGTCATCGACGCGGGCATCGGCCTGCTACCCGGCCAACCGGCCGAGGCGAACCGGGCCGCCTTCGAGGCCTACTTCGCCAAAACCCCGATGGGCGCCACCCGCCGGGCCAGGGCGGCCGAGGTGATCCGCACCCAGCGCACCGAGTTCCAGGCGCACGACCTGGAGATCGGCTTCCACTACGCGTCGGGCGCGCTGGTCGGCGACGGTACCGCCGCCCCACCGGCCGACCCGATGGGCGGCGCGCCTTTCACCGGACCCGACGGGGACCCGTGGGCGGAGGCGGCGCGGCGGGCGGCCGAGGAGATCGGGGTACCGGTGCGGCTGGTACGCATCGGGGTCGAGTACGCCGACGTGGACTGCGACTGGGCCCGCCTGCGCCAGGTCTCCGACGCCGGCGCGGTACTGGTCCGCCCGGACAACCACGTGGCGTACCGCGCGCCCGGCGCCGTCCACGATGCCACCGACGCGCTGGTCACGGCGCTGACCACAGTGCTCGGCCGCGCCAGCTCGACCCATTGACCCGAACCGCTGACCCGAACCAGCAACCCGAACCGTAGAGAGGTAGCGATGGCCGCAACACCGAAGTTCGCCCACGTCGTGCTGCAGACGAGCAAGCTGGCGGAGATGCGCGACTGGTACTGCACCCTGCTGAACGGGCACGTGGTGTTCGAGAAGGGTGGGCTCTCGTTCGTCACGTTTGACGAGGAGCACCACCGGATCGCGTTCCTGGCGCCGCCGGTGCCGCTGGAGCCGAAGTCCCCCTCGGCGGCCGGCATGCACCACGTGGCGTACACCTTCGCCTCGCTGGACGACCTGCTGGAGCGCTACACCGCGCTGAAGGAACGTGAGATCCTGCCGCACGTGCCGATCCAGCACGGGGTGACGACCTCGCTGTACTACCGGGACCCGGACGGCAACTTGGTCGAGATGCAGGTGGACAACTTCGCCACGGCCGCCGAGGCCACCGCCTACATGGAGGGCCCGGAGTACGAGCAGGATCCGATCGGGGTGTCGTTCGACCCGGAGCGGATGCTCGCCGCGCGGCGGGCCGGCACCGCCGAGGCACAGCTGTGCACCCGGGGCTGGGCGCTGGCCACCGACCCGGACCTGCCCAGCCCGCTCGCCAACCTGACCAGCTGACAACGGAGAAGACCCCCGTGACCAACTCGATGCGCCGGATCAGCACGACCACCGTCGTCGACCAGGTGACCGACGAGATCCGGCGCTCGATCCTGGCCGGTGTGCTGCCGCCCGGCCAGGAGCTCTCCCTGCGCGAGCTGGCCGACCGGCTCGGGGTCAGCACGATCCCGGTCCGCGAGGCGCTACGCCGGCTGGAGGGCCAGGGGCTGCTGGTGACCACGCCGGGGCGCAGCAGCCGGGTCGCCCCGCTGGACCCGGCCGACCTGCACGGCATCTACCGGCTGCGGCTGGCGCTGGAACCGGAGATCGCCAGCCGGTCCTGCCTGCTGCTGCCCGACATCGAGCTGGAGCGGCTCGGCGAGATCGCGGAGTCGTTCGGCGGCGAGGGCACCCGGACGGACGACGTGTACGAGGCACACCACGACTTCCACCTGCGGCTGCTCGCACCGGCCGCCACCGAGTGGGACGTCCGGACGCTGCGCGGCCTGTGGCACGCCGCCGAGCGCTACCTCCGGCTGGCATTCGGCGCCCTGGAGAACCGTTCCGACGAACATCCGCGCCGGGAGCGCGCACACGCCGAGCTGCTCGCCGGATTCCGCGCCCGCGACCCCGCACTGGTTGAGGCGCTCGTCCGGGAACACCTGCTGGCGAACGAGGCCATCGCCCAGCGGGCCATCGCCCGCCTCTGACCGCACCCCGACACGTGGGCCAGGGACCATGCAGCTGGCACGGGTGGCACACGCCTTCGGTCGGCGGCACACAGCTCGTGTACGTGGCACACGGCCCCTGGACACGGCACACGCGTTAGAACGCAGGTGCACGCTCCACACCCCGTGTGCCAGGGCCAGAACCCGTGTGCCGGCCGGCCCGGGGCGGCGGCCCAGGGCGGCGCCGGCCCGACGCGGCGCCGGTTCCGGGGCGGTGGTTCGGGGGTGCGTGGGGCGGCGGCCGGGGCTACTGGTCGGGGGTGGTGAGGACGGCTAGGACCTGGCCGGTGTTGACCTGGCTGCCCGCCTGCACCGGTACCTCGGTGAGCGTGCCGGCGGCCGGGGCGGCGACGGTGTGCTCCATCTTCATCGCCTCCAGCACGATCAGCGGCTGGCCGGCGGCCACCTCGGTACCGGGTTCGGCGAGCACTCGCAGTACCGAGCCTGGCATCGGCGCGAGCAGCGAGCCGGGCGCCACCGAGTCGGCGGGATCGGTGAACCACGACATCTCGCGCAGTCTGCTGGCACCGTCCGGCCCGTCCACGTACACCTCTGCCGCCGCGCCGACCCGGTGCGCCGCGTCGACCCGGTGCGCCGCGTCGACCCGGTGCACGGCGTAGGCCCGGCGCACCCCGTCGATCTCCAACGTGACCCCGTTCGGGCTCGCCGCGAGCAGCCGCACCGACTCCCCGAGCGGCTCGCCGTCGACGCTCACCCGCAGCCCGTACCGCCCGAACCGGTACGCCACCTCCACCGTCCGGGGACCGTCGGCGTAGCGCACCCGCCGCGCCGGGCCGACCACGCTGCGCCAGCCCGACGGCAGGCTGCGCAGCACCGGCGCCGCCGCCCGGTTCGCCGCCTGCCCCGCCAGCGCCGCCGCCACCGCGTGCCTCCCTCGTGAGTGGCGAGTGGTCCCCTGGGACCACTCGCCACTCACGAGGGCCGGGTGGCGGGCGAGGTAGCCGGTGTCGGTGTGGCCGGCCAGGAAGTCGGGCTCGCGCAGGATGCCGACGAGCAGGTCGCGGTTCGTGGTGACCCCGTGGATCCGCGCGCCGGCCAGTGCTCGGGCCAGCCTGCGGGCGGCGTCGGCCCGGGTACGGCCGTGTGCGATGACCTTGGCCAGCATCGGGTCGTAGTGCGGGCCGACCACCGATCCGGTCGCCACCCCGGCGTCCACCCGCACCCCGTCGACGGGCGGCACCTCGAACGCGTGCAGCGTGCCCGTCGCGGGCAGGTAGCCGGCCGGCACGTCCTCGGCGTAGAGCCGCGCTTCGATGGCATGCCCGCCCAGCCGGGCACCGAGCAGCTCCGCCGGCAGCGGTTCCCCGCCGGCCACCCGCAGCTGCAGCTCCACCAGGTCCAGGCCGGTGACCAGCTCGGTGACTGGGTGCTCCACCTGCAGCCGCGTGTTCACCTCGAGGAAGTAGAACTCCCCGGACGCCGCGAGCACGAACTCCACGGTGCCCGCCCCGGCGTAGCCGATCGCCTTGCCGGCGGCTACCGCGGCGTCGCCGAGCGCCGCCCGCAGCCCGTCGTCCACCGCCGGCGACGGGGCCTCCTCGAGGATCTTCTGGTATCGCCGCTGGATGGAGCACTCCCGCTCGAACAGGGCCACCACGCCGCCCCGGCCGTCGCCCAGGATCTGCACCTCGATGTGTCGGGGGTCGGGCAGGTAGCGCTCCAGGAACACCGTGCCGTCACCGAACGCGGCCGCCGCCTCGCGTCGCGCCGCATCCACCGCGCCGGCCAGCTCCGCGGCGCCGCGCACCACCCGCATCCCCCGGCCGCCACCGCCGAACGCCGCCTTCACCAACAGCGGAAACCCCACCTCGGCCAGCTCTGTCCCGGAGGCCAGCTCTGACGCGGGAACCCCGGAAGGATCGGACAGGACCGCCCCGGGCAGCACCGGCACCCCGGCGCGCCGCATCAGCTCCTTGGCTGCGATCTTGTCCCCCATCGCCGCGATGGCCTCCGCCGACGGCCCGACGAAGAGCAGCCCGGCCGCGGCGCAGGCCCTGGCGAACGAGGCGTTCTCGGACAGGAAGCCGTAGCCGGGGTGCACCGCGTCCGCCCCGGTGGCCCGCGCGGCGGCGAGCACGGCGTCGGTGCGCAGGTAGGTCTCGGCTGGGGTCACGCCAGGCAGCCGGACCGCCTCGTCCGCGGCCGCGACGAACGGCAGCTCCGCATCGGCATCGGAGTACACCGCGACCGTGCCGATGCCGAGCGCGTGTGCGGTGCGGAACACCCGGGCGGCGATCTCGCCCCGGTTGGCCACCAGCAGCTTGGTGATCATCACGCTCACATCCGGAAGACGCCGAAGCCGCGCCGGCCGGCGACGGTGTTGGAGTGCGCGGCGGACAGGCCCATGCCGAGCACGGTGCGGGTGTCGCGCGGGTCGATGATGCCGTCGTCGTAGAGCCGCGCGGTGACGTAGAAAGAGTGCGACTCGGCCTCGATCTGCGCCTCGATCGCGGCGGTCCGCTCCGCGTCGGCCGCCTCGTCGAACTCCCGGCCCGAGGACTCCGCCGAAGCTCGTCCGACGATGGACAGCACCCCGGCCAGCTGCGCGGCGCCCATCACGGCGAGCTTCGCACCCGGCCAGGCGAACATCAGCCGAGGGTCGTAAGCGCGCCCGGACATGCCGTAGTTGCCCGCCCCGTACGAGGCCGCCATGTTGACCGTCAGGTGCGGCACCGTGCTGTTGGCCACCGCGTTGATCATCTTGGCGCCGTCCTTGACGATGCCGCCCTGCTCGTAGCTGGTGCCGACCATGTAGCCGGTGGTGTTCTGCAGGAAGATCAGCGGGGTGTCGGTCTGGTTGGCCAGCAGGATGAACTCGGTCGCCTTCTTGGCCTCCTCGCTGAACAGCACGCCCCGGTGGTTAGCCAGCACGCCGACCGGGTAGCCGTGCACCCGCGCCCAGCCGCAGACCAGCGCGGTGCCGTAGCGCGGCTTGTACTCACCGAAGTCGGACCCGTCGACCACCCTGGCCAGCACCTCGCGCGGGTCGAACGGCACCTTGGCCTCGGTGGGGATCAGGCCGAGGATCTCGTCGGGGTCGTAGCGCGGCGGCTCCGGATCGGGTGAGGGCGGCGGCCCGAGCTTGTGCCACCCCAGCTGCGACATGATCATCCGGCCGAGTCGGATCGCGTCCAGCTCGTCGACGGCGAAGTGGTCGGCCAGCCCGGAGACGCGGGAGTGCATGTCCGCGCCACCCAGGTCCTCGTCGTCGGCGACCTCGCCGGTGGCCATCTTGACCAGCGGCGGCCCGCCGAGGAATACCTTGGCCTGCCGATCCACCAGCACCGCGTAGTCGCACATGCCCGGCACGTACGCACCGCCGGCGGTGGAGTTGCCGAACACCAGCGCGACGGTCGGCACGGCGGCGGCCGACAGCGCGGTCAGCTCGTGGAAGATCCGGCCGGCCGGCACGAACAGGTCGGCCTGGGTGGGCAGGTCGGCCCCGCCGGACTCGACCAGGTTGATCACCGGCAGCCGGTTCACCCTGGCGATCTCCAGCGCGCGCAGCGTCTTGCGCAGCGAGTAGGGGTTCATCGCGCCGCCGCGCACGGTCGGGTCGTGCGCGAGCACCACACACTCCGCCCCGGAGACCACGCCGATGCCGGTGACCACGCTGGCCCCGACGGTGAACCCGGTGCCCCAGGCAGCCAGGCCGGACAGCTCCAGGAACGGGCTGTCCGGGTCGACCAGCAGCTCGATCCGCTCCCTGGCCAGCAGCCGGCCGCGCTCCCGGTGCCTGGTGGCGTACCGTTCCCCACCACCGGCCGCGGCCAGTTCCAGCTGCTCGGTGAGTTGGTCCAGCAGCCCGAGCTGGCCGGCCCGATTGGCGCGGTAGACCTCGCCGGTGGTATCCAACATCGACGTCAGCACGGGCATGTTCGACTCCAATGTGAATTTGAGTTCACTAGAAACGCTATCGCACCGGATGGGATACTGACCAGATGGCGGCCGGCACCGGACCCCAGAGCTCTCGTCGACAGCGCGATCCCGACCGCAAGGCGCGGATCCTGTCGGCGGCCGCCGAGCTGGCCGCGCGACGCGGCTTCCACGCCATCGCGATGTCCGACATCGGCGCCGAGGCCGGCATCGTCGGCTCCGGCATCTACCGGCACTTCGCCAGCAAGACGGCCATCCTGGTCGCCCTGCTCGACCAGGTGATGAACCGGCTGCAGGACGGCGCCGCCGCCATCGCGCACCGCCACGCCGACGACCACACCGCGCTGTCGGCACTGGTGAGGGACCACATCCGGGTGGCCATCGAGGATCGCAGCGTGCTCGCGGTCTACCACCGGGAGGCGCACAACCTGCCCGAGGAGGACCGTCGGCGGCTGCGCAGGGCACAGCGGCTGTACCTGGAGGAGTGGGTGCACGTGCTCGCCCCGCTGCGCCCCGAGCTGACCGACGCGGAGCTGCGGGTCGCCGTGCACGCGGCGGTCGGCGCGATCCAGTCGACGCTGTTCTTCCGGGCCGGGCTGGCGCCGCGCCGGCTGGCCGAGCTACTGGACGGCGTGGCGCACGGCTGCCTCGGGGTCAGCTCCGCCACTAGTGAACGGCAAATCACTAGCTCGGCTTGACCGAAGAATCTCCCGACGAACCGGAGCCGACTGTCGATCCGGGCGCGCGCCGTTCGTATAGGGGGTGAACGGCCGGCACCGGGCCCGCCGCGCGAATCGGGAGGCATCCGCCATGAAGCAGTACCTGCTCAGCATCTACCAGCCCGACGGCGAAGCCCCGCCGCCGGAGATCCTGGAGCCGATCATGCGGGACCTGGCGGCCGTGCACGTCGAGCTGCGGGCCGCCGGCGCCTGGGTGTTCAGCGGCGGTCTGAACCAGCCGAGCGCGGCCACCGTGGTGCGGGCCAAGGACAGCGACGTGCTGCTCACCGACGGCCCCTACGTCGAGGGCAAGGAGCACATCGGCGGCTTCACCGTGATCCAGGCGCCCGATCTGGACGCCGCACTGGACTGGGGCCGCAAGTTCGCGCACGCGACCACGCTGCCGATCGAGGTCCGGCCGATGGAGTTCGGCAGCTGCTGATGGGCTGCTGCTGATGGGCTGCTGGTGATGGGCTGCTGGTGATGGGCTGCTGGTGATGGGCTGCTGGTGATGGGTGCGGACCGGCCGGCCGTGACCACCTCGGTGATCGAGCGGGTGTTCCGGGTGGAGCACGGTCGCGCCGTCGCCGTCCTGGCCCGCGTCTTCGGCGATCTCGACATCGCCGAGGAGGCGGTCCAGGACGCGTTCGCCTCGGCGGTGCGGCGCTGGCCGGACACCGGGCTGCCGCCGAGCCCGGCCGGCTGGATCATCACCACCGCCCGCAACCAGGCGATCGACCGGCTGCGCCGGGAGGCGTCCCGGGACGGCCGGCACGCCGAGGCGGCCCAGCTCTACGCCCCGGCGGAGCCGCCCGGACCCCCGGACAGCGGGGAGCACACCGTGCCCGACGACCGACTGCGACTGATCTTCACCTGCTGCCACCCCGCGCTCGGCGCCGCCGCCCAGGTGGCGCTGACCCTGCGGCTGCTCGGCGGGCTGAGCACCCCGGAGATCGCCCGCGCGTTCCTCGTACCCGAGCCGACCATGGCGCAGCGGCTGGTCCGGGCCAAGGGCAAGATCCGGGACGCCCGGATCCCGTACCGGGTGCCGAGCGACGCCGAGCTGCCCGGCCGGCTGCGGACCGTGCTCGCGGTGCTCTACCTGATCTTCAACGAGGGCCACACGGCGAGCTCCGGCGAGGCGCTGGTCCGCGCGGAGCTGTGTGCCGAGGCCATCCGGCTGGGCCGCGTGCTGGCCGAGCTGATGCCCGACGAGCCCGAGGCACAGGGGCTGCTCGCGCTGCTGCTGCTCACCGACTCACGCCGCGCCGCGCGAACCGCGCCGGACGGCCGCCCCGTGCTGCTGGCCGACCAGGACCGCGGCCACTGGGACCGTGCCCTGATCACCGAGGGCCAGGCCATCGTGCGGCGCTGCCTGCGGCGCAACCAGCCCGGGCCGTACCAGATCCAGGCCGCCATCAACGCCGTGCACAGCGACGCGCCGAGCGCCGCCGACACCGACTGGGCGCAGATCGTCACGCTCTACGACCAGTTGCTCGCCGTCGCGCCCGGCCCGGTGGCCGCGCTGCACCGCGCGGTCGCGGTGGCCGAGGTGGCCGGGCCGGCCGAGGGCCTGCGGCTGGTCGAACCGCTCGGGCTGGACCACTACCACCTGTTCCACGCCGTCCGGGCCGACCTGCTGCGGCGGTTGGGCCGCGCCACCGAGGCCGCGCTGGCCTACGACGCCGCCCTCGCCCGGACCGACAACGCCGCCGAGCAACAGCTGCTGCGCCGCGCCAGGCAGGCCTTGGCGTAGGGCTGGCCGAAAGCCGCTCAGCCGGCGGCGGCCGTGCCGGCGGGGACCGCGGCCCCGGTGCTGACCTCGGCGACGCCGAGCCCGCGCAGGTAGGCGTCGATCTCCTCGGCGTCCGCGCTCCGGATGCCGAGGTAGCCGTCCGGTCGGATCAACACCAGCTCGCCGGGGGCGGCGCCGTAGGTGCGGCGGGCCTGGTCACCGTCGTCGACCAGGTCGGGCCCGATGGCCACGACGCGGACGGGCCCGGCCGGTTGCGCCGGCACCCGGTCGAAGCCGAGCAACGTCCAGTGCGGCCCGCGCAGCAGCTCGAACAGCCGGACCCGGCGGCCGTCCGGCGCCAGCAGCGGCGCGTCCGGGGCGCGGTCCCCGGCCTGCAGGCCACCGGTCGCGGCCCCCGCGTCCCCGGCCTGCGGGCCACCAGTCGCGGCCCCCGCGGCCGGAGCCAGCGGGCCGCCCCGGTAGCTGATTCCGAGCTGCAGCGTCTCGGTACCGAGCGCGCCGCGCTCGCCGATCGGCACGCCGAGCAGCCGGCTGGACAGCCCGAGCACGCCGGCGGCCACCGGCAGCCGCTCCGCCTGGTAGCTGTCCAGCAGGGCCGGTTCGGCACCCGAGAGCACGTGCGCCAGCTTCCAGCCGAGGTTGATCCCGTCGTGGATGCCGGTGTTCATGCCCTGGCCGCCGGTCGGCGAGTGCACGTGCGCCGCGTCGCCGGCCAGGAACACCCGGTCGACGCGGTAGCGGTCCACCATCCGCACGTTGAGCCGCCAGCGGGACAGCCAGCTGGTCCGCCGCAGCCGCACCCGGCCGGCCCCGGCCGCGTCGTCCACGATGGACTGCAGCAGCGGCAGCGTCGGCTCGGCGGGATCGCCCGGCAGCTGCGCGCACTGCAGCTGGAAAGCATCGGTCGCCGGCAGCGGGCAGAGCGCGACCGGCCGCCCGGTAGTGCCGGAGAACATGTGCCAGTGGTCGCGGTCCAGCCCGTCCAGCACCACGTCGCCGACCAGCATCCGGACGTCCTCGTCGGTCTCGCCGAGGAACGGGACGCCGAGCAGCCGGCGGATCGCGCTGGACCCGCCGTCACAGCCGAGGAGATAGCTCGCGCCGAGCCGGGAACCGTCGGCCAGCGTCGCGGTCACCCCGTCGGCGCGCTGCTCGAGGCCGACCACCTCGGCACCCCACCGGACCCCGGCGCCGTGCTCGGCGAGCAGCTCGCGCAGCGTCTGCTCGACGCGCCACTGCGGCACCACCATCGGCCGGGCGTACGGGCTGTCCGAGGTGGGCTCGGCGGCCGGGTACGGGTCCTGGTCGCGGACCGAGCCGTCCGGGCCGTAGCGCCGGATGGTCAGCCGGAACCGGCCGGTGGCGATCAGCCGACCGGCCACCCCGAGCCCGTCCAGCAGCTCCAGCGTCCGGGGTTGCAGTCCCTTGCCCCGGGACCCCACGAACGGGCCGGGCGCCGCGTCGAGCACCCGGACCCGCACGCCCCAGCGGACCAGCTGGCAGGCGGCGGCCAACCCGGTCGGCCCGGCGCCGACCACCAACACTTCCCGATCGTCCATGCGGCCAGGCTAGCATCAATTGATACTTAAGTCTCAAAAGATATTTCGTCTTATCTGAGATGAAGTGTCATAATCCTCGGGATGACCAGCCTGCGCGAACGCAAGAAGGCCCGCACGCGCGCCGACCTGCAGCGGCACGCATTGCGGCTGTTCCGCGCGAACGGCTACGCCGCCACCACCGTGGACGAGATCGCGGCGGCCGCCGAGGTCTCCCGGGCCACCTTCTTCCGGTACTTCCCGAGCAAGGAGGACCTGGTCCGCTACGACGACGTGGATCCGGTGCTGGCGGCCGCGTTCGCCGCGCAACCGGTCGGCACGCCCCTGTTCGTCGCGCTGCGCAGCGCGCTGCGCGACACGTTCGCCCAGCTCGGGCCCGAGAAGCAGGAGCTGGAAGAGGTCCGGATGGAGCTGGCCCGCACGGTGCCGGGCCTGATCCAGGGCAGCCCGTTGAGCCTCGCCGGGGTCGCCGCGCGGGTCGCCGCGGCCACCGGCCGCGACCCGGCCGAGCTCGACGTGCAGCTGTGCGCCGGGGCGATGCTCGGCGCCCGGCTGGCCGCCCAGGCACTCAGCGAGCAGGACCCCGAGCTGGGCTATCTCGACGCGCTGGACGCCGTGTTCCACCGGCTGCAGACTGGCGTGCCGCTGGCCACCACGCCGATCGTGCGCCCCAGCTGATCACGCGAGCCGGCTGATCGAGCGAGCCGACTGATCACGCGAGCCGGCTGATCACGCGAGCCGGGCTGAGGGATCAGCGCTTCTGGCCGCCGTGCTGCTCGGCGGCGAGCACCGCGGCGCCGACGATGCCAGCGTCGTTGAGCAGCTTCGCCGGCACGATCTCGCTGCGGACGTCGACCAGGCTCAGCCAGTTCTCGGCCTTCTTGCTCACCCCGCCGCCGACGACGATCAGGTCCGGCCAGAACAGGTTCTCCAGGTGCTGGAAGTACCGGGTAAGCCGGGCCGCCCAGTCCGCCCAGGACAGATTCTCGCGCTCGCGGGCGGAGTCGGCGGCCCGGGACTCGGCGTCGTGCCCGTCGATCTCCAGGTGCCCCAGCTCGGTGTTCGGCACGAGCCGGCCGTCCACCACCAGCGCGGAGCCGATCCCGGTGCCCAGCGTGGAGACGAGCACGACGCCGTCGCGGTCTTTCGCGGCGCCGAAGTGCACCTCGGCCAACCCCGCCGCGTCCGCGTCGTTCACCACCAGCGGCCGCCGCCCGGTGACCTTGGCCAGCAGCTTGTGTGCGTCGGTGCCGATCCAGGCGGCGTCCACATTGGCCGCGGTGCGCACCATGCCGTGCTGTACGACGGCGGGAAAGGTGCAGCCGAAGGCGCCCTGCCAGTCGAAGTGGTCCAGCACCTCACGGACCACGGCGGCCACCGCCTCCGGGGTGGCCGGCTGCGGCGTCGGCACCCGGAACCGCTCCTCGGCGAGCTTGCCCTTGCGCAGGTCCACCGGCGCGCCCTTGATCCCGGAACCGCCGATGTCCACGCCGAACCCGTGCTTGGTCATGGCCGGCAGCCTACGACGGCACCCCCGCCGCACGCCGTTCCCAACCGGGTACCGCCGCACCGTCTTTCCCGCCGAGTTCAACCTCAACGGCCTAACCAGCGTGATCCAACGCCGGTCAGGTTGAACTCGCCGCGCGTGCCAGACCCGAACCCGTACGCGCTCATGGCCGGGAACCGGTCCACCACGGCCGTTTTCGCCGGATCTCCGAGGTCCCAGTCGCACCCGGTGTGCCGTGCCCCTAGGTCACCGGTGCCGGCCGTAACAGGCCTACGTGGCGCCGAACGCTCCAGCATCTCGACCAAGTTCCGCGTTTCGCCCCACCAACATGATCTTCAGCTCCATACTTGTGCGGTTCGACCCGAGAGTCGGTACGGCCGCTTGTGCAACGGCCGTACCCGGCACGGGACAGCGAGACGGGGGCTCCGTGACGCAGGAAACGCGCCGTTGTGCGCAGATCGTGGACTACTGGCGCGCGATCGAGATACTCAGCCCGCCAGCTGCACCCAAGTTGACCAGGAAGTTTCCCGCCAAGGCCAGCGTGGTCGTACTAGACATCCCACCCGGCGAGCCAGCCCCATGGCACCCGGAGCATCGACTGGCGACGCTACCTCTGGATCCCGACCAAACGTGGCAGTTCACGGTGTACGCCGGGCTCTATCCGCTCCTCAAGATCCAGCAGCAGCTGATTGAACTCTTCGGGTCCGACGGGAAGTACCGTGACAGCAAAGTAGTTGGCGAGTCTGCCCTGCTAGGCCTCAATGTGGACGCAACGGGATACGTAGTGGAGAACTCCGCCACCCTCTCAGCCTGCGCCTGGGCACTTGGCCGACTCAAGTCTCCCGAGCCAGATAGACCCTCGGTGCTGGATGGATTCCAGCACGACGAACGCATGTTTGCCGCCGCGTTCGACAAGCTTGTGCCCATGGCTCCGCCCCCAGCGCCGACCAGACTATCGGGTGCAGCGAAGGCCGTCGGAGCGCAGGCAAAGTCGGCCGCGACAGATGCCGTGTCGGCTGGCGCGAAGGCCACCGGAACTGCAGTGACCGCCGCGACCGCTACAGCCGTGACTACACTTGCCGGACCCATCCTTGGGAGCATTGCAGGAGCGGCGGCTGGCAAGTTTGCCGAGAGTCTTCTCACTCCACATCCAAAAGGCCAGAACCGAACTGATCCACCGCCCGGGTCGGGCATTGCAACAACCCCAATCCCGAATGCTACACCTATACCGATAGAAAGGTTGCGCAATTTTGCGACTCAGCTCGCAATTGACCTAGTGTCGCGTAAACGATGTTCGTTGACCTGGACGGCAGTGGTTGAGTAGGTCGTCGGCGGGTTTGGTCCAGGAGAATGGGTGGCAGCGTTCGTTCCAGCCGTCGATGTACCGGCCGATGGCGGCGATGAGTTCTTTCACGCTGCTGTAGCTGCCCCGGCGGATGGCCTGGCGGGTGATGATCGAGAAGAAGATCTCCACCATGTTCAGCCACGATCCCGACGTCGGGGTGAAGTGCAGGGTGATCCGAGGGTTGCGGGCCAGCCAAGCCTTGACTGCCGGGTGTTTGTGGGTGGCGTAGTTGTCCACCACCAGGTGCAGCTTCCGTCGTGGGTAGGCCTTGGCTACCTGCTTGAGGAAGCGTAGGAACTCCTGGTGGCGGTGCCGGGGCAAGCAGGCCTGCTCGACTCGCCCGGTGGCCACCTCCAACGCCGCGAACAGTGTGGTGGTGCCGTGGCGGACGTAGTCGTGGGTCTGCTTCTCGGGGATCCCGGGCATGATCGGAAGGATCGGCGCGGTTCGGTCCAACGCCTGAACCTGGCTCTTCTCGTCCACGCAGAGAACGACGGCCTTCTCTGGCGGGTTCAGATACAACCCGACCACGTCGCGGACCTTCGCCTCCAACTCCGGATCAGTACTGAACTTGAACGTCTCGGCCCGCCAGGGTTGCAGCCCCCAGCGGCGCCAGATCTTGCCCACCCACACATGCGAAATGCTCAGCTCGGCAGCCAGTAGCCGGGAGGACCAGTGCGTCACACCGAGTCGATCCGGCGGCGGCTCCAGGGTCGCCAGCACCACGGCGACCTCGTCGATGACCGGTCGGCGACCGGGCTTGGGACGGTCGGTCAACCCGTCGATGCCCTCGGCGGCATAGCGCTTCTTCCAGCCGATTACCGTGGGTTTTGACGCCCCCACCCGCTCGACGATGTCCTTCACCGGCACACCGTCACCGGCCAACAGCACGATCCGCGCCCGCCGCGCCAGACCCGCCGGCATGGTAGGCGCGCGCAACCACGACTCCAGGACCTCACGGTCGGCCGCCGGCACATCCACGGCCACAGTCAACGCCATGGACCATGATCTCGTAATCCAACCTCAAAGGTAAAGTTATCTAATTACCGGAACACTAGAAGTAAAGGGCTCCCTTTCTCCAGCTGGAATTAGGGTCCTATGCGTGCCGATATCAACTCGACGGAAAAACCCACTCGAGCGAGCCTTCCTGAACAGCTTCATCGCACCGGATCTATCCCATATCGTGGGCGAGATAAGGTCCGGAAATATTGGAGTTGGACTCTCCTCGTATCTCAAATCAGATATCGAACGCGAACGTCGCGAACGAATTGATCTGCAGGTATCGCCTTCCGTGGTTCTCGACGGAGTCGAACCTCGACACATACCCGGCGGGCGCTGGCCGACGGACACAACAAAGCCTCTAGTCCTGAGCCAGCAGTTCGCGGTCAACCAGATCCGACTCGAACTGGGCGAAAGTCAGGGGATGTTCGCCGTCAACGGCCCACCAGGCACCGGCAAGACCACCATGCTTCGCGACATCATCGCCAACGTCGTGGTGGACCGTGCCCGTCAACTTGCCACTCTCGCACAACCGTCGGACGCGTTCCTCGACCAGTTGGATGAGCGCGTGCAGGTCAACGACAAGTACGCGGCACCAGTGCGGCCACTACGCCAGGATCTTGTCGGTTCCGAGATTGTGGTAGCAACCGCAACGAATGACGCGGCGAAGAACGTCACGGCTCAGATACCAGGCCTTCCGGCAGTGGGCAATCTAGAAACCGAGGCAAAGGAAGCCGGATACTTCGTAGAACTGGCGTCACGCGTCCTCGATGCACCGGCTTGGGGCTTGGTTGCCGCAACACTGGGCAACATGGAGAACCGAAGAGAGTTCGGCGAGCGGTTCTGGTTCGAACAAAAGGGAGGCGCACAAGATCCTGCGACGCTGGGCATGCTGGACATCCTGAGGAATGCAGAGGACGATCCCGCCGGCAGGCCGAACTGGAACGAATCTGTTGCTCGATTCAGGACTGTCTTGGGTGAGGTCGAGCGAATGACTGACGAGCGACAGAACGTCGCCGATTCAATCAGAAGTCTCGAGCACCACCAAACAGAAGTCACCACGAAGGCTAACCTACTCAGCCGAGCCAAAGAAGAACACAATCAGTTAGTCACAACGCTGACTAGCCAGCTAAGGTCACGCGAGACAGCGGAGATGGAATACCAAGACGCGCGACAAGACTGTCACTATCACCACGAGAGTCGGCCTAGATTCTGGCAAAGCCTGCCACGACCGTTCCAGGTTGCGCACGAATGGCGAGAAAGCCTGAAGGTGTTTGAGCACGCGCTTCACGAGAAGCGTCAAGAGAGAGACCAATTCGCGGCAGAACACAACAGAACCGAAGTTCAGGTGGAGACAGCGTCAGTCACCCTGCAGCGACTCGAGCGCGAGCATCTCATCGCCGCGCAGCGACTATTCGCCACACGAGAATGCATCGATGCGGCGCGCGATCTATGGCCCAAGACGATCCCGCCGAGCCCCGATGTCGACAACGACGAAATTCAGCTATGTTCACCCTGGGCCGATCCTGAATATTCCGCGGCGCGCAATAAGCTGTTCCTGGAAGCGCTGCGATTGCATAAAGCGTTCTCACTCGGCGCCGGGCGAGCATTGCGGCACAACCTGGCCGTGGCAGTGAGCATCATCCGGGGCGAGCAACGGGAGACCTCACGGATCCACCGACAGGCTCTACTGGCAGCGTGGCAGTCATTGTTTCTCGTGGTTCCGGTGGTGTCGACGGCGTTCGCGTCACTGCCGAAACTGTTCGCCGGACTCGGGAGGGAAAGTCTCGGTTGGCTGTTCGTGGATGAAGCCGGGCAAGCAAGTCCACAGCAGGTGGTCGGCGGTATATGGCGGTCCCGGCGGTCCGTGCTCGTTGGCGACCCACGGCAGTTGGAGCCAATCACGCCACTCCCGTTGACCGCCCAGCGCAGCGTGTGCCACCGCTTCGGCGTCGACGAACAGTGGGTACCAGGCACTACCTCGGCACAGCAGGTCGCGGATCGCCTCAACCGATTCGGTACTTGCATAGCTGAGCCGTCCGGCGGCGACGACGAATGGGTTGGGACACCTCTTCGGGTACACCGGCGGTGCGACCTGCCATTCTTCCAAATATCAAATCGTATCGCGTACGGCGGGAAGCTCATGGTCTACGGAACCCCCAGACGCGAGGACTATCCTGGAGCGAACGGGTGGATCGACGTCCGAGCGGATGACTGGGATGACAACTGGGTGCCGGCCGAAGGTGCCGAGTTGGCGAAACTGCTATATGAGCTAACCGAGAAGCACGGAATCGAAGGCCGCAATATCGCTGTGATGAGCCCATTTCGACAGGTGGCCGATCGCGCCAAGGAAATCGGCCGACGCAGGATCGATCAGGACTTCGCCGACAAAAATGTGGGCACTGTGCACACGTTCCAGGGACGAGAGTCCGATGTTGTCATTTTGGTACTGGGCAGTCCACCGGACAATGCCGGGCGTCGAGAATGGGCATCAAAGAAACCCAACCTGCTCAACGTGGCGGTATCAAGGACCAGGCGTCGACTGTACGTGATCGGCGATTGGGACAACTGGCGGAGTCTCAGGCATTTTAACGAGCTGGCCACTATGATCCCGCGATCTCCTGTAGCCAACGTGGATACCCGCCGAGATCCACCTGAGCGGGGTGATCAGCATGATCGAACCCCAGTCAGGTAGATCTCGGTGGGCCAGCGATGGTCCCCACCCCGCAACCTCGCCGGTCCGGGCTGGCTCGGTCCGTTCGAGCCGCGGAGCCCCCGCGGCTTCGTCCACGAGCAACGCCGCCGGCGTCAGCGGACGGCGGTGGTGCCCTTGCCGAGTACGACCACGCCGCCGTCGGAGACGTGGTAGCAGTCGCGGTCGCGGTCCAGGTCCACGCCGATGTGCGCACCGGGCGGCACGACCACGTTCTTGTCCAGGATCGCCTTGCGCACCACCGCGCCCGCGCCCACCCGCACGCCGTCGGCCAGCACCGACTCCTGCACCACCGCGCCCTGCTCCAGGTACACCCCGGGCGAGAGCACCGAGTGCACCACCTGCGAGCCGGACACGATGCAGCCCGCGCTGACCATGGACTCCTGCGCCGAGCCGCCGCTCACGAACTTGGCCGGTGGGCGCTGCGCGGGCAGCGCGAAGATCGGCCAGTCGGCGTTGTACAGGTTGAAGATCGGGTGCGTGGAGATCAGGTCGCGGTGCGCCTCGTAGTAGGCGTCGATCGTCCCGACGTCGCGCCAGTAGCCGTGGTCCCGCTCCGTCTCACCGGGCACCACGTTGGCGTTGAAGTCGTACACGGCCGCCAGGCCGCGCCCGACCAGCTGCGGCACGATGTTGCCGCCCATGTCGTGGCGGGACTCGGCATCGACGGCGTCCCGGTCCAGCGCCTCCCGCAGTGCCTCGGTGGTGAACACGTAGTTGCCCATGGACACGTACGACTCGTCCGGCGAGTCCGGCAGCCCCGGCGGGTCGGCCGGCTTCTCCAGGAACTCCGAGATCGTGGTGCCGTCCTCGGTGTGGATCACGCCGAACGCGCTCGCCTCGGACCGCTTCACCCGGATGCCGGCGACGGTCACCCCGGCGCCGGACTCGAGGTGCTGGTCGATCATCTGGGACGGGTCCATCCGGTACACGTTGTCCGCGCCGAACACCGCGACGATGTCCGGCTGCTCGTCCCTGATCAGGTTCATGCTCTGGTAGATGGCGTCCGCGCTGCCCAGGTACCAGTGCGGGCCCCGGCGCTGCTGGGCCGGCACCGGGGTGACGTAGCCGCCGGTCAGCGAGGCCAGCCGCCAGGCCGTGGAGATGTGCCGGTCCAGCGAGTGCGACTTGTACTGGGTGAGCACGGCGATCTTGTGCACCCCCCCGTTGACCAGGTTGGACAGCACGAAGTCGATCATCCGGTGCACCCCGCCGAACGGCACGGCGGGCTTGGCTCGATCCAGGGTGAGCGGCATCAGCCGCTTGCCCTCACCACCGGCCAATACGATCCCGAGCACCCTTGGCCGCTTGGCCATCTACTTTCTCCCTCACGCTGGTCGGTCAACGTTGGCTTTCCAGACTCCGGTAGATCGCGACCGTGCGCGCGGCAATCGCGCCCCAGCCGTACTCATCGACGGCCCGCTTGCGCCCCGCCAGACCCATCGCCCTGGCCCGCTCCGGGTTGTCCAGCAGCTCGTTGACCCGCTCGGCGAAGGCGTCCTCGAACCCCCGGGGGTCGGCCGCGCTGTAGGGCACCAGCAGGCCGGTGACCCCGTTGCGGACGACGTCCGGGATGCCGCCGACGTCGCTGGCCACCACGGCCGTCTCGCAGCCCATCGCCTCCAGGTTGACGATGCCCTGCGGCTCGTACACCGACGGGCAGGCGAACACCGTCGACCCGGACAGCAGCTGGATCACCTCGTCGCGGGGCAGCATCTCGTGGATCCAGTGCACGCCGTCCCGGCTGGCCTGCAGCTCGTCCACCAACCCGGTGAACTCCGTGGCCAGCTCGGGGGTGTCCGGCTCGCCGGCGCAGAGCACCAGCTGCGCCCGCTTGTCGAACTTGGCCGCCGCGCGGACCAGGTGCGGCACGCCCTTCTGCCGGGTCACCCGGCCGACGAAGAGCACGGTCGGCCGGTCCGGGTCGAGGCCGTGCTTGGTCCACGCGGAGCGGTCGTCGGTGTACGCGTAGAGCTGCGAGTCGATGCCGTTGGGCACGATCCGCACCTTCTCCGGGTCGACCGTCGGGTACACCTTGAGGATGTCCGAGCGCATGCCGTGGCTCACCGCGATGATCGAGTCGGCGTTCTCGATGGCCGAGCGCTCGGCCCAGCAGGACAGCGCGTAGCCGCCGCCGAGCTGTTCCACCTTCCACGGCCGCAGCGGCTCCAGCGAGTGCGTGGTCACCACGTGCGGGATGCCGTAGAGCAGTTTGGCCAGGTAGCCGGCCATGTTGGCGTACCAGGTGTGGCTGTGCACCAGGTCCCGATCGGCCACCGCGGCGGTCATCGACAGGTCGATGGACAGGGTGGCCAGCGCTGGGTTGGCGCCCTCCATCGCTGTGCTCGGGGTGTGCCCGTGCGCGCCTTCCCGGTTCTCCCCCCAGCACTGCACGGTCAGGTCGACCAGCGGGCGCAGCTCCCGGGACAGGAAGTCCACGTGTACCCCGGCGCCGCCGTAGACATTGGGCGGATACTCCCTGGTCAGCAGCCCTACCTTCATCCGGCCTCCCCCAATGCCGCCGAGACCACGCGCTGCGCCTCGGACTGGATCTGGGCCAGGTGCTCCGGCCCCTGGAAGCTCTCCGCGTACACCTTGTACACGTCCTCCGTGCCGGACGGGCGGGCGGCGAACCAGCCCGACTCGGTGACCACCTTCAGGCCACCGAGCGGGGCGCCGTTGCCGGGCGCGGCGGTCAGCTTCTGGGTGATCGGCTGGCCGGCCAGCTCGGTGGCCGTCACGTCGCTGCCGGACAGCTTGCCGAGGCGCGCCTTGGCCTCCCGGCTGGTGGCCACGTCGGTGCGGGCGTACGCCGGCGCGCCGAACCGGTCGGTCAGCTCGGCGTAGTGCTCGCTGGGGCTGCGCCCGGTGGTGGCCAGGATCTCCGAGGCCAGCAGCGCCATGATGATGCCGTCCTTGTCGGTGGTCCACACCGTGCCGTCCGAGCGAAGGAAGGACGCGCCGGCGCTCTCCTCGCCGCCGAACCCGAGGTCACCGCTGATCAGGCCGGGCACGAACCACTTGAAGCCGACCGGTACCTCGACCAGCGTGCGGCCCAGGTCGGCCGCCACCCGGTCGATCATCGACGAGCTGACCGCCGTCTTGCCGATCCCGGCGCCGGCCGGCCAGCCCTGCCGGTGCCGGTACAGGTAGCCGATGGCCACCGCGAGGAAGTGGTTCGGGTTCATCAGGCCGGCGTCGGCGGTCACGATGCCGTGCCGGTCGGAGTCGGCGTCGTTGCCGGTGGCGATCTGGAACTCCGACTTGCGCGCGACCAGGGAGGCCATCGCGTACGGCGAAGAGCAGTCCATCCGGATCTTGCCGTCCCAGTCCAGCGTCATGAACCCGAACTGGGGGTCCACCGCCGGGTTCACCACCGTCATATCCAGCTTGTAGCGCTCCGCGATGGCGCCCCAGTAGGCCACCGAGGCGCCGCCCAGCGGGTCCGCCCCGATCCGCACGCCGGCGCCGCGGATGGCGTCCAGGTCCACCATCGCCGGCAGGTCCTCGACGTAGGTGTTCAGGTAGTCGTAGCGGTGCACCCGGTCGGAGTCGACGGCCCGCTCGAACGCGATTCGCCGCACCCCGGCCAGCTTCGCCTCGAGCAGCTCGTTGGCCCGGTCGGCGATCCAGCCGGTGGCGTCGGTGTCGGCCGGCCCGCCGTTCGGCGGGTTGTACTTGAAGCCCCCGTCCGGCGGCGGGTTGTGCGACGGGGTGACCACCACGCCGTCCGCGCGGGCCGCCGGGCCGGACGCGTTGTGGCGCAGGATCGCGTGCGACACCGCCGGGGTCGGCGTGAACCCCGGCACGCTGCCCGCGTCGTTGTCGATCAGCACGTCGACCCCGTTGGCGGCGAACACCTCCAGCGCGGTGCGCCAGGCCGGTTCGGAGAGCGCGTGGCTGTCCCGGCCGATGAACAGCGGGCCGGTGGTGCCCTGGCCGGCCCGGTACTCGCAGATCGCCTGGCTGGTCGCCGCGATGTGGTCGTCGTTGAAGGTGTTGTTCAGCGAGGAACCCCGGTGCCCCGAGGTGCCGAACGCGACCCGCTGCGCGGGCACCGACGGATCCGGGTGCCCGTCGTGGTAGGCCGAGATCAGCGCGTCAAGATCGACGAGATCCTCGGGCAGCGCCGGAGTGCCGGCGCGCGGGTGGACGGCCATCTGAAGATCCTTCCTGCGTCGGTGTCGACGACAGCATCTGAACCCTAATGCCGCTCGGCCGGTCTGTGCCGTGCGTCACGTCCCGTTGTTGCCCAAATCCCGCCGCGCCGGGGCGGCGGGACCGGTACCCCCCGGTTGGCGCGTCATCTCGGCTGGTCACGGAACCACGCATGCCCCGGCGACGAGATCGCCGGGGCTATCGGGTCCGACTCGATCGACAGGTCACGGCGCCGACCCCGGTCACGGGGGCGGCGCCGGTCCACGGTCGCCTCAGACGTGCTCGCGGGCCAGGTCGGCGGCGCCCACGATGCCCGCCTCGCCGCCCAGCTGCGCGATCAGGACCCTGGCGATGGGCCGGCGGCCGCGCCCGGTGAGCCGTTCCAGGTACGCCTTCTCCACCGGCTCGCGCAGCAGCTCCCCGGCGTCGGCCACGCCACCGCCGATGAGGAACACCCCCGGATCCAGGACCGCGGCCAGGTCGGCCATGCCGTAGCCGATCGAGCCGGCGATCACCCGGTAGATCTCCAGCGCGGCCGGGTCGCCCTCCTTGGCCGCCTGGGTGACCTCCGGACCGGTGATCTTGTCGGGATCCCCGCCGGCCAGCTCCAGCATGCGCTGGGCCAGGGACGGCGAGATCCGCGCGAAGTCCTGGGCGTCCCGGACCAGCGCCCGCCCACTGCCGTACTGCTCCCAGCAGCCGCGGTTGCCGCAACCACAGCGCAGTCCGCCTTCGATCACCACATTCATGTGGCCGATCTCGGCGGCGATACCGAACTCACCGCGGACCAGTTGGCCGTCGAGGATGATGCCGCCGCCGATGCCGGTGCCGATGGTGAGCGCCACGACGTTGCGCTCACCCCGGGCGGCCCCGAACCGGACCTCCGCCCAGGCCGCGCAGTTGGCGTCGTTCTCCACCACGGTCGGCAGCTTCAGCCGCTCGGTCATCTCGGCGCCGAGCGGCTCGGCCCGCCAGGACAGGTTCGGGGTGAACAGCACGGTCGACCGGTCCGCCGAGACGAAGCCCGGCGCGCCCATCCCGACGGCCTCCACCTCGTGCTTCTCGCGCAGCTTCCAGACCAGGTCGGCGATCGCGTCGTTCACCGCGCCCGGGGTGTTCACCGGGGTGTCCACCCGCAACTTCTCGATCATTACGCCGGCTTCGTCCACCACAGCGGCCGCAACCTTCGTGCCACCGATGTCGACTCCGATGACCAGCCCCATCGCCTGCTCTCCCTCTGCTCAAGTAGCGCCACTGGCCAGCTGATACCGCACTCCGGTGCGGGTCAGACCATGTCCTCGAGCTCCTTGCCCTTGGTCTCTTTCACAAACTTGATCACGAAGAGCACGGCAAGGAAAGCGAACAGTGTGTAAATCCCGTATGCGAAGCCCAGACCGATGTTGGCCAGCGGCGGGAACGTCACCGAGATGACGAAGTTGGCGATCCACTGCGCGGCGGCGGCCACCGCCAGCGCCATGGCCCGGATCTTGTTGTTGAACATCTCACCCAGCATCACCCAGACCACCGGGCCCCAGGAGCAGCCGAAGAACACCACGAACAGGTTGAACGCGATCACGGCGATCGGACCGGCGCCACCCAGGTGCGGCTCCCCGCCGACCACCGGTGCAGTGCCGAAGATGATCGCCAGCGTGAGCAGGCAGACGAACTGGCCGGCGGCACCGACCAGCAGCAGCGGCTTGCGGCCGATCCGGTCGACGAGCGCGATGGCGATGATCGTGGTGAGGATGTTGGTCACCGAGGTGATCACGCCGGTGAGCAGCGCGTCCTGCTCGGTGAAGCCGACCGACTGCCACAGCACGGTCGAGTAGTAGAAGACCACGTTGATGCCGGTGAACTGCTGGAACACCGAGAGCAGGATGCCAACCCAGACGATCGGCAGCAGCCCCCCGCCGGCCTTGCGCAGCGCCGACATGCCCGCGTGCTCGTCCTTGCCGACCAGTGTCTGGACGATCTCGGCGATCTTCGCCTTGACGTCGCCGCCGACGAACCGGCGCAGCACCGCCCCGGCCCCGACCAGGTCGTTCTTGGCCACCAGGTAGCGCGGCGACTCCGGAATGGTCAGCGACAGCGCGCCGTAGACCAGCGCCGGAACGGCCAGCGAGAGGAACATCCAGCGCCAGGTGGCGATGCCGAACCACAGCGGCGCGGAGGCCGCACCGGAGACGGCGACCAAGCCGAAGTCCACGAGCAGCGCGACGAAGATGCCGGAGACGATGGCCATCTGCTGCAGGGAGCCGAGCCGCCCACGCAGCCGCGCCGGCGAGATCTCCGCGATGTAGGCCGGCGCGATCACCGAAGCGGCGCCCACCCCGGCGCCGCCGATCAGCCGCCAGAACGCCAGGTCGTAGATGCTGAACGCAAAGCCGGAGCCGAACGCGCTGATCAGGAACAGGACCGCGGCGATCAGCATGACCCGGATGCGGCCGTACCGGTCGGCCAGCGCACCGGCGAACCAGGCCCCCACCGCCGCGCCGAGCAGCGCGATCGCCACGGCGAGGCCGAGCAGGAAGGCACTGGCCTGGAAGGCGTCGCCGACCGCCTTGACCGCACCGTTGATCACGGCGGTATCGAAGCCGAACAGGAACCCACCGAGTGCGGCGGCGCCTGCGACCAGGACGGTCCGGCCGGTGTTCGGACCGACCTCGCCCACCTGCTGCGATCCACCGTCGGATGCTGTGGCCATAGCGATCCTCCTTGACCCTGGCCGCCCACACACGTACTTATCCAGTGTGGTGTGGGCCACACGTTGAAATCAAGACTTGCATGCGTAAAGCCATACTCATGCTAGTTGTGTTCGACCATTCGGCGCATCGCCTGCTCCGGTCAGTGAGCTACCGAGCCGTGGTCCGCGCTGGACACCGCGGCGCCGACGCTATCCCTGGCCGCCGCCAGCACGGCCGGCGACGCGCCGCCGGAAGCGATCACCAACGCGCCGAGCAACTGCGAGCGGGAGCCCAGCTCGGCCATCACCATCTGCACCGCCTGCGCCGCGCTCGGGATGCCCTGGCGCTTCAGCGCGCGCTGCATGGACTCCACGATCAGCCCCTCGGCCTGCGCCAGCTCACCGCCGACGATGATCCGGTCCGGGTTGAAGATGTTGCACAGGTTGGCCACCGCGACGCCCACGTGGTGCCCGGCGTCCTCCAGCACCCGCCGGCAAGCCACGTCGCCACCCTGGGCCAGCCGGACCACGTCCGCGATGGCCAGCTCGGTGCCGTGCGTCGGGGCCAGCTGGCCGAGCAGCGCCGGCGTGCCGACCATGGTCTCCAGGCAGCCCCGGTTGCCGCACCGGCACAGCGGACCGAACTCGTTCATCGTGGCGTGCCCGATCTCGCCGGCGGTGCCGATCGAGCCCTGGTACAGCTCGCCTCGGATGACCAGGCCGGCGCCGACGCCGTCGGACAGCTTCAGGTAGGCGACGTTCTCCGCGCCGCGGCCGGCGCCCCAGCGGTCCTCGGCCAGCGCGCCCAGGTTGGCGTCGTTGTCCACCCGGACCGGCACGCCGAGCGTCTCGGTGGCCAACGCGGCCGCGTCCACGCCCACCCAGCCCGGCAGCTGCGACGGCGCACCGACCTCGCCGGTGCGCACGTCGATCGGGGCCGGCAGGCCCATCCCCACCCCGACCACCAGCTCGCGGGCCAGGCCGAGCGTGGGCAGCAGCGCGTCCATGATCCGGCCGACCTCGGCCAGCCCGTCGTGCACCCCGTGGTCCCACTCCAGGGTCACCCGCTCCTCGGCGAGCACCTCGTAGGCCAGGTCAGCGATCGCCACGGTCAGGTGCCGGTGCCCGAAGTCGGCGGCCACCAGCACACCGGCGCCCCGGGACAGCCGGACGGCCTGCGCGGTCCGCCCGTGGCTGACCGTCGGCGACACCCGCAGCAGCCCGGAGGTGGTCAACTCACGAACGATGTTGGACACCGTGGACGGCGCCAGCCCCGTGAACCGGGACAGCTCCGCCTGCGTCATCGTGCCGCTGAACTGCAGTGCCTCGATCAGTCGAGCCTGGTTCGCCTCCTTCAACGAGGTGGGCGAGCCGGGGCTGGACCGGCGTGCAGTGGGCTCCACTTTCGGGATCATATCCATGAGACGCACGGCTGCCAGGCTTTCTGCGCCGTCAGTGTTCATCTCGTGGCCGCTCGTCCCCCAGACAGTCGTGAGTGGCGAGTGGTCCTATCGGACCACTCGCCACTCACGACGTACCCGGGGTCAGCGGTGGGCTCAGCGGTGGGCTCAGCGGTGGGCTCAGCGGTGGGCGTAGCGGCGGACCAGGGTGACCAGGTCGGCGGTGCGGCGCCGGCGGGCCCAGGCGAGCACGGAGACCACGACCAGCACCGCGGCCGGCATGACCAGCACCGGGCCGCCGCCGAAGAAGATCAGCGTGGTGGTCACGGCACCGATCATCAGCGCGACCTGGCACAGCGCGGCCAGCCCGCAGAGCACCGGGATCAGCAGCGCCACCGCGCCCAGGATCTCCAGGACGCCGATGACGTACATGCCGGTCGTGCCGAGACCGATCATGGTGAAGCCGGCGACCGCCATCGGGTCGGCGGTGACCTTCGGGATCGCCGCGAACACGAACATCGCGGCGGTGAGGCCCTGCAGTACCCATAGCGCCCGGTTCGCGGCGCGGCCGGTGCGCCGGCCCTCGTTCGTCGTGCGGGGGTTGGTGCCGCCGGTCTGTCCGTTGTTCCGCTGGCCGGCCTGGGCGTTGCTGGTCCGAGTCATTGTCCTTGTCCTCCCGCTCAACGCTGTCTGTTGCCTACGCGTCGAACTGGTGGACCGGCTTTTGACACCTAGCCGGAAAAATCTTGAAACTTTTTCTGGCGGGTTTTCCGACGGGTCAGCCGGTGGTGGTGACCGGGACCGTGAGCGGGCCGCGCAGGTTGATCCGGCCGTTCCAGGTGATCTCGCCGGCCAGCGCCAGGTCGGGGAACCGCCGGACCAGCCGGCCGAGCGCCACCCGCCCCTCCAGCCGGGCCAGCGCGGCGCCGAGGCAGTGGTGCGGGCCGCCGCCGAAGGACACCTGGGCCCTGGCGTTCGGCCGGTCCAGCCGCAGCTGGTCGGCGTCGGCGCCCCAGAACTCCTCGTCGCGGTTGGCCGAGGCAAGGCCGGCGATCACGAACTGCCCGGCGGGGATGACCCGGCCGCCCACCTCGTACGGGGCCAGGGTGATCCGGCGGGACTGCTGCACCGGGCTGTCGTCGCGCAGCAGCTCCTCGACGGCGTTGGCGTCCAGCGTGGGGTCGGCGACGAGCCGGGCGAACTGGTCGGGGTTACGCAGCAGCGCGATCGCGCCGTTGGCGATCAGGTTCACCGTGGTCTCGTGGCCGGCCACGTAGAGCAGCACGACCTGGGCGGTGAGCTCGTCGTCGGTGAGCACGTCCCCGCCGTCCTCGGCCTGGATCAGCGCGGTGAGCAGGTCGTCGCCCGGTGCGCGGCGCTTGTCGGCGATGACCTGGGCGATCCGGGCGGACACCTCCCGGCCGGCCGCCGCGATGGTGGCGAGCAGCTCCGCGTCGTTGACCGGTTCGAGCGAGCGCACCAGCGTGCTGGCCAGCTCGCGTAGCCGGCCGTGGTCGGTCTCCGGCATGCCGAGCATCTCGCAGATCACCGTGAACGGCAGCGGGTAGGCCAGCTCGGCGACCAGGTCGGCCCGGCCGTGCTCGGCGATCCGCGCCTCGATCCGGTCCAGCGCGGCATCGACCAGCGCGACCACCCCGGGCTCCAGCGCCTCGATGGCCCGCACGGTGAACGCCTTGGTGACCAGCTTGCGCAGCCGGGTGTGGTCGGGTGGGTCACGGTCCAGCATGGAGAGGTCGAGCGCCCGCCCCGGGTCCTCCCCGCCGACCGCGGCCTCGGCCAGCTGCCGCAACGGCTGGTCGATGTCGATGTTGCGGTCCTCCACCGAGTTCTTCGAGCGAAGCAGTGCGACGACGTCGTCGCGGTGGCCCAGCACCCAGAACCCCAGCGGGTGCCGGTGCACCGGATCCGTCTCGCGCAGCTCGCGGTAGTGCGGGTACGGATCGTCGGTGTAGCCCGGCGCGAACGGGTTGAACACGTAACCCTCGGGCGTGCTCGTGACGGTCTCCGACATCCTGGGCCCCACCTTCATCGCTGACAGCCGCATACATACCGTTAGTATGTTCTAGTCGGCTGGAATCTAACCGTCAACGGAAATAACGCCGCCCCCCGCGCCCACCGCCCCCCAACCCGCTGGCCCCGGCGGCGTGTCGTTACCGAGCTGCACACCAGGCAGGTTTTTCCGGCCTGGAACCTGCCTGTGGTGGAGTTCGGTAACCACAGGCAGGGATGGTCCACGCGCCGGGGTCAGGCTGGCTCAGCGTCCGCCGCGCGCAGTTCGGCGCGGCTGGGTGGGCGACGTTCCCGGCACCAGTGCAGCGGCGGGTCGGCGGCGGTGTCGGCCCGGCCGAACGCACACCGGCCCCGCCGCTCGCAGCGCTTGTTGCACGGGCCGATCACGTCCTGGCGGGCCGCCGCCAACGCCCGGAACGCCGCCGGGTCGAAGCTCACCGGTCGCCCGTCCGGCGACTCATCCCGAGGCCGCCTCGAACTTCCGCTCCACGGCGGCCCGCAGGCCGGGCCGGGCGGACAGGTCGAACCGTGGCCCGACTTGCAGCGCGTTGTGGAACACCTTGCCGCCCTGGATCACCGTGACGATCTTGTCCAGGTCCTGCAGCACCGTGATGTCGGACAGGGGATCACCGTCCACCACCACGATGTCGGCGAACTTGCCGGCCTCCAGGGTGCCGACCTTGCCACCGAAGTCGACCAGCGCGCCGGCGTCCCGGGTCGCGGCCAGCAGCGTCTCCCGTGGCGTGTACCCGAACAGCTCGACGAAGTTCTGCAGGTCCTTGGCGTAGCTGCCGTGCGGCGTCCAGGCCAGCCCGAAGTCGCCACCGGGCAGCACCCGCACGCCGGCCGCCTTCATCTTCGCCACGCTGTTGATCGTCTCGGCGATCTCGTCCTTGTAGCCCATCGAGTCCAGCACCTGGTGGGTGAAACCCCACTCGGCGCCGTCCGAGTACAGCCCCACCTGCCAGTGGATGGCCGGCGTGACGAAGATCCGGTGCCGCTGCTCGCGCAGCCGCGCCAGTGCCTCGTCGTTGAGGTAGTTGGCGTGCCCGATGACGTCGAAGCCGGCCTTCAGCGCCATGATCACCGCGTCCGCCGAGCGGGCGTGACTGATGATCCGCAGGTTCCGCCGGTGCCCCTCGTCGGCGGCCGCGTCGGCCTCCTCCTGGGTGTAGGACAGCTCGCCCGGCAGGTCCGACTCGATCATGCCTTCGCCGTCCAGGTACACCTTGACGGTGTCCGCGCCGGACTTGCGGATGGTCCGGATGACCTTGCGCACCTCCCACGGGTTGTCCGCGAGCATGGCCAGCCCGTCCATGCCCAGCTGCAGGTGGTCCGGGTTCCAGTCGATCATGCCGCCGGTACCGAGCACGTCTCGCCCGCAGGCCACGTAGCGCGGCCCTGGCACCAGGCCGGAGTTGATCGCGTTGCGCACCGCGACATCGACCGCGTGCAGCGAGCCGAAGCTGTGCGCCGAGGTGTAGCCGCAGCGCAGCATGGTGCGCGCGTTCAGCACCGCGCTGATCGTGGTCGACTCGGCGGTGCAGTTCATGTCCAGGTCCCGCAAGCTGGACGCGTTGAAGTACGACAGGTGGCTGTGCGCCTCGGTCATCCCGGGCATCACGAACCGACCACCGAGGTCGACCCTGGGCACCCGCTCGTCGACGTCGTCGAACACGTCGACCGGGCCGACCCGGCGGATCTCGTCGCCCTCGACCCAGATCGCGCCGTCCGGGATGTCGTCGTTGCCGGTCCCGTCGAAGATCCGGCCGTGTACCAGGAGCATGGACTCGCCGTTGAGTGACATGTGGTGGGCTCCCTCGATTTGTGGCTACAACATCGTTCGGGGCTGGTCCGGGGTCAGAGGAACTTGATCAGGTCGTCGGTGACGCGCTGGGCCGCCTCCAGCGCGGTCCAGTGCCCGCAGCGGTCGTAGACGACGGTCTGGGCGTCCGCCGCCAGCGCGGCCAGCTGCTCGCTCACCGAGGGCGTGCCGACGCCGTCGTCGGCCCCAGTGGCCAGCAGCAGCGGCGCCCGGATCTCGGCGGTGGCGGGCTCGGTGGCCCCGGCCAGCGCCTCGCAGCCGGCCGCGTAGCCGCCCGGATCCTGGCGCATCAGCAGCTCGCGGACGAAGGCGGCCACCGCGGGCTGGTCCCGGCGGGTGGCCGGCGAGGTCGCGTTGGCCACCACCGCGTCCGCCACCGCAACCATGCCCCGCTCGCGCACCGTCGCGGCGCGCTGGCGCTGGGCCTGGCGGCCGGCCTCCGGCGGGGCGTGCACCGCGCCGAGCAGCACCAGCGCCGCAACCCGCCCCGGGTGCGCGATGGCGAAGTGCTGCGCGGTGAGCGTGCTCATCGAGTGGCCGACCAGCCGGACCTCGGTCAGCTCCAGCTCGTCGAGCAGGCCGATCAGGTCGCGCACGTACCCATCGATGCCGATCTCGCCGGTCGCCGGGGACCGGCCGTGCCCGCGCAGGTCCGGCCGGATCACGGTGAACCGCTCGGCCAGCGCGCCGACCTGCGGCTGGTAGAAGTTGCCGGTGCCGCCCAGGCCGTGCAGCAGCACCACGGGCGGGCCTTCGCCCTCGATCTCGACGGCCAGCTCGGTGCCGATGATCTCGCCGTTGACCCTCATCGGATGTCCTCCCGGAACTCATTGCGCAGCGAGCCCAGACCACTGATCGACATCTCCACGACGTCCCCGTCGGCGAGGAACCTCGGCGGGTCGAAGCCGATGCCGACCCCGGCCGGCGTGCCGGTGGCGATCACGTCGCCGGGCCGCAGCGTCATGCCGGCGGACAGGGTGGCGATCAGCTTCGGGATGTCGAAGATCAGGTCTCGGACCGCCGCCTTCTGTCGGAGCTCGCCGTTGACCCGGCAGCTCACCTCCAGCTCGTCGACGGTGACCTCGTCGGCGGTCACCGCCCACGGACCCATCGGGCAGTGCGTGTCCAGCGACTTGCCGAGGAACCACTGGCGGTGGTCCCGCTGCAGGTCGCGCGCGGTCACGTCGTTGACGATCGTGTAGCCCCAGACGTGCGCATAGGCGTCCTCGGCGGCGATGGCACGGCCGCCGGTGCCGATCAGCACGGCCAGCTCGACCTCGTAGTCCACCGCGCTGGTCACCGAGGGGTGCAGCTCGACCGGGTCGTACGGCCCGACCACGGTGCTCGGCGCCTTGGTGAACACGATCGGGTGCACCGGGCGGTTCTCGTCGGCGCTGGCGTCGAACCCCGAACGGTTGAACTCGTCGGCGTGCTCCAGGTAGTTCTTGCCGACGCACAGGATGTTGCGCCGGGGCACCGGGATCGGCGCCGCGAGCCGCACCTGGTCCAGCGGCAGCACCGGCGTGCCCGCCAACCCGGCGGCCAGCTCACCGCCCCAGCGGGCCCAGTCCTCGATCAGCTCGCTGACCCCGGTCCCGGGCGGGAGCAGGGCGGACACGTCCCGCAGCGCGCCGCCGGCCGGGTCGACCACCCCGACCCGTTGCTCGGTACCGACCAGGAAGGTTGCCAGCCGCATCGTCAACCAATCATGACCAATTGACCCCAAGACCGCCGTGTTTCGCACCGTACGCCCGAACCGATGGCCTGTCAGTGCGGGCGTACCATTGGTTCACATTGGTTGAGTCAGCGTGGCTCGGCCGGGTCAGGAGCGCACCGATGGCCAGCCAGGCACCCGTCGAGCGGGCCCTGCGCCACCTGGTGGCCGACGGCGTCACCCACGGCACGCTGGGGCCCGGCGCCCGGCTGCCCACCGAGCGCGACCTGGTCGACCAGCTGGCCGCCCCGCGCAGCGCGGTGCGCCGGGCGCTGGATGCGCTGGAGCAGGACGGCATCGTGGTCCGCCAGGTCGGCCGCGGCACCTTCCTGGCCGACGTGCTGCACCCGGCGGCGGTGACCGCGCCAGCCGACACCAGCCCCGCCGAGATCATGGCCGCCCGGCGGCTGCTGGAGCCGCAGCTGGCCGGCCTGGCCGCCCGCTCCGCCACCCAGGCCGACCTGGAGCGGATCGAAGGGTGCCTGCGCCGGGGTGGGGCGGCGGCCGATGCGCGCGGCTTCGAGGAGTGGGACTCTGCACTGCACCGGGCGATCGCGCTCGGCACCCACAACGGCCTGCTGATGACCCTGTTCGACACGATGAACGCCGCGCGCACGCTACCGGTGTGGGGCGGGCTCAAACGCCGCTCGTCCACGCCGGAGCGCCGGCTGGACTATCACGCCGACCACACCGCCATCGTGGTCGCCTTGCGCGAACGCGATGCCGACGCCGCAAGGGACCGGATGCGCGAGCACCTCTCCCGGGTGTCCGAGCATTTACTAGGCGGCCACTGAGGGGAACGATCGGTACGGGGTTGACACCGCCGCACAGCGGGGTCATATATTTCCGACAGCACTGACGGAAATGGTCCCCAGTTCGTCGACGCGGCGGACACACATGTGTCGAATGTGCACGGTCACTGTGGCCTGCTCAGACGGCTCGGGGGACGAACGAGGAGCGGAGCGCAATGGTGCCGATTCCGAGGCTGGACGTGATCACCAACCAGACCACCGGCACGATCGGCGCAGCACCGGCCCTGGCGGGTCCGCGCGGCCTGACCACCCTGCCCGAGCCGACCAAGCCACCCAGCCGGCGCGAGCTGGCCGAGCTCGGCGGCATCTTCCGGATGCGCCGGCTGATCGAGCCCGAGCTGTGCGCGCAGGCCTGCCTGCTGCACACCGACGCCGACCTCGACGAGCTGGCCGCGCTCGCGCCCAACTTCGCCGACACCAGCCTGCCGCCGGAGGAGATCTTCCGCGCGCACCGCGACTTCCACTTCCGCCTGCTCGCGCCGGCCGCCACCGCGTGGGACTTCCGCGTCCTGCTGCCGCTCTGGGAGGAGGCCGACCGCTGCGTCCGGGCCCTGCTCGACCAGCTCGGCCTGCACCCGGCCAGGCTGCCCGGCGGCGCCCCGCCCTGCGCCGAGCTGCTGGACAGCTTCCGCGCCCGCGACCCCGAGGTGGCCCGCGCCGCCAGCCGCCGCCACCTGGACCTGAACGCCCGGCGGGTGCGGGAGTTCCTCACCCGGCCGGTCTGAGCCACCGGCCGGCCCAAGCCACCGGCCGGTCCGGGTCACCGCAGCTTGTTCAACAGCTCCGGCGCGCCCACGGTGAGGGCCGTCAAACCGCCGACGGTGAACTCGGTCAGCACCTCGATCAGCGTCTGGGTGTCCGGCTGTTCGCCGCGCCAGGTCATCGAGTTGAGTGCCTCCGCCATGCCGACCGCCATGGTGATCAGCGCCTCGGCGCCCCGGCCGAGCTGGATGCCGCGCTTGGCGAACCGCCGCTGCAGCGCCTCCACGTACACCGCGGTCAGCCGCACCCGGATCTGGGCCAGCACCGGGTCCCGCGTGCGGATCGCCTCCTGGACGAGCAGCCCCGAGTCGGGGTGCTGGTCCAGGTAACCGAGCACCTGGCCGAAGTGCGCGCGCACCCAGGCCGTGTCGTCCAGCTCCGCGCCCAGCTCCGGAGGCTTGCCGAACAGCACGTTCAGCTCCTCCATCAACGCCAGGATCACCGCGTCGAACAGCGCGTTCTTGTCCCCGAACTGCTCGTAGACCGCCTGCCGGGTGACCCCGGCGCGCTGCGCGACCTCCTCGATGGTGGCCGCCCGCAGCCCCGCCCTCGCGAAGACCCGGCGCGCGGCATCCAGAACCAGCGCGCGTTGCTGGCCAGCTGGCAACTTGCGCGGGCGGCCAGGCCCACGCCGAGTCGGGTTGGACATCGCCCGACAGCCTAGTGTCCTGTCGCCCCGTCCAGGCCGATCCGGCGGCCGCCTCGGTACCGTGCAGACGCCCGCGCCTCGGCACGACCAGGTCAACCTGTGAGCACTATCGGGGTCGCCGGACCCGATCAACGAGGCACGCCGACCGAACACGCCGGGGTCGCTTGAGACACCCGAGCGGGTGATATCTTTGCGCGGCGCGGCGTGCGCTACGGTACGAGACAGTCACGTTCAGTCATGCTGATCGGTGGCTAGCTTTCTCCCGCGCCTCGCCGTCGCGGCCCCCCGGAAAGGACCGTCGGCATGTCCGCCCCGCCGCCCCCCGCGTCGTCAGACCGGTTGTGGTGGCGCCCCGGGCAGCCGAGGCAGGGGCTCGCCGAGCTGCTCCTGGAGATTGCCAGCACCTCCGTGACCGAGCACGACGCCGAGGCGTTGCTGCGGGCGGTCTGCGACCGGCTGACCCGGCTGGCCGGGCTGGCCGGCTGCGCCGCTGTGGTGTTCGACGGCTCGACCGGCGCGGTGCGCATCCTAGTCGCCTCGCACCCGGAGGCCGAGCAGCTGACCAGGCTCGTGCAGCAGCTCGGCCTCGGCATCGGCTCGGCGGCGATCCGGGCCGGCCGGGACACCGCGCTGGAGGACCTCACCCAGTCCGTCCGGGCCGGCCTCGCCGACGCAGCCGCCCGCGTCGGCCTGCCGGTCACCGCGGTGGTGGCGCTGCGCGGCGGCGACGAGCTGGTCGGCTGCCTGCAGCTGTTCAGCCGGGACCTGGACACCCTGGCCAGCGGGCTGCTGCCGGAGCTGGCGCCGCTGGCCGAGGTGCTCGGCGTGGTGCTCGGCAACATCGAGGCCTACCGCCACTCCGCCTCCCTGGTGGCCAGCCTGAGCACCGCGCTGGACCGCCAAGGCCCCATCGAGCAGGCCAAGGGCATGCTCGCCGAGCGGCACGCCGTCGACCTCGACGCCGCGTACCGGATGCTCCGGGAACAGGCCTACCGGCAGGCCACCTCGGTCGTCGCGGTGGCCGCCGAGCTGGTCAACCAGTCCTGGCGCGGCTCCGGCCCGGTGCCCGAGCGCGGCGGCGACGCCGAGTGGGGCGGCGACGAGAGGCGCGGCGGCGCGGGGGCCGAGTGGGGTTCCGGCCACGGCACCGAGCGGCGTGCCGGGCAGGGCACCGAGGAGACCGCCGGGAACGGCCAGCGCGCCGTGCCGGGCCAGAACGGCGGCGAGTTAGCCAACCCCTCGGGCGACCAGGCTCCCCTGCCGGAACAGCGCGGCGGCCCGACCGAGCCCGCCGAGGTCGAGTCCCGCCCCAGCGCCTAGATCTGCTCCGAACGCGCGCCGGCGCCCCGCTCCGGGGATCGGGGCGGGGCGCCGGCGGGCGTTCGGGTGGTGCTCAGGCGGCCGAGGTCTGCGCCTCGGCGGCGGCGGCGCGGAGCGAGTCCGGCACCGCGAACCGGTCACCGTACTTCTTGGCCAGCTCGTCGGCACGGGCCACGAAGCCGGCCTTGCCACCGGCGTAACCGTCGATGTACTGCAGCACGCCACCGGTCCACGGCGGGAACCCGATGCCGAAGATGGAGCCGATGTTGGCGTCCGGGATCGAGGTGAGCACGCCCTCGTCCACGCACTTCCACGTCTCCAGGGACTCCACGAACAGCATCCGCTCGGACAGCTCGTGCACGTCCACGTCGTGGTTGGTGGCGCCCAGCTCGGTGCGCAGCCCCGGCCAGAGCGCGCCGCGCTGACCGTCGACGTAGTCGTAGAAGCCGGCCCCGCCGGAGCGACCGGGCCGCTTGAACTCGTCCACCATCCGGTCCACCACGGCCTCGGACGGGTGCTCCACCCAGGTGCCGCCGGCGGCCTCGACAGACGCGCGGGCCTCCTTGCGGATCTTCTGCGGCAGCGTCAGGGTCAGCTCGTCCATCAGCTGCAGCACCGGGGCCGGGTAGCCGGCCTGCGAGGACGCCTGCTCGATGGTCTGCGGGTCGATGCCCTCGGCGACCATCGCGATGCCCTCGTTGATGAAGGTGCCGATGACCCGGCTGGTGAAGAAGCCGCGGCTGTCGTTGACCACGATCGGCGTCTTCTTGATGCCGAGGGTGAGGTCGAACGCCTTGGCCAGCGCGGCGTCGGAGGTGCGCTCGCCACGGATGATCTCCACCAGCGGCATCTTGTCCACCGGGGAGAAGAAGTGCAGGCCGACAAAATCACCGTGCCGCTCCGGAAGACCGGCGGCCAGCTCGGTGATCGGCAGCGTGGAGGTGTTCGAGCAGAGCAGCGCGTCCGGCTCGACGACCTTCATCGCCTCCCGGAACACCTCCTGCTTGAGCTTCACCGACTCGAAGACCGCCTCGATGATCACATCGGCGCCGGCCAGGTCGTTGTAGTCGTCGGTCGGGGTGATCCGCTGCAGCAGCGCCTCACCCTTCTCCAGGGTGACCTTGCCGCGCTTGACGCCCTTGGCGACCAGGCTCTCGGAGTACTCCTTGCCCTTCTCGGCGGCGGCCAGCGAGACGTCCTTGAGCACGACCTCCCAGCCGGCCAGGGCGCACACGTAGGCGATCCCGGCGCCCATCATCCCGGCGCCGAGCACCGCGACCTTGGTGGGCTGCCACTTGTCGTGGCCGTCCGGCCGGGACTTGCCGTTGTTGATCGCCTGCAGGTCGAAGAAGAACGCCTTGGTCATGTTCGTCGACACCTGGCCGACGACCAGCTCCACGAAGTACCGGCCCTCGATGCGCAGCGCGGTGTCGAAGTCGACCTGCGCGCCCTCCACCGCGGCGGAGAGGATGTTGCGCGGCGCCGGCATCGGCGCGCCCTTGAGCTGCTTGCGCAGGTTCGCCGGGAACGCCGGCAGGATGGCCGCCAGCTTCGGGCTGGCCGGGGCACCCCCGGGGATCTTGTAACCCGGCTTGTCCCACGGCTGCGCCGCCTCCGGGTTGGCGGCGATCCAGGCGCGCGCCTTGTCCAGCATCTCCTCCGGCGTCGAGGCCAGTTCGTCGATGATGCCGACCTCGAGCGCCTTGGCCGGGCTGTGCCGCTGCCCCTGGGCGAGCACGCCCATGAAGCCGGCCGCGATGCCCAGCAGCCGGGTGATCCGGGTGACCCCGCCACCACCGGGCAGCAGGCCGAGGGTGACCTCGGGCAGGCCGTAGACCACACCCTTCGCGTCCAGCCCGATGCGGTGGTGGGTGGCCAGCCCGATCTCCAGGCCGCCGCCGAGCGCGGTGCCGTTCATCGCGGCGACCACCGGCTTGCCGAGCGTCTCCAGCCTGCGCAGCTGGGCCTTGACCTCGGTGACGTTCTTGAACACCTCGGGCGCGTCGGACGGCTTTGCCTTGATCAGCGAGTCGAGGTCACCACCGGCGAAGAAGGTCTTCTTGGCCGAGGTGATGATCACACCGGCGATGTTGTCCTTGTCCTTGACCAGGGCATCGACGCACTCGCCCATGGCCGCCTTGTAGCGGTCGTTCATCGTGTTGGCACTGCGGCCCGGGTCGTCCAGGGTGACCACAACGATGTTGTCGGCGCCCTTCTCCCAGCGCACGGCCTGCTGCTCGGTCACGTTGCTCTCCTTTGATGCTTCGGCTCTGGCGAGCAAGCCTCAGACCCTCTCGATGATGGTGGCGATGCCCATGCCGCCGCCGACGCACAGCGTGGCGAGACCGCGGCGCAGCTCCCGGCGCTCCAGCTCGTCGAGCAGGGTGCCGACGATCATCGCGCCGGTGGCGCCGAGCGGGTGGCCCATGGCGATGGCGCCACCGTTGACGTTCGTCTGCTCGTGCGAGATGCCCATGTCCCTGATGAAGCGCAGGGCCACGGCCGCGAAGGCTTCGTTGATCTCGAACAGGTCGATGTCATCGACCGTCAGGCCCGCCTTGGCCAGTGCCTTGCGGGAGGCCGGGGCGGGGCCGGTGAGCATGATCGTCGGGTCCGCGCCGGAGACGGCGGTGGACACGATGCGCGCCCTCGGGGTGAGCCCGGCGGCCTTGCCGGCGGCCTCGGTGCCGATCAGGCACAGCGCGGCGCCGTCCACGATGCCCGACGAGTTGCCGGCGTGGTGCACGTGGTTGATCTTCTCCACCCAGTGGTACTTCTGCAGCGCCACCGCGTCGAAGCCGCCCTGGTCACCGATCATCGCGAAGGAGGCCGGCAGCGAGCCCATGGTCTCCAGGGTGGAGTTGGCCCGGATGTGCTCGTCGCGGTCCAGCACGGCGATGCCGTTGCGGTCCTTGACCGGCACGACCGAGCGGGCGAAGTAGCCGTTCGCCCATGCCTTGGCGGCGCGGGTCTGCGACTCCACCGCGAAGGTGTCCACGTCCTGGCGCGACCAGCCCTCCAGGGTGGCGATCAGGTCGGCGCCGATGCCCTGGGGCACGAAGCCGGTGCTGTAGCTGGTGTCCGGGTCCATCGCCCAGGCGCCGCCGTCGGACCCCATCGGGACGCGGGACATGGCCTCCACGCCGCCGGCCAGGATCAGCTCCTCCATGCCGGACCGGACGCGCAGCGCGGCCTGGTTGACCGCCTCCAGCCCGGAGGCGCAGAAGCGGTTGAGCTGCACACCGGCCACCGTGTCGGGCAGGCCGGCCGTGATGGCGGCGACCTTGGCGATGTCGCCGCCCTGGTCGCCGATCGGGGAGACGACGCCGAGCACGATGTCGTCGATGGTCGCCGGGTCCAGTTCCGGGAACCGGCGGCGGATCTCGTCGATCAGGCCGACGACCAAGGAGATGGGCTTGACCTCGTGCAACGAGCCGGAGGCCTTGCCTCGGCCGCGCGGGGTACGGATCGCGTCGTAGATGTACGCCTCGGGGATGCCCCCGGTAGAGCTACCGGTGCTCATGGTGAAGAACCTCATCCCGATTCGGGTGCGACATTGCAGTCACGTTCTTTGTTACAGCAGCACTGTCATATAGGTCAAGCACTCGGTAGGCTGCAGTGCCGTGACCGCCGCCTCATCCGCCGAAACCGAGCAGCTCACCATCGATCAGCTGGCCACTCGAAGTGGGATCAGTGTGCGCACGATCCGGTTCTACGCGGGCAAAGGCATGCTCCCACCGCCGAAGCTGCGCGGCCGGTTGGGACTCTACGGACCGGACCATCTCACCCGGCTGGACCTGATCTCCGAGCTCACCGGGCTGGGCTTCACCCTCGCCGCGATCGAGGGCTTCCTGGCCGCGCTGCCGGAGTCGATCGCCGTCGAGGACCTGGTGCTGCAGCGGGCCCTGCTCGCGCCCTGGGTACCCGAGCGGCTGGAGTGCATCACCGCCGACGAGCTGAACAACCGGGCCGGCCGGGCGCTCGGCGACGAGGAGGTCGCCTCGCTGGAGGCCCTCGGCGTGCTCGAACGGCGCCCGGACGGCAACCTCATGCTGCACGGCGCCTCCATCCTCAGCTCGGCGCTGGCCAGCCTCGACATCGGCATGCAGCCGGAGGTGCTGCGCCGCTCGCACGAGCTGATCAGCCGGCACACTGCCGCGCTCGCCGAGGACCTGATGAAGATGTTCCAGGAGGAGATCCTGCAGCCGTACCGCGACCGGGGTCGGCCGGTCACCGAGCGGGCCCGGCTGCGCGAGCTGTTCACCCGGCTCAAGCCGATCGCCGTGCAGGGCGTGGTCACCGCATTCGGCCGCGCCGTCAACCGCACCATCCGGGAGCACTACACCGACCCGGGCTGAAGCACCGGTAACGCTGGGCCGCCCAGAACGTATTTCCCTGCTGAGCCGAGCCTCAGTCGACCTAGGCTGGCGGCTCGCCCCGAGGAGGGATTCCGATGCGCAGTGACCTGTTCGCGCCCAGCCATGCCGAGGCCCAGACCAGCCACACCGGCCTGACCCTGCAGAACTCCAAGATGCTCAAGGTCGCGCTGAACGGTGACGTGATCGCCAGGCAGGGCGCCATGGTGGCTTACCAGGGCCAGATGAACTTCGAGGGGCTCGGCGCCGGCGGCATCGGCAAATTCCTCAAGCAGCACCTCACCGGGGAGGGCATCCCGCTGATGCGCATCTCCGGCCAGGGCGACCTGTTCCTCGCCGACCGCGCCGCCGACGTGTTCGTGATCGACCTCGAGGGCGAGAACGACGGCCTGACCATCAACGGCGCCAACGTGCTGGCATTCGAGTCCAGCCTGAGCTGGGACCTGCACCGGGTGCAGGGCGCCGGCGCGCTCTCCACCTCGGGCCTGTTCAACTGCCTGTTCACCGGCCGGGGCCGCATCGCGATCACCTGCAAGGGCGCGCCCGTCGTGCTCAACGTGGACCAGCCGACCTACGCCGACCCACAGGCCGCGGTGTGCTGGTCGGCCGGCCTGCGCACCGGGTTCCACCGCGCCGACCAGATCGGCCTCGGCACCCTGTTCGGCCGCAGCAGCGGCGAGGCCTTCACCATGAGCTTCGCCGGGCAGGGCTTCGTCGTGGTGCAGCCGTCGGAGGAGCCGGCCGGCAGCTTCGTCAGCGGCACCGGCAGCGGCGAGCAGGCCGGCCTCGGCGGCGTGCTCGGCGGCATCCTCGGCGGCCGCTGACCTTCGGCACGCCTGAGCAGCGGCGCCGACCCCGGCCGGCCGGGGTCGGCGACCCGGCCGGCAACACCTTCCGAGCGGCAACCGTTCTTGGCACACTCTCGGCATGCCGCAGGACTGGCCGCTGACCGGGCGTTCAGACCAGCGTGCCCGGGCCATGGTCGCGCTGCGCGAGTCCGGTGGCGTGGTGCTCGCCGGCGCGACCGGGGTCGGCAAGACCAGGCTGGCCAGGGAGGTCACCGCCGAGGCGGCGCGGCGCGGTCAGGTCACCCGCTGGGTCGGCGCGACGGCGTCCTCCCGGAACATCCCGCTCGGGGCCTTCGCCGCGCTGGTCGCCGAGGGCAGCGGGACGGCGGCCGTGACCATGCTCGGGCGGGTCGGCGCCGCACTGCGGGACAGCGTGGACGTGCTCACCGTCGACGACGCGCACCTGCTGGACCACGTGTCCGCCACGCTGCTGCACCAGCTCGCGCTGGAGCGCACCGTCCGGCTGGTGGTCACCGTGCGCCAGGGCGAGCCGGCCCCGGACGCGGTCACCGCGCTGTGGAAGGACGGCCTACTGGACCGGCTGGACGTGCCCGGCCTCGAAGAGCGGGACACCGTACGGCTGGTCGAGGCCGTGCTCGCCGGCCGGCTGAACGACGCCAGTGGACAGCGGCTCTACGCGGTCACCCGGGGCAACGTGCTGCTGCTGCGGCACCTGGTCGCCGGGGAGCGTCGGTCCGGCCGGCTGGCCCCGCTGGACGGCCTGTGGCATTGGATCGGCGAGCCCGAGATCACCCCGGAGCTGCGCGACCTGATCGACGCCAGGATCGGGCTGCTCACCGAGCCGGACCGGCGGCTGCTCGAACTGGTCGCGTTCGGCGAGCCGGTCGGCGTGGACCTGCTGACCGCGCTGGCCGGGTCGGCGGTCGTGGAGTCCGCCGCGCAGCGCGGCCTGATCGTGGTGGATTCCGACGACCGCCGGCTGGAGGCCAGGCTCGGCCACCCACTGTACGGCGAGGCGGTCCGCGCCAGGGCCGGCTCGCTGCGGGCCCGGCGGCGGCGGGGCGAGCTGTCCCGCGCGCTGGCGGAGACCGGCCACCGGCGCTCCGGCGACGCGCTGCGCCTGGCGGTGCTCTCCCTGGACAGCGACGCCCCGGCGGACGCCACGCTGCTCGGCGAGGCCGCCACCGCGGCCGCCGCGCTGTCCGACTGGGGGCTGGCCGAGCGGCTCTGCCGGGCGGCCTGCGACGCCGGCGGCGGCTTCGAGCCCCGGCTGGCACTGGGGCTGACCCAGTCCTGGACGGTCCGCCCGGACGAGGCCGAGGTCGAGCTGGCGCTGGCCGCCGGGCTGGCCGGCACCGATGAGCAGCGGGCCAGGGCGGCCGGGTTGCGCGCAGCGAACGCCTACTTCCTGCAGAGCCGCCTTGAGCAGGGTGAGGCGCTGCTCGACGAGGCCGCGCTGATCCTGCGCGACCGGCCGGCCAGGCAGCACCTGGACGGCGTGCGCGCGATGTTCGCCATGGCCGGCAACCGGCTGGCCGAGGGCCGCGCACTGGCCGCCACGGTGCTCGACTCGCCGGACGCCCCCTCCTTCGCGGTCAGCTGGGCCGGTTACGCGATGGTCGGCGCGGACGTTCTCGGCGGGCGCACCTCGGAGCTCGACGCGCTGGTCGACCGGGTCGTCGCGGCCGCCGTCACGGCCCCGGAGACCGCGCCGCTGCAGTTCAACGTCCGGTACTGGCAGGCCTACGGGCTCGGCCTCGCCGGCTCCCCCGGCCAGGCCGAGGAGCACCTCGGTTGGCTGCGCGAGCTGCCCGGCCGCTACGCCGGCATGGCCAGGGACGCCATCGGTGGCCGGATCGCGCTGGACCGGGGCCAGGTGCGCACGGCGGCCGCGCGGCTGCGGGCCATCCGGCCGTTCTTCCCCGGCCGGGGCGGCGGCTGGACGGCGCTGTTCGAGACGGTCGCGGCACAGGCGCTCGGCATGGCCGGCGAGGCGGTGGCCGCCCGGGACGCGCTGACCAGGGCGGAGCGCGCCGACCATCCGACGATGCGGGTCATCGCCCCGGAGCTGGCCCTGGCCGGGGCGTGGGTGGCGGCCGCCGAGGGTGCCGTGGGGCAGGCCGTCGAGCTGGCCGTCTCGGCCGCCGAGCTGGCCGCCGACTCGGCACAGTGGGCGGTCGAGGTGACCGCCCGGCACGCCTGCGTGTGCTTCGGGGACACCGGCCAGGCGGACGCGCTGGCCGGGCTCGCCGGGCGGGTGGACGGCCCCCGGACGCCGGCGGCCGCCGCGCACGCCGCCGCGCTGGCCGCCCGTGACCCGGACGCGCTGCTCGCGGCCGCCGACCTGCTGGAGCGGTCCGAGCTGGTACTGCCGGCGGCGGACGCGGTCGCGCAGGCCGCCGACGTGCTGCGCGCCAAGGGCCGCACCGCGCCGGCCGCGTTCGCCACCGCACGGGCCAGGGCACTGGCCGGGCGCTGCGAGGACGCCAGGACCCCCGCGCTGCGCGCCGGCACCACGCCGCTGCCGATCAGTGCCCGGGAACGCGAGGTCGCCACGCTGGCCGCCGCCGGGCTGTCCAACAAACAGATCGCGGAGCGCCTGCACGTCTCGGTGCGCACCGTCGAAGGGCACGTCTACCGGGCCTGCACCCGGCTGGGCCTGACCGACCGAGCGGCCCTGGCCACCCTGGTCGGCCCTGGTTAGCCCGGTCGGCCCTGGCCACGCTGGTCGGCCCTGGTTAGCCCGGCTCGGCGCCGCGCCGGGGTATCCGGCGCGGCGCCTCCACCCGGGCTGGCGGTCAGCCGGGCTTGATGTTCAGGTTGCGGTGGAACACGTTGCCGGGGTCGTAGCTGGCCTTGATCCGGGCCAGCCGCTCGTACTTGGCCGGGCCGTAGGAGGCTCGCACCCGGACGTCGTCCTGCTCGGAGATCGCGTTGACATAGGCACCGATGCCGGGGCTGTGCGGGCGCATGGCCTCCCAGCAGGATTTGGCCCAGGCGCGGTCGGCGACCAGCAGCTCCGGTGTCGGGCAGATGCCGACGATGAACATCCCGTACCCGGGCGTGCGCCGGCCGCCGAACGCGGTGTCGTCCTCGCCGACCTCGCAGTATGCCCCGGCCAGCCGGTAGAACAGCACCACCGACAGCGGCGAGCTGCGCAGGGGCACCTGCGCGGTGATCTCCTCGATGGCCTCGTCGGTGATCTCGTCCAGGTACGTCGACTTCTCGTAGCAGTGCATGCCCCAGGCGTCGGCCTCGTCGAACAGCTGCTGGAACGCCACGTACGGCATCGGCGTGACGAACTCGAACACCGGCGCCAAGGCGCCTCGGATGCGGTCCACCACCTCGGCGTGTTCCTCGGCGGTACTGAACCCGCCGACCAGCAGGCCGTAGCCGGGCTGGAGGTGGTGCTGCTCGGGTACGAAGGGCGCCGGCGGGGCGTTGATGCCGCCGATCAGGATGTTCACCCGGGGCGGCAGCTCGGGGATCACCTCGCGGGCCAGCCGGAGCACCTCGGCGCCCTGGTCGAGGCCCCAGAACAGGAAGCCGAGCTGCACGGTCGGGCCGACCTCGTGCAGCCGGAACTCGAACTCGGTGATCACGCCGAAGTTGCCGCCCCCGCCCCGGATCGCCCAGAACAGGTCTGGGTGCTCGTGCGCCGAGACGCGCCGCACCTGCCCGTCGGCGGTGACCAGCTCGGCGGACACCAGGTTGTCGATGGTCAGCCCGGCCAGCGGGGTCAACCAGCCCATGCCGCCGCCGAGGGTGAGCCCGCCGATGCCGGTGTGGCTGATCATCCCGGCTGGCACCGCGAGGCCGTGCTCCTGGGTGGCCGCGTCCACGTCGGACAGCAGCGCGCCGCCGCCCACCCTGGCCCGCTTGGCCACCGGATCCACGATCACCTGGTTCAGCCGGCTCAGGTCGAGCACCAGGCCGCCGTCGACGGTGCTCGTGCCGCCGACGCTGTGCGCGCCGCCCCGGACCGCGAGCTCGAGGCCGTGCTCGCGGGCGAACGCGATACCCATGGCTACGTCGACCGCCGAGGCACACCGGACGATCAGCGCCGGCCGGCCGTCGATGTCGGCGTTCCACACCCGCCGGGCGTCGTCGTAGAGGGCCGAGTCGGGCGCGATCAGCAGGCCATCGATCGCCGACCGCAGGGTGTCCAGGTCGTTGCCCAGCGTGCTGGTCATCTCGGGCCGCCTTCCAGCGCATTCGGTGGCCGCGGGGATGGGCACCGGTCGCTGGCGCGACTGGACCGACAGGTCGCTCGGGCCTCCCCGGCCACCGAACCAGCGTGGCTCAGCCGGCGGCGCGCGTCACGGGTAACCGACTACGCGACCGCCCGCCCTCGGCTACCTGGTCTGGCGCGCCATCAGCTCGCGCTCGACCTGGTGCCGACCAGGCGCGCGCTATCGGATTGCGATCATCTTGCGATCTTCTCGGCCCGATCGTAGCCGAACTGACTGGTCAATCAGGGCCAAACCTTGACAAACCGACACTTGCTGGCGCTAACTGACTCATCAGTCAGCATCGCATCTCCGGCGGCCGGGCCGCGGAAGTGGGTGGGCCGACATGTCGAGTGATCGCCGAGACGGGACGACGGGCGTGCTGCGCCCCGATGCGCTGGCCGGGCAGGTCGCGCTGGTCACCGGTGGCGGCACCGGGATCGGCAGGGCCACCGCGCTGGAGCTGGCCCGCTGCGGCGCCGACGTCGTCATCGCCGGCCGGCGCAGCGAGCCCCTGGAGAAGGTCCGGGCGCACGTCGCCGAGCTCGGCCGCCGCGCGCTGGTGGTGGCCACCGATATCCGCGAGCAGGTGCAGGTCGACGCGCTGGTCGACCGGGCACTGGCCGAGTTCGGCCGGATCGACGTACTGGTGAACAACGCGGGCGGCCAGTTCGCCGCGCCGGCCGAGCAGATCAGCCTGCAGGGCTGGCGCGCGGTGCACCGGCTGGCGGTCGACGCCACCTGGGCCCTCACCCTGGAGGTGGCGGTCCGGAGCATGATCCCGAACCGGAGCGGGTCGATCTTCTTCATGGCCTTCTCGCCGCGCCGGGGCATCCCGTCCATGGTGCACGCCACCTCGGCAAGGGCCGCGCTGGAGAACCTGGCCGCCGGGCTGGCCCTGGAGTGGGGCCGGTTCGGCATCCGGTCGGTCTGCGTGGCGCCGGGCACCATCCGGACCGAGGCATTGGCGGAGAACTACTCCGAGGCCGACCGCGAGCGTTGGACGCGCTCGGTGCCGCTGGGCCGGCTCGGCGAGCCGGCGGAGGTGGCCGGCCTGATCGCCTTCCTGGCCAGCCCGGCCGGCGGTTACGTCACCGGCACCACGATCGTCGTGGACGGCGGCGCGGACGCCTGGGGAGCCGGCTACCCGGCCCCCACCGCCGAACCACCGCCCGCCGAGACTCCCACCGAGCCGCCGCCCACCGCCGAGACTTCCACCGCTAAGACTTCCACCGAGCCGCCGCCCACCGAGCCACCCGGCCGGACGGGCCGGTGAGCACGCCGCCGCCCGACCGAGACCTCACGGCGCTGTTCGACCCCAGCTCGGTCGCCGTGCTCGGGGCCAGCAACGACGAGTCCAAGTACGGCAACTGGATCAGCGTGCAGGCGCTGCGGATGGCCGGGCGGCGGCCGGTGCACCTGATCAACCGCCGCGCCGAGCCGGTGCTCGGCCGGCCGACCTACCGCACCCTCGGCGAGGCACCTGGCCCGGCGGAGCTGGTGGTGATCGCGGTGCCGGCGGCCGGTTTCGAGCCGGCGGTGGAGGATGCGCTGCGGGCCGGCGCGCGGGCCATCGTCGGCATCACCGCCGGGTTCGCCGAGCTGGGGGCGGCGGGGCGGGCGGTGCAGGACCGGGTCGCCGCGCGGGTCCGGGCGGCCGGCGCGGTGCTGCTCGGGCCGAACTGCCTCGGCGTCGCCGACTCCAGCACCGGGCTGACGCTGACCACCAACCCGCTGCCCGCCGGCACGGTCAGCCTGCTCTCGCAGAGCGGCAACATGGCGCTGGAGCTGAGCCAGGTACTCGGCCGGCGGGGCATCGGCTTCGCCCGGTTCGCCTCGCTGGGCAACCAGGCCGACCTGACCGCTGCCGACCTGGTTCGCGCCTGCACCGCGCACCCGGGTACCGAGCTGATCGCGGTGTACTGCGAGGACTTCGGCGACGGCCGGGCGTTCGTCGCGGCGGCCGCCGAGGCCACCCGGGCTGGCAAACCGGTGCTGCTGCTGACCGTCGGCGCCAGCGCGGCGGCGATCCGGGGCGCCCGGTCGCACACCGGCGCGCTGACCTCCGAGCTGGCGGTGATCGACGCGGCGTGTCGGGCGGCCGGCGTCTACCGGGCCGGCTCCCCGCGCGAGCTGGCCGACCTGGCGGCGACGCTGGGCGGTGGCCCGCTGTTCCGGGGCGCCCCGGTGCGCCGGGTGGCGGTGCTGACCGACGGCGGCGGGCACGGCGCGCTGGGCTCCGACCTGGCCGAGGCGGCCGGCCTTGCGGTGCCCGAGTTCGACCGGGCATTGACCGCCGCGTTGCGCGCCGAGCTGCCGCCGTCGGCCAGCGCGCACAACCCGATCGACCTGGCGGGCGCCGGCGAGCGGGACATCGCCACGTTCGGCCGGGTGCTGGCCACCGCGCTGGGCTCCGCGCAGGTCGACGGCGTGCTGGTGACCGGCTATTTCGGCGGCTACCGCGAGTACGGGCCGGCGCTGGCCGAGGCGGAGGTGGCCACCGCGCGCGCCATGGCCGGGCAGATGCGGACCCACCGCAAGCCGGTCGCGGTGCACACCATGTACCCGGACAGCCCGGCCGCCAAGGTGCTCACCGAGCACGGGGTGCCGGTGTTCCACGCGGTCGAGGACGCCGTGCGCACCCTGGCCCTGCTCGGCGCGGGCGGCCGCGTCGAAGCCACCGGGCCAGCCGTGCCGGCGGGCCGGCCGGTCACCGAGGACGGCTACTGGGCGGCCCGCGAGCTGCTGCGGGCCGCCGGTGTCGCCTTCCCGGCCGCCGCCTTGGTGGACACCCGGGCCGACACCGGGGCCGACACCGGGGACCGGACCGCCGAGGCCGCCGCACGGATCGGCTACCCCGTGGTGCTCAAGGCGCTCGGCCTGTTGCACAAGTCGGACGCCGGTGGGGTGGCGCTCGGGCTGGCCGACGAGCCCGCGCTGCGCGCCGCGGTCGCCGACATGCTCGGCCGGCTCGGCGCGACCGGCTACTGCGTGGAGGCGATGGCCGAGCGGTCCGCCGGCGTGGAGCTGATCGTCGGCGTGCGCACCGACCCCCGGTTCGGCCCGGTGGCCATGGTCGGCCTCGGCGGGGTGTTCACCGAGGTGCTGCGGGACGTGGCGTTCGCGCTGGCCCCGGTGTCCCCCGCGACGGCGACACGGCTGCTCACCGGGCTGCGGGCGGCGGCGCTGCTGCACGGCGTCCGCGGCCGCCCGCCGGTGGACCTGGCCGAGGCGGCCGCGCACATCTCCATGATCACCGAGGTCGCCGCGGCGCACCCGGAGATCGCGGAGCTCGAGGTCAACCCACTGCTCGCCACTCCGAGCGGCGCACTCGGGCTGGACGCCCGGATCGTGCTCGCTTGATCAAGAACTGCCGAGAGAGGACACCGATGGAGTTCGCATACAGCCCCCGACTCGCCGAGCTCAAGCAGCGCGCCGCCGACCTCACCGCCAAGATCATCCCCTACGAGGACGAGTGCGAGCGCAACAACGGGCTCAGCGCGGAGGCGCACGCGGCGATCCGGCAGGAGGTGCTGGCCGCCGGCCTGCAGGCGATCAACACGCCGACCGAGTACGGCGGTGCCGGGCTGAGCGTGCTCGAGCAGGTGGTCGTGCAGGACGAGCTCGGCAAGCTGACCAACGCGCTCTGGGACACCGTGTGGCGCCCGGCCAACCCGCTCACCCACGCCACCCCGGAGCAGCGCGAGCGCTACCTCATCCCGGGCGCCCGGGGCGAGCGGCGCGACGCGGTGGCGATCACCGAGCCCGGTGCCGGCTCCGACCCGTCCAGCATCGCCACCACCGCGGTCCCGGACGGGGACGGCTACGTGATCGACGGGGAGAAGTGGTTCGTCACCGTCGGCGACGTGGCCGACTTCCTGATCGTGCTGGCCACCGTGCCCAGCACAGTGACCAGCACAGTGACCGGCGGCGGGCCGACCAGCGGCGGGCCGACCATGTTCCTGGTCGACACCGCCACCCCGGGCGTGCGGATCCAGCGGATACCCCGGTTCACCCACACCTTCGTCTACGAGCACCCCGAGTTCGCGTTCACCGGGGTGCGGGTGGGCGCGGACGCGGTCCTCGGCGGGGTCGGCCAGGGCTACGAGCTGACCCGCGACTGGTTCACCGAGGAGCGGCTGATGATCGGCGCCCGCACCATCGGCGCCGCCGAGCGCGCGCTCACCCTGGCCACCGACTGGGCCAAGGAGCGGGTCCAGGGCGGCGCGCCGCTGATCGACCGGCAGCTGATCCAAGGCATGATCGCGGACTCGGTGGTGGACATCGCCACCAACCGGGCGCTCACCCACCAGGTGGCCTGGGAGTTCGACAACTCGGACCTGACCGACGAGAACGTGCGCAAGACGCTGCACGCCAAGGCGGCCACGGTGAAGCTGGCCGCCTCGGAGGCCTCCAACCGGGTCGCCGATCGCTGCCAGCAGATCTTCGGTGGCCGGGGCTACCTCCGGGACTACCCGGTGGAGCGGCTGTGGCGCGAGCTGCGGGTGGACCGGATCTGGGAGGGCACCTCGGAGATCCAGCGGCTGGTGATCGCCAACGAGGTCAACAAGCGTGGCCTGGACGGGCTGCTGACGTTCCGCACCGCACGATGAGCCCTGCCGACCGCGCGCCCGGAGGAACCATGGACTCCAACCACAACGCCCAGGCCCCGGCACCGACCCTGCGCATCGAGTCCCATTCGATCGACTATGTGCCCCTGCGCGAGCGGCACGGCAAGGCGTGGCACCTGTGGCCGGTCTGGTTCAGTGGGGACGCGCACCTGGCGACCGTGGCCACCGGCGTGCTCGGTATCACGATGGGCGCGAACCTGCTGTGGACCGCGATCGCGATCATCGCCGGCTGCGCGTTCGGCACCTTCTTCATGGCGTTCCACTCGTCCCAGGGCCCGCAGCTCGGCCTGCCGCAGATGATCCAGTCCCGGCCGCAGTTCGGCTACCTGGGCGCGCTGCTGGTCTGGGTGGTCGCGCTGGTCACCTACGTCGGCTACAACGCGTTCAACCAGCTGCTCGCCGGGCAGGCCGCGCACCTGCTGATCGGGGTCAACCCGACGGCCGCCTACCTGGTGTTCACCGTGATCGCCCTGGCGCTGGCCATCTTCGGCTACGACTGGATCCACCAGGCACAGCGCTGGCTGGCCTACGCGCTGCTCGCGGTGCTGGTCATCTTCAGCCTGGGCATCGGGTTCACCGGCGAGCTGCCGCCGGGCCAGTTCGCGCTCAGCGGCTTCCAGAGCACCGCGTTCCTCACCCAGTTCTTCGTCGCGGCCGCCTACCAGCTGAGCTGGGCGATCTACGTCTCCGACTACTCGCGCTACCTGCCCAAGACGGTCGGGGTGCGTGCCACGTTCTGGTGGACCTACCTCGGCGCGCTGATCGGCGGCGCCTGGATGATGCTGGTCGGCGCCATGGCGGCGGCGCTGAACTCCAAGCTCAACGTCTCCGAGGTGCTGCTGCGCGCCGGCGACACGATCTTCCCGGGGTTCGGCACCATCCTGATCGTGGTGCCGCTGCTCGGCCTGATCACGGTCACCGGGCTGAACTTCTACGGCGGCTCGCTGACCCTGCTCTCCATCGCCGACTCGATCCGCCCGATCCGGCACACCCGCACCGAGCGGCTGGTCTCGCTGGTGTTCTGCGCGGTGGTGGCCACGTTCATCGCGCTGCGCGCCTCCGGCGACTTCCTGCACGAGTTCGAGGGCTTCCTCGGCGTCCTGCTGCTGCTGTTCACCCCGTGGACCGCGATCAACCTGGTGGACTTCTTCTGGGTTCGGCACACCCACTACTCGATCCGGGAGATCTTCAACCCGCACGGCATCTACGGCCGGTGGGGCTGGCGCGGGCTGGTCGCCTACCTGCTCGGCTTCCTGGCCATGCTGCCCTTCGCCGAGACCGAGCTGTTCACCGGCCCGATCGGTGCCAAGCTCGGCGTCGACGTCGGCATGATCCCCGGCCTGATCGTCTCCGCCGGTGCCTACCTGCTGTTCTGCCGCAACATCGACCTGGACGCCGAGCAGGCCGTGATCGCCCGGGTCGACGCCGATCTGGACCGGGCGCCCGGCTCGGAGGTGCACCCCGAGCCGGCCGCCTGACCCGGATTAGAGTCGGGCGCATGGCCGCGCCCGCCGAGTCCGACGTGTTCACCTTCCCGGTTGCCGTGCGCTACATGGAGGTGGACGTCCAGGGCGTCGTCTTCAACGGCTGGTACTTCACCTACTTCGACGAGGCGATGGCCGCGTTCTTCCAGCACCGGGGCCTGCCGTACCCGGAGATGACCGCGGCCGGGTACGACGTGCAGCTGGTCCGCTCGGAGATCGACTACAGGTCCGGGGTCCGGTTCGGGGAGCCGATCGTGGTGGCGGTCTCCCCGTCCCGGCTCGGCCGCACCAGCTTCGGCCTGGACTTCCAGATCCGCCGGGCGTCCGGCGAGGCCACCACCAACGGCCGCATCGTCTACGTCGTGGTGAGCACCGACGACTACACCAAGCGCGAGATCCCGCCGCTGATCCGCGCCGCCCTCGGCGAGCCCCAACCCCTGCACTGACCGTGCGGATGGTGAACCCGGTCCGGCAGTGGTGGGCTGGTGGGCTTCTTCCGCAAGGGCCCCGACCGGGCGAGCGATCAGGGCCGATGACCTAAGGCCGTGGGCTCGCGCCGGAGCGTCAAGGCGAGCGCGCCGCCGAGTAGCGTGCCGGCCGCCGCTACCCAGCCCGCCGTGTGCAGCCCGTTGATGACGGTGTTGCTCGAGTTGGCGATGAGCAGGATCAGGGCCAGCCCGACCGAGGCGCCCATCTGCAGGGCCGTCGACGCCAGTGCCGAGGCGACCCCTTGCTCCATGGGCGCGACTCCGGCGGACGCGGCCACGAACACCGTGGTGAACGCGAGGCCGCCACCGAAACCGTAGAGCGCCAGGCCGGGGAGCACCGCCCAGTAGGAACCGCCGACCGACATGCCTGACACCAGTGCGGCCAGACCGATCCCGTAGCCGACCATGCCGGTGGCCAGCGTGGTGCGTACGCCGCGGCGGTTGAGCAACGTGGCCGCGACCTTGCCGCCGGCGACCATGGCGAGCACCCCGAGCGGTAGGAAGGCCAGGCCGGCCTGCAGCGCGTTGTAACCCAGGGTGTTCTGCAGGTAGACGGTGAACAGGTAGTAGCCGGAGCTCAGCGCGCAGTGGTGCAGGAACGCCACGGCCATCGCGGTGACCAGGCTGCGGTTGCGCAACAGCGCGGGCGTCGCCAGCGGATCCTTGACCATCCGCTCGATGGCGTAGAACGCGAGCACCAGAACGATCCCGGCGGCCAGCGCACCCAGCCCTCGGATCGACAGCCAACCCGCCTCCGGGCCGCTGACCAGGCCGTAGACCAGGAGCGAGACGCCGACCGTGGCGATCATTGCGCCGGGCAGGTCGAATCCGCGCCCCGGGTGGGCGCCCGGGTCGGGGGCAATCAGCACCGGCGCCACGGCGGCCGCGCCGAGCGCAAGCGGTACCACGATGAACAGCACCCAGGGCCAGCCCCATGAGTTGGTGATCACGCCGCCGAGCAGTGCGCCAGCGGCCAGCCCACCGCTGCCGGTCGATCCCCAGACCGCGAGGGCGCGGTTGCGTTCGCGGCCTTCGGCGAACCGGGTGTTGATCAGCGCGAGTACCGCTGGTAGGAGCAGCGCGCCGCCGATGCCCTGTACCGCGCGGGCGGCGACCAGCACCTCCTGCCTGCCGGCGAGCCCGCCGACCAGCGAGGACAGGCCGTAGACGAGCAACGCGAGGATGAACATCCGGCGCGCGCCGAGCCGGTCAGCGGCGCGACCACCGAGCAGCAGCAGTCCGCCGAAAGCTACCGCGTAGGCGCTGACCACCCACTGCAGCGACTGGCTCGAGAACCCGAGCTCCCGGCCGATGTCCGGAAGCGCCACGTACACGTTGTTGTAGTCGATGGCGATGATGAACTGAGCCAACGCCAGCAGCGCGAGCCGTAGCCCGGACCGCCGCGCTGTCCGAAATTCGGAAACAGCCACAGCTGGTAACCCTCTCCATGACGACGTTGCCGAAGGCCGCCGGCAGCCGGCGGCCAGAGCGTCCACACCGACGCCGGAGCAAAACTGCTCACCGTTCGGACACTACACAGTGTGTAGTAGATGCACAACGTGTACCTCTTGCCTGGTGTACTGTTCGGCCGCATGGGAGACGCGACGCCCCGCCGGCGAGATCGCCTCAGGGCCGAGACGTCATCGGAGATCAAGTCGATCGCCCTGGCACTCCTGTCGGCGAACGGGGCCGACGCAATCTCGCTGCGAGCCATCGCCAGACAGATGGGGATGACGGCCGGCGCGATCTACAGCTACTACGCCAACCGCGATGAGCTGATCACCGCGTTGATCACGGACGTGTACGGGGCCCTGGCCGACGCGATGGAGGCGGCGTTCGACAGCGTGCCCGCTGCCGAACCGGGCGGCCGAGTACTGGCGGTCGGGCAGGCGTACCGGCGGTGGGCGCTCGAGCATCCCGAGGAGTTCCGGCTCATCTACGGCGATCCGGTCTCCGGGTACCGGGCCCCCGACGGCGGCCCGGCAAGGGCGGAGGAGGACCGCGCATGCACGGTCCTGCTCAAACTCGTCGAGGCCGGCTGGTCGCACGCCTCGGCCGCGCGGTCGAAGGGAGTCCGACACGACTGGTCGGACTTCGGGCCGGGGTTCGTCGCGAGGGTCAACGAGGTCTTCCCTGACCTGCCGCCGGCCGCGGCCGCACTGGCGATGCGCACCTGGGGCCGGATGCACGGCCCCGTCGCACTGGAGCTCTTCGGGCATCTACGCCCGCAACTACAGGACCCCGCCAAGCTCTACCTCGGCGAGATGCTCGATCTCACCCGAACCCTCGGATTCGCCGTCCCCGACGACACACCGCAGCGCGCCACGGCGGTACCCGCCCGGCTCTGACAGCCTGGAGGGGCCTGTCGAGCCGGACGGGGCACTACCTTGTGGTCCGCTCCGTAAGTTGTTTGGCGGGGGGTGTTCCGCCACAGCGGTGCGGGCCTTGGCGGTCAGAACATTCCGTGCGGGTGGAGCACCTGCTCAGGCACGGGTTGAACGATGTCCCAGTGCTCGACGATCTTGCCGTCGTCGACTCGGAAGAGGTCGACTGTGGCGAGGTCGCCTTGTGGGGTGGCCACGTGGGTGTGCACGGCGACCAGGTCTCCGTCGGCGAGCAGGTGTTTGGCCGCTACGGTCGCGTCCCGCAGGTGCGCGCTGCCGGGCCCGCTCAAGTAGTCCGCAAACGCATGGCGCCCGGACTGTGTCGCGGGGTCGTGCGCCACACGCGGGTTGTGTGAGATGAATTCCTCGCCCAGCAGATCAGTGAAGCCAGCGATGTCGCCAGCGCCGAACCGGGCGACGGCCTTCAGGACGAGCATCCGGTTCTGGTCGGTGGCTAGGGTCGAAGTCATGTCATGCCTTTCGGGTCGCTGGTCCGTATCTACTCGGTATGACGGATGCGGGGCCGCCGACGTCACGCGACGCACCGGCGCCGCTGAACCGTCTTGCTGATCAGGGCTGTCCGGGAGGGTGCGATGGATACGGCGGGCGAACTGTTCGAGAGGCACCGGGCCGCGCTTTCGGCGGCGGCGTACCGGTAATCGGGCGGATGCTGACGATGTCCTTCAGGAGGCATGGCTTCGCTGGAGCCGGGTGGACCACGGCTCGGTCGCGGACCCCGGCGCGTACCTGTTCCGGCTGGTGACCCGGCAGGCGATCGACGAACTGCGCAGGGTACGGGCGCGCCGTGAAGTGCACGCTGAGGACGGCCGAGCGGACGGAACAGCGGCCAGCTCGCCGGTCGGGCCTCGGCCGGTCGACGCGGTGGCGGCGGGCCTGCTCGTCGTCCTGCAAACCCTGACCCCGACGGAGCGCGCTGTTTTCCTGCTACACGACGTGTTCGGCTTCTCGCACGCGGAGATCGCGGCGATCGTCGGACGCACCGAACGGGCGGTCCAGCAGATGGCGTACCGGGCCCGGCGCCATGTCCGAGGGCGCCGCCCCCGGTTCCGGCCTACGCCGGGCCAGCACGCGGCGGCCACCGAACGCTTCCTAGCCGCCGCGGCACTCGGCGGCGACCTAGCCGGCTACGGCAGGGCCTGCGCTGCGTCGGCCTGACCCGCACGCTCAATACCGCGTTAGGAGCTGACAGCCTGGTGGTCAGACGAGCGCGGGCTCGATCCGGCCGCGCACCTCGCCGAGGGACAGCCGTCCGCCGCCCACGGCCGCCGCACTGGCGGTGATCACCAGCTCGTCGCCGTCCCGCAGGTAGGTCAGCTCGCCACCGCCGGCCAGCGGCAACGGCTCGCGGCCGCCCCAGCTCAGCTCCAGCAGGCAGCCCCGCTGGTTGCGCTCCGGGCCGCTCATGGTGCCCGAGCCGAGCAGGTCGCCGGGGCTCAGCGTGGCGCCGCCGGAGGTGAGGTGGGCGATGAACTGCGCGCCGGTCCAGTACAGCGCGGCGGAGGGCGGGCTGGAGATCAGCTCGCCGTTCAGCCGCACCTCGATCGCCAGGTCCAGCCCCTTGTCCGCGTCGCCGCGCAGGTAGGGCAACGGCTCCGGGTCGCGCGGCGGCGGGGCGACCTGGGCGGCGGCCAGCTCCGGCCACGGCGTGACCCAGCAGGACACCGAGGTGGCGAACGCCTTGCCGAGCAGCGGGCCGAGCGGGCGGGCCTCCCACACCTGGATGTCGCGCGCCGACCAGTCGTTGAGCAGCACCACGCCGAACAGGTGGTCCTCGGCCTCGGCCATCGGCACCGGCCGGCCTGGCGTGCTCGCGCCGCCGAGCACGAAGCCCAGCTCGGCTTCGAAGTCGAGCGCCCCGGTCGGGCCGAAGTCGCCGGGGCCGCGCTGCCCATTGGGCCGGCGGACCGGGCTGCCGGAGCCCCGGATCGTGCTGGACCGCCCGTGGTAGCCGATCGGCAGGTGCCGCCAGTTCGGGGTCAGCGGCTCGTCGTTCGGCCGGAAGATGTGGGCCGCGTTCACCGCGTGCTGCTCGCAGGCGAAGAAGTCCACGTAGTCCGCCACGGTGAAGGCCAGCGTCGGCGTCACCCCGTCCACCGGGTGCTGGAACGGCGCCAGCCCCGCCGCCGGGTCGGCCAGCGTCTCGCGCAGCCACCGGTGCACTTCCAGCCAGGCCGGCCGCCCGGCCGCCAGCAACCGGTCCAACGACGGCGCGACCAGCAGCTCCGGCCAGGGCACCGGGCGGGCGGCGTGCAGCGCGGTCAGGTCCAGCACGGTGTCGTCGTCGGCCAGCACCCCGAGCCGGGCCGAACTCGGCGGTTCCCCGGCAACGGTGAATCTCCCGTAGCGCATGCCCCCACCCTGCCCGATCACCGCCAGTGCCGCCCGGCCGATCAGCACAGCCACCCGGCCACCTCAGCTCAGCCGCCCGGCCACCTGGACCGCCACCCGGGGTTTGCCGGGCGGACACCTCGGGCGGCCAGGCTGGCTGGGTGCACGGCTACTGCGAGCGGCTGGACGGGTCGCTCTGGGCCGAGCCGGCGAACGCGCTGACCAACCTGGCCTTCCTGGTCGCTGCAGTGCTGGCCGCCGCCGCGCTGCGCCGGAGCCCGGGCCGCGCACCGCTGGACCTGGCCGGGCTGACCGGGCTGCTCGCGGTGATCTCGGTCGGCAGCTTCCTGTTCCACACGCTGGCCACCGGGTGGGCGGGGCTGGCCGACACGGTGCCGATCGGGCTGTTCATGCTGGCCTACGTCGTGGTGTTCGCGCACCGCTTCGCCGGCGTGCGCCCCGGGCTGGCCTGGCTGGCGGCGCCGGTGTTCGTGGCGTTCGCCGCCGCCGTCGGGGCCGGGGCCGGGGTCGCCCGGCTGCCCGTGCCGGGGCCGTACCTCGCCGCGCTGCTCGGCCTGGTCGGGCTGACCGGCTGGCTGGCCACCCGCCCGGATCCGGGTCTACGGCGGCACCTGGGCGAGTTCGGTACCGCGACCGGGCTGTTCGCGGTGTCGCTGACGCTGCGCCAGCTGGACGGGCCGCTGTGCCCGACCTGGCCGCTTGGCACGCACTTCGGTTGGCACCTGTGCAACGCGGCAGTGCTCTACCTGCTGGTGCGGGCGGCCACCCGGCGGGCGGTGGCGGAGCGCGCGGCGGCTCAGCGCTTGCCGGTCACCGACGCCAGGTAGTCGGCGATCCAGCCGTCGGATTGGTGGGCGGCCCAGACGCGCGCCACCTCGGGGTCCTCGTCGACGCGGTACCTCGCGATCCGCTCCACGGTATCCCGGCGCAGCTGGGCCTTGGTCAGCGCGAAGGTGTCCGGCGGGCTCGCGGCGGCCAGCTCGGTGGCGGCCGCGACGGCGCGCTCGAGCAGCTCACCGGGCTCCACGACCTCGTCGACCAGTCCGACGGCGAGTGCGTCCGGCGGCGTGAAGGTGTCCGCACTGAAGACCAGCCGGCCGGCCGTCTTGGCGCCGACGGCGTGCACCATGATCTCCAGCGGCACCCGGGGGAACGGCACGCCGACCTTGAACTCCCGGACGCCGATCCGGCCGTTGCCGGTCGCCATCAGCCGCACGTCGGCGCAGCAGGCCAGCACACAGCCGCCGGCGATAGCGTGCCCGTTCACCGCCGCCACCAGCGGCCGCCCGAAGGTGAACACGGCGTGCAGCGCCTCGCTCAGCGCCGGCAGGAACTCGGCGAGGTAATCCGCGCCGCCGTCCAGCAGGCTGCGCAGGTCGACGCCCGCGGAAAAGGCCCGGCCCGCGCCGGTGAGCACGACCGCGGCCGGCTGCTCGGCGGTCAGCGCGGTGAACGTCTCGGTCATGTGGCGCAGCAGCGCCGTGTCCATCACGTTCACGGGCCCGTGCGCCATGCTCAGCACGGCAACCGACCCGGCGTCCGTTCGTTCGATCATTTGCGAAACCTACCTCGCGGACTCCCCGCTGGCCGGCCAACCATGGCACGCTGCCGGAGGCATACATAGGCCCCGCCGCATGTGCTCGACACCCCGGCGGTGGCCTCGTCGATAGGCGCACGAGCCTCGAGAGACACACACGGGAGTGAGTCATGGCGCAGGAGGTACGCGGGGTCGTCTCGCACACCAAGGGCAAGCCGGTGTCGGTGGAGACGATCACGGTGCCGGATCCGGGTCCGGGCGAGGCGGTGGTGAAGGTGCAGGCCTGCGGGGTCTGCCACACCGACCTGCATTACCGGGAGGGCGGGATCAACGACGAGTTCCCATTTTTGCTCGGCCACGAGGCGGCCGGGATCGTGGAGTCGGTTGGCAGCGGCGTGACCGACGTCGAGCCTGGTGACTTCGTGATCCTGAACTGGCGCGCCGTCTGCGGTACCTGTCGGGCCTGCAAGCGCGGGCAGCCGTGGTACTGCTTCGCCACGTTCAACGCCGAGCAGCCGATGACGCTTGCCTCGGGCCAGCCGCTGTCCCCGGCGCTGGGCATCGGCGCGTTCGCGGAGAAGACGCTGGTCGCGGCCGGGCAGTGCACGAAGGTGAACCCGGCGGCGAAGCCGGAGGTGGCCGGGCTGCTGGGCTGTGGGGTGATGGCCGGGCTGGGCGCGGCGATCAACACCGGCGGCATCGGCCGGGGCGACTCGATCGCGGTGATCGGCTGCGGCGGCGTCGGCAACGCGGCCATCGCGGGCGCGCGGCTGGCCGGCGCGACGACGATCATCGCCGTGGACATCGACCCCCGGAAGCTGGAGTGGGCGAAGGACTTCGGTGCCACGCACACGGTGAACTCCCGCGAGGTCGACCCGGTGGAGGCGATCCAGGAGCTGACCGACGGCAACGGCGCGAACGTGGTGATCGACGCGGTCGGCCGGCCGGAGACGTTCAAGCAGGCGTTCTACGCCCGCGACCTGGCCGGCACCGCGGTGCTGGTCGGCGTGCCGACACCGGACATGACCTTCGAGCTGCCGCTGATCGATATCTTCGGTCGCGGCGGGGCCACCAAGTCGTCCTGGTACGGCGACTGCCTACCCAGCCGTGACTTCCCCGCGCTGATCGACCTACACCTGCAGGGCCGGCTGCCGCTGGAGAAGTTCGTCTCCGAGACGATCGGGCTGGACGACGTGGAGGAAGCCTTCCACCGGATGGAGCGCGGCGAGGTGCTGCGCTCGGTGGTGCTGTTCTGATGGGGGATGCGAGCCCGATCGACCACCTCGTCACCTCCGGCACGTTCTCGCTCGACGGCGGCACCTGGGACGTCGACAACAACGTCTGGCTGGTCGGCGACGCCAACGAGGTGCTGGTGATCGACGCCGCGCACGACGCCGACGCGATCGCCGAGGCGGTCGGTGGCCGGCGGGTGGTGGCCGTGGTGTGCACCCACGCGCACGACGACCACGTCAATCAGGCGCCGGCGCTGGCCGACCGGTTCAACGCGCCGATCCTGCTCAACGCGGCCGAAGCACCGCTGTGGGAGATGACCTGGCCGGACCGCAAACCGGACGGCGAGCTGGCCGACGGCGACGTGCTGCGGGCCGGTGGCATCGAGCTGCGGGTGCTGCAGACGCCGGGGCACTCCCCCGGGTCGTCCTGCCTGTACACGCCCGAGCTGGGCGTGGTGTTCACCGGTGACACGCTGTTCCACGGTGGTCCCGGCGCGACCGGGCGGTCGTTCTCCAGCTTCGACACCATCATCCAGTCGATCAAAGCGAGGTTGCTGACGCTGCCCGGTGACACCGAGGTACGCACCGGGCACGGCGACTCCACCTGGATCGGCGCCGAGTCGCCGCACCTGGAGGAGTGGCTCGCACGCGGGCATTGAGTGGCCTGTGAGTGGTATTGGTCGCTATAGCGACCAATACCACTCACGGGGTGGCGCACTCGAGCTCGATGTAGCACATGAAGTGCTACATTTGCCGGGTGAGCCAACCGGAACCGGAGTCGGAGAGCATCGGCATCCGTGAGCTGCGCCAGCACGCCTCGCGGTACGTCGCGCTGGCCAAGGCCGGCAAGCGGATACCCGTCACCGAGCGCGGCAAGCTGGTGGCCTACCTAGTGCCGGCCGACCAGCCGACCTCGATGTACGAGCGCATGGTCGCGGCCGGCCAAGTCCGACTGGCGAGCGGCAACCTGATGGATCTGCTGCCCCCGCCGCCCGGTGAGCTCGGCGAGAAGTCACTGTCCGAGGCGCTGCGCGAGATGCGCGACGAGGAACGATATTGATCTACCTCGATACCTCGGCGTTCCTCAAGCTCGTCAAGGACGAGGCCGAATCGCGCCCACTCAACGAGTACCTGCGAAATCTCGCCGCACCCCGCTTCGCCTCCAGCACACTGCTCGCGGTAGAGGCACGGCGCGGGACGCTGCGTTCCGCACCGAAACGGCTGCCCCGGGTTGATCTGATGCTGGACAGCGTCACTCAGTTGGAGATCTCCGACGCGGTCATCGAGACCGCGAGCCGGCTGCCCGATCCGATGTTGCGCTCTCTCGACGCCATCCACCTCGCCACCGCGCTGCTGATCCGCGACGACCTCGACGTGCTTGTCAGCTACGACGACCGGCTGCTGGTCGCCGCCTCGGCCCACGGCCTGCCGACGGCCGCGCCGGCCTGAACGCTCAGCTACGGCGCCGGCACCACCCGATCAGCGGCAGCACGAGCAGCAGCAGGGCGGCCGACACCCCGAACGTGACCCGGAACCCGAACAGCTCGGCCACCGCGCCCAGCCCGACCGCCCCGGCCCCGGTGCCCGCGTCGTAGGCGATGTTCCACACCGCGCTGGCCCGGCCGTAGCGCGCCTTGCCGGCCGCCGCGAACATCGCCACCAGCGAGTCGTTCTGCACCAGGCCGAAGCCGAAGCCGACCAGCGCCGCCCCGGCCACCAGCAGCACCGCGCCACCGAGCGTCGGGGCCCGGGAGACCAGCACCTCGGCGAGCATGCCGACGACGGCGAGCAGCACACCCGGCACGAGCAACCGCCCGCCCCAGCCGCGCCGGTCCACCAGGTGCCCCGCCACGACCCGGCCGAGCACTGCCCCGCTCGCGGTGCCCAGCAGGGCGATCGGCACCACCGTGCCCGGCGCGGTGACCGCCAGCGGCAGGAACGTGACCAGGGCGCCCTGCGCGGTCGCGCAGCCCAGCATGGCCACCACCGGCCCCACCGAGCCGCCCCGCCGCGCAGCGCCCGCCGACCCCGCCACCAGGTCAGGAGCCAGGTCGGGAGCTAGCTCGGGGGCCACCGCCCGCTCGGCCGCCCGGGCCACACCGCCCCGAGCCAGCCGGATCGGCGCCAGCAGCGGCAGGCCGAGCAGCGGAACGGCCGCCGCCACGAACACGCCCGTAAAGCCGAGGTGCTCCACGACGCCCACCCCGGTCGGCAGCAACAGCAGCTGCGGGACGCCGGTGGCCAGGCCGAACAGCGCCGTCGAGCGGCCGAGCTCGGCGGGCGGTATCAGCTCGGCAACCAGTGCCCCGCTCGCCACGGTGACCAGCCCGAAGCCGACGCCGCGCAGCCCGGACAGCACGAGCACCGGCGCCAGCTCGGCGGACAGCGCGAGCAGCGGCGTCGGCCCGCCCAGGAACAGCAGTCCGGCGCCCAGCGCGACCCGGTGCCCGAACTGGCGCAGCAGCCACGGCACCGCGAGCTGGGTGAGCACGGTGGTGAGCATGAACACGCCGGTGCTCGCCCCGGAGCCGAACGCCCCGGAGCCACCACGGGACACCCACAGCGGCACCACCGAGAGCAGCACCGCATAGCCGCTGGTGGACAGCGTGCAGATGAGCAGCAGCAACACGAACGAGCGGCGCGGCGCCCCCTGGCCGGGCCGCTCCAGCACGCGCCGGGTCACGCGGGGCCGCCGGCGCCGACCGGGGTGCGTCGAGCCGGGCGCACTCCGAGGTCGATCGCACGGCGGTACATCACTGCCTACGGTAGGTCGCGTGCCCGGCTCGACAAACCATTTCCTCGACGCCGACTTCCCCGCCGATCCGTATCCAGGGGTCAGCCCGGCCTGCTCGTTCGTCCACCTGGACGGCGTAGGACACCGGCTGGCGCCCGACCCGACCGGCTACGCCGGCTGGCGGGTCGCGGACGCGGACGCGGCGAACCCGGTGGACCTCGACGACTGGCTGGCGGCGCACCGCGCCCCGCCGCTGGCCGCCCGGCTGCCGGTGCTGAGCTACGGCTCCAACCGCTGCCCTTCGAAGATCACCTGGCTGCGCGAGCAGCTCGGGCTGACCGGGCCGGTGGTGGTGCTGGACGTGGTCACCGAGGGGGTCGCGGCGGTCTGGGCGGCGGGGCTGCGGGTGCGGGACGGGCAGCGACCGGCGGTGCTGACGGCCGCGCCGGGGGTCACGGAGCGGCACGCGGTGTGGCTGGCCACGCCAGAGCAGGTGGCCGTACTGGACCGCTGCGAGGGGCGTGGCACGCGATACCGGCTGGCCAGGCTGCGTACCGGGCGGGTGCGCACGGAGGACGGTGCGCTGCTCGAACGCCCGTGGTGCTACCTGGCGGCCGGCACGGTGCGGGCGCCGCTGCTGGTGGCCGGCGCACCGGTGCGCTGCGCGGAGCTCGGGCAGCGGGAGGCGGTGCAGCTGACCGGGGTGCCGGCCGACGGCGACGGGCTGGCCGCCGACGAGCAGCTCGGCGCGCCGCACCCCGACGAGTGGCCGGGGGCGCTGTTCGGCTACGGCCTGCTGCGGCCGGGGCGCTCGGGCTGGCCGCTGGTGGCCCCGCACGCCGCCGGGCCCGGTCGGCCGGCCCGCGCCAGAGGCAGTCGCTACGACACTGGGTTGGGCTGGCCGGCCATGCTGTTGGGCACCGCCCCGGACGTGCCCGGCACGCTCACCCCGCTGGTCGACCCCGCCCGGCTGCTGCCGAAGCTCGATGAGTACGAGGGCGCCGACTACCGTCGCGTGCGTCTCACCGTGGCCGCTGACGGTTCCGGCGACAGGACCGGCAACAGCACTGTGACCTGGGCCTATGTCTGGACCGGGGACCGATCCCGGCTGCGCCGGACAGACCCGCCCGCCGATCCGGGGATTAACGGACGCCGATCTGGGGAAGAGAGGTCGCAAAGCCCGGGGTAACGAACCGGGAACTCGGGGGAGACCCAGGGTGGTGAAGGGAAGCGTATGAGTTCGACAGCGGAATCGGCGCCCAGCCAGCCCGACGAACGCGTGGTGCGCCGCGCGGTCGCCGGCGCCGCGATGGGCAACGCGGTGGAGTGGTTCGACTACGCCATCTACAGCTACCTGATCACCAGCGTCGGGCTGAACTTCTTCCCGGACAGCAGCCCGGCCGCCCGCACCCTGCTGGCGTTCTCCGGCATTGCGATCCCGTTCCTGCTGCGCCCGCTCGGCGGCATCGTGCTCGGCCCGCTCGGGGACAGGTTCGGCCGCCAGCGGGTCCTCTCGCTGACCATCCTGTTCATGTCGGGCGCGACCTTCTGCATCGGGCTGATCCCCAGCCACACCACGATCGGTGTCGCGGCGCCGCTGCTGCTGGTGGCGCTGCGGCTGGTCCAGGGCTTCTCCACCGGCGGCGAGTACGGCGGCGCGGCCACCTTCATCGCGGAGTACGCCCCGGACAGGCGGCGCGGCTTCTTCGGCGCCTTCCTGGAGTTCGGCACCCTCGGCGGCTATGTGCTCGGCGCCAGCCTGGCCACGGTGTTCCAGCTGTCGCTCTCCGAGCAGGCGATGAACAGCTGGGGCTGGCGGATCCCGTTCATGCTCGCCGCGCCACTGGGCCTGGTCGGCTTCTACCTGCGGAACAAGCTGGAAGACACGCCGGCGTTCCAGCAGCTGGCGCACGGCAAGCCGCAGGCCGCGCCACTGCGCCAGCTGCTCTCGGACAACTGGCCGCAGATCCTGAACCTGATCGGCATCGTGATCCTGCTGAACGTGGCCGACTACACCGTGCTCACCTACATGCCGACCTACCTCACCCAGGTGCTGAAGATCAGCGACGCCGAGTCGAACCTCGCGCTGATCGGCATCATGCTGGTGATGATGGCGCTGATCGCGCCGGTGGGCGCGCTGTCCGACCGAGTCGGCCGCAAGCCGCTGCTGCTCGTCTCGGCGGTCGGCTTCCTGGTGCTCAGCTACCCGGCCGTGGCCCTGATCAACCTGCGGACCGTGCTGCCGGTGACGATCGGACTGGGCGTGCTCGGACTGTTGCTGCTGCTGATGCTGGGCACGATCGGCTCCACGTTCCCGGCGATGTTCCCGACCCGGAACCGGTACGGCGGCATGTCGGTCGGCTACAGCGTGTCCACCGCGCTGTTCGGCGGCACCGCGCCGATCGCCATCTCCGCGCTGATCACCAACACCGGCAGCACGTCGATCCCGGCGTTCTACATCATGGCCGCCTCGGTGATCGCGATCATCCCGATCGTGCTGATCCCGGAGACCGCGGGTCGGTCGATCTCGCACGCCACCGAGGTGCCCGGCACCCGGCCCGAGCTGGCCCACGCCTGACCCTCGTCGGGGTCGTGAGTGGCGAGTGGTCCCCGGAGACCACTCGCCACTCACGAGGTCCGGCGGCGGACCCAACCCGGTCGGGTCGGGCTGGGTCCGCCGACCGGAGTCAGAGGGCGAGCACGCCCAGTACGACGGTGAGCAGGACCAGCCCCAGCAGTATCGAGGTCAGGCCCGGCAGCGCGGCCACGCCGAGCCGAGAGTCCGCCGTGCGCCGGGCTGCCCTGGCCTTGCGCACCTCGCGGGCGCACAGCACCAGCGTCGTGCCGCCCAGCGCGAGGATCAGCAGCGCCACCACCAGTAGGGCGCCCACTGCCCAGGCCCCGCCGCTCAGTGCCAACACCACCTGCATGCCGACCACACCCGAGAAGCCGGCGGCCAGCGCCGCCCAGCCGATGCCGCCGGGTCCCCGGTACAGGTCGGGACCGGCCGCTTCCGGCAGGCCGGCGGCGTTCAGCTGCCGGCGGGCGGTCTGGATCGCGGTATGCGCCACGGACAGCTCGTCCTTCGCCGTAGCGCCGTCCGCCGGGCCGGCGACCAACTGGGGCCCGGTGAGGTGGCCAGGCACCGGCTGGGGCCCGGTGGGGTGGAGGGTGGTTTGCCGGGAGGAGGCGGCGTCCGGCCGGTGGTTCGCGGTGGGCCGGGTGGTGTCGCCGCTGAGCAGCAGCATGGCCAGAGTGGCCTGACCCCGGTGCAGCCGGCCGACGGCTCTCGCCGCGGCGAGCCCGCCCCGCACGTAGCCGTTCCACTGGGCGCCGAACCGGCGGTACGGAGAGCTCAGCGCGACGAGCTCGGCGGGTGTGGCCACCGCGGGGTCGGCACACTGGGCCAGCCGCCGGACGGCGAACCCGGCCTGGCCGCGCAGCGCCACCGCGATGATCAGCGCGAGCGGCGCGACCACCACCAGGACCAGGAATAGCGGACCCAGCTCCACGACCCAGTCGGCCAGCGCGGAGTCCCACAGCATGTGGCACACGCCGGCGACGGCGAAGGCGAGCGCGGCGACACCGATCCGGGCCGCCTTCGGCTTGTCCCGGTTCAGGTAGGCCCAGGCGATCCCGGCACCGGTCAGCGCACTCCACACGATGTGCAGGCCCCAGCCGGCGACCAGGCCGCGGAGCAGGAACTGCACGATCACCGGCACCACGCTGTCCCCGACGTGGGCGGTGTTGGTCGCATTCACCGAGTAGACGATGTTCTCGACCTCCTCGAAGCCGAGGCCGACCAGGGCGCCGTAGATCAGGCCATCGGTCGCCCGGCTGAGCAGCCGGGGAGCCACCAACACGATGGCCAGCACGCCGAGCAGCTTGGCGGACTCCTCGGTGACCCCGACCAGGCTCGCCTCCAGCCAGACCGCCGTCGACGGCGACGGCTCGAACAGGGAGAGGAATCCCCCGACCCAGGTCTCCACCGTCAGCGAGAGCGACGTGGACACCAGGCCGCCCCAGGCCACCGCGAGTACCAGCAGCAGCACCGACCGGCGGACCGGGAAGGCCAGCCAGCGAACTACCAGGTAGAGCACCAGGCCGTGCGCGCCGAACAGCACGACGGCCGTGGCCAGCGCGTACGGGCTGGTCGGGGTCACGATCAGCCGGTCGCCGAGCATGGCCAGCCCACAGAGCAGCAGCACCAGTCCGAGGCCGAGCAGGGCGAGCATGGCCCAGCCGGTCTTGGTGCGCTGCGTCGGCAACGGCCGCGTGCGCACGGGGCCGGCGCCGTTCACCCTCGGAGCCTGCCCAGCCGGTCCCCGGTGCTGCCAGCCCTGAGCGGGCACCGGCGCCGGGGCGCCCGGCGCGGCCTGCTCGGGCACCGCGTACCCCGGCACCGCGTAACCCTGCGCCGCGTAGCCCTGCGCCGCGTAGCCCGGCGCCGCCTGCTCAGGCACCGCGTAGCCCGGCGCCGCCTGCTCAGGCACCGCGTAACCCTGCAGCGCGTAACCCGGCGCCACGTAACCAGGGGCGACGCCACCAGGGGCGGCCTGTCCGGGCCCGACCTGACCGGGTGCCGGGTAGGTCGGTGCGGCCTGGTTCGGCACGACATGGGTGGGGTTCCGCTGGCCCGGGGCGGGGGTGTGCCCCCACGCGGTCCTCGGCTGGGGTGGCACCGCGCCGTTTCCGGCGGCGGCCGCTGCTGTCCAGTTCACTGTTGTGCCTGCCCTCTGGAGTCGACTGGACGTCGCCGGCGCGGCGTTCCAGCCCTCAAGGTGACAGTTGGCGGCGGCCCGTTCGATGGGGTCGGCACCCAACCGGCGCAAGCCCTGTCCCCCCGCCCGGGGTAGGGAATACCCCCCGCACACATCGCGGTACCGCCGCACACAGGGCCGAACCAGGGCCGAACCTGTGTGCGGCGGTGTGGCGGTGTGTGCCGTGCGCGGGCCCCGTGTGTGGGACTCCGGGGGGCTCAGCCGAGGATGGTGTCGCCGATCAGGTACACGTTGAGCGCGATGATCAGGACGGCGATCAGGCTGGCCGTGAGCGTGGTGATCCGCCGGTTGACCAGCGCGCCCATCACGTCCGCCCGCCGGGTCAGCATGATCATCGGCACCAGGGCGAACGGGATGCCGAAGGAGAGCACGACCTGCGAGGCGACCAGGCTCGAGGTGGTCGGCAGGCCGAGCCCGAGCACGACCAACGCCGGCAGCATGGTCAACCCGCGGCGCAGGTAGAGCGGGATCCGCCGGCGGATGAAGCCCTGCATGACCACCTGGCCGGCGTAGGTGCCGACGCTGGACGAGGACAGCCCGGAGGCGAGCAGCGCTACCGCGAAGGCCAGTGCGGCGGCACCGCCGACGAGGTTGCCCAGCCCGGCGTGCGCGGCCTCGATGGAGTCGACGCCCGCGTGCCCGGTCGAGTTAAACAGGGAGGCGGCGATGACCAGCATGCTGAGGTTGATCACGCCGGCCGCGCCGAGCCCGACGAACACGTCCAGCCGCTGGAAGCGCAGCACCTCGCGGCGCTCGTCGTCGTCGCGTACCGCCACGCGGTTCTTGGTCAACGCGGAGTGCAGGTACACCACATGCGGCATCACGGTGGCGCCGATGATGCCGGCGGCCAGCAGCACGCTGTCGGAGTCGGGGAACACCGGCAACAGTCCGCTGAGCGTGCCCGGCACCGAGCCACCGACGGTCAGCAGGTCATAGGCGAAGCCGAGGAAGACGATGCCCAGCAGCCCGGCGATGGCCAGCTCGAACCGTCGGTAGCCGCGCTGCTCGAGGGCCAGGATGCCGAAGGCGACCACGGCGGTGATCAGCCCGGCCTGGAACAGCGGCACGCCGAACAGCAGGTTCAGCCCCACGGCCGCACCGACGAACTCGGCGAGGTCGGTGGCCATGGCGACCAGCTCGGCCTGCACCCAGAGTCCGCGCGAGACCGGCCGGGGCAGGTACTCCCGGCAGAGTTCGGGCAGGTCACGCCCGGTGGCCACGCCGGTCTTCGCGCTCAGGTACTGCACGAGCATGGCCATCGCGTTGGCCACCACGATGACCCAGACCAGCTGGTAGCCGTACTTGGCGCCGGCCTCGAAGTTGGTGGCGAAGTTGCCGGGGTCCACGTAGGCGACGGCCGCCACGAACGCCGGACCGAGCAGCGCGACCACACCGCGCAGCCGGCCCCGGGACCGCAGCTCACGCAGCGAAGCGCCGGGCCGATCCAGCTGGGCCAGCCCGGGCGGGGCCGGCCGACTACTGCCGTCGACCACGCCCTGAGCGTCCCCACCCGGAGATTTCGGCATGCCTAACTTTAAGATGTGGACTGGCGAACAACAAGGTGATGAGCGACAAAGTTCAGTCGTCGACGCCGACCCACATCGCGTTGACCAGCGCCGGGCCGAGCTGCCGGGTCATCCCGCCGGGCGCCTCGCCCACGCGCACCAGGTAGGAACCGCCGTACGGGGCGCGCTCGACGACCTCGAGCCGGGCGCCGAGCTGGATGCCCTCGGCGGTCAGGTGGCGCAGCATGCCGGGGTCGACGTCGTCCACCCGGACGAACTCGCCGACGGTGCCGGCCGGCACGGTGGACAGCCGCCGGGCGCTGAGCGGCTCCAGCCGCCCTTCCCTGGTCGGGATGGGGTCGCCGTGCGGGTCCAGCCGGGGGTTGCCCAGCCGCACCGCGATCCGCTCCAGCAGGTTGTCGGACACGGCGTGCTCGAGCACCTCGGCCTCGTCGTGCACCTCGTCCCAGGCGTAGTCCAGCTCCGTGACCAGGTACAGCTCGATCAGCCGGTGCCGCCGGACCACGCCGAGCGCGACCTGCCGGCCGGTGTCGGTGAACTCGATGTTGCCGTACTTGGGGTGCTCGAGCAGGTCCAGCTGGCAGAGCTTGCGCACCATGCCGGACACCGAGGACGCCGAAACGCCCAGCCGATCGGCCAGCCGAGTCGTGGTGATCTTGCCTTCTTCACGCTCCTCGAACGCGTAGATCACCTTGAGGTAGTCCTCAACGGCCGACGAGTACCGCTCAGACTCGGAACCCACGGCCTCAGCGTAGGCGAACACGCATGCGTGGCCATCCGCTGACCCGTCGGTACCGCCGAATGCGCTCGCTGACAGGTTCTTTAGGCGCAGCTGAGACCTGGTTGCGTCCCAACTATTTTCGAAGTTAGGTGTGGCTCAACTTAGTCCCTGGCCAGGAGGCACCGTGTGGGCCGATGCATTGCCGAACCTGCTCATCGGGCTCCGCGAGGGCCTCGAGGCCGGGCTGATCGTGAGCATTCTGCTGGCCGCCGTACGCCGCACGGCGGGGGTCCAGGGCGGGCGGGTGTCTAGCGCGCCGGTGTGGCTGGGTGTGGCGGCCGCCGTGGTGCTCGCGCTGAGCTTCGGCGCGGTGCTGACGTTCTACCGCTCGGTGCTGTCCACCACCGGGCAGGAGGCGCTGGGCGGGCTGCTCAGCGTGGTGGCGGTGGGGCTGGTCACCGGGATGATCTTCTGGATGCGCCGCACCGCGCGCACCCTGACCAGTGAGCTGCGCACCAAGGTCGCCGACGCGCTGCGGGTCAGCGCCGCCGCGCTGGCACTGACCGCGTTCCTGGCGGTCGGCCGGGAGGGCCTGGAGACGGCGCTGTTCCTCTGGACGACGGCCCAGGTGTCCGGGCAGACGGTCGCGCCGCTGGTGGGCGCGGCGGTGGGCATCGCGGCGGCGGTGCTGCTGTGCGTGCTGCTCTACCGGGGCGCGGCCCGGCTGGACCTCGGCGTGTTCTTCAGCCGCACCGCGGTGGCCCTGATCGTGATCGCCGCCGGGGTGTTCGCCTACGGCCTCGGCGACCTGCAGGACGCCGGCCTGCTGCCCGGCCACACCTGGCTGGCGTTCGACCTGTCGCACCGGATCAACCCCGGCTCCTGGTGGGTCACCCTGGTCACCGGAGTCACCGAGCTGTCCCCGAGCATGACCTGGCTGCAGGTAGTCGCGTACGTGGTCTACCTGGTCACCGTGCTGACGGTGTTTCTCATGGCCGGCGCCCGGCAGACCTCCGCCGGACCAGCCGCACAGCCGGCCGCCAGCCCGGAACCAACGGCCGGCACCGAGTCGGCCGCCCCACCCCGCCAGGGCCGCCGCCGGATCGCCGTCCTGGTCGCGGCCGCGCTGGTGGTGCCCCCGGTGGCGGCGGCGCTGCTGATCGGGTTCGGGCCGAGGAGCGCGGCGGCGGCCGCCGACGTCACGGTGACGGACCAGGCGTGCGCCCCGAGCTGGTCGGCCACCGGCACCGGCACCCGGGACTTCACGGTGGCAAACCGGTCGGGCCACACCGTTGAGGTGAACCTGGTCCAGGCAGCCAGCCAGGGCATCGTGGCCGAGATCGAAACGCTGGGGCCGGCCACCGCGCAGCGGCTGTCCGCCACGCTGGCGCCCGGCGGCTACTTCTTCCGCTGCCTGGCCGACGGGCTGCCCACCACGACGTCGACCACGGTGTCGGCGGCGGGTCCCGGCCCGGCACCGGGTCAGCTGGCGCTCGCCGTCGCCCCGGTCGCCGTGGCCGACCTGCAGCCGGCCGCCGATGCCTACGACGGCTACGTCCGGCCGAAGCTGGCCCAGCTGCTCACCCAGGTGGCCGCCGTACGGGCCGACCTGGCCGCCAACCAGCTGCCGGCCGCGCAGCGGGACTGGCTGGCCGCCCAGCTGACCTGGGAGCAGGTCGGCGCGGCTTACGACAGCTTCGCCGACCTCGGGGACGCGATCGACGGACTGCCGCAGGCGCAGCCGCTGGGGGTGGCCGACCCGGGGTTCACCGGGCTGCACCGGCTGGAGTACGGCCTGTGGCACGGCCAACCGGCCGCCGCGCTGCTCCCGGTGACCGACCAGCTGAGCGCGGACATCACCGCACTGACCGGCAAGTTGTCGCAGCTCACGCTGGACCCGACCGATCTGCCGGTGCGGGCCCACGAGATCCTCGAGGACGCCCTGCGCGACCACCTCAACGGGCTGACCGACGAGGGCTCCGGCGCCGCCTACCCGGAGACGTTCGCCGACGCGGCTGGCACCGAGGTCGTACTCGATGAGCTGAAGCCCCTGATCGACGCGCGCTCGCCTGCGCTGCTGCCCGCCGTCCGAGGCCAGCTCGCGGAGCTGACCCAGGCCCTGCTGGCCACGCAGGTCGGCGGCCAGTGGCAGCCGGTCTCGGCGGTGCCGCTGGCCGCCCGGCAGCGGGTCGACGCGGACATCGGCGCCGTGCTGGAGAACCTCTCGCTCATCCCCGACCTGCTCGAGGTCCCCGCGCACTGAGCAGGCGCCCATCCCAGAGCCACTCGAGGTCTGATCTGGAAGGCCAACTATGGACGTGAACCGGCGCAACCTGCTCAAGGGTGCGGTGGCCGGCGCCGCCGGGACCGCGCTCACCGGTGGGTTGCTGGCCGCCGGCGCGCGGCACGACGCACAGACCGCTGCCAGCGCGCAGCTGCTCTCGCCGGACCTGGTGCCGTTCCACGGGGTGCGCCAGGCCGGCCTGGTCACGCCGTTCCCGCCGCAGCGCTTCGCCACCCACGTGGCACTGGACGCCACCGCCGCGAACCGGGCCGACCTGGTGGCGCTGTTGCACACGGTGACCGAGCGGGCCCGGTTCCTCACCGCCGGCGGCACCCCGCCCGACCTCGGCGTCGGCTCGCCGCCCTCGGACAGCGCGGTGCTCGGCCCGGTGGTGCCCAGCGACGGGCTGAGCGTGACGCTGTCGGTCGGGTCCAGCCTGTTCGACGACCGGTACGGGCTGGCCGGGCGCAAACCCGCCGGGCTGGTGCCGATGCACAGCTTCCCGAACGACTCGCTGGAGCCGGCCGTGCTGCACGGCGACCTGTTCCTGCAGATCTGCGCGAACAACCCGGACACCGTGCACCACGCGCTGCGCGACATCACGAAGCACACCCGGGGCGGCATGCAGATCCGCTACCGGATGGACGGGTTCGGCTCGCCGCCGCGCCCGGCCGGCGTTTCGCGCAACCTGATGGGCTTCAAGGACGGCATCTCCCAGCCGCTGCCCAGCGAGAACGACCGGCTGGTGTGGATCCAGCCCGGCTCTGGCAACCCGGACTGGGCGGTCGGCGGTACCTACCACGTGGTCCGGTTCATCCGGATGCTCGTCGAGTTCTGGGACCGGGTGGACATCAACGAGCAGGAGACGATGTTCGGCCGCCGGCGCGACTCGGGCGCCCCGCTGGACGGCGCCGCCGAGTTCGACGTGCCCAACTACGCCGCCGACCCCAAGGGCGAGGTCATCCCGCTCACCGCGCACATGCGGCTGGCCAACCCGCGCACCCCGGAGACCGCGACCAGCCGCATCCTGCGCCGGCCGTACAACTACGACAACGGCGTCGACCAGAACGGCAACCTGGAGGTCGGGCTGATCTTCGTCAGCTTCCAGCAGGACATCGCCCGGCAGTTCGAGGCCACCCAGACCCGGCTGGTCGACGAGCCGCTGGTCGACTACATACAGCCGTACGGCGGCGGATACTTCCTGGCACTACCCGGTGTGCGCGACGGTAGTGACTGGCTGGGCCGGGCGCTGCTGAGCTGAGCTGCTGAGCTGAGCGCCGACGGCCGGCCCGACCGGGTCGGCTCAACTGAGTGGGGTCAGCTGAGCCGGGGTCGGCCGGGCCGGCCGCCGGACTGGGTACATGAGTGGCTGGCGGAGCTCCGTTGCACCGCCAGCCACCCACACCCGAGGAGGGTCCTGAACGACTCGGACCTACTACGGTCGGAGTCATTCAGCACCCTCCTAGCCGATCGCCGGGCCGAGGCCGAGTGACTGCGGCGTGCTGGAGTCGGGCGAGGGCTGCTTGAGCCCGTCGTCCAGCGGGCCGAACTCGGTCATCAGGGCGGCGCTGCCACCCCACGGCGTCTGTTCCTCGGCGATCAGCGAGTTGGTGGTGAGCAGCAGCCCGGCGACCGAGGCGCCGTTCTGCAGTGCCGAGCGGGCCACCCGCAGCGGGTCGATGATGCCCATCTCGATCATGTTTCCGTAGCGGCCCTCCAGTGCGTCGAAGCCCTCGTCTGGGCCGATTTCCACGCCCATGGCCTGGACCTTGGCCACCACCTCCTGGCCGGGGTAGCCGGCGTTCGTGGCGATCAGGTAGGTCGGCTCGGTGAGCGAGCGGCGCACGATGTCAGCGCCGATCGCGTAGTCCCCGGTCAGCTCCAGCGAGTCCAGCGCCCGCTCGGCGTGCACCAGCGCGGCCCCGCCACCGGCCACGATGCCCTCGGCCATGGCCGCCCGGCAGGCGGACAGCGCGTCCTCCACCCGGTGCTGCAGCTCCTTGAGCTCGGCGTTCGTCGGCGCGCCGACCCGGATCACGGCGATCTTGCCGGTGAGCGCGCCGATCCGTTCGGCCAGCACGTCCTCGTCGACGCCGTACTGCGCGCGCCCCATCTCCGAGCGCAGCTGGGTGACCCGGAACGCCAGGTCCTCCGCCGAGCCCCCGCCGCCGACGATCGCGGTGGCGTTGTCGGTGATCCGCACCTGCTCGGCGCGGCCCAGGTGCTCCAGGGTCATCGTCTGCAGGTTGAAGCTGGCGTACTTGCTGAGCACCTTGCCGCCGGTGATCGCGGCGATGTCCTCCAGCTTGTGCAG
>Ga0137415_10000063_pt1 | contig 80535 bp, 70 predicted proteins | sample CZODoug3_1_1_16f_FD_183082 | JGI IMG/M metagenome (GOLD analysis project Ga0137415, IMG submission 183082) | Vadose zone soil fungal communities from Angelo Coast Range Reserve, California, USA - CZODoug3_1_1_16fungal (Hybrid Assembly) | ecosystem: Environmental > Terrestrial > Soil > Vadose... | reverse complement strand
CGGCACATCGAGCAATGGCAATAAGCAGCCATGAACAAGTCACCGCTGATCTCGTACCTCACATTCCCACACAGGCAGCCGCCTGAAAGCACTCTCGGCATGAATCGTCCTTGTAGCTCAAAGTTTGCCGTTTTGATTGGGGAAAGAGTCGAATCTGTCGCGGGTCAGCCAGCGTGCGGCAGGTGTACGCCACGTCTAGTGGCTCGCAGGAGCGTCTCAGCCACGAGCCGGGCTTGCGCTTTCGTGAATGCAATCCGAATGCTCTCGGGACTTGGAATGGTCGCGCACCTAGCCGCTATCGCGGCAAAGGCAATCTCCGAGCCAGTTCTTATTTTGGGCATCGCTACGCTTCCTCGATAGTGAGCCTTGGTCGCGCGCTTAAGTATATATGCTGCAGTTACATACACGTCGGACTCCAGTCGTCGCGCGCCGCCGTAACCGGACTCGGGCGTCAGCTCCGCTATGCTTGGCCCTGCGCACTTCGTTCCCTCAGCAGGGCACGCGCGAATTAGTTAGCCGAGACACATTCGCTCATATTGAGTGATTCGCTTGATTCGATTGGCAGGGTCGAAGTTCGCTGCGATGCGCTCCCTTGCGTTAGTGCGGTCATGCGCATTTGACTGTTGCAATGGATGGCGTATGAATTGCGTTCTGGCCCTTTCGGGGCGCTGCAGGGAAGCAGTGGGTAGTGGCGAAGTACTTTCTGTTGATGAAAGTGTTCTCTCGCAATAACGGGCCCAGCGTTGTACGTGCCGCTGCTTACCGCGCCGGTGAGCGGATTCTCGAGTCCAGAACGGGGAGGACTCACGACTACGTGGATCGTCACGATGTTGTCGAAAAGGAAATCCGGCTTCCGTCCGAGTTCACCAACAACGGCGGAGTCGATTGGGCGCGGGACAGATCGAGGCTCTGGAGCGTGGTGGACAGCAATCCGCGTCGGGACGCGCGGCTGGCCAACGAAGTGCTAGTGATCCTTCCGCCGGAATTGAATGCGGTGCAGCGTACGGAATTGGTCCGCAACTACTCGCAGGAGTTGGCGGACAGATATCGGAGCGCGGTTGATTTCGCGGTGCATGAGCCTCGGGATAACGCTGATCCTCGCAATCATCATGCGCATATGTTGATGACGGCGCGCGAAGTGACTCCGGAGGGGATGGGACGCAGGACGGCGCTCAATGGCGGTGATCAATGGCGGACCGTGCATGGCTTGGAGTCATGGCGGGAGGAGCTACCCTGGCTGCGCGAGCGGTGGGCGCATCTGACCAATGAAGCCTTGCAGTGCGCCGGTCTGGAAGCTCGTGTAGATCATCGGAGCTTCGAGGCCCAAGGGTTGGATGTCGAGCCCACCGCAACGATCCCCCGGAAGATCTACTACGCTGAGCGCCGAACTGGGGTGAGGACCCGCGCAGGTGATGAGATCCGGGAATTTCATCGTGAGCGAGTCGAGGCCCGCGTGCAGGGACAGGAGGCGCTCGAGCTGGTTCTTCGGAGACAAAGAGAACAGACCCGTACGCGACTGGCCGAGTACGCCAAACAGCAGGCCGATCAACCGAAGAAGCGTCTTTCGCCGGAAGCCGAGAGGGAGCGCAGGATTCAGCGCCAACGCGAATGGCGCAGTGCTAACGGTGAAACATACAACCAGAAAAGACGCGAGCAATATAGGGAGAAAGTTGAAGCGGGCGGAGCGGAATACGAACGGCAGCGGGAAGCGCTGCGACGCCGAGAGCGTGAGCTGTATCGTGCGAATATCGAAGCCAACAGAGCGAAGAAGCGTGAGAACTATGCGAATCGTACGCGCCGGCTGGAAAAGGCAGTCGCGAATATTGCCGAGCAAAGAGAGGGCGCAGCGAAGGTAGCATCGGGTTCGAGGGGACAATTCCCGCAGCTTACGACGGCGGAGCAGGCAGCCAGGAACTGGCTGGAGTACCGGAAGCAACTGCCGCCGCCTGTAACGGCTGAGGAGGCAGCCAGGAACTGGCTGGCGTATCGGAAGCAACTGCCGCCGCCTGTGACGGCCGAGGAGGCAGCCAGGAACTGGTTGGCGTATCGGGAGAAGCAACAGGCTGAGGCGGCGCTTCAACAAAATGTGAAGCAGACGGTTTCGCATGAGATTGAGGTCGAGAAAGGCGGGAAAGTCACCAGCCGGGATCTGGACTACGATGCGGGGTTATAGGGAAGTGGCTGCAATGAAGCGCACTGGAGGCGAAACCGGGGCCGGGCCGGGACATCCCACGAGCATCCCACGAGGAATTGCTTTGAATAGAACGTATCTTTATGTGCCGTTTGAGGATAGTGAGCAGGTCCGGTCATTGGGGGCACATCGGGACTCGGAGCGGATGTGTTGGTATCTGGATCCCGGACAGGATCCGGCGCCGTTTTTCAGGTGGCTGGGAGACGACGAGTCCGATGAGGAGTTTCTCATCACTTCTGCTGCCGCTTTCGTGGCGGCTTCCCGGGTGAGATGTTGGCAGTGCGATGCGCAGACTGAGGTCATCTGCATCTTTTGCGACAGTGGAGTTGTGTCAGGTGAGCCGCTCGAGCAATTTACTGTCAGTCAGATCTGGAAAGTCGATGACGCCCTGAGAGAGCAGCTGGGTCGCTGGCCTGATTTTCGTCCCGTGGCATCAGGGGATTGCTTCGCCAATCATTGTCAGCACTGCGGGGCTGTTCAGGACGATATGGAGCTGCACTCCGAGCCGGATCAGCCGTTTTTCAATATCCCGCGTGATGAGTCGGGGGAGATACAGTTGATACCGGTCAGCGGGGTGGTGCAGTTGAGCGGCAGTGAGAGTTTTGAGATTTGATGACTGTTTATAATAAAATCAATGAGTTACAATTCAGCGCGTCATTCACCGGCCGCGGAAGATCGATCCCGAAATAGGGTATAGCCGCTCACCTTGACTGCACAGGCCTTACTGACTAGACTTCTGACTAGTCAGAGGGGTGCGGTCCAATGAAATCCTGGCCAGTTCAAGATGCGAAAGCCCGCTTCAGTGAGTTCCTGAAGGCAAGCCTCACGGAAGGGCCGCAAGTCGTAACCTTGCGCGGCGTCGAGACAGCGGTGCTCGTGCCAATGCGGGAGTGGCAGAGTTTGCATGCGCGGGCGCGGCCCACTCTGAAAGCTCTACTTCTCTTACCTGAAGCTCGGGGCGAATTGAACTTGCAGCCGCGAGGACGCCTGCGACGCCGGACGCCCCAAGCCGAAGACTAGTCCGTGTATTTACTGGATACGAATGTTGTTTCTGAGCTGCGCAAGATCAAACCTCACCAAGGCGTGATTGTTTGGCTACAGAGCGCACCGGATGAATCGCTGTTCATTTCCGCAGTGACGGTCGGTGAGATACAGGCCGGAATAGAGATTACTCGGCGCCAGGACGCCGCGAAGGCCAAAGAGATCGAGGATTGGCTCGATGGCGTTGCGCACAGTTATGGCGTTCTTCCGGCGGACGCCGCCATCTTCCGTCGTTGGGCGCAACTCATGCACCGGCGGCCGGATCACCATCTCGAAGACGCCCTCATCGCGGCTACGGCGCTCGTTCGTGGGTTGACGGTGGTTACTCGCAATGTCAGCGATTTCGAGCCTTTCGGTGCTCCTCTGATCAATCCGTTTGCCCGCGCCGCGAGTACCGGAAAGCCTGGTTGAGGCAGCGCGGCGCTTGCGGAACCCGGGTAGGCTCCTGAGCTAAAAATTCAACAACAGGCCCCGCCACGGTTGATGGGCGTCATAGCTGGTCATGCGCCCACTCATTCTGGCAGCGGCCTGCTCCAACCAGAGTTTGGCTTGGCGCAGCCGCTCTTCATCCGGGTTGCCGTGCAGGGTAACCCTGCTGGCCCGACCTCAGTCGGTCCATTCGCGGCGCGGACCGAAACTATCGATGGATGTCATCATGGCGGTGATCAGCTCGCGCTCGATTTGCGACAGCTCGGGTCGCCATATGTCGAATAGCAGGACCACTCGAAGCTCATCGCTCGAATTCCAGGCCTCGTGCTCCATGCTGTCGTCAAATATCGTGAGCTTGCCCTCGTGCCACGGGCGGGTCTCGTTACCGACTCGCATGCCGCACTTGGCGGGCACGAGCAATGGCAAGTGGCAAATCAGCCTGACATTGGTGAACCCATGGTGGGGGAGTATGTGCGCGCCTGGTCGCAGCAGCGAGAACAGGACCGAAGGTGTCCGTCCTTTCATCTGACACATCGGTACCTCGCGCAACGCTGCCATCGTGTTGGGGCAGCGTGCGGCGTTATCTGCAACTTCCGCCCCGTTTCTGATCAGGTAAAACGCGCTCCAGTCGGCGTTGTTGAGTAGACCTCGCGGGTTGAAGTTGGGTCGCTCAGATTCGGGCTTGATGTAGGGTTCAAAACCCATGCCGTGGATGAGCAACTCGCGCAGCTCCGCTCGGATGGCCTGCGTTTTCTGCTCCAGCCGCCCGGCCCAAGGAAAGTGCTCCCGTTCGAAGAACTGGACGTGCGCCAGCTCGGGAAAGAAGAAGTACTTGGGCTGCTGGAAATAGATCTGACGGCGGCCGATCAGTAACTCGAGCGCATGGTTGAAACGCTCAGCTCCGGGTCCGGCGACGCCGGTATTGCCCAGTGCAGTGAGCAGGTACTTCTCAAACTCCTGCTCAAACCGCCGGTAGATCGTTTCGACTCGCTGCAGGTCCGCACGCAACTGCGGCGCGAGAGACGGTTTCGACGCCGCCATCTCGAGTGCCGTGCGGTAGTAGGAACTGGCCGCCCGCGAATCGCCACTTTGAGCGTACCGATCCCCTTTTGAAATCAGGGCGGGTATGTGGCCAGGATTCAGGCCGAGGCATTGATCGAGCGCGGCGTCTTCCTCGCTGGCGGCTCCGCTGCTTCGGTGGACGAGTGACAGGCCATACCAAACGTTCGCATTCGCCTTCCCCGCTGCGATCACCCGGGCGAAGGAATCACGCGCCGAATTCGGATCACCGCGCCGCAGCGCCTCGAAGCCAGCCTCGACCGTCGCTTTGACATCAAAAGAGTCGTTCATACCTCATCCACCTGATCTGGTCGCGGACGTATATATCCAAGAAGCGCGATTGGGTACAGAGCCATTACACGGTAAATGGTTGCGCTTCTGCTGAAGCTGTACCCGCGGCGTAGCAGCCGCTCATGACACCAACCCAACATCAACAGCGTGTCCAGCTCGCCACTGCGGTGGACTCGTCGGGGAACGGGAACTGAAGGGGCACCTTTCCAATCATAGGGAAGGGCACTCCACAAGGGCCGGCTGCCTGCTGCCTACGGCCCGCCGAGGTACTGATGAGCTTCAAAGATCTCGTTGTGAAGGCGTCCAAGCTTGGCGCGAGTGACCTGCATTTGGAATCCGGCACGGTCATCGTGGCGCGCATCCGCGGCGAGCTCACACCCATCGGCGAGCCGTTGACGGGTCCGCAGCTGATGGAAACGGCTCGGGAGTTGCTGGAGGACGACGACTGGGCCGATTTTAAGGCCCGCGGCTCGGTCGATCTTTCGGTCGTCGTTGCAGGTACGCGCTGCCGCATCAACTTTTATCGGACGATCCGGGGCCTCGCGCTCGCCGCTCGATTGCTGACACCGTCGGTGGGCAACTTGCGCGCCTGCAACCTGCACCCGGACCTGCGCCGGCTCATAGCGGCGCCCACCGGCCTGGTGTTGGTGTCGGGGCCGACGGGCAGTGGCAAATCCACCACGCTGGCGGCGTTGCTCGAGGAGGCCAATGCTGCGCGCGCACTGAATATCATCACGTTGGAAAGTCCGCTGGAGTATGTATTTTCCAACCGCCGCTCTTTCATTCGACAGCGGGAGATTCCCACGCACTCGCCAAGCTTTGAGCAGGCGATCATCGACGCTCTGCGTGAGAATCCTGACGTGTTGGTCATTAGCGAGATGCGCACCCCCGAAGTGATGCGGCTCACTCTTGACGCCGCGGAAACCGGACACCTGGTGCTCGCTACCATGCACTCTGCAAGTTGTGGTGAGGCGTTGAGTCGATTGTGTATGTCATTCCCATCGGACATCCAAGGTAGCATCCGTGCGCAACTCGCGGACTGTCTGGTCGGAGTCGTCTGCCAGCGCTTGCAGTATCTGCCGCGATGGCAGCTGCGTGTCCCACAATGCGAGATCCTGATACCTAACTCAGGCGCCCGGGGGACCATCCGCGCCGGTCAATTCGGCCAGATCACGAATGTCATTCAGTCCGGCGGCGAGGAAGGAATGTGGACGTTCGAGCGCTATCAGCGTTGGATCGACCAGCAGAAGGAATGGGTACGACCCACTCCTGCGCCGCCTGTTGCCGCAGACGGTGGGATCGTCAGGGGCGCCGCACGGGTCGAAATGCCGGCTGGCCGGGTTACGCGCGCCAGCATGCCGGGGAAGGGCGTGTCTGCGTCCAACACGGACGCTGATACGGTCGGCCCGGTAGAGATGGAAATCGACGAGCCCTTGGATCTGGAAGAAATCGCGGCTTTGGCGCGGAAAATTGAGCGCGGTACGCCTTAGGCGTTACGCGTCGCGCCTCCCACGCCGACGCTTTGCGGTCGAGTCTGCTGCTTGAAGTGACTCCAGGACAATTGACTCCGCAGTGCGGAGACGATCTGCGCGTCCGGGAGGCATCAGCGGACTCGCCGCCGCTGTGACCTTTTTAAAGGAGGCGGGACCGCGCAAGAATGTCCTCGTCCTGGAGAATCATCCGATCTTCGGCGGTGAGGCCAAGCGGAATGAATTCGAGGTCGATGGCAAGCGGCTCATTGCCCATCAGGGATCGGCGGTGAGACACAACGGCGATCCAAAGACCGCTGATTCGTTGTCGATTTCCTATGTCCGCGCCGGAAAGGTGTATCGAGTGAGGGCGCGCTCTACTGTGATTGCCGGCGGGAGTTGGACCGCGAAGCACATCGTCAAGGATCTGCCTGCTGAGCACGCAAATGCCTACGCTCAATTCCATCGCTCTCCCTGTCTGATGGCCAACGTTGCGGTTCGCAACTGGCGCTTTCTGCAGAAGCTGGGAATCACGGGCTGTCGTTGGTTTGATGGATTCGGCAGCGAGCTCAATGTTTACCGCAGCGCTACGATCGGCGATGGAGAGAAGACGCTGTCGCCCGACTCGCCGGTCGTATTGACGCTGAAGATGTTGTTTCAGTCGCCGGGTTTGCCGACCCGGGAGCAGGGCATCCGGGGTCGTGCGCAGCTGCTGGCGACGCCTTATAGGGAGTACGAACGGCAGATTCGTGAGCAATTTACGCGTATGTTTTCAGGGACTGGTTTCAATCCTCGCCGCGACATCGCCGCAATCATCCTCAATCGCTGGGGTCACGCATATCTGAGCCCACAACCTGCATTCTTCTTCGGCACGGACGGCAAACCTGCTCCACGCGATGTCCTGCGTAGCGCGCCGTTTGGGCGAATCGCCTTTGCGAATACGGACCTCGCGGGCGCGATGGACCATCGGTGCTCTATCCTGGAGGCCCAGCGGGCAGTGAATCAGTTACTCGACCAGGTATTGACCGGCTGATCGCCCCAGGGCGGGCCTCGAGGAACCGGCCCGCCCCCCACCGAACTCCTGGCGCGCCCCGTTCATGACCATCCGAAATGAAAAGAAAGTGATTTCCTGGCTATAGCGCCCCTTTTTCCCCTTTCTATTTTCGTATATCTTCGTTTAAGGGGAAGGCATAATGACCTTCGAGGAGGGCCCGCCAGCGTGAAGAAGCCGCGCACCAGCAGACGTCGATTTCTGAAGCTCGCCGCGGGCGCCAGTGTGGCCACGACGGCTCTCACCCTTAGCGAACAAGCGCTGGCTCGCACCGCCGACTCAGCGAACGGCACGGCCGGCGCCCCAACTGTCGCCGATGGCGCAACTGCTGCCGGTACCGCGACAACGGCCGCATCCCTGGGGGACGACCGGATCCTCATCGAATTCGATTCTCAAATGCGAACGCGGGTGTCCTCCTCGCATGCCGCCGGCGGGGCCAGTGCTTCTGAAGCGGCCAAGGCGACAGCCACCCGGAAAGCGGCCCTGACGCATTGGTCGCCGCCAGACTCAGTGGAATTCAAGGGAGCTTCGCTCCTCGACCGCTTCGCACTGAAAAAGCAGTCGCAGCAGGACATCGAGGGACCGCTGGGTCACGGGACGAGACTGAGCCTCGTGGGACTGTCCGAATCCCCGCCGCTCGAGAAAACCGTGGTCGTCGAGCTATTCAAGGATTACCCGGGGTTCGCTCTGTACCAGGTTTCCTTCCGCAATGCCGGTAAGGACCCCATCGCCGTCAGTCACTGGACTCAACTCGCCCTGAGCCTGACGCACGAAGCTTCACCCAACTCCGACCCGCTGTACTGGAGTTTCTGCGGCAGCACTCATTCCGACCGCCGCGACTGGGTCCAACCCGTGCGCGCGGGCTTCAAACAAGAGAACTTCATGGGCATGGAGGCGTCCGACTACGGCGGCGGCACCCCCATAGTCGATGTATGGAGGCGCGCAGGCGGCGTAGCCATAGGCCACATAGAGACAACACCGCGAATCGTCTCAATCCCACTGAGTTGTGGCGCAAAGTCGTTGCAGCTGTCCATGTCGGCGCCGCTCAAACAGACTCTCCAACCCGGCGGGCTCCTGTCGCTGCCGCAGGGATTTGTAGCCACGCACTCGGGTGACTACTTCGCCGTTCTGGATGCTTATCGGCGAATCATGGCAACGCGCGGAATTGCGTCACCGCAGCCGCCGCAGGCCGCTTATGAGCCCGTATGGTGCGCCTGGGGATACGAGCGCGACTGCACATTGAAGATGATCGAGGACACGTTGCCCAAGGTTCGCGAGCTGGGACTGCGATGGGCTGTCATCGATGACGGGTGGCAGACAAACGTTGGCGACTGGAAGGTCAGTACCGTCAGGTATCCGCGCGGCGAAGCTGACATGCAGCAACTCGTCCAGACCATCCGCTCGCAAGGTTTGGAAGCGCGTTTGTGGTGGGCGCCGCTCGCCGTTGCTCCGGGGTCAGATCTACTCCACGACCACACGGACATGTTGTTGCTGGACAAGGAGGGTGCCGTCCAGAACGTCTCCTGGTGGAATTCCTTTTACCTGTGCCCCGGCTATCAGCCCACCGTGGACTACATGGTGGGATTGGTACGCAAATTCATAGGGGAGTGGGGTTACGCAGGCCTGAAGATCGATGGCCAACATCTCAACTCGGTAGCTCCCTGTTATAACCCGGCGCACGAGCACGCGCGGCCCGAGGAGTCCGTCGAGAAGCTGCAGGACTTCTTCCAGGCGGTTTACCAGGCCGCCCTGCAGAGCAATCCTCAGGCCGTGGTGGAGCTGTGTCCCTGCGGGACTTCGTATTCGTTCTTCAATTTCCGTGCTTTCAACCAGGCACCGGCGTCCGATCCGGAGTCGTCCTGGCAGGTCCGGCACAAGGGCAAGACACTGAAGGCCCTCATGGGCCCGAGTGCGGCCTTTGCCGGGGATCATGTCGAGCTGAGCACGGGAGGCGCCGATTTTGCCTCCACCGTGGGTATCGGCGGCATCGTGTCCACCAAGTTCACGTGGCCGCGCGACCCCAAACCCAAGGACTCCTTCCTGCTGACCCCGGCGAAGGAGCCGATTTGGCGCAAATGGATCGCGCTCTATAATGGGAACCAGCTGCCGCTCGGAACCTATCGCGGCGAGTTGTACGACATCGGCTTCGACAAACCGGAAACGCATGTGATCGAGAAGGCCGGCCGCTTCTACTACGCTTTCTACGGCCGCAATTTCAGCGGGCCGGTGCCGTTGCGAGGGCTGAAGTCCGCCCGCTATCGGGTGCGCGACTACTACAATGAGCGCGACCTCGGCGAGGTTTCCGGTGGCAACAACTCGTTACAGGTGGCCTTCAGCGACTTCCTGGTGCTCGAAGCCGTCCCCGTCTGATGCTCGATCCAGTTGAAACCGGCTTGTTGATTGAGGAGCGCCGGCGCCGGATCCGCGAGTTGCTGGTCGAGAGCGGCCGCGTTACGGTCGAAGCCCTCGCGACCCGTTTCGGCACTTCGCAAGTGACCATCCGGGCAGATCTTTCGGCACTGGAATCGGCGGGTGCGTTGATGCGCACGCACGGTGGGGCGCTGTTGCGCGAGGAAGAGCCGGATGAATCGCTGGACGTAAAGCAACTCCAGCATCACGCGGAAAAGGCGCGAATTGCCCATGCCGCCGTGTCCCTGATTCGTGATGGCGAAACCATTATTCTGGATTCCGGCACCACGACCGCCGAGATTGCCCGGTCGTTGCGCAAGGCCGACCTGAAATCCATTAATGTCATTACGAATGCGTTGAATGTTGCGGCACTGCTCATGGATGTTCCGTCTGTGCGCCTCATCATGTTGGGCGGGATTTTGCGCCGGGAGTCCAACTCACTGTCCGGGCCGATGGCGGCCGCGGCGCTGGCCAATCTGCAGGCGGACCGGCTGTATCTGGGTGCGGATGGACTGGATCCGCAACTCGGCGTGATGACACCGCACCTGCAGGAAGCCGAGCTCAACGCACAAATGATCCGTATTTCCCGCCAGGTGGTGGTGGTTGCGGATTCCTCCAAGCTCCTGCGTCGCAACGTCTCCGTGATTGCCAAAGTTGAGCAGATCCACACGCTCATCACCGACACCGGCGCTCCCAAACAGGCCGTAGACGCCCTGCAGCGCCGCGGGGTCGAGGTCCGACTCGTCTGATTCGCGCTCGCGAGTTGTAGCGGGCTGCCATTGCCCGCTACGGCGTTCGCTTGCGCCATCCCTCCCTTTGCTTGCATCTTGACAAGATCAAAAATAGAAATAAGATAAAATGCAAGAAAACGAAAGAAAATAGGGACTGATCGCCCTCGTAAGGTTTCATTTTCGATCGATAAGTAAAACTGGAAAGTGGGGAGCTACAGTGCCGCGACCGATGCCTGCGTCCATTGCCATTTGGGTGCCTTTCTTGATGGGGGCCGCAGGGCTCGCCACTGCCGCCGACGCGCCAACGCCGGCGGACCAGCCGCAGCAGCCACAGCAGCTGGAGGAAGTCGTGGTCACCGGCCTGCGGGCCAGTCTCGAGAGATCTCTCGATGACAAGAAGAATTCCGCGGTGGTGCAGGACTCCATCGACGCCGAAGAGTTGGGACGATTTCCGGACTCGGACGTCGCCGACTCGCTGATGCATTTGCCGGGCATCACCATTGACCGCACCACGGGCGGTGAAGGTCAGAAAGTCAGCGTCCGCGGTTTTGGTCCGCAATACAACATCGTCACACTGAACAACCGGATTCTGGCGACCGATGATGACGCGCGCGACCTGGCATTCGACGTGTTGCCGTCGGAAGTGATTTCCGGCGCCGATGTGTTGAAGTCGACTCAAGCCTCCGCGCTGGAAGGCAGCATCGGCGGTACCGTAAATCTGCGCACGGCCAGTCCCTTTGAAAATCGGGGTTTCCACGCCGGGGCACATGTCGAAGGCAACTACAACGACATGTCCGAGCTGTACGGCAAGAAGTTCTCGGCCTTCATCGAGAACACCATGTTCGACCAGACGCTCGGGTTCCTGGTCGGTGGCGTGTACTCGAACAATAAGACGCGTACGGATTCGCTGAATGCGTACAATCAGAATATCTACGGTCCGACGACCTTTCCCTTCGCAGGGGGCGACGGCGCCACGCCGCTGACAGCGACACCGTGCTGCATCACGTTCGGCTCCATTTTCGATGACAAGAAGCGCGAAGCGCTGTCGGGCAGCCTCGAATGGCGTCCCAACGACTCCTTCAAGCTCATCGCGGACGGCTTGTGGACGAAGCTCGAGGATCAGCAACTGGGCTTCAACCAGTCATATTACTTTCCGACGGACGACGTGGGCACCAACTGGAGCAACGCAACGGTCAACAACGGGCTCGTGACGGGGGTGACCGCGAGTGGGTTCCAACCGGAGATCGTCAATAACACAATCAACCGCAACGTCGTTACTTCGCTCTACGGTCTGCGCGGCAGCTGGCAGGCGACCGACCGGTTCAAGATGAATTTCGACGCTTATCGTTCGGCGGCCCGGCGGCCGGAGGGAGGCACCGACAGCTTCGTCACCGCCGGCCTCGTGTCGCAGGATACGACGGCGCCCGATATCCTGGTCATGCAGGATCTGCCGCATAGTCTGCCCAGCCTGAATGTGTTGATCCCGCCCGGTCAGCTCGGAATGAGCGCCTGCCCGTCCGGCACGGTGAGCCAGACGAACGCGGCGTATTGCTCGTACACTGCGTTGATGAATTCCGGCGCCCTCAACAACAACAAATACTGGTCGACGCACTATGACGGCCTCAATGGCTTCTCGGTACACGACCAGGTCACCGGATTTACCCTGGACGGTGCCTTCAAGGCCGACGTGGGCCCCCTGGATTCGATTTTGTTCGGCGCGGGTTACAATCATCGCGAGAAGACCCGCGTGGACGAGGACAACGACTGGACCAACGGTTCCGGGCAATATGGCCTTCTCTATAACACCGCGGGCTGTCCGGTGCAGTGCGCGCCTTACACGTTCGGCGGCCAGGGTTTCAATGTCCTCTCCTTCACCAGCCCGCCGCACTTCATGCAGGGCGCCGGCGGCTCTTATCCCAACGTGCTGCCGCGTTTGAATGTGAGCCAGTTGCTGGCGTTCATGAAGAGCCTGGACGGCAAGCCGAATCCGCAGTTTTGCGATGATCCAAACGACCCGGCGACCTGCCAGCCGTTCAACTTCGCCAGCACGCTGCCGCAGCCCAACCCGTTCAACTCGTACGACGTGATTGAGAAGACCTTCTCGTTCTTCACGGAATTCACGTTCCAGGGTACCAGCTGGTCGGGCAACGTCGGCGTCCGTGTTGTACATACGAAGACTCAGGCCCAGACGGCGCAATCCGTGCCTGTGTCCTTGTGGACCGCTGATCCCGGCGCCTCGACAGTGACTTACAACGTCCAATACAGCGACGCGACAGCATTTTCGGAGGATGCCTCCTATACATTTGCGCTGCCGTCGGCGAACTTCAGTTACTGGCTGATCCCGGACCGGCTCCAATTGCGCGCGGCCGGCGGCGAAACCATGGCGCGTCCGGACCTCAATCAGCTCGCGCCGAATGCAACCAACAGTGCCACCAATGGCGAGCCGATACTCAACTACACGGGTGTCGCGGGTCTGAAGCCCATCAAGGCCTGGAACCTGGACCTGTCGGCTGAGTGGTACTACCAGCCGCATGCCGCGCTGACTCTCGGTTTGTTCGGTAAGAAGGTGACCAACGATATCTACACCGGAGAAACCGCCAATGTAGATCTCGGCACCATCAAATACGATGGCGGACCGCCCGGCACTGTCCCTGGAGTTCCCTTCCTGTGGACGGTTACTGCTCCGGCGAACGGCGCCAAAGAGACCTACACTGGTGTCGAGCTGAGTTGGCAGCACTTCCTCGAAATGGGCCTGGGCGCGCACTTCCAGACCACGCATACCTGGAGCAAGGGCTACGATCAGGATGGCAATCCTACTGGCGCGGTCAACCAGGCGCCGCCCACCACCGTGTCAGCCAGCCTCATCTACGACAAGGGCCCCTTTAACATCGACGTGAATTGGGACCACACGTCTCGTTACACCACCCGTTGCGCGCAATGCACGGAAGTACCTGGTTGGCCTGCTGTCACCGACCCGTTCTCGTGGGTGACCGCGAGTGCCCACTACCGGATGTTCCCTGGATTCGACGTGTACGTGGAGGGCAGGAACCTGACCAACGCGATCGCTCGAACCTATCTCAACGGCAACTCACTCCTGCCGTGGGCACCCGGCCAGCAGGTCGGTGCAAGCGCCAGCGGCGTCGGCTACGGCTACACTGCCTATGGCCGCAGCTACGTGGCCGGCGTGTCGTATCGCTTCTGAGATGAGCAAGCCGTGGCTCACATACGCGCTCATTACTACCCTGTTCTGGGGAGTGTGGGGAGCCTTTGCCGAGTTTCCGACTCGGCACGGGTTTCCCGACACGCTCGTGTATGTAGTCTGGACGCTGACCATGATCCCGCCGGCTCTATATGCGATGCAGCGTGTGGGCTGGCGGGTGCAGCGCGACGGCAGATCCGTTCTACTCGGGGCGTTGATCGGATTCACGGGTGCGGGAGGGCAGATGTTGCTGTTCCACGCCGTGCATACCGGCCCCACCTACCTGATCTTCCCGGTCATCGCGTTATCGCCGGTTGTAACCATCGCCCTGTCCATGGTGTTTTTGAAAGAGAGAGTCACCAAGGTCGGCGCCCTCGGAGTGCTGTTGGCATTGATCGCGTTGCCGCTGTTCAACTATTCGCCGGCTCCCACGGGCGGCGCGCCGGAGACAGCGGGCGTCAGCTGGTTCATTTTTGCCTCCATAGTGTTGTTGGCCTGGGGCGTGCAGGGCTATTTCATGAAGCTCGCGAACGCGACCATGGATGCCGAAAACATTTTTTTGTACATGGCACTGACCAGTCTGCTGCTGATTCCAGTCGCACTGTGGATGACCGATTTCTCCACTCCCATTGAATATGGGTGGCAGGGGCCCGGTCTGGCCGCCATCACCCAGATTCTGAATTCTGTGGGCGCGTTGACCCTGGTGTATGCCTTTCGGTACGGCCGCGCGCTGGTCGTTGCACCGCTCGCCAATGCCGGCGCGCCCATGTTCACGGCCGTCGTTTCGATGATCGTCCTGGGCGTGGTTCCGAACAGTGTCACCGTCATCGCCGTCGTATTGGCTGTCCTGGCCGCGGCTCTGCTCGCGATTGAACCGGAAGACAAGCTCGTCGAGCAACCCGTATGAATGCGATGTTGGATCTCGTTCGCCGTCACCAGTCCGGCGAGCACGTTGGTATATATTCCGTGTGCTCCGCGCATCCGCTGGTCCTCGAGGCAGCGATGCGGCTTGCGAAGGGAACGGGCAGCCTGACGCTGGTCGAGGCCACCTCGAACCAGGTCAACCAGGACGGCGGCTATACCGGCATGCGGCCCCCCGATTTTCGCGAGCGCCTGTTGTCGATTGCAACCAAAGTTGACTTGCCGCACGACCGCGTAGTGTTGGGCGGCGATCATCTCGGCCCCAACTGCTGGCAAGGCCTGTCGTCGCAAACCGCGCTGCAGAAGGCAGCGGTGATGGTAGGGCAATACGTCGCTGCGGGCTTTCGAAAGATCCATCTGGACTGTTCGATGTCCTGCGCTGACGATCCGCGCTCACTGGGTGATGCGGTGACTGCGGAGCGCGCGGCAGCCTTGTGCGAGATCACCGAGGCTGAGTGGCGCAGAGTCGGCGGAGAGCCGCCGGTCTACATCATTGGTACCGAAGTGCCAGTGCCGGGCGGGGCGCATGAAACCTTGGAAGGGCTCGCTGTTACAACTCCGGCAGCGGCCCATGCAACCATCGAGGTGCATCGTCGGGCGTTCGAGCGACATGGTGTTGAAGACGCATGGTCACGTGTAGTCGGACTGGTGGTGCAACCGGGAGTCGAGTTTGACCACCATCAGGTCATCGACTACGTTCCCGCCAAGGCGGTTGAGCTGAGCCGAAGCATCGAATCGGTCAATGGCCTGGTGTTTGAGGCGCACTCCACGGATTATCAAGCCCCGGCCGCGCTTGCAGCCCTGGTGCGGGATCACTTCGCCATTCTCAAGGTCGGACCCGGAGTGACCTTCGCGATGCGTGAAGTCTTCTGGGCTCTCAGTGACATCGCCTCGGAGTTGGGCCTGATGCGGGACGCATCGTTGAAGGACATCACGCTCGCCGAAATGAAGCGCAGCCCGCGCTATTGGAAGGCGCATTACACGAATCCCGAACAGCAGGATTCCGACTTGCAGTTCAGTCTCAGCGACCGGATCCGTTACTACTGGAGCACGCCCGTCGTCGAGGCCGCATGCACCCGGTTGCTCGAGGTCCTGGCGTCGCGAGGCATTCCGCTGACGCTGCTCAGTCAGTATCTCCCATTGCAGTACGCTGCCATTCGTGAAGGGCGGCTGAGAAACGATCCACGCGAGCTGGTGCTCGAGGCAGTGGAGCAAGTGCTGCGCCATTACGACCGCGCGTGCCGGCCTGCTGAACAGCGGTAGGCACGCTGCCATCGATCGAGGAAGCAAATGAATTATCTTGGACATCCGCAAGCCGAGCTGGAAACGGCCGGTGGACTGTGGACGGCGCGCGAAATTTCGCAACAGCCGGCCGTCTGGCCGAAAATCGAGGCCCTGTTGAACGGGGGGGCCGGCGCGTTGCGGGCATACCTTCGACCGCTGCTGGATCGCCGGGATCTGCGTATCATATTGACGGGTGCGGGAACGTCCGCATTCATCGGTGAGTGCCTGGCACCTGCGCTGAAACGCTCCACGCAACTGCGCGTGGATGCGATACCCACCACGGACCTGGTCGGATCGCCCGATAGTTGGTTCGAGGCTTCCGTACCGACACTGTTAGTGTCATTTGCGCGTTCGGGCAACAGCCCTGAGAGCCTCGCAGCGCTCAATTTGGCAGAAGTTTTGGTAAAGGACCGCTATCATCTGATCCTGACCTGCAACCCCGACGGTGATTTATACCGCCGCGGCGCACAGTTGGACAACGCACACGTCCTGCTGTTGCCCGAAGAAACCAACGATCGTGGTTTCGCGATGACGTCCAGCTTCACCGGGATGATACTCGCGGCCTCGCTGGCTTTTGACTCGTTGCGCCTGGATCGGGCGGCAATGCTTTCCCGCTGGGCAGCCGGGGTTCTGGAAACCCAGGTGCCGTATATCGCCGAGCTGGCCCGCGCGGGTTTCGAGCGGGTGGTGTATCTTGGAGGCCAGGAGTTCAAGGGGCTGGCGCGCGAGTCGGCGCTCAAAATGCTCGAGCTCAGTGACGGCAGGATCGTCGCCCTGGCGGAGACTCCCCTGGGGTTTCGCCATGGTCCCAAGACTATCGTCAACAACAAGACGCTGGTGGTCATGTTCTTGTCCAACGACCCCTACGCTCGACAGTACGAAACCGACTTGCTGCGAGAGCTGCGTGGCGATGCGGTGGCTGCTCGTGTTGTCGCGCTTTCGCCAAGCGACGGCAAGCCCGGGTCGCAAGGCACAGCCTCGTCACCGCAAGGGATCACTATCGATGCTCCCTCGACGGCAACCAACCTTGGATTGTGTTTTCCGTATGCGGTGTTTGCGCAGACGCTCGCATTTCTGCGGTCGCTGTCGCTCGGACTTCGACCTGACACTCCGAATGCACGCGGCGTCGTCAATCGAGTCGTACAGGGCGTATCTATCCATCCCTGGAACCGACTGCGGTGAAAACCTTTCTCGGCATCGACGGCGGGGGAACCAAAACAGACTTCCTGTTGATTGACGAGACTGGTCGTGTACTTGCGTCCTGCCATGGCGGCTCTGCGTACTATCTGGAGACCGGATTTGATGCCCTGCAGGCCATGCTGGCCGAAGGTATCGCGGCTACATTGAAGCAGGGCGGGATATCCGCGTCCCGACTCGAGTTTGCTTTTATTGGGCTGCCCGCTTATGACGAGGACAGCGTTCTGCTTCCGCGCTTGGACCGCATTGCGGCAGATGTGCTGCCGCAGAAGAAGTTCCGATGCGGGAATGACATGGTATGCGGATGGGCCGGAGCGCTGGCCGGCAGCGACGGCATCAACATCGTTGCTGGCACCGGGTCGATCGCCTACGGCGAATTTGAAGCACGGCGTGCGCGCGCCGGTGGATGGGGCGAGCTGTTTAGTGACGAGGGCTCGGCTCATTGGATTGCGCGTGAGGCGTTGACACTGTTCTCGCGAATGAGCGATGGGCGAGCAGTGAAATCCCCGTTATATGAGCTCATCCGTGATCGTTTCCACTTGCACGTGGATCTGGATCTATGCGCGGTCGTCTATGGACCGCCGCCGTTGACCCGCAGCAAGTTGGCAGCTCTCGCTCCCCTCGTTGGTCGTGCAGCGCGTGCGGGCGACGAAAGCGCCAGGCAACTGTTTGAGCAGGCTGCGGAGCACCTCGCATCGATCGTACACGCAGTCCGGGACCAGCTCGATGTCCCGCCCGGCACGCCTTTGCCGGTCTCCTACTCAGGTGGAATGTTTCGGATAGAGGATCTGCTGCAGCCGATGCTCGAAACATCACTGAACGCCGGTGAGCGGCGTTATCTCTTTGTGGCGCCCCGACTCACCCCTGTCGCGGGAGCCGCCCTGTACGCGGCGAAGCTCGCTGACACCGTACTGGCAGATGAGGGTGTCAGAGAGCTCGAACGTGTGCTGGGAACCAGCTCCAGCAAGGAACTTGCATGACCTTACGCATGGGCAGTTTCGTCGCATTGGCTCTTCTGGCCGTGATTCGAGTAGCCGCAGCGGCGGACACTTACACGGCGGGCGATTTTGCGAAGGTTCGCAAGTTCGACTCGCACGTGCATGCGAACACTGAAGATCATATCTTCCTGGACATCGCCAAAAAGGACGGCTTCGAGCTTCTGTCCATCAACGTGGACTATCCCGACTTTCCCAGCTTGGAAAGACAGGCGGGTGTTGCGCACGAGCACCTGAGCGACGACCCGCAGCGATTTCACTATCTGACGGCGTTCTCAATGAAGGGTTTCGAAAAACCCACCTGGACGGCCGACAATATCCGGCACATTGATGAGGAGATAGCGCGCGGCGCAGTCGGGGTGAAGGTTTGGAAAAATGTCGGCATGGTGGAGAAGGATGCCCAAGGGCGCCTCATCATGCTCGACGATCCGCGCTTTGACGGCCTGATGAACCACCTCGAGGCCGAGCGCATCCCGCTGGTAGCACACCAGGCTGAACCCAAGAACTGCTGGCTGCCACTGGATGCCATGACGACGGAGAACGACCGCAGCTACTTCCGCGAGCATCCCGAATACTACATGTATCTTCATCCCGAGCAGCCCGGCTACGAGACGTTGATCGCCGCGCGCGACCGTTTCGTTGCCAGGCATCCCAAGCTCATTTTCATCGGCGCGCACATGGCGAGTCTCGAGTGGAGCGTGGATCGACTGGCGAAGTTCCTGGACACCTATCCTGAGGCCACAGCCGATCTGGCGGCCCGCATGACCCAGGTGCAGTTTCAATCCAAGGCGGACCCGAAAAAGGTGCGCGAATTTTTCATCAAGTATCAGGACCGGTTGCTATACGGAACCGATCTGACTGAAAACCCACCGGACCCGCATGCGCGGGCTCAGAATCCACCCTCCGATGGCCAGTCGTTTGAAGCTGAGGCCGATGGTTTCTGGCGCTCCGACTGGCTGTACCTGGCCACCGGTGATGTTCAACACATCGACGCCATCAAAGCTGACGTCAAAGGCCTCGCGCTGCCGAAGTCGGTCATCGACAAGATCTACTACTCAAACGCTCACCGGGTGTTCTGGCGGCTCAGCTCTCATTGACTGGCGAGCGCCGACTGCCCCTTCGGAAAGGGTCGAAAGGTGAGCGCCATCAGGAACGCGCCCAAGCCCATGGCGCAGGATCCAACATAGAGCCAGCGGTAGCCGCCGACCGCGTCGTAGATCAGGCCGCCTGCTATCGGCCCGGTGGCCATGCCCAGGCTGCCGGCCATCGCGGTTCCGCCGATCACCGTCCCCATCATTCGGAGCGGGAAGTTTTCTCGCGCAATCACCGCGTATAGCGGCATCACGCCGGCGTAAATGAAGCCGAAGAGCGCCGCCGCTGCATAAAACCCCGCGAGGTTTCCGGCGAGAATATAGCCGAGTGCCCCGATCGACTGCGCCAGCAGGCCGAAGACCAATACCCGCTTTGCCCCGAATCGATCGCCGAGCAGGCCGAATCCGATCCGTCCGAACATGCCGGCGATCCCTTCCACGCTGTAGATGGAAACGGCCGCAATCATCGAAATTCCACAGGTGATGGCGTAGCTCACGGTGTGGATGATCGGGCCGGAATGCGTCGCGCAACAGAAGAAGTTGGTCAGGAGCAGTATGATGAACTGTGGCGATCTCAGTGCTTGTCCCACCGACATGTCAGGTTTCACAACATCCTGCGTCTCGGGCGCAACGTCCGTGTTGTTATTACGTGGCGGCCGCCGCACCAGTAGTGCCACCGGCAGCATGACGACGGCGGCAACTGCCGCGATGATCAAAAGTGTGGCCCGCCAGTCGTGGTGCGTCGCGAGCCAGGCCGCCAAAGGGGACATCGTAACGGGCGCCATCCCCATGCCCGCGGAGACAAGGGACACTGCCAGGCTGCGATGAGTGTCGAACCAACCCGTCACACATGCCATCATCGGTGCGAAGATTGCCGCCGCAGCAGCGCCGACACCAACTCCAAACGACAGCTGAAACCCCAGAAGGGAAGTCATCCTGCTGGTCAAGGCGAGGCTACCCGCCAGGGCAAGGGAGCCCGTGATGACCACTGCGCGGGGACCGATCCGGTCGGAAAGGCTTCCCCAGGCCATGCTGCCGAAGGCCATCGTGACGAAACCGATCGTCATGGCGGCGGATACGCCTGTGACTGACCATCCGGTAGCCCGGGAGATGGCCAGGAGCAGAACCGGCAGCGAGAACATGGCGCCAAAGGCGATGCAGCCGAGAAGACCGCCGGCGCCGACGATGATCCAGCGATAGTGGGTGGGTGCCATCCAGTTAACCTTTCGTAAAGCGTTAGATTAACCAAGGACGGTCGGCGAGCGCTCAATCCGACAGGAAATTGAGATTTTTTCGCGTTTCGGCCATCCGCCATAGGCGGTGCGGCGGATGGCCGGGGTGACACCTGATGAGGCTACGACTATCGGCAAGCCACTCCATTTACCACAAACGAAGTGGGCACGTTATTGGCCGTGTTGTTCCAAGCGCCGTTGAATCCCATCCCGGAGTAGCTGCCGCCGGATGCAATGCTTCCATTGTAACTCAAGCTCGTGACGGCCACATTGGCGCCGTTCTGAGTCTCGGTGCCATTCCATAGTTGCGTGATGGTTTGGCCATTTGGGAACGCCCAGGTCAGCGTCCAGTTGGATATGGCCGCGGTTCCAGTGTTGTGAATGGTAATGGCTGCTCCGAAGCCGCCCGGCCATTCGGTGCTGATCGTGTAGTCGACGTGGCACGCGAAACCGGCAGCAGTTGCTGGTCTGACAGTTAGCGCAATGCTCGTAGTCGCCGTCAATGTACCCGAGGTGCCGGTGATGGTGAGATTGGAGGTCCCTGGCCCTGCACCGTGGCTGCTGCGTTGCTTCAGGGGGACGTTCGCTGCTTGACAGGCACACATGCTGCTATCAATATGTTGATATATCTCGCGGTGATATCACCTTGTCGTCAGCGCAACGACACGATCGTCGATGTTGGCAACGGCGTGGTTGTAATCGGCGGTATTGAGGGAGTCTAACAATGGATGCACCTGTGAGAGCCGGGTCACGGCTGGCGGCGCTTGCCCAAAGCTCATGTGCGTGGTGCGAGCGCTGGTTTCCGGACGCCTACGTCTTTGCTGTCGTCGCTGTGATGGTCGTCGTTATCGCAGCCTTGCTGCTGGGTGCTCCACCCACGCAGGTTGCTGCGAGTTTCGGCGATGGCTATTGGAGCCTCATTCCCTTCACGATGCAGATGACGTTCATCATCATCGGTGGTTACGTGACCGCCGATTCGCCTCCCGTGAGCAAGCTGATCCGGCGTCTCGGCGCCGTTCCGCGCACCGGCCGGTCCGCTGTCATGTTGGTAGCGTTGTTCGCAATGCTCGTGTCGCTGATTCACTGGGGGCTCGCGCTGATTCTCGCGAGCCTGCTGGTCCGTGAGATGGCGCAGCGTACCGATATTCGCCTGGACTATCGGGCAGCCGGTGCCGCGGCCTGTCTGGGCATGGGCTCGGTGTGGGCTCTGGGGCTCTCCTCCTCGGCAGCACAGCTTCAGGCAAACGCGGCGAGCATGCCACCGAACATGCGGGCGATTACGGGGCTCATCCCCTTTACTGAAACCATATTTCTGTGGCAGTCGATGCTGCTTGCGGCGGTGGTCATCGCGGTCAGCACGTGGACCGCGTGGCGCTCTGCGCCTGATGATGCGCAAGCGCGCGTTGCCCGGGATCTCGGTGTTTCACTCGAAGCACGTACGGTGAGCGCAGTGCGGCACACACGACCCGGCGAGTGGCTGGAGCACAGCCCGATCCTCAACGTGTTGATTGTGATTCTGATGGCCACCTGGTTGATACAGCAGGTCGCCGCCAAGGGGCTGCTGGTCGCCATCTCGAATCTGAATACCTACAATCTGGTTTTCCTCATGCTGGGGCTGCTGCTTCACTGGACGCCACGCCGCTTCATTGACTCGGTGATGCGCAGCGTCCCGAACGTTGCGAGCGTCCTGATTCAATTTCCGTTCATGGGAGCGATCGCTGCCATCCTCACTGGAGCGGCGAATTCTGGAGGGACTACGCTCGCTGCCGTGTTGAGTAATGCGTTTACGCACGTCGCCAACCACGACACGTTTGCCTGGTTCATCGGTATCTACTCGGCGGTGCTCGGGCTCTTCATTCCCTCCGGCGGCGGCAAGTGGGTGATTGAAGCGCCGTACGTGATGCAGGCGGCGTCCAACCTGCACTACAACCTGGGATGGACGGTGCAGATCTACAATGCAGCCGAGGCTTTGCCCAATCTGATCAACCCGTTCTGGATGTTGCCGGTTCTGGGGGTGCTCGGATTGAAGGCGCGCGATTTGATCGGCTACTCGTTCATCCAATTCCTGGTCAATGCGCCCCTGGTATTGCTGCTACTGTGGATTTTGGGAAGTACGCTGCCCTATCATCCGGCGACTCCCATTCCCTGAAGGTGATCTGCCGTGGCTGGTAACAGCTGGGACCGAGTTCCGATTGATGCACAGAGCATCGACGCCCCGCTGTCGCTAGCGGCAGTTTTTCTCGTCGTCAGCGTTGCGGGCGATGCGGCCGCGCTTGCGAAGGTCTGCTCAGTCCTCGGTGGGCTCGATGATCTCGTCAAGACTGTTGGATTCCGCGATCTGTCCGGCCGGCTGTCGTGTATTGCCGGGATCGGTAGCGATCTGTGGGATCGCCTGCAATCCGGCAAGCGACCGAAGGAGCTGAAACCGTTCGCGCCGATCAAGGGGGCGGTGCATTCCGCACCGTCGACGCCGGGCGACCTTCTGTTCCACATCCGAGCCGAACGGACCGATCTGTGCTTCGAGTTTGAGCGCATTCTGCTCGACAGCCTGGGCGCTGGTGTGACTGTCGTCGACGAAGTCTCCGGTTTCCGGTATTTCGATGCGCGCGACCTGCTCGGCTTTGTTGACGGGACGGCGAACCCGAACGGCCTCGATTTGCCGAGCTCCTCGCTGGTCGGCGCTGAAGATGCTGACTTTATCGGCGGCAGCTATGTGGTCGTGCAGAAATACCTGCACGATCTGGGCGCCTGGGGGCGGATTTCAACTCAACAGCAGGAAGCGATCATCGGCCGCACGAAGATTGATAATATCGAAATTGACGACGACGATGCGCCGCGCAAATCCCACAAGTCGCTGGCAACCATTGTGGATCCCGATGGCACCGAGCACGACATTTTAAGGGATAACATGCCGTTCGGCCGACCCGGCCACCAGGAGTTTGGCACTTATTTTATAGGTTATTCGCGGTATCTGTGGGTCATCGAGAAGATGTTGCAACGAATGTATGTGGGTGACCCGCCGGGGGCTTACGACCGGTTGCTCGACTTCTCTACGCCGCATACGGGCACGACGTTCTTCGCCCCGGCCCGCCCGACGCTCCAGAAGCTCCTGCAGGTTGTGTAGGAGGGTTGCTTTGCCATGGCTCGAGGATCAGGCGTCTGCAACATCCCCTAACGGGCTTTCTGGTCTTGGAAGGACGTTCTTCCGTGCTCATACGTACCTCCGTTGCACTGAAGGCAGGGTACCTAACCGAGCCCGCGAGGCAAATCGGGACCTGGGGGTGCCGCTGGTCGTACTCTGTAAGCTGTTGATTTTACGGCGCGTGGCCGGCCGGCGTACTCGGGCTGGACAACTCTTCAGTGCTTTCCGGTGTGCTCCAACGCCATCAGGATCGCCAGGTTCCCGCGGACGCGAGCGGCCCGCAGAGGCGTACGGCCTCGTGCGTCGGCGGTGTTCGGATTGGCGCCATGGGCTAACAGCACCTGGACGGCTTCGACGCGATTGTTTTGTATCGCCAGGATCAGGGCCGTTTCCCCGTTCGCGTCGGGTGCATTTACGTCGACGTTGCTAGCAAACGCGGCTTGCAGACCGCTCACGTCGCCGCTCTTGGCTGCTTCCCACAACGCGTCGGGCGGGGCAGAAGCGGCGCCGGCCGGTGTTGATGCGGGCTGGGTTGCCGGAGCGGGTGCGGGTGCCGGCGGGGGCGGTGCTGCCGACGCTACTTGGGTATCAGCGCTCGGCGCAGGCTTCGGAGCGGTCGCGGAGTCGGCAGTCGGCGCGGGGCGCGCGGCCTGCGTGGCAGTGTCGGCATGGTCGATAGCAGCTGGGGCGCCCTGCGACGACGGCGCGTTTTGTCGCGCAACTCGGGTGCGGGTCGGCGATTGCGTGGGCGGTGTGGCAGCGGGATGGGATGCAACTGCAGCTACCGCTGCCGCGGATGCTGTGGGTGACTGTGCCACCGGTGGAGGCGACCCGGGGGCTGCCGGCGCCGATGATTGAGCCACCGGTGGGGGCGACCCGGTGGTTGCCGGCGCAGACGATTGCGAGGGCGGTGAAGTTGTCGCGGGTGATTCTGACCCGGATGGCGCTGACTCGGACGAGCTCGGCTCGGGCGTTTGCGCTATCTGGGGTGCCGCGGTCGCCGGTTCAGGGGCTGGTGCAGATGAAACGGCCGCTTTCGGCGTGTCGCCCGGGCCCATGAGACGCGGCACAACCAGGAACCCGACGAGCGCGGCTGCTGCAACCGCCCCGATGGTGACTGGTAGCAACCAGGACTTCTTCGCAGCCTCCTCGGTCGCAGCCGGGATGGCGGCGGCTCGCGGCGTTGGCGCTTCGGAGCTGGAAATCTCTTTGGCTTTGGCGTTCGCTCGAACAGCGCGTTCCGCGGCGTGTTGTGTGGCGTATGCCTGCACTTTCCGGCGCACCCACTCTCCGGGACGGCCTTGGTCGAGTGCAGACAAACGTCGATACAGCTGATCGACCTCGCTCAGTGAGTCCTGGTTGGGCGGTACTTTGCTCATGCTTTTTCGCTGAGAAACTCGTGCAGCTTCAATCTCGCAATGTGTAGACGGCCCTCGACCGTATCGACGGTGCTTTCCGTGATCTCTGCGATCTCGCCGAGGCTCAATTGGCCTTCCATTTGCAGCAGATAGGCTCCGCGCTCCTCGCTGGTTAGCTGCCCGATGGCTCGGACGAGCGCATTCGCTGGATCGTCAGGCGCCGCTGGCGCCGGCCGACTGACCGTCGTGCCCTTCGAGGTGCGTGCCCGAAGGAAGACGGTCATCCGATCGTGCGCCAGGGTGAACAGCCGGGTCCGGAATCGCGTTACCGACTCCAGGCTGGCGGCATTTCGGGCCAATGCGAGCCATATCTCCTGAAGCAGGTCATCGGAGGTGTCCTGGTCGCCTACATTGCGCTCGAGATAGCGCCAGACGCCCAGCTCGTGCCGCCTGTACAGCTGATCGAATGCCGTGGCATCCCCGCGCGCATAGCGCCCAATGAGAATCTCGTCGTTTTCTTCAGTTTCGGCCATGGCGACATTATTGCAGCAATGCAGCATTTTTCGTGTTGCCTGTGTCACGTGTCAATCGCCTCGAAATTCAGGATCCCCCAGGCGGGCGGTGGACAGGCCGGGTGGGGTCAATTGGCGACAAACAGGACGATTGCCCCGCCTGCCGTGACACGTGCGCGTTACCCGGCGGTGCTGGATGAAATTTTCTATCCCGTCTGATCCATGGGATTGGCTCCCGGCCAGTGCGGTGGCCACTGGATGATCAGACGATCTTCAATCACCATTCCCACATGGTTACCAGACGTTTCATCCTAGGAGCCGTTGGGCTCACCACACCGCTGCTTGCCGCCGGCAAGAGCGCCGATTCAAACCGGACTGATGCTCCAAAGAAAGCGCAGACCTTGCCACTCGTCGTGTCCACGTGGGATTTCGGCGTTGCTGCGAATAAGGCGGCGTGGGCAGTTCTGTCTGCGGGTGGCAGATCAGTCGATGCTGTAGAGGCAGGCGCGCGAATCCCGGAAGCGGACCTGCAGAATCATACAGTCGGGCGCGCCGGTTACCCGGATCGTGACGGACACGTCACGTTGGACGCGAGCATCATGGACGAATTCGGGAACTGTGGCGCTGTGGCGGCGATGGAATTTATTGCTCACCCGATTTCGGTTGCACGGCGTGTCATGGACGAGACTCCACATGTGTTACTGGTTGGCGAAGGGGCGACTCAGTTCGCCGTGGAGCAGGGGTTTGTGCGGGAGCAGTTGCTGACGCCGGAGTCGCGACGAGCTTGGGAGAAGTGGCTGAAAAGCTCTTCCGGTTACCACTCCGTTCCGAACCGGGAGAACGCGAGTTTCAGTGGGAAGTCACCGCAGGGCACGCCTGTGCCAGGGGGACCCGGAAATCATGACACCATCGGGATGCTGGCAATCGACGCGCACGGTAACCTGGCTGGTGCCTGCACCACGAGCGGGATGGCCTGGAAGATGCGCGGGCGTGTCGGCGACAGCCCGATCATCGGTGCGGGTCTTTACGTCGATAACGATGTCGGTGGTGCAACTTCGACGGGAGTAGGGGAAGAGGTCATCAGAAACGCGGGCAGCTTTCTCGTTGTTGAGCTCATGAGGCAGGGGCGCTCACCGGAAGAAGCCTGCCGCGAAGCTGTGAATCGCATTCTGAAACGCAAGAAAGAGCGAGCTTCGGACTTCCAGGTTGGCTTTCTGGCGGTCAACAAAGCCGGGCACATCGGCGCCTGGGCTGTCCAGAAGGGATTCACCTATGCGGTTTGCGATGCGTCCAATCAGAGTGCCCTTTACGACAGTCAGAGCTTCACTGCGGCGGGTACACTTTGAAGCCTGTGCGAACGTGTTTGGAGGTCTGCGTTGAATCAGTTGCTGCACTGGACATCGCAGCAGCGTCCGGTGCCGACCGCATCGAGTTGTGTTCCGCACTGACTGTCGGGGGGCTCACACCGTCCTGCGGCTTGATGGCTGTGGCAGCGTCGCAGGAGTTGCCCTGCTTCGTGTTGATTCGACCGCGAGCGGGTGATTTCTGTTACGACAGCCGCGAGATCGATGTCATGCGCCGCGATATCGACAACGCGCGGTCGCTGCGGCTCGCGGGGGTAGTTATCGGCGCTAGTCGTGCGGACGGAAGCTTGGACGAAGAGACGTTGCGCCGGTTGCTCGAGCATGCAGTCGGACTGCCGGCCGTGCTACACCGTGCAATCGACCTCGTTCCTGACTTCGAGAAGGCGCTGGAAACAGCCATCAGCCTCGGATTTAAACGGGTATTGACTTCAGGGGGTGCCACGAGCGCGCCGGCCGGAAGTCAGGTGATCCGTAAGCTCCTCGAACAGGCTGGGAATCGGATCGAGGTCATGGCAGGCGCGGGGCTCAATCCTGCCAATGTCGCTCAATTCGTTCGGGACACGGGCGTGCGGGCTGTGCACAGCTCCTGTAGCTCGTCTGTCAAAAATTCCGACGGTCCTATGGTGGCTCTGGGGTTTGTTTCACCCATGCAAAGAACGACCGATGCGAAGGTCGTCACGGCCATGATTGAATCGCTGAATCATTTCGAAACAAACCCGGCGGGCTTTCAGGGAAATAAAAAATGATGCCGCCGAGGCAGTGTGCGTCGGGACGCGTCCGCTCGCTGTTGGGGACCTGTGCTTGGACGCTGGGCGGGACACCGCAGCTCGCGGTCGTGCCGCTACCGTAGGACCGCGCGCTAGGCTGCTCTCCATTGGTCGTGCGCGTCGAATGCGGGGGAGGGCTTTTCGTAGTGAGCGGGCGGGGTGATGCCGAAATGACTCAGGATCGCCGGTGCGATCTGCCGTGGGTCGCCGTTCGCGATGCACCCACGCGTTGAGTAGGACGGGCCGCTGAACAGGGCGAAGCCGTCCGGTCGGTGATTCCCGGTACGTCCTTCGGTGGGACGCCCGCTGATCGTACCGAGGGCCTGGGATGACAGCGCGTTGATCGGGGAGCTCGGATTCCAGACAATGGCAATGTCAGGAAGCTCGGATGAGCGAGGTCCCTGGAGCTGCGTGGAGGGAAAGTAGAGCTCCTCGACGGCTCGTTCGCCCGTCGCAGGATTGATCAGCGCCCGCAATTGCGCGGTAGTTTCTGCCAACACGCCGTGAAACTGCGCGCCGGGTGTGACGACACCTAATGGCTCGCGGCCGGCCAGATTGATCCGCAAGTGACTGTTGCCTACCGCAGGCATGGCATAGACCCGTGTCTTGCGCCAATCCAGGGGGGCCGATTCACCCACCGCGGCTCGATGAAACGGCAGCAGGGCCTGGCGGACCGACTCCGGCAGGAGTTTCTGACCAATGAAACGGAGCGCCTTGCGGGTGTCCCGTTGGGTCAGCAGGCGCGTTCGCCAGGTCTCCGTGCGATTCTCGTGAGAGCGCCCGCGTTGCACGGCGAGCTCGAGCCCGAGCAACACCCTCTCCATGAGGTGATCGCCCCGATAGTCCGCAAACATGCCCCGGTCCGTCACGAGCAGCAGATCGTCATCGCTGCCGAGTTGCTCCAGCACTGAGCCGATCGCCCGGTCCATCTCCTCGTAAACTTCGCGCAGCGCATGTTGCAGCTGCGGCTCCTCACTGCTGAAATCCGGGTGCGTTCGATCGTGAAATTTCCAGAAGAAGTGCCCCGCCTTGTGCAGCTCGGCGAAATTATAGAAAACGAAGTCATGCTCGCGTCGCCGTAGCAGGTCGACGGCGAAGCGCCGCTTCACCTCGATCCCCCGCGTGAGTTTGTGCTTGAGGGCGAGCAGGTCGGACAGCCCCAGGCTCGTCCGGTCGTAGTCCGTCAGCGGATGGCTTCCGTACGCGGCGCCCAGATCAGCCGTTAGTCCCGCAGGACTGGCCTCAAAGCGCCCCAGCTTGAATTCGGTACCCCAGTCGACGATCTGCAGCCCGTTGAAGTCCGGCAGCAGGTAATCGACGGGAAAGTCGACGATGGCGCAGCGAATTCCGGCATCGCTCAACACCTTATAGAACGGCACAGCGGACAGCCGGCTCGCATCGATACGATCGGATCCGTAGCTCCCGGGTGTCAGATGCGTCAGGTCAACATAGCCGTGAGTAGCGGCCGAAACGCCGGTCGCAATATCCGTCCACACCGAGCCCGGCAAGGCGCGATTTGACTGGTTGCACAGTAGCTGCCGGGAATCGGCGAGGAGCCGTCGCAACACCGGCAGATGACCCTCGGCGGCCCACTCATTGACCAGAAACCAATCGATGCTGTCGAGCGCGAGCATCAACAGTCGGCGGGACATAACGCTCCGGAAGATTATGTTGAGCCGTGCGGCTCGCAATTTTGTTCTATTTTCTATCCTACCGTGGCGCGCGGATGCGCGACGCTTCGAATGGTGACCGGATGCTGAATCCGTGAAGTCCGTGCCTGTTGCCGGCGCATCCGAGCCGCCATGATGTCCAAATAATGAGAATTATCGAGGTAGCCACGAGCGGTACCATCGGCACGCCGCTCATGGGACCCGTCTCCACCGTCACCTGTGAGCTGTCGAATCGCTTCGCGGCGCGTGGCCACGAGGTCACCCTGGTGGACTTTCGGAGCGAGGGCGGCCGCTCGCTGCTTCATCCGGCCATTCGGGTCGTGGAGCTGACGCCACCGCCGCCACCGGGTGCGGGGGCAGCATCGGGAGCGGCACCGAGCCGTGCCAGCGCGATCTACCAAAGTTGGTCGCGCAGCTACCGTTTCGCTCACCAACTTGCAGGCCGAATAGATCTTTCCCAGGCGGATGTCGTGCATATGCATTCGCCGGAGCTCGGGTTCCTGTTGCAACGGCTGCAGGGCATTCGCGGCGCCTACACTGCGCATACACCCGTCTGGAGTTTGCCGCAGAGTGGCTCCGACAACGCGACCGGCGTTGGAGCAAAGCGCAAACCGAGCTGGCGGGGCCAGCTTTACAGCCGCCTCGTGACAGGAATCGAACAGAAACTCATCCGTTCCGCCTCACTGACCGTCGGTCTCGGCAGCTATTTGAAGAATGCGATGCCCGCCGCTGCGGTGGCAACGATTCCGAACGGTGTGGATTTCAGCTCGTGGTCCCCGTTGGATAAAGCGTCCGCCCGTCGATCGTTGAATATCGATCCTGAGGATTTTGTCGCCGTGTTTACGGGCCGCATCGCGCACGTCAAGGGCGTCGATGTGCTGTTGTCGGCCATCCGGCTGTTGGCCGGGAAAATTCCCAACCTGAAGGTGTTTGTCATCGGCTCGTTGAGCGGCTCGTTCGATGGACGCGACAGCTTCACGGACCCGTATGCCAGTGCCATGGTGGAAGCGGCCCGCGGCCTCCCGGTCAGCTTCCTCGGCTTCATCAACAATCGGGATGCGCGCTTCAGACAGTATGTGGCGGCGGCGGATATCTCAGTCGTGCCATCGCGTCTCGAGCCCCAGGGGCTGGTGGTCCTCGAATCGTTGGCGATGGGGACACCGGTCATCGGCAGCAATACCGGCGGGATTCCGGATATGGTGACGCCGGATGTGGGTTATCTGTTTCCCCCGGGCGATCCGGTCGCGTTGGCGGCATGTATCCGGGACGCATTCGAGAGTCCCCAACAGTTGCAGAACAAGCATCTGGCAGCCCGCGCGCGCATCGAAGCGGCTTACTCCTGGGACAGTGTGGCGGATAGATACCTCACCGCATTTGCAAAGACTCTCGAGTCGCGGCGAGAACAGCCGGGCGCGTTGCCCGCGGTCGCGCCCTCCGTTTAGTCTTTGGTGTCGCGCTTCGGTCGGCGCACAACTCTCACCTTCCCGCTGTTGCCGCCGCCGCAGAAAAACTCGTCTTTCCCGTCGGACTCGAGTCCTGAAATTCCCGTGCCGGGTGGCATGTCGAGCTGTTCCAACACCTGGCCCGTTTGCGGATCGATTCGCCGCAAGCCGCTCTCGTCACCCTCCCAGGTGGCGTGCCAAAGCTCTCCGTCGACCCACGTGACGCCGGTGACGAAGCGGTTCGATTCGATGGTGCGCAGGATTGCACCGGTCTGAGGGTCGACCTGATAGATCTTCCGCTCCCGATGGTGCCCGACCCAGAGCGATCCTTCGGCCCACGTGAGCCCCGAGTCGCCGCCCCCGCCGGGCGCCGGGATCGTGTGCAGCACCTCACCGGTGTTGGGATCGATTTTCTGGATGCGATCCTCGGCGAGTTGATACAGGTATTTGCCGTCGAATGCCGTGCCGGCGTGTGCGGCAACGTTGAGCGAGCGCTGCAGCTTGCCGCTTACCGGATCAAAGGCGTTCAGTTTGTCGCCGGAGGCGAACCAGACACTCTGACCGTCGTAGGTGACTCCAGCCACTTTGTCAGCGCCCGGGAATGGACCGTATTCGCGGGCAACTTTTGCGTTTGTGCGTTTCATGTTGGCATCCTAGTCAATCGGCGTAAGGCGGTGGGAGTAACAAAGTCGTCGTGAATCCCGGCACGGGCGGGGTCAGCCAACGAAGGGTTCGCGCCCGCCCGAACGACTGGACCTTGCCCGTTTCCGCAAGTGAGTCGAGCGCCCGCTGAACAGTGCGCTGGCTCGCCCCAAGCGCCAGCGCAAGGGCAGAGCTCGACCACGATTCACCGTCGGCGAGGAGAGCGAGCACGCCTGCATGCTTTTCTTCGATGGGGCGTGCCATTACGACTACCTCGTTCGCGCGACGCGGCGCGAGAGCAAATCCCCGTTTCGTAGCGCTTACGTCGGCCACTGTTCGAAGCGCCGCGCGGAGTCGCCCGATTTCGACTCGCAACCGAGCGCGATGCGACTCATCGGCGAGCTTCAACCCGAACGCGCGCGCGACGAGAGTGTCTCTCGAAACGTCTCCCGGCCACGCTTCACCTAACGCCCGTGCAAGCGCAAACAACACCGGACGCTTGGCGAGCGAAATCGCTTTGCCCTTGTCGCGCACGACATGACGGCAAGCGTCCACCACGAATGCTTTCGATTCTAATAGGGCTTCGACCTCGTCGAGGAGGAGAAGTCGCTCCTCGCCATTTGCTAACAGTCGCGCGGCGGGCGTGTTGAGGACGAGGAGGGCGTTCTCGACCTCAGCCGTTAGAGCTGGGATGCGAGCTTGCTGCGCTGCTCGTTCGGCCCGGGCAAGCGCGGCGCGCGCTTCCTTCGTGTGGAGGCGCCGCATTGCTATTCCCGCGATCACCAACTGGTGTGCGATCCGACACGCGGGAGGAAGGAGAGTGGGATCCAGCTTGGCGAGTGTGCGCTCAGCTTCGTCGAGTCGACCTATCAATAGGAGGCGCCTGATCTGCAGATATCGCGCGTAGGCCGCATTCACTCGGTCGCCGTGCGCCTCGAGGGTCGCGCGGGCCGCGTCGAGCGCTTTTGCAGCCTGGCTCAGGTCGCGGGACGCGAGCGCGATCTCGGCTTCGGCAACGATGCATCGAGCGCGAGCGACGATCTCTTTCGGGCCAAAAGCGCGTGTGGCACTTCGCAGCAGTTCCCTGGCTCGAACGAGCTCGCCGAGCTGCGCCATGGCAATGCCTCGAAGGGCCAGCGCTGGCGCGTCGTCTCGGAGCGCGATCCGGTTCAATGCGCCGAGAGGATCACCCGCGGCCAGGGCACGCCCTGCGGCCGTGATCAATGAGTCCATCGGAATCCCGCCAAACTTGTAACTCCCCTCTCCTGCGCGCCAGGCGTTAAAACTATCGCATCACAAGGGCGCGGAGAGATATCAATGACGAAGCATGTAACCGGGACACGCCAGGAGTGGCTGGAGGCCCGTCTCAAGCTGCTTTCGGCCGAAAAGGAGCTCACTCGGCGCGGGGACGAATTGGCGCAGCGGCGTCAGGAACTGCCGTGGGTTCCCATCAAGAAGGAGTACCAATTCGATACCGACGCAGGGAAAGCGTCCCTCGCAGACCTATTCCAAGGGCGCTCGCAGCTCCTCATCTACCACTTCATGTTCGGTGTGGATTACACCGCAGGGTGTCCGTCCTGCTCGTCAATTGCAGACGGGTTTAATGGATTCGCCGTTCACCTGGCGAACCACGACGTCATGCTTTCAGCGGTGTCGCGGGCGCCGCTACCGAAGCTGCAGGCGTATAAACGGCGCATGGGCTGGACGTTCCCCTGGGCTTCCTCGTTCGGCAGTGACTTCAACTCAGACTTCAACGTCTTGTTCACGGAAGAGCAACAGCGCGAGGGGGGTATTGACTACAACTACCGGCGCGAGCCGGCCACCGGTCAGCCGCTGGCAGGGAAAACAGCCCAGGATTGGAAGTTGCGTGGCGGTGAGGGACCTGTCGAGATCCTGGCGGCCATGACGGAAACCGACGTGCCGACTTACACGCGCGACAGACCTGGTTTGAGCGCATTCGTGATCGAGGACGGTGTCGTCTATCACACCTATTCCTCCTTTTCGCGGGGGCTCGATGGTTTGTGGGGTATGTACCAGTGGCTCGACCGTGCTCCCTTGGGGCGCAACGAGAAGGGCGTTTGGTGGCGGCGTAACGATGAGTACGGCAACCGCTGAGGCGGCTATGAACACTTGTGCCCCACAGCGTGCCTTCTTCGGCGTCTCGGCGCTGCTCTTCGCGGCTAGCGCGACAGTGACGATTGTCTGGTGCGCCTCCATGTCAGCCATGGGCGAGATGTCGATGCCCGGCGGCTGGACGATGTCGATGGCGTGGATGCGGATGCCGGGGCAGACGTGGCCCGGCACCGCAGCTTCGTTCATGGGCATGTGGGTCGCGATGATGGTGGCGATGATGCTGCCGTCGCTGATGCCGATGTTGTGGCGTTACCGCCATGCCGTTGGCATCACATGCGGCTCGTCGGGCTGTCGGGCGAACGATATGGGTGGTGGTGGCAGCCGCGATCGGGCAGGCAGCATGCGCGGTGGGATGCGCGGCCGCATAGGCGGCGAGTTGCGCGTTGGGGTGAGTGGCACGCGCTTGGGTTGGTTGACCGCACTCGTGGCCGGCGGCTACTACCTCGTCTGGACGTTGTTCGGAATGGCTGCCTTTCCGCTCGGCGTCGCGTTGGCGGCGATCGAGATGCAACACCCGGCGTTGGCGCGCGCTGTACCGATCGCGGTCGGTGTGGTCGTTCTGATCGCCGGTTGTCTGCAGTTTACCGGGTGGAAGGCGCGCCAGCTCGCCTGCTGCCGCGAGGTTCCCGGCCGCGGCCGTGTGTTGCCGGCCAACGCTGCCACGGCGTGGCGACACGGCATGCGCCTCGGATTTTACTGCGTTAAGTGTTGTGCGGGTCTCATGGGGATTCTCCTTGTCGTCGGAGTCATGGACCTGCGTGCGATGGCCGTCGTGACGGTGGCCATGACCATCGAACGTCTCGCACCGGCCGGTGAGCGCTTCGCGCAAGCGATCGGCGTTGTCGTCGTAGGGACAGGCCTGCTTCTTATTACTCATTATTACTAACGCGCGGGCGCCCCAACAAAATTGCGGCCATCCCCAGCGTCAGACACAGGTGAACCGCCATAGAGCGTGATGGCCTGAAGCGGTGGCCTTGTTGGAATTGTGCGTGGCGGCTCCATCGGCGCCCCCACAGGACGCGCAGACTCCCGACATCGTATGGATACGCAAGGTGAAGAGCCATGGAACAGGTCATCCGCAGAATCGGCCGGCTGCTGTCTCGTTCGGCCATTGTCATCACAATCACATCGACGAGTCTGAGCGCATGGTCGCAGCAAACGGCAGTGTCGCCCCCTGTCAGCCGATGGGTAGCGACATGGAGTGCGGCGCCGATGGCGCCCGGCTCAGGTCTGGAGGCCCCCATGTCGGGGGCGTGAAGATCATTGGCGCCACCCTGACGCCGAACAAAGGCAGTACGTTTCCTGGATTCTTCACGCCAGAGAACGAAGTGAAGCGTCAGACGGTCAATCAGTGGATCCGGACCAGCGGTGCGTACGACGGCGTGATTGACTTTGACAAGGCTGTTCGCGACCCGAGCGACCCCGCGCGGCTCCTGCCCGCTTATGCGAGCGATGACAACACCCACCTGAGCGATGCCGGCTATCAGGCGATGGCCAACGCAATAGACCTTTCGCTGTTCCGATGATAGGAATCCGCCGTTGTGTCAATAGCTTGACAGAGCGCGTCGGGCGCTCCTGCCATCCTTGGTCCGGACGTGAAGCTGCCGCCCACCAACACGTTCCACGTGGGCTTCTGGTTCAACAATCCGGAAGACGCCGCGCCGTGCGGTTTCAACCCCGCGGCTCCTACGCCGTTCAACGGTGAGCACAAGGCTGGTCCGTTTGCCATGATCAGTGTGCCTGACCCGGACTCGCACCTGGGACCGCTGTGCACGGATCCCAACCTGTCCACCACGCCGGTGAGCTGCGACCCCTGAGCTCGAGTGAGGCTGGGCGGGCAATAGTGCCCGCCCAGCCTCACTGCTGTGTCAGCACTTCAACCACTTCCACGGGCCGCGATTTTCCCTTGACGGGCAGTAGTGCTGTGCGACCCAACACGAACTGCGGGCCCAGTCGGCCGGCAATTTCCTTCGACACCAGGATGGTTGCCGCGAGCTCCTTCGTGAGCGCTTCGATGCGGCTGGCGAGATTCACTGGCTCTCCGACTACACCATATTCAATGCGCTCGTCCGGGCCGATCAGGCCGGCAACGACGTCTCCGGTATGAATACCAATACCAATCAGCAGCGGTGCGAGTCCTTCTTTCTGCAGCAGCACGTTGAGTTGGGTGAGCCTCGAGACGATGCCGAGGGCTGCGCGGACGGCACGCTCGGTGTGATCCGTGCGACTTTGTGGAGCCCCGAAAAGCGCCATCACGCCGTCACCCGTGAACTGCTTCACGACGCCGCCCTCGGCTTCGACGGCGGCAACGACTTCGGTGAAGAATTGATTCAACAGGCGCAGCAACGCGACCGGGTCGAGCTTTTCCGACAGGGCGGTGAACCCGCGGATGTCCTGAAACAGGATGCTGACTTCGCGACGCTCGCCTGCGAGTGGCACCTGGCCGCTGAGCACGGCTTCGGCGACATCACGCGATACAAAGCGGCCAAAGGTATCTTTGATGTGCTCCCGCTCCTCCAGGCCGTCGGCCATCTCGTTGAAGGAACGCGAGAGGAAGCCGATCTCGTCATCACGGTCGATTTGAATTCGATGGCGCAGGTTGCCACGCGGAATCTCATGCATGGCATTCACGAGGAGTCGGACCGGCCCCGTGATCCCTCCAGCCAGCAGAATCCCGCACAGCAGAGCGCCGGCCAATGCAATCGTACCGATCACGGCGATACGCCATTGTAAGGTGTGCAGCGGTACCAGCGCCCGATCGTAAGAGCCCTGAATGAGCACATACAGCGGCTGCTCCAGATACGCGTCGACGGGGATCGCAAGCGAAAGGTAGCGCTCGCCACCGATGGTCAGCAGCCTGGGATTGTGTTGCTGTATCTCGGCTAACGATGCTGTGAGCGTGGCCGTGGAGTAGGGGTGACCTCGATCGTTTGTGGGCCACGACGATGCGAAGACGGTCGAGTCTGTCAGGAACGTGACATCTGAGTGGGTATCCTCCTTCAGGCGGGAGGCGACCCGATCATCGATTGCCTGACCCAACATCAGGAAGCCGATGACATCCGGCCCGAGTACCGGGACCGCAACCATCTGGAACAACTCGTTGTCGACTTCCACTACCGCGGTCGCGGCGGCCTGATTCGCCAGTGCCTGCTTCAGGGGCGCAAAATCGGCGAGCGGCTGGCCGACCCGTTCCTCCCCCGGCGAGGCCGCAAGCACCTTGCCCGTCTCATCGGTCATCCATACGAGCTGCACTCCGATGCGTTGACGGTAACTCAGGCCCGCGGAGGCCAGAGTCTCGGAATCGTAGCTCGCCGGGTCGAAATGAGTTGCGAAGACGCGCTTCAGGGCGAAGTCGCTGGCGAGCAGCGTTGAGTTGGTTTGCAGGCGGGTCGCGCGCTCGCGCAGCAGACTCTCAAAGACCTGGCCCGTGGTGCGCAGCTCACGGCTGAGCGTACGACCCGCATCTCGCCCGACGATCAGTTGTGTCAAACCGAGCGTTGCCAGCAGCACCGCGACTATGAGCACCGAGAACGCCACAAAAATCCGTGTGCGCAGGCTGCGGCCGGTCCACCACCTCACGGCTCTACCCGGTTTCCGTGCATCGCAGGTCGAGGTCTGGGCGCAGACAGGGGCAGCTTGAAAGTCACGTTCGTGGTCGCTGTGCCCACCTGGACAGATTGTGCAGTTTCTTCGGGCTTCAGTTTGCTGAGCGCATGCCAGGCAACCAATGTGTATGTGCCGCCGGGCATGTCGTCGAGGACGAAGTGGCCTGAGGCGTCGGTGACTGCAAAGTGCGGTGAGGGCACCACCAGGACGATCCCGGACATCCAGTCGTGGATGTTGCAGCCGATCCGGACCGCGCCGACCTTGTCAAAAAGCACCGGGGCCGCAGCCTCGCCCTTGTACAACGGCAGCTCGAACGTCTTCGTAGGTGAAAAAGAATACACGTGGTGATGGATCTGATCGTGATTCGGGAACCGGACCGCTGTGCCCACGACGATGGGTAGAAGACCCGGCACGAACGTCTTGTTGATTTGATCGATCACCTGCATGGGGCGGGATTTGTCCAGCTCTGGAGCGGGCGACTGCACGAATACCACGGCCTCAGTGACCGGGGCGCCGTCCACGCTGGTCACCGCGCCGGAAATCGCGGGTTCGCCGGCGTGGAGCCGTTCCGCTGTAATCATTGCAAGGGCAATGACTCCTATGCGCAGAAAGTTATGTCGGTACACGCAGGGCTCTTGGGTTTTCAGTAGCGGAAGCGATAGCTGATCTGCCATCCGTCCGGTGTCGGATTGAGCGAGCCTGTCACGTTGCGGTGGCTATACATCCAGATGTGCTCGAATGCAACGCGGTGCCGCAATCCGAACTGAACCCTGTAAGCGGCCGTCACGGCATCGCCGTGCTCGTTCGTAGATGAGGGGCCCCCGTCCAGGTCGTGGACGCGGAACTGGTCGTACCGGAGACTCACTCGGTGTTGCTTGTAGTGATATGAGGCCAGGGTGTAGTACGCGCAGAACGAACTGTCGTTGGGAGGGGAAGCAACCCTCGCGACACCGTCCAGGTATTGCGCAATCAGGTCGATATGTGGAATGGGGTGCAGCACGAGACCGACTGTTGTGAAGTGTGTATGCCAGACACCCGGCGCGCTTTCATCGCCACGGTTGTCCATCCACCCGAGTTTGAGCGAGACAATCTCTCCCTCGTCACCTGCAGTGAGCCAGCCGTATACGGCGGGGCGCTGATCCCGCTCGTTGAAAATATCGGTGCGCTCGCCACGATTCGGCAATGCGAGATTGCCGTTGATCCCGCCGATAGTGTCCCCCAGTACCCAGCCACGCAGCGCCAGCAGTCGTGCGGTCTGGTCAGCGCCGTACCCTGCTCCTGCCAGGGCGCCCAGCTTGATCCCCGATCGGGTCGTGTGCCACCACTCGCCCTCGACACCCGCCAGGCTGATGTCCTCCCACAACCAACTGTTCAGGGCGGAGCTCGAAATCGAGTATTCGGGCAGCCACGCGGGACCCACGTTCTCGAGCGAAAACGGCGGGTGCATCACGCCGCCCTGTAGTCCCCAGCCACTGCCTTTATCAGCCCATTCCCTGCGTAGGAACGCTTCTACCAGCCAGGGGTGATAGCCGTCGGCGATGTCTGGCTCCATATTCAATTGGACTTGGCCACGGATCTCCCACGGGAGAGATGCACCGATCTGCACCGCGGCCTGGGACAGGGTGAGGCGCGTAGAACTTTGAAAACCACCCTGGGTGCTACTGCCACCGTACCGCAGTTTTCCCGGTCCGCGGTCGGTCCAGCTCGGAGCAGGACCGCCCCCCACGGCGCGCACGTCCAGCAGCGCCCGTATCCAGACACTGCTCTGTTGATCGACAGCGTACTGCGCCACTGCCGGGAACGGCAGCACACAGCACGTAAGGAGGACGCACGAGGCGATCCATGCTCGGGCAGAAAACACGTTGGACTCACCTCCCGGGGAGGCCGGACTATACTCCAACAGGTCTACATGTTCCCGCAGTCAGGCAGGTCCAATTTGCCCATCACCGCCAAGACCGTGATCGAACGCGACAATCTTTTCCGTGGGCTCCCAAAAGCGACACTGGAAAGGATTGCCGCCCTGGGACGCCGCCGTGTGTATGAGGCGGGAGGTGTCATCTTCATGCGCGGTGACCCGGGAGACTCCTTGTGCGGTGTAGTGAGCGGGCGAGTGCGCATCAGCGCGAGCCGGCCCGGCGGCAAGGAAGTTTTCCTCAACATCATCGGGCCGGGAGATTCGTTCGGCGAGATTGCCCTGCTCGACGGTATGCCGCGGACAGCAACCGCAACCGCGATGATGCGTACCGAGCTGTCGATCATCCAGCGTGAACAGTTTGTTTCCCTGCTGGGCACCGAGCCGCAGCTGGCGGGACACCTGATCAAACTGCTGTGCTCCCGTGTGCGCTGGACCGCGCAGTTGATGGAGGACTCTGCGCTGCTGAGTGTGCCGGCCCGAATCGCGAAGCGCCTGCTGAGCCTCGCCGAGCTGCATGGGCGCACGACCGCGGCCGGGATCAAACTCGCCATCTCACAGGAAGAGCTCGCGCAATTCCTGGGCGTGTCGCGCCAGATTGTGAATCAACACCTGCAGACCTGGAAATCCGAAGGCTGGATTCAATTGGGGCGCGGCAACGTGACCGTCGCCAACGTCCGCTCCCTCGAAACCCTCATTCGCGAGTCCTGATCGCTCGTGAGCCTGAGGGCACCCTCGTGCCCTTACGTCCCCCGCGTTCCTTGTGTCACCCGGTTGACAGAACTCCGGCAGCCCTACTGCCATTCTGCACGCCTGCCCGGTCGAGCCGGGCCCCAAAGGTTCTAACCGGAATGAAATGAGGAAGCTGTCCATGAAATCGATTGAGAACGTGAAGTCGGCGGCCGTGCGTGCAGAACAGGCGCTGGAGGCGCTGTTGTTTACAGCTGCCGCCTGTGTGGCGGCCGGGGGCACGATTGCCGTGTGCATCCCGGGCGTACTCGGTTTCACCTGAGCTGTGGAGAATACAATGAGTCTGTCCCAGGTGGTATCCAACTTTCCTGCCAGGCCGGTACGCCGGGGCTTCGGTATCACCGAAGCCAACCAACTGCTCGCGGAAAAAATCGCCCCGTGGATTCAGTCACTGGAGTTGGTAGTTGAAGCGTGCTCACCCGCGGGGGCAGTTGTGCTGCTGCCGCGCAATCCGCGGCTGATGCGGCTGGGGAACACAGTGTCCGGCCCGGCACTGATGGCCTGCGCCGATACGGCGATGGCCATCGCGATCATGGGAACCTTCGGCGACTTTCGCAATGTCGCCACGGTGTCCCTGAACATCGACTTCATGCGGCCCCTCGGGGCCGAGGACATCAGGATCGCCGCCACGGTTCGTAACCAGGGACGCTCGCTGATTTTTACCGAGTGTGACTTCGTGCACGCGCCCAGCGGTGCCATCGCCGTGCATTCGACGGCGACCTGGACGGTCATTCCGGGAGTGGGCAAGTGGACAGCCTGAGCCAGGTACGCGGCGAGGAGACTCGTGTTGTCATGGAATCAACATTGGGCGATTACTTCGACACGGCGTCTGCGCGAAATGCAAAACGCGAGGCGCTGATCGTCCCTCACCAGGGAATCCGTTGGACGTACGCACAGTTGCATTCCAAGGCGACCGCGCTGGCTTGTGGCCTGCAGCGGCTCGGCCTGCAGCGCGGCGACCGGGTTGGTATCTGGTCCCAGAATTGCGCGGAGTGGGTGCTGACCCAGTACGCTACCGCGAAAGCGGGCCTGGTTCTCGTGGATATCAACCCCGGCGATCGCGTTGGCGAGCTGCAGTACGCCCTGCAAAAAGTCAACTGCCGAGCGCTGATTCTCGCGCCGCGTTGCAAGAACAGCGACTCCATCGCCATGCTGCGGGAAGTCGTTCCGGAGTTGGAGCTCTGCTGCCCGGGCGGGTGGCGTTCCGACGGGGTGCCCTTGTTGGAATACGCAATCCGCCTCGGCACTGAGCGCACAGCGGGCATGCTCAACTTCGACGATCTGCTGGTACCGCCGGTCGCATCGGAGCTCGCCGAGCTGCTCGAAACCCAGACGCTCGTGCTGAGCACGGACGCCGTCAACATTCAGTTCACCTCGGACACCACCGGTACACCGAAGTGTGCCACGCTGAGTCACCGCAACCTGCTCGACAACGGCTATCTGGCCTGTCTGACACAGGGATTGGCGATGATTCTGCCGGAAGACGCGGCGGCCGGCGGCTCGTGACGCCGTTCATCTCAGCCCAAACACCGCTACGCCCGTATGGGTCGGCACGAACACCTTGCCGCCGGTAACGATGGGACTGTTGAACAGCATCGTCTGTCCAAAGCTGTCGCGCCCGTTGGCGGCCTGGGCACTGCTGTACAGCAGGGTGCGAAAAAGGCGAATACCAGGATGGCGCTGAGTGATCTCATGGCCTTCCCCGGACGACGTCCGCACCCCTGCGGCGCCCTCGCATTCTTTTGTTGGAGTTGTGCTCGCCTACACGCTAACTCTCTTCGGGTGGCCCAATCAAGGCAATTCGCTTGCCATCCTGGTGCGTTGCAACCGGCTAGATAGCCGCTAACGCATACAGATGCCGGACATATGAAAGTGTCGCTTCGGCCATTCCACGCACCGCCGGATTGTTCGACTCGATCACGTAGTACTCATCCGGTGCGTGCGCCCGACTGCCATGTCCCGTGCCGAAATGACCGGCGGGCAGACTCACTGGTGGGCCGGTGAATGTGTAGCCCGGCCACGAGCCGGCAAGACGCGGCGACAGACTCACTGCCAGGCCTTCTGACTCGTAGACCGCCAGCGACGCTTTGATCAGCGACGAGCTTTCGTCTGTCTGTGTTGGGTTGTAGCCACCCGTCACTTTGACCTCGATGTCACCGTAGCCGCGCTTCGCCAAGTGCGCCCGGAGTTTGGCTTGCGCCTCGGCAGCCGTCTGGTCAGGGACCAGCCGGAAATCGAGCTTGGCGACGGCCTTTGAGGGGAGGAGGGTCTTGCCACCGGGTCCCGTGTAACCGGCATACATGCCTTCGATGTTGACGGTGGGCTGGGACGCCAGCCGTTCCAGCGCGTCACGGTACGACAGGTCGCGCACCCAATGTTGAACGCCCAACAACTTCTTGACGTCCGCCTCGTTGGTACCCGCCACCTTCTGCGCAATGATCTGCTTCTGGCGATCGGTCAGAGGCTTCACATTCTCGAACCAACCGTCGATCGCCGGGTCGTTGCCGTCTTCCGACACCAATGTCGAGAGCGCCTTCACCAACCGCCAGACCGCACTGTCGAGCTCAGCCTTGTAACTGGAATGGATGTCGTCCTTCGAGCCGCGTCCCCACTTTTCCGTGGAGCATACCAACTCCACCTCGATCATTCCCTTGGCGCCGAGGGAAATCTCCACGCTGCCCTGGGGCGACTGCGAGGCGAACGGCATGAAGACCTCATGGCATTTTGAGAGTGCTTTGAGCACGTCAGGGTGATGCACGACCTGGCCGAAGTGCGGCGAGCCAATTTCCTCCTCCCCTTCAGCCACCAGTACGATGTTGACCGGCGGCTTGCGGCCGGCGGCCCGCAGCGCGTGCAGCCCCGCCAGCCACGTCGCCTCCGGCCCCTTTTGGTTGATGGCGCCACGACCGATGAGCACTTTGCCAAACTGAGGCCGGTCGACAACGGCGGCTTCGAGGGGCGGAGAGCTCCATTCGGACGGGTCGAACTGCTTGACGTCGTACATGAAGTACATGCCGACAGTGCGCTTCGCTCCGGCGTCCAACGTTGCAAACACGCCAGGTTGGCCGTCAGTCGGCATCACGGTGGCGCTCTGGAAGCCGGCCTCTTTCAGAAGCTCGACCATCATCTGCGCGCCTTCCTTCATATTGCAGCTCTCGGCGGCAATGGAAGGCAGCGCAATCCAATTCTGCAGACGCTTCAAGGCGTCACCTTGCTGTTTTTCGATCGCTGCGCGAACAGTCGCGAGGTCACCACCGAATTTCGTGGCGGCCTTGCTGGAGTCGACCCGGCCGGCGGCGCGAAGCATCCGGGGCGTGGCGAGCGACACGCCAGCCGCCGCGGCCATCATGAGCAAACCCCGCCGGCTGTGCTGCTCGATCGGACAGTCTTTCATTCGGTGATCCCCTACTCATATTTAATTGAAGAGTGAAGCTTTTTCTAAATAGCACGCCGGGGTATATAAAGGCTACAGCGGCCGGAACATCGACTCGGCTCTCGCGTTTGCACTGGGGCGGCGAGGATGTTCGATGAGCTACGCATGGTGGCAACGTGGAGTCGTCTACCAGATCTATCCGCGGTCGTTCCGTGATTCGAACGGTGACGGAATAGGGGATCTGCGGGGAATCCTGGAGCGGCTGGATTACTGCGTCTCGCTCGGTATCGATGCCGTGTGGCTCGCGCCCGTGTTTGCCTCGCCGATGGCGGACTTCGGTTACGATGTTTCCGACTACACCAACATTCATCCGATGTTTGGGACGCTCCCGCTGTTCGATGAGCTCCTGCTGGAAGTCAAGAAGCGTGGACTGAAGCTCATCCTCGACTACGTACCGAATCATACGTCCGATCAGCACCCCTGGTTCCGGGAATCACGTGGCTCGCAGGATAACCCCAAACGGGACTGGTACTTGTGGCACGACCCGGCTGCCGACGGCGGCCCGCCCAACAACTGGCTGAGCAACTTCGGTGGCAGTGCGTGGCAATTCGACGAGCGCACGGGACAGTACTACTACCATGCCTTCCTGAAGGAGCAGCCGGATCTCAACTGGCGCAATCCACAGGTACGCGCGGCCATGCACGACGTGTTGCGCTTCTGGCTGCGACGCGGTGTTGATGGCTTTCGTGTGGACGTGTTGTGGAATCTGATCAAGGACGATCAGTGGCGTGATAATCCGCCCAACCCCGCCTACCAACCGGGACAGCCGCCCCACCACAATCAGATTCCGCTCTATACGAGCGATCGGCCGGAAATGCGGCAGATCGTGGCGGGTCTGCGGCGCGTCACCGACGAGTTTGCGGATCGAATCCTGATAGGGGAGATCTATCTGCCCGTGGAGCGGCTCGTTGCCTACTACGGGTCAAACCTCGACGGCGTGCAGCTGCCGTTCAATTTTCAACTTCTGCAGTCTGCCTGGGATGCCCGCGGTATCGCCCGGTTGATTGACGAGTATGAGGGCAAATTGCCGCCCGGGGGTTGGCCGAACTGGGTGCTGGGCAATCATGATAATCCCCGAATCCTTTCGCGCGTGGGAGTCAGCCAGGCGCGCGTGGCAGCGATGTTGTTGCTCACGCTGAGAGGGACGCCGACGATGTACTACGGAGACGAAATCGGTATGGACAACGTGCCCATCCCGCCGGGTCGGGTACAGGATCCCTTTGAGAAAAACGTCCCCGGCCTGGGACTGGGCCGCGATCCGTGTCGAACTCCGATGCAGTGGGATGGGTCCGCCAATGCCGGATTCAGTGTGGCTGAGCCGTGGCTCCCGGTGTCTGATGACTACACTGAGGTGAATGTGCAGTCAGAAGATGCGGATCGCCAGTCGATTCTCGCACTGTATCGCTGGTTACTCACCCTGCGCCGGTCGCATCCGGCTTTGTCGGTAGGAAAGTATGAGCCCGTGGCCACGACCGGACATCTGCTTGCCTTTGTCAGGGAAGCACAGGGTCAACGGCTGCTCGTGGCACTCAATTTCGGCGCGGACCCCTACGAGTTGTCGTTGGATTCCATCTCGAGCACGGCACGGGTTCTGCTCTCGACTCATCTGGATCGCGAGCCGGGCACTCCCATCCAGGGCCTCGGTTTGCGAGGTAACGAAGGCGTGATTGCCGAGCTGTCGGGTGTCTGCTGCGGCGGGCTGAAATAGACTAGCCGGTGTGTTTGTTGCCGGCGCGGCGCTACGAGATTTTGACGCTGGCATGGCGGAGATGATCTTTGCTACGCCGGTTTCACGTAGAGCGTATCTCGGGGGGCGCTTCGCGGCAGGTTATATAGCGTCCGTGGGCGTGTTGATTGTCGTTGCGTCGGGGATATACCTCGGCGTTCTGATGCCGTGGGTTGACCCGGCTCGATTGGGCGACACCAGTTACGTTGCCTACGGCTATGGATTTGCGGTCTTTGTTCTACCGAGTGTGTTCTTTACCGCGGCGTTGTTGTTTTTGCTGGCAACGTTGACCCGCTCGATGCTGGGTACCTACGTTGGTGTGATCGCCTTCTTCGTGCTGTGGCAGGTGGCGATGACTTTGATTGGCAACGGCATCGATCATCGGACACTCGGTGCGCTGATTGATCCGTTTGGGCTGGGCGCGTTCGATGTGGTGACGCGCTACTGGTCCGCCAACGATCGCAATACGCGCGTGCCCGAGGTGGCCGGGATGCTGTTGGCCAACCGCGCGATCTGGCTTGCCGTGGGCGTCGCGCTGCTGGCGGTAACCATGGCTGTGTTCCGGCTGGACCGCGAGCCGCTGCGCTTATGGCGGCGGCGGCGCTCGAAGGCGGGCGGCGGCACCGCTGGCCGAGACGCAGCTGGCATTGAGGAAGCGGTCGCAGCGGGCCGCTCGTCGATTGACGCCGGCGCGACATCGGCCTCGGCCCGTGGGCGTGCCATCGTCCCCGCCGTCACGTTACGCTCCGACGCCACCGCCCGCGGGCAGCGGACACGGCTGTGCATGAGAGTGCGCGCGGCATGATCGAGCGCCAAGTGCGCCAAATGACGCGGCTGGTGGACGACCTGTTGGATGTATCGCGACTCACTCAGGCCCGCCTCGTCCTGACGTGCAAGAGGGTCGATCTGCGCACCGTCCTGCGGGACGCTGTTGACACACTCGACGCCGAGATCTCCCACAAGCAGCAACGATTCACGATTTCCATGCCCGATGCCCCTGTGTGGTGCCAGGCAGATCCTGGCCGACTCGAGCAGGTGTTTGTGAATCTGATCGCCAACGCCTCGCGTTATACGGACGCGGGTGGAGAACTGGCGGTCTGGATGCATCTGCGGGAAAATCAGGCCGTGATTCGGATTCGCGACTCCGGGATCGGAATCGCCCCGGAAGTGCTGCCGCACGTGTTCGATCTGTTCGAGCAGGGAAGCCCGGCTGACCCGCGCTCGGCAGCGGGACTCGGTGTTGGTCTGGCAGTGGTCCGCGATCTGGTGGAGCTTCATGGCGGCACCGTCACTGCCGCAAGCGCCGGAACCGGGCGAGGAAGTGAGTTTGCGGTCCTGCTGCGCACTGCGTGCGCTCCCGCACAGAGTAACTTCTAACTTCAGCGTAGGCTTCGGCGCGGCGGATACTGCGGGTTTTTTATCCCAACACCGTGGAATAGCTTGCTTTGTCAGCGGCATAGCAACTGCAGGCAGCCGCTTCGAGGCCGCGCCCATCGAGGATCTCGATGTTGCCGCGGCTGTAATGAATGAGCCGGAGTTTCTGCAGCGAGGTGGCTGCCTGGGTGATTCCCGAGCGCCGCACGCCCAGCATGTAGGCGAGAAATTCGTGTGTGATGTGAAAATCATCGGCATGCGCCCGGTCCCGGGTCATCAACAACCAACGCGCCAGGCGTGCCTCCACCAGGTGGTAGCGCGTGCAGGCAGCCGTTTGTGCCAGCTGGGCCAGGACCACATACAGGTAGCGATTCAACCCTTGGTGAAGGCTCGCGCTGTGGCGCAGCTCCCGGGTGAATCGCGTCGCCTCCATTCGCCACGCACAGCCGGCTCCCTGGACGAGAGCCTGCAGGTGGGAAGCCTGTACGCCGAGTATCATCGATATTCCCAGCATGCCTTCGTTACCGACCAGGCCGATTTCCAGGCCGAGGTGCCCATCAATCGGAGTGATCAGGGAGATGAACCCATCGATGGGAAAAAAGACGTGCTGGATGGGCTTGCCCGGCTCGTACAGGACTTCGGTTAAGGCCAGCTCGACCTGCTCACAACGCGCCAGCAGATGTTGTCGATCCACGGCGGACAGAGCCGCGAGCAGCAGATTCTTCACAGGTCTCCTCAGCGGTTGCGGCACGGAGACTCTCCAGTATTTTCATGTCGTCGGACAATTCCGCGGGGCCACTATGGGGGCAGGAGACGATGGCTTCCGTTCGGTGGGCCACTCAAGTGCAACGACGATGAGATCTAAAGGGGCGCGCCCTGCGGCAGCAGGCGGTCAGTTTCCTTCTTGACCACGCCGTAACACTCGCAGCACAGTTTTTCCAGCTTCGGGCGATCCAGCACTGTAATCCGCCCGCGGGCGTACTGAATGACGCCGAGCTTCTGCAGCTTGCCGGCAGCATCCGTCACGCCTTCACGGCGTACACCCAGCATGTTGGCGATCAGCTCCTGGGTCATATTCAACTTGTTGGATGTCAGCCGGTCGAGAGACAGCAGCAGCCAGCGGCACAACTGCTGGTCCACCGAGTGATGCCGGTTGCAGACCGCCGTTTGCGCCATCTGGGTGAGCAGTGCCTGCGTATAGCGCAGCAGCAGCAGTTGCATGCCGCCATTGCGATGGAACTCTTCCTTGAGCAACTGGCCGATCAACCGGTACGCGGATCCGGCACTCTGGACGATGGCCCGGCTCGGGGTGGTCTCGCCTCCCATGAACAGCGCGACCCCGATGAGTCCCTCGTTACCGACGACGGAAATCTCCGCCGAAGCGCCGTCCTCCAACACATAGAGCAGCGAAATGATCGAGTCGGTAGGGAAGTATACGTGCCGCATGACATCGCCGGACTCGTACAACACTTTTCCCAGCGGCATGGGCACGAGCTGCAGGTGTGGGTAAAGCCGTTCCCGCTCTGTGGCCGATAGGGCGGCGAGCAGGTGATTTTGTTGAGGGTCGCGTTGAATCGTCGGCATAGAGTAGTGCCTGACAGCAGCGGAAGCGCTGTGTCCAATAGGCAGGGACTCTACTCTCTTCTGTGCGGAACCGCACAGACGGGTTGGTTCTATCCGCTGGCACGGCGACTCGTGTGCTAGGTGAGGTCGGCACCCAGGAGTGTGCGAAGTACCGGGCCGCTGACAGGCTTGGCGAGAAATCGCTCAAAGCCGGCGCGGCGCGCCAGATCCCGGTAGGCGTGCTCATAGTCGCCCGTGAGTGCGATCAGCCGCACTTGCCGAAGCCCGGTCCGCTCTCGCAAACGCCAGGCGACGTCGTAGGCGCTCATATCGGGCAATTGCAAGGCGAGTAGCACGACGGTCGGTGAGAAATTCTCCACGATCTGCAGAGCACTCGTGCCACTGGACGCGGTGCACGTCGTCGAATAGCCCAATTCGTGCAGCAGGAGCTCCAGCGACGCGCTCGACTCCGCGTTATCCACGATCAGAACACGGGTTGGCTCCAAGCTCGGATCAAACGACGGCATACGCCGCGAATCCCCCATGATCGAGGAGCCTATGTGCTGCAGAGAATTGTTTTGAAGTGCCACCCGCGTAGGGTGAGTCTCAAATCTCGATCCGTCTGTGTCGCGGCACGCTTACGAGTCATAGGTCGTCGATGCATTTGCGCAACGTACGTTGGCGCACAGAGGCGCGGATCACTTTGGCGTACAGTCAGAGGGGTCGTCAAACGAGGCGCCCGCGGAGGCCTCTGTTTTGACACCCACTCGCCGGATCGCGTTCATTGGCAATTCTCTACCGCGTCGCTGCGGAATTGCCACCTTCACAACTGACTTGCAGCAGGCAATCTGCGCCTCGGGCGGGGCCGCAGACACCGCCATCGTGGCGCTGACCGACGGCGATCGCCATTACGAGTATCCGCCCACGGTCCGTCTGCAGATCCACGACGAGAAGCTCGAAGACTATCACCGTGCAGCCCAGTTCCTGAACGCGGGACAGTTCGACGTCGTGTGCCTGCAACACGAGTTTGGAATATTTGGTGGCGAAGCGGGCGGCCACATTGTGACTCTGTTGACGAATCTGAATGTGCCGGTCGTAACGACGCTGCACACCGTGCTGGCGGCACCGAGCTCCGCACAGCGACGGGTGTTGAGACAGATCGCCGATGCGTCTTCCACAGTCATTGTCATGGCTGAGAAAGGCCGCCAACTACTCAATACGGTGTACGACATCCCGGCGGAAAAGATCGAGGTCATTGCGCACGGTATTCCTGATTGCGCCTTCGTCGAGCCTGATGCAGCGAAGGTGCGCCGCGGGTTCGCGGGCAAAGCGGTCGTCCTGACATTCGGTCTGCTCTCACCCAACAAGGGAATCGAGAGCATGATCGAGGCCATGCCCGCCATCCTCACGAGCCGTCCCGATGCCGTTTATGTCGTGCTCGGAGCGACCCATCCCAATCTCGTGCGCAGCGAAGGGGAGGCCTATCGGACTGGCCTGCAGGCGCGCGCCGCGCAGCTCGGCATAGCCGATCACGTGCTGTTTCTGGATCAATTCGTCGATCAGGCCACGCTCGTTGACTTCATCTCGATGTGCGATGTGTACGTGACGCCGTATATGAATGAAGCCCAGATGACCTCGGGCACATTGGCCTATAGCTTCGGTGTGGGTAAGGCGGTGGTCTCGACTCCCTACTGGCACGCGCGCGAGCTGCTTGCAGAGGGGCGCGGCGTACTGGTTCCATTTGGTGACTCCGCGGCAATCGGGACTGAGATCGCGGCGTTGCTGACCGATGATGTGCGGCGGAACGAGCTGCGCAGGGAAGCGTATTCGCATAGTCGCTCCATGACGTGGCAGCGGTCGGCCGAACGATATCTCGCCACCTTCGCCCGGGCCACCAGGAGCAGCCGCGGCAAGCTGACAGTGCGGCAAAGCGAAGGAATTCCCCGCGCCGGCGGCCAGATTCCGCCGCAGATGAATCTCGAGCATTTTCTGTCCATGTGTGACGATACGGGCTTGTTCCAACATGCCGTCCATTCGGTACCCGATCGGTCACACGGCTACTGCGTGGACGACAACGCCCGGGCACTTTTGTTGGCCTGCGCGTTGAATGCGCCGGGCGAGGAGCGCTTGTCCGAAACGCTGACGGCCCGATTCGCGGCCTTCGTCCAACACGCCTGGAACCCGGATACCCGCCGGTTCCGCAATTTCATGAGCTTCGATCGTCGTTGGCTCGAAGCGACCGGCTCCGAAGACAGCCACGGCCGCACTCTCTGGGCCCTCGGTGAATGTGTGCGAAGTGACGTCAATCCTTCACGCCGGCGTTGGGCAGGCCGACTGTTCAAGGAAGCTCTTCCGGCCGTGGGGAGCTTTCACTCGCCACGCGCCTGGGCGTTCGCGCTCCTGGGGCTGGCAGCCTTCCGTACTGCTTTCACCGAGGATGTCTTCGCGGCGGACATTCAACATCTGCTCGCCGGCAGGCTGATCTCCATGCTGTCATCTGTTGCTACGCCTGATTGGGTCTGGTTTGAGGATGAGCTCGCGTACGACAACGCTCGATTGCCGCAGGCTTTGATCGTTACGGGTGCCTCTACCGGCACGCCCGTCTACATCGCGGCGGGACTGAGATCGCTGCGCTGGCTCGAGTCCATGCAGACGAGCGCGGCAGGTTACTTTCGACCCGTTGGCTCACACAGCTTCGGCGTTAAACGCCGGCGCCCGCGCGCCTTCGACCAGCAACCACTCGAAGCGGCAGCTACGATCGCCGCGTCACTGGCCGCCTGGCGCGTGGATGGCGACCTCGAGTGGCGTGCCACTGCCGCTGGCGCCTTCGAATGGTTTCTCGGCGGCAACGACCTGTCGGTTGCGCTGATCGATCCGCGAACCGGAAGTTGCTGCGACGGTCTGCATCCGGACCGTGCCAATGAGAACAACGGCGGGGAATCGGTAGTGTCCTACCTCCTGGCGCTTGCCGAGATGCGCCGCCTGACTCGATTCGCCGGCAACTATGTGAAGCCCGCGCAGGTTCGACCCGCGCCGGTGCAAGTCCACTGACATTCACTCGCAACCTTCGAGGCATCTTGTCAAAAAGCACGTTTTTCAACAGGCAGGCTCTGCATCTGCGCCCCGACCCCGCGCGCGTCGTGGTGCGTCCCTTCAAGCCGGCCACTGAGCCGCGCGACTTCAATCCAACCGACAAGTCGCGCGCGAACCATATCGTCGAGCGGGTTCTGGCGCTCGATTCCGCGGCGGTCTCTGCACAACTGGCGGATGTCCTCGACAATTTTCTCGGGCGTCACCGTAACCTGCTGCAGATCTTCGAGGCGCGCGCGCTCGAGATGGAGGAGGCCTTCGCGGGTCACATTCCCTTCACGCAGGATCAGCGGCGGCTGGTGGGTGCCTATTTCCTGCACGAGTATTCCTTCGAGGCGGCGGCGCTGTTCAATCCCAGTATTGTCAGCCACCCCGATCAGACGGGAGCACCTGCTGGCGGCCGGCGCTTCATCCTCAGCCTGCGCGCTGTGGGCGAAGGACACGTTTCCTCGCTCACCTTCCGAACCGGTTTTATTGCGGCCGACGGCAATGTCAGCATCGATCCGCCCGTGCGCCTGGCCACCGTTCCGAAAATAGTCGGCCCAACGCCGGCTGTGGATGCTGATCGAGTTGAGTTGGCATTCAGAGCGGATGAGGACATCAGCGAGCGGGTGATTTTCCCCGTGCTGGCCTCACAGTCGAATGGAATCGAGGATGCGCGCTTCGTGGAGTTCACCGATGGCGGCGAGAAAATTTTCTACGCCACGTACACGGCGTACACCGGCAGGGCCATCCGCTCGGAGTTGATTGAGACCCGCGACTTCGTGACCTTCAGAATGGCGGCCCTGCACGGCACCGCGGCTCGCAACAAAGGGATGGGACTGTTTCCGCGCCGAATCAACGGCCAGTACGCCATGATTGCCCGGCAGGACAACGAGAATCTGTACCTGATCTACTCGGACGACCTGTACACGTGGAATGGCGGGCAGGCTATCCTGAAGCCGCGATTCCCGTGGGAGTTTGTGCAGATCGGCAACTGCGGGGCTCCAATCGAGCTGGATGAGGGCTGGCTGCTGCTGACACACGGGGTCGGTCCCGTGCGGCGGTATTCGATTGGTGCGGTGCTGCTCGACAAGGCCGATCCCAGCAGGATTCTCGCGCGCTCGAGCGAGCCGTTGGTCAGGCCCGAGCCGTCCGACCGGGAAGGTTATGTGCCCAACGTCGTGTACACGTGTGGAGGCATGCGGCACAACGATCGAATCATTCTGCCGTACGCGATCTCGGACACTTTCTGTAGCGTTGCCACGATGAAGATCGCCGCACTGCTGGACAATCTGCAGAGCTGACCGTGTCAGCTTGCCCGGGGCGAGTGAGGATGAATATCGAACGTCACGGCCAGCCGGAGTCGTCCCAGCTGCGCCAGCGAATCTGCTGACAGGGGCAGCGAGAATTCCTCGCGGGCATACAAGCTGACATGCAGCTCGGCGACGCCCTGCTCGGCGCTGATTCGTTCCAGGAACGACTGTGACCGCTGCAGTTGGGCGAGGGTCTGCATCAGCATGCCCTCCACCGAGTGCCGCTCCGAGGACAGTTGTGGCTGTTCCAGCAACCGCGCCATCCAGTAGCTCTCCCGGTACGAGCCCTCGATGGCCTCGCCGGTGGCATCCAGGCGTCGATCACCGGCCTTCCAGGTGTGCTGAGGTTTGATACCCAACTCATCCGTGATGATCGACGGATCGATGCGGGGGTGGCGGATGCGCAGCGACAGTGTGAATTCGTAGTCGCTCATCCGGCGGGCACGCGACTGGGGCCCGCGGCGGTTGCAGCAAACGCCCGCAGGCACTCGCACGAACAGATGATGACGGAGGGCTCCTGCTCATTCAGCCCGCCTGGATTCGGGTGGCGGCTGAGTCGGAAGTGATCTTTCGGCCGACGCCCGTCCTGGTTGCCGATATCGCGCTCGCACACATCGCAGGTCAGGACCACGACCTCTTCGGGAGGGTGAAATAAGCCAGTTTTGCGCAGACCCATGTTTCACCTTACAGCAGTTCCCGGACCCCCGCCGGACTTTAACCCGGCGTTCAGGCAGGGGGCGCCACAATGCATTTCGGCCAAGCTATGGAACCCGCATGCCTGCGAATGGTTGAGCTACTTATGAGATACAGCAATCTGTTGCGAATGGGTGCCCTCGTTCTTCTGACCAGCCTTGCGGGTTGCGACCAGCTGGGCGTGGCCAAAAAAGCCGTCGGGCCGCCCGAGGTGCCCTCCGATGCCGATCTGCAGAAGATCAGCTACATGACGACCGCCAACAGCGGTCCGCAGGGCCGCAAGACCTACAGCCACCTTTGGGAAGCGAAGACGTGCGCGGATCTGGAGACCGCGATGCGTTGGAACAGGCCGCCGAATGTGGCGGGTGGCCATTTCGGCAAGCAGATGATCTATCTCACGAGCACGGTGCCCGCGGATCTGCCGAACGACTCCGAGGTCTTCATCCGGGGCTCCATCGAAAAAGGCGATCCGCTCGTCGCGGGCGGCGAGGCGTGGATACTGAAAATGCACGACGGCTCGTTGGTACAGGCGGCGGAGATGGCCGACTTCATCCAGAAGCAGGAACAGGACACGCAGGGCAACAGCAGGCAGGTCGCCCTCGACAAACCCAACAAGCCGGGTCGGGCCTTCTGTGGTCAGGCCGTCTACCAGGGCCTCAAGGGCAAGGACCCGATACAGGACGAGAAGAAGATTCCCCTGTTTTCCATGCTGTACGCCATCGATCGGGAGAAGTGACCTCAGCCCGGATGGTATTGATATAACCAGGTCTCGCAGAGAGTCTGGTCCGCGTTCTTCAGGAACAGGCGCATGTCGACGACGTCGGTCCCGGCGGCGGTAAAGTCGAACTGGGCGCGCCAGTGACCCGGAACGCTGTCGGGTACCGCTTCAGTGAAGATGTCAGAAAAGCTGCCTGATGAAGCGGTGAGGATCGGCTGCGGTCTGGTGCCGTAGGGCAGGGTTCCGAGACGGCCGCCCAGAAATTCCACCACGAACTTGCAAACGCCCCTGGGGCGATTCTGGCCGGGCTCGCCGCCGCGGCCCAGGCGGGTGGCGACACAGCGGGCCAGGGCGGTTTCATGCGGCTCGCCGGCGCTCCAGGTCAACCGGTAGTGCAACTTCAGGTTGCTGCCCGCCTTGGCCGGTTGTCCGGGGACCCACATGGCGACGATGTTGTCCACGGTCTCGTCGTCTGTGGGCAGCTCGACCAGTTGAACTGATCCCTCACCCCAATCGCCCAATGGCTCCACCCACAGGCTCGGGCGGCGCTCATAGTGCACGCCATCGAGATAGTGATCGAAACTGCGGTCGCGCTGTAACAGTCCGAAGCCACGTGGCGACTTGTCAGCGAAAGTAGACGTGGTTGGATGTGCAGTGTCATTCAGCGGTCGCCAGATGTACTCGCCGGCTCCGTTCCACATAGCCAGTCCGTCCGAGTCATGAATCTCGGGCCGCCAATCAACGGCGGCGGGCTTATTGGTTTCGGAGTACCAGTACATCGAAGTCATCGGGGCGATACCCAGTTGACTGACATCACGGCGCACAAACAGGTGGGCCTCCACGTCCATCACGATCGCTTTGCCGCGTTGCATCACGAACTCGTAGGCACCGGTCACGCTGGGCCCTTCGAGGGCCGCGTAGATCGTGACAGCCTGCGAGCCTGCCGCCGGTGGCTCGAAGTAGAAGTGCGTGAAATCCGGAAACTCTTCCGAGCGGCCGGGTGAGGCGACGTCGATTGCAATTCCGCGCGCCGACAATCCGTACTGGGCGAGCTCGCCGATGGCCCGAAAATAGGACGCGCCGAGGAAGGCCACCCAGTCATTGATATGCCAGTCGAGCTTCTGCTGGTCGCCCGTGCGGCTCTCCTGCAGGCGAAAGCCGGCAAACCCGGCTCCCTTGGGCAACTCGCGGGCCGGGCTGTTGGGCGGCATGGAGAAGTAGCCGGAGTCGTAGAGGATCTCGGTGGCCAGCGCGCTGCCTCCCGCGGCCGAGAGTGCATACAGGTGCACTGGCGCGCGGAAATACTTTCCCAGGTGAAAAAACGTCACGGGGAATTCGCCCGGACCGTCGCGGAACAGTGCGAAATCACTGTTGAATTTGATCTTGCCGTGCTCCGCGTAGTCGATGCGCTCGAGCACCGACTGGGGCAGCGAGCCTTGCTGTGCGTACGGCTGTGTGGCACGCGATTGCATCTCTTGGATGAGTGCATCGAAGGAGAACGGCTGGGGTTTGCCGAGCTTCAGGCCGGCAGTGGCGGCCCGGGCCCCGAGCGGCAGCCCGAGCGCGGACAGTGCGACTGAAGAAGCTACGGCAGTGAGCACGGAACGGCGGTCGATCATCTATCTTCTATTGCCTGTTTTCACAGGTCAGTCGGCACTTCGTTTCTAAAGCCCGTCGTCGCTAGCAAGGACAGTGCCCACCGCTTCGGCCGCCGCGCTCAGATCCTCGAGCTTGGGCTTGCCATCGGGGATCAGTTGCGTCCGAGAACGATCTCGCGCTCGGAATGTGAGGTTTCCCGCAGTCCAAAGTAGCGCTGCAGGGCCAGTGCTTCCGTTTCAACATCACCCACGCGAAATACGCCACTGACCCGCCGGGATTGCAGCCACGGCGCCGGAATCACGATCTGCGTAGCCGAGTAGCGATTCATCGCCGCAAGTGCGTCCGGCAACGGCACGTCATCCAGAACGATCGATCCCCGCTGCCAGGCGGTGACGTTCTCAATCTTCACAACCTGTTGGTCGAGGAGTTGCCCATCACTGGTAATTCCCAACTGTTGACCGGGCACCATTGCGGCAACCTGGGGCTCGGCGTGGGCCGCGCTCGGCAGCGTGCGCACATTCACCCGACCTTCAATCAGTGTCACCGTGGTACGTGCCGGAAGTGTTGCCACGTCGAACCGGGTTCCGACGGCCACGACTTCGGCGGCCCCAGTCCGCACGCGAAACGGTCGCTGGGGATCTTTCGCAACCTCGAAGTGCGCCTGGCCCTCGAGCAGCTCTATATCGCGGGCGCCGGCAGTGAAGACCACGCGCAGTCGGGATTGAGTGTCCAGGAGAATTCGCGAGCCGTCGTCGAGTACCAACGGCCGGGTCTCTCCAACGCCGGTGGCAAACACGGTCTTCGGTGCCATACGCGGGATGCCAAAGACAAAGCAGGCGACCGCGCACACTGCCACAGCTGCCCCCAACACAAACCTGCGCGTCGATGTCCCGCGGGCGCGCCATTCGTGTGCGTACTGCCGGCTCTCACTCACAATAGGTCGGCCGCGCAATGCTTCCAATGCAGCTGACAACTCGTCGCTCGTTTGCTTCAAAGGGCGCAACCTCCACTGTTGGCCGTCTCAGTGCTCAATTCGTCCAGGCGCCGCTGACAATGGCTGACCGCCTGCCTGACATACTTTTCCACCATGGACACCGAAATCCGCAACTGATCCGCAATATCCTTCTGCGACAGCCCGTCGAAATGAAATAGTACGAACACCGCGCGGCATTTTGGACTCAACTCGCGCAGCGCCGCCTCCAATACCCGCATCCGGTGCTCGCCGTCGAGAACGCGCTCGGCCTGGGGCGCTGGACAGATCAACTGCGCCTCTTCGGCGGACACACTGAGGGCCGCATGCCGTGCCTGGGCGGATCGTGCGCGATCGCGTAACAGATTCAGCGCGGTGGTAAACAAGAAAGACTCAGGCTTGCGGATCTGCCGCAGATCCGTTGACCAGAGACGCGCAAACGTGTCTTGAGCCAGGTCCGCAGCATCCTCCACCGAGCTATTGCGACGCTTGAAGAAGCGCACCAGGCGGTCGTAGTAGCGCGTAGCGATGCGATCCAGCTCGACGCCGCGGCGGTGGACGCAGCTGTCGTCCTGGTCACATCCGCAGTCGGCTCCGATCGCAATATAGTTTTCCGCGCCCATGCCCCCTTATCGAACTCTTTGATGAATCTTTAGTGACAACCCTGCGGGTCGCGTGGCGGGCTTCGTCCTAGAGGGCTCGCGACACTCAAAGGGATGATCGACATGAGCCTTGGTTTTACAGGCCGCGCCAGCCGGCGTGGCGCCGTTGCAACTTCCGTTCTGCTGAGCCTGGGATTGATGGCGGGGCCAGTCACGTTGGCACAGTCCGGAACCGCGGCGAGCAACTCGCAGACCCAGACCTATTCCATCGGTGCACAGGCACTGGGTGCGGCTTTACAGGAATTCGCCGCCCAGGCGGGCCTGCAGCTGCTGTTCTCCGAGTCGGATGTTGCGGGCATGAGGGCCGCGGGACTCAAGGGTACCTTCACCCAGGATCAGGCCCTCGCGCAGCTGTTGGCCGGCAGCGGACTGAGTTATGAATTTCTCAAACCGGGCGCGGTGATTATCCGCCGCGCAGGCAGTGCCGCCGAATCCAGCCCGGCGAGGGCGGGTGTGGCACCTTCGGTGACGCAAAATACGAGCTCTGCTGCGACCTCGGTCGCTACCAACAGCACCCCCGCTGCAACACCGGGCGAGTCACAAAGCACTGCCGACTATAAGGAAGTCATTGTGACCGGTCATGCCGGTATCGACCAGCGCACGAAGGAGGAGACGAGTTATTCCGTCACCACCATCGACCAGAAAAAATTGCGCCTGCAGGGACCGACGAGCGTGACCGAGTCACTGAAATCGGTACCGGGATTCTGGGTTGAGGCTTCGGGCGGTGAGGCCAGCGGCAACGTGCGCGCGCGCGGCATCCCCGTGGACGGCTTTGGCTCGATCACCTTGCTCGAGGACGGAATGCCCGTCCAACACGATCCTGCTCTGGGATATCTGAACGGTGACCAGGCTTTTCGGCTCGACGAGACCATCGACCGGATTGAAGTGGTCCGCGGCGGCCCATCCTCTATTTTCTATTCCAACGCGCCCGCCGGTGCGGTCAACTACATACCTCGCAGTGTGGGAGACCATGCTGAGGGGGTGCTCAAGTACACCGCGGGCGATTACGGTCTGAATCGCGTGGACGTCTGGTACGGCGCGCCGGTCGGAGATTGGAAAGTAGCGATGGGCGGCTTCTATCGATACGACGATGGCATTCGCGATCCAGGCTTTCACGGCGACGATGGCGGTCAGTTTCGTGTCTCGCTGGCGCGCGATTTCGAAGGCGGCAAAGTTTCATTCGACGTCAAGCGCCTGGATGACAAAGTGTACCTGGACCTGGGCATTCCCATGCGGACCTACCCGGACGGCAAGATTCGCGCAGTGCCGGGATTCGATGGCAACTACGGCACGATTGCAGGTCCTGAGACGCAATCCATCCGCATGACGACCGCGTCCGGCAACGACTTTCTGTTCGACAATTCGGTGGGAACCCAGGTACAGCGCACGCAGGCGACTTTGAATTCCGAGTTTGAGTTTGCCGATCACTACCGGTTCAGTGATCACGCGCGCTATGACCAGACTGACACCTTGCGCAACGGCGTGTACCCGAACTCTGTTCAGAGTGCGGCGAGCTTCCTGCAGCAGGCTTCATCGCTGGCAGGGTTCCCCGCGGGCTCCACCCCGCAACTGCGCTACACAGACTCACCGAGCACCGTATTTAACACAGCCAATCAGAACGGCAACGCCTTGATAACCGTCGGTGGCCTCAGGAGCGTGACCTCACCCGTCAGGGAGTTCATGAACGACGCGCGCATCATGCGCAAATTTGAGATGGGCGATCAAACACACGATGCCACCTTCGGCTTCTACGTTGCGGATGTGTCACAGGACTTCTCCCGTTACTCCTCCACCGCACTGCTCGATGTCCAGGACAATGCCCGGTTGCTCGATCTGGTTGCGGTGGATCCCACGGGGGCCGCGACCAATCTGACCGATCATGGCATTTATCACTACGGTTACGAGTGGGCCAATGCGATGGGACAGTCAACGACAACCGCGTTCTACCTGACGGATGAGTGGCAGATCACCAATAACCTGCGCGTCGACGCCGGGACCCGCTGGGAGCAGGTGCATCTCACTGCCAGCAATGAGCTGCGGATGACCGACAATCTTGGCAAGCCCTACACGTCCCAGGTGCTGACGGGGACGGGCACGTTCGCTCATTTCGATCAGACCTTCAGCAAAGTGGGTTGGACGCTCGGCGGCAACTGGCAGTTTGCCGATCGCTCAGGGCTGTTCGCCCGCTACACTCCGACGTTTCGCCTGCCGAACCTGAGCACCTACACGACGGCTTCGCTCACCGCTACCAACGCCACCGTGCCGTTGCCAGTCACCCAGACCATGGACCTGGCCGAGATCGGCTACAAGTTCGCGAACGAGTGGACCAATCTGTACGCCACGGCATTCTGGACGAAGTACAACAACGTGGGTTTCACTAACAACGTATTCAACCTGGGCAGCAGCGCGCCGCCCATTCCGCAGCAGCTGTACGCAGATACGAAAACCTATGGCCTGGAGTTGGAAGGTGGCGTCTATCCGGTCGAATGGTTTGACCTGACCTTCAATGCGACGTTGGAGCAACCGAAATACGACGGGCTGCGGTACACCGACAATGTCAAAAATGCGCCGGTGCAGCGGGACTTTGACGGCAATCAGCTGATCCGCGTTCCGAAGGCGAGTGTCCGTGTGGTTCCGGGGTTCAACCTGTTCGACCGGCGATTGCGTGTACAAGCTGCGTGGGAGTGGGAGGGCGCACGCTATGTCGACACAGCCAACACCGTGGTGCTGCCTCACTACGATGTTCTGAATGCCAGCGCACGCTACTCGTTTAATGAGCATTTCGACGTGTACGGCTACGTCGACAACGTGACGAATTCGATGGGGCTCACCGAAGGCAATCCGCGTGCTGGCGAAGTTCAGAGCGCCGATGCAGGTGCCAACACCTTCATTGCCCGGCCAATCCTCGGGCGCGCGTATCGCCTGTCGTTGATGTACCGGTTCTGAGTGCTGCGGATGCGTGTCCTCCTGATTCTCCTGTGGGCCGCGCTTGCGACTCGAGCATTCGCGGCCGACCAGCCGCCACCCGATGTTGAATTGCGAGGTGCACTCACGGGCGAGGACAACCAGACGTGGCGGCTGGTCCCGTTTGAAGTGCCAGCCGGGACGACCCGTATCACGGTGGATTTCGACTACACCACCCGCGATGCACGCACGACCATCGATCTGGGCGTTCTGGGCCCTGACGGGTTTCGCGGGCAGGATGGCTTTCGTGGCTGGAGCGGCGGCAACAAGCGCAGCTTCACGATTTCAGCCACGGATGCCACGCCTTCCTATCTGCCGGGTGCGATCCGTTCGGGCACCTGGAATCTGCTGTTGGGAATTCCGAATATCCGCCGGGACACGCACGCCGAATTTACGGCCACGGTTCACTTTGATCAGCAGGGCGAGCCGTCGGCGGTGTTGCGGGGGGAGGCTGGGTGGTATCGCGGGGATTTGCACATGCACACAGCCCATAGCGACGGCTCCTGTGCCAGTCTGAAAGGGCAACGCGTGCCCTGTCCGCTCTTTCTGACGGTGAAGGCGGCTGTCGACCGCGGGCTCGACTTCATCGCAATTACAGATCACAACACGACATCCCATGCGGATGCGATGCGGGAGTTGCAACCCTACTTCGATAGTCTGCTGCTGATGCCCGGGCGCGAGGTGACGACCTTCCACGGTCATGCCAACCTCTTTGGCACGGTTGCCCTGCTCGACTTTCGAGTGGGGAGCGGCGATGTGCCGGATTGGAACGGTTTGTTAAGAAATGTGGAGCGCACTGGCGGGGTCATTTCAATCAACCACCCCATCCGCCCATCGGGCGAACAGTGTATGGGCTGTGGTTGGACGCCCCAGGCCGAAGTTGATTACGGCCACATGCAGGCGGTCGAAGTCGTCAACGGACCGGATGCGGACACGGCATACTCGGGGATCGGGTTCTGGGAGCGCCTGCTGGATCGCGGCTACCATCTCACCGCGATTGGTGGAAGCGACAACCACAATGCGCTGGCACCGGTGGGTACGGTGGGGGCCATTGGCACTCCGACGACGGTGATCTATGCCGACTCGCTCTCACAGTCCGGGATCGTTGCTGGAATTCGCCGGGGACGCGTTTTCATCGATGTTGCGGGTACTCGCGACCGGACACTGGATATAACTGGGATTGCAGCCAGCCAAACCGCCCATATGGGCGAGACACTGAGCGTACCCCGGGGTATCCGTGTCCGCTTCGAGGGCAGTGTGAGCGGAGTTGCCGGGGGCGAGATCCAGGTGATTCTCGACGGCAAACCTTTGCCGCTACTCGCGGACGTACACGTGGGTAATGCAACCCGACAGTTTGGATTCCAGTGGCGTGCCGACGGCAAACCTCACTGGATACGCCTCAGTGTTCGCGATGGCGAATCGCATCTCGCGTTGGTCGGTAACCCGATCTATCTGCGAGGCTCAGCACATTAGCGCGCTTTGCGGGCTCCAAGACTTAGGTCCCCCAATGATCCGCGGGGCTGTTGAGACCCGCTTCTCAGAAAAATATCCCACGTCCGTGTACATAGTGGTCTGGAACAACACTGTGACGCGGGTCGGAAAATTCAGTCGCTACGCCGCAAAGACGGAATGGGATGTTGCTCTGCGGACGAGGCGGGCACTCTCGGCGACGGCACCGGTCACTCATCGGCAAACTGCTGTCCAGGGAAGATGAGTAAATATTTCATGATCAGTCTCCTCATTCGGTCTGGTTTACACATGACTTCGCGCGCGCTCGGGGCGGCCCGATCCGCCGGACTGCTGGGCCTCGTGGGCCTGTTGGCCGCCTGCGGTGGTGGTGGCAGTGCCGGTAGCAGCGGCGGGGGTGGTGGTGGCGGAGGAGGTGGTGGTGGCTCTCCACCCCCGGTAACCCTGTCGTCGATCGCGGTGGCGCCGTCAACAGGGACCAGCACCTCGGTGGCTGCGGGGTTGACGTTGCAATTCAAGGCGACTGGTACCTACAGCGACGGTACGACGAAGGACATCACGTCCACCGCTACATGGAATTCCAGTGATCCCAACACAGCGATGATCACTCCGACTTCGGGACTGGCGACAGGCGTGGCTGCGGGTACCAGCACGATCACTGCGGCGTTGACCGACGCAACAACGGGTACCAAACAGGGTCAGGCCACCTTGACGGTTGCACCGCCCAACCTGCTGTCCGTGGTCATATCGCCGAACGCGCCCACGATCCCGGTCAACCGCACGTTGCCATTCCACGCTTTCGGTGCTTACACGGACGGTAAGCAGCGCGAATTGACATCCGGCGTGACTTGGGCGTCTTCCAATACAGCTGCGGCCACCATCGACCCGACGACGGGCATCGCCACTACGGGTGGGATGGTGAGCAATACGAACATCAGCGCTTCAATGACCAGCGGCCCGGCCATCAACCCGGTCCAGCTGACAGTGTCCGCCACGATCTATGCATTCGCTACGAACTTCGATGACGATACGATCTCCGAGTATCAACTCAGTGGTGTCGATGGCTCGTTGACCCCGCTGGCTCCCACGTCCAGTGTTTCTTCAATGGGGCATCAGCCGTTCAGCATTTCAGTTGAGCCGACTGGAGAGTACGTGTACGTCTCCAACTGGGCGACCAGCACTGTTTCCCAGTACAGGATTCAATCCAACGGCGCCCTGACTTCGATTGGTACTGGCACCGTCAACGTGGGCCTGTTCCCGAATTCGGTGACGATCAATCACCACGACAGCTTCGCCTATGTAGCCAGCCTCGGTAACAACACAATTTCCCAATTCAAGATCGGCCTGGACGGGCAGTTGCAGCCCCTGGCTACACCGACAGTCGCGAGCGGCACGGCTCCGGCTGCCGTGGTGGTCGATCCGACGGATCACTTCGCCTATGTGGCCAACTTCGGCGCCAATACAGCGGACCCGCCTGCGGGAGCGGGCACGATTTCGCAATATTCGATTGCTGCAGACGGCTCGCCGAGCGCCGGCTCGTTGAGCTCCATCGGTACAGGCACCGTCGCGAGCGGGCAGGGCCCGAACTCACTGACTGTCGACCACGCCGGTAAATACCTGTATGCCGCCAATCAGGGCGATGGCACTGCCGTCGGCACTGTTCAACAGTACATGATCAACAGTGATGGCTCGCTCACGGACATTGCCACGGTGAACGCTGGCAAGCGGCCGGTGGGTATCACAATCCACCCCAACGGCAAATTCCTGTATGTGGCAAACAAGAGCGATGGGACTATTTCAGAGTACGCAGTGGATGCGACGACGGGCGCTCTGACCCCGTCGACGCCTGCGACTCTGCCGACAGGGACGGCACCCAGCTCAGTGACGATCGATCCACTCGGCCAGGCGCTCTACGCCACCGATCGCGCCAACAGTGTGATCTACCAATTCACGATCAACTCGACGACGGGCGCTCTGACCCCGATGACGACGAGCGTGACAGTGCCGGCAGGACTGCATCCGACGGCGATCGCGACGGGTTACTAAACCTTCACAGGTTCGGCGCGCCTGAGTTCGGCAGGCGCGCCGCAACTCTCAGACGGCCGTGGCTGCTGGCGGATTCTCCATGACCTCGGACCGGGCATGCAGGGCCATCCACACCAGCGACCAGCCGCCGAAAATCATATTGATTCCCACCAGCAGGCCCAGCGCCCATACGGCTGTGCCTGGCAGACCGGCCAGCAGAATTCCGCCCAGTGCGATATCCAGGATGCCGCTGGCGAGCAGCCAACTCCAGCGGCCGGATGCGCCTTTGCGATGCTCTAGCGCGAACAGCACGGTCGACACGCCTTCGACGATGAGAAAGGCGATGAGCACCGCGGTCAGCGACAGGGTTCCCTGAAGCGGCGTTGCCAGCAGGATGACGCCCGCTACGATCCCAAGGATGGCGGACACCAGCGACCAGCCGAATCCCGGGGATCCCTGTGCGCGAAATGTGGCGATGAGCCCGATGACTCCGCTCAGCAGCAGGATCCACCCGAATACAATTGTGGCGGCCACGGAGGCCACCGCAGGAACCAGGACCGCGAGCGTGCCCAGAATGATGAGCACGATGCCCTCAAACAGAAAAAGCCCCCAATGCCGATGAATGGCCGCGCTGACGGCTGAGCGGATCTCGGCCGACGCAAAAGGCTGCTCTGTGGCCATGATCGATTCTCCTGCAAGGTGTGGGTTTCAATGAGGCAGTACCCTCTCAAACGCTACACCGGCCGGATCTGTCCTGGCTTGTACCTTCCGGCGGTATCATGTCCGCCAGATGAGTAACCCAGACATCAGTTCGGTAGGCGATCACTTCCTGATCGGATTGCGTCCCACGGTGGAGCTGCACGAGCGTGATCGTGCGCTGCTGGCGGACCTGCGCCCCGCAGGGGTGATCCTGTTCAAAAGCAATTTTCACCACGACCGGCCGTATGAGCAGTGGCTGCCAGCGCACCGCAAACTCATAGACGACGTCCATGCGGTGATTGGCCGCGACCGGATCTTCATCGGGATCGATCACGAAGGCGGCCGCGTCTGCCGTACACCCGCTCCCATCACCCGGTTCTCTTATGCAGCGCGATGGGCCCGGCAGGCCTCTGCGGTGGGAAACGCGATGGGCGTGGAGTTGGCTTCACTGGGCGTCAACTTGAACTTCGCGCCCCTGCTCGACATCCACAGCAATCCGGCCAATCCGGTGATCGGTGCGCGCTCCTTTGGCAGTACCGACGAGCAGGTCACTGCTGCGGCGCTGGCGTTCATGACCGCAATGCAGGCGCAGAACGTCCTGGCCTGCGGCAAACATTTTCCAGGGCACGGCGACACTGACACGGATTCACATCGCGAGTTGCCGGTTCTCAACCGGGATCTGGATGGACTGCGGGCACGCGAGCTCAAACCCTTTCGCGCCGCGATCGCTGCCGGTATTCCGATGATCATGACGAGTCACCTGCTATTGCCGAAGCTCGATCCCACTGAGCCGGTGACGCTGTCACGCAGGTTCGGGCAGGAAATACTCCGCGGGGAGTTGGGATTCGAGGGCGTCGTGGTCTCGGACGACATCGGCATGCACGCCGTGTCACGCATGTTTGACGATCCGACCGCGGCTGTCAGATTGTTACTGGCCGGCACCGACCTGATGATGGTCTGCGCTTACTGGACCGACACCGACCGCTGTCGCGGATTTGCACAGGCGATGATCTCGGCGCAGCAGCAGGGGATCATTTCTGTCGAAGCCGCTGCGCAGTCTCGCGAGCGTGTGCGTTTGCTACTGGACCGCGCGCCGCAGAATGTAGTGAGCTCGCTTTCAGCTGATGTGTTCGAGCGGCATAGGGCCGCTGGGGCGTTGTTTACGGCTGAGACGGCTGAGGTGATTTGATCCGGCGCCGGCCCTTCAGCAGCACGTCGACGGGTTCCGGCCGGTCATCCCAATAGTCGAGCCGCACCCGTCCATCGGGTAGTTGGCTCACTGTGGCCGGAATGGAGCTGGCTGTGCAATACCAGCCTGGTGGCAACACCACGGCATTTCGCGGCCGGCCCAGGCTTCGATCAAATACCAACTCTTCGCCGTCGAGCCCGTAGCTCACGGGGGCAGTGTAGGTCTCCGCGATCCGCAGGCGCAGGGATTGCCCTTCCTTCACCGCCGCGAAGGGGATCACAACCACGCGTGCGGTCGGTTCGACCTTCTCACCGACATTGAACTTCGACGCCATCATTTCTGCGCCGCTCATCTCAATTGCCTTCAGCTTTTCCCCGGTGTCCAGAATGCTCGCGGCAGGGTGACTCGCCACACTGCCTTCGCGAACTACGTTCGCGTAGCCATTCACACCCGCTCGGGTTTCCGTGTAATCGTGATAGAGATCGAATGCGTGAGTGTCCGGCTGCTGCAGGAAGTAGACGATGTCGCGATCCTGGTGCGCCCGTTCTGACAGCCGATCTTCCTCGGTTTCCCCCTTGAAAGGCGATTCCCAACTCCGCTTGTCCGCAGGTACTTTCGGGGCAGTGGGCTGGACATCCTTGACCGCCTTCAATACGAGAGGCGACTCGCCGGTTCCCGCGTGCAGAAAGCTGATCGCGATGCGCCCGTCCTTTTCGGTGAGAATCTGTGAGGGGACGGCCAGTCCCACCACTTCGTAACCCGGTGGCAGAACCACTTTGTTGCGTTTGATGCCCAGGGGGCGATCGAACACCAGCCCGTTGCCATCCGGGTGATAGCTTTTCTCGTCCTTGTACGTTTTCAGGATCACGATGCGGCCCTGGCCGTTTTCAGGGACGGGCCGCGCCAGTGTGACCTTGATGTAGTCCGTGTCGGCTTGCGCATCCGCCATGAGCGGGTCCTTGCGCGCCTCGGCACCGCTCACCACTTCAAAGTGCAACGGCTTCCCGAGCATTGCGTCGTACACATGCTCGTCGCTGGCCGTGCTGCCTTTGCGAATCGGGTTGTAGAAATACTTCGCGCCCGCGGTGGTGGCGGTCACTTCGTAGTAGATCTTGAAGCTCGAGGTTTCAGGTGCCAACAACTCGTAGCGCGTGTATTCATCCGCCTCCGTCTGGGTGGGGGCGGCGTTGGCAACGGAAACCGCTGCCAACGCGATAATCAGACTGAGTGCGGTGTGCATGCATCCTATTTACCTCACTCGTCGCGGCGCTGCCACCACGACATCAGCTGGCGAAATCGGTCGAGACTGCGGTCTTGCGCCAGTCCGCGAGGATCTGCGCGGTTTGCGCATCTTTTTTCTCGATGACCGCCACAGTGTCGCTGCCGAGTGGCAGACGCACCGGCGGATTCGGTGCGTCAGCGAAGGCAACCAGCACCGCGGCCAGCTTCTGCGGATCCCCCGGCTGTTGGTGATTGACACCCACGGCGAAGCTGCGCATCGCACCGGAAGTTTCGCCAAAACCGCGGGAGGCTCCAGTGATGAACCAGGTACGCATGATCGATCTCCTCGAGTTGTCCGGTGGGCGAAGTACCTTTCCGGTGACGCCAATCTAAGGCTTGCGATCGTTGAGATAATCCGGCAGATTCTCTCTAGGTTAGTGAGTGAAATTCATCAATCATGCGTCCCGTCGATCATACGGATCTGGGCAGTTTCCTCGCGATTGCCCGGCACAAGAGCTTTCGCCGGGCTGCCGATGAGCTGGGATGCACGCCGTCAGCGCTGAGCCATGCGCTGCGAAACATCGAAGAGCGCCTGAAGGTGCGCCTGGTGAATCGCACGACGCGCAGCGTCGCTCTCACGGAGGCGGGCGAGCGGTTGGTAGAACGGCTCACCCCGGCATTCAGGGACATTGCCGATGCACTCGATGATCTCAACCACTATCGCGGCGAGCCCATCGGCACTTTGCGACTGAACGCATCGCGCCCCTCAACCCAGATGGTCCTGCTGCCGATCGTGACTCGTTTTTTGGCGGCTCATCCCGCAGTGAGCGTCGAAGTCGTCGTGGACGACGCACTCGTCGACATGGTGTCGGAGAATTTCGACGCGGGCGTCCGCTTCGGCGAGACCATCGCGAAGGACATGATTGCCGTGCCGCTGGGTCCCCGCCAACGCACCGCCATCGTGGCTTCACCGGAATTCTTCAGCCGCCATGGCAAGCCGCGTCGTCCGGAACAACTTCAGAACCTCCCGTGTATCCGCTTTCGTTTCGGCAGTGGTCGGTTGTACGACTGGGAGTTTGAAAAGGGGGGTGTGGAGTTGAAGATTGAGGTCGCCGGGCCCCTGACGCTCGGGGATATGGGGTTGATGGTGGAGGCTGCCTTGGATGGCGCGGGGATTGCGTTTGCGTTCGAGTCACAGGTGGAAGACCTGATTGCGGCGCGCAGGCTCGTGCGGGTGTTGGAAGACTGGTGTCCTTACTACAGCGGGTTCTATTTGTATTACCCGGGACGACGCCAGGTCCCCGCGGCGCTGCGCGCGTTCATTGATTTCGTCACACAAACACGCTCTACCGCGAAGAGTCGCTGAGCGACTGATTCTCATTCGCGCCGACCGGGTCGGCGGTTGGATACCATCGGGTGTGCACGACGCTATGCTTTGCGTTGTAAATCCGATATTGTATTTTTAGAATGAGAAAGACGATTATCTGTGGAGTGCTTTTCGGGCTGCTCGCGCCGCTTGCGTGGGGGCAGAGTGGCTTGCACGGCGGGCGCGAGATTTACGAAGCGGCTTGTGCGGCCTGTCACGGTCCCCACGGCGAAGGCACACCCAGGGTTGTCTCCGGTTTCGAGCCGCCGGAGACGTTTCCTCACTTCAACAAGTGTGATGAGACAACCCCTGAATTCACGCGTGACTACAAAGCGGTGATTCTCAACGGCGGGGCCGCACGAGGTTTCTCCCACATCATGCCGTCTTTCTCGGGCGCGCTGACCTCAAAGCAGATTGACCAGGTGATCACCTACCTGCGTAGCTTCTGCTCAGAGCCAGGGTGGCCTTTGGGCGAGCTCAACGTGCCGCGTGCGCTCGTTACCGAGAAAGCATTCCCCGAGAGTGAAACCGTCATCACGAGCGCAATCAACACCAGCGGTCCTGCGGGTGTCAGCAATGAGCTCGATTACGAGCACGTGCTGGGGAAGAGGGATCAGCTAGAAGTGGCCATTCCTTTCGATTGGGCGCGCCAGGAGGGTGGCAGCTCGGCAGGCGGCATCGGCGACGTTGCGGTTGGTATAAAGCACGTGTTGTTCGCACGCTTGAATGCACCTCGTGAAGGCCCTGTTAGCGACAGCACCGGCTCCATTCTGAGTGTGCAAGGCGAGGTGCTACTGCCAACAGGCAGTTGGCGTCACGGTTTTGGCAACGGGGAACCGGGATTCGGTGTGTTCGCAGCGTACGATCAACTGTTCCCCGCGCAAACGTTCCTGCAGTTGCAGGGAGGCTTTGAGCTGCCCCTGCGCGCCACACACGTTGATCGCTCGGCCTATGTCCGCAGTGCGTTTGGAAAAACGTTTTCCGAGGCGAACGGCAGCGGCCGTCTGTGGACACCAATGCTCGAATTCGTTGCCGATCGGGATCTCGCCGGCGGGGCAACGACCGACTACGACGTCGTCGCGGAGTTTCAGGTGACCTTGAATCGGCGACAGCACGTCCGGGCCGCCTTGGGATACCTCGTACCCGTCAATGACACCGCCGGGCGTCCCCGGCAGATCGAGCTCTATTTCTTGTGGGATTGGTTCGATGGCGGAATCCGGGAGGGTTGGTAGGTGCGGGTCGTCATTTCAATCCTCGTCCTCGTGCTGGGCACCGGCGTAGCTCATGCAGCGGAGGTAACACCCGTTTTTCAGACTTCCGACCGGTGTTTTCCTTGTCACAACGGACTCACGAGTACGGCCGGCGAGGATGTTTCGATAGCGGCGGATTGGCGTACGAGTCTCATGGCAAATTCGGCCCGCGACCCGTATTGGCAGGCGAGCATGCGCCGCGAGACGCTGGAGCACCCTGTTGCCGGTAAGGCCATCGAGGATGAGTGTGCCGCCTGCCACATGCCTATTGCCCGCTACACTGCGAAATTAGCCGGGCATCTCGGCACAGTGTTTGATCATTTCCCCCTGCAGGTCAACCAGGACCGAAGCGCCGCAGACGGCGTGTCCTGCTCTGTGTGTCATCAGATCACGGCTGAGAATCTCGGGGATCCCGAGAGTTTCAATGGCCAGTTCACGGTGGCCGCACCTGCGAAAGACCCCAAGTCCGTCCGGACTGAATATGGCCCGTTCGAAATCGACCCCGGCCTGATGCAGATCATGCGCTCGTCAACCGATGGCTATCAGCCTGCCCACGCTGATCACATCCGTTCATCCGAGCTTTGCGCGAGTTGTCACACTCTGTTCACGCAGGCGCTGGCGCCCGATGGAACCGTCGTCGGTTCTCTTCCTGAACAAGTGCCCTACCAGGAATGGCAGCACAGTGACTACCGCGAGCAGCGTTCGTGCCAGTCCTGTCACATGCCCGCGGTTCGCGGGACCGCGCCGATCTCGAGAGTTCTCGGCTCACCCCGGGAGGGAGTTGCAAGACACGAGTTCGTAGCGGCCAACTTCATGATGCAGAGGGTGTTCAGCCACCACGCCGACGAGCTTGCGGCAACAGCACCGCCCGCCGACTACGCCGCCGCGGCGGATCGGACTATCACCTACCTGCAGTCGCAGGCGGCGAAAGTCGCTGAGGATGAGCCGCGGCTGCTCAACGGGCGTCTGCAGGGTCAGATTACGGTTGAGAATCTGGGTGGCCACAAACTTCCAACAGCGTTTCCGTCGCGGCGTGCGTGGCTGCACATTTCAGTGCGGGACGTGGCGCATCGAGTGATCTTTGAGTCGGGCGCATTGAATCCGGATGGGTCCATCCAGGGAAATGCAAATGATGTGGATCCCGCGCGCTTTGAGCCCCACTACAGCCAGATCAGCGAGCCGGACCAGGTGCAGATTTATGAATCGATCCTGCAGGGCGTCGATGGCAGCGTGACCACCGGACTGCTGTCGGCGGTGCGCTATGTGAAGGACAACCGCCTCCTGCCGCACGGTTTTGACAAGGCGACCGCCACTGCGGACATCGCTGTTCATGGTGATGCGCTGAGCGATCCAGCCTTCACCGATCACGGCCACCGACTCAGATACTCGGTCGCGGTCGGCGCCGCGGCGGGTCCTTTCGAAGTCGAGGTCGAGCTGCTGTATCAACCCATCGGCTATCGATGGACCAAAAATCTTCAACCCTTTGACGCGCATGAGGTTGCGCGCTTCATCCGTTACTTCAACGACGCCGGTGCAGCGTCAGCCACAGTGTTGGCGAAGTCAGTGGCTAGCAGCCGTTGACGGCGCTGTCGTGGGCGTTTCCGCAGGCGGCAGCATGGCGAATTGCTTCCTGTACCCGCTGACTCTGACCACATAGACCCGGGTCTCCTCCATGGGCAGTCCGGTTCTCAGCTTGTCATACAGCGCGGCCGAATCCATGTGATTGATGGTATCGAACGCCTCCTTCCTGTCGCTCGAGAAGGTGCGCGTAACGTTGCGCGGCCCCGTGTTGTAGGCAGCAATCACACAGTAGTCACGCGAGTCGGGGTTATCGACGGCGTGAAATTCGTTGTTGCTCAGAGTACCGAGGTACGCCGAGCCCAGCTCGATACTGTGGTCCGGGTCAAACAGATATTCGGCGCTGGGCGTCTGATCGACACCCTGGACACGTTTGTAGGCTTCGCGGCCGCCGCTGGTGGGTACCAGTTGCATCAATCCATAGGCCGGCGCCCCACTCACGGCAAACGGATTGAAGTTGCTCTCAGTACGCATAATCGCCAACACCAACGTGGGACTCACGTGATATTGCGCAGCGTATTTATCAACAATCGGCCGATAGCGGTCGGCGCCCTTGGCCTCGAAATTCCGCACCATGGCCACTTTCACGAAGCGGGCGGTCTCGCCACCCTCAGGTCCTGCGGTGACGGGCCGGGTCTGAATTTTCTGGCTCACCAGGAAGCTGGCAAACGCCTCAGCCTGGGCGCGGGTGCGGATCGGCTTGCCGGTGTTGTCCTTCACGAGGCCATACAGATACGGCTTGCGATTCGGATCCAGCGCTACGTCCTTGTCAGTAAACAGATCCACTGACCCGGGGTCATTGGAGGTCAGGAGTGCCGCCACGATGGCGTTGCGGAGACTTCCCTGGGGGTCCTTGTCGTCCACGGTCTCGATCGTGAGCGAGCCGTGATCGAAATCGGTCACCACGCGGCTTTTGTAGCCCTGCGTGTATTTAACATAGACGGTGCGATCCGCCATCTTCGCGTCGTTCTGGCCCCAACGCTTCTGGACGTTGGCGCGCAGCTGCGCGTAGGCCTGCATCAACTTGCCACGGAGTATCTTGAGGTTGGCCTCCATATCTTTGGTATCGGAGGCCAGGGCGATTTTCAGCCCCGAGTTGTCCATGGGTTGGCCATTGACGACGTTTTTAACATCCTGGCCAACGATCTTCGACGTCTGGCAACTCGCGCTCAAACCCGCGGTAACGAGCACGACGAGGCACGTGCCAAAATAACGAAATGAATAGCGGCATGACACTGGACCCACCCCTTGCGCCGGATGTCTGCAGGAACTGCGATCTGGCGACCAGCCTGCCTTGGGGGGAGCTGATAGAAGCCCTCTTATGGTTTGCCCCAAGTGCAGTCACGAACAGGATGACACGACCAAGTGCTCGGCGTGTGGGATCTATTTCGCTAAATTTCACCCGCCGCGGGCGCCATTCCCAGCACCCCAGGCACCGTCGCGTCCGACCCGGTCCCGCAGCTCACGCGCTGTGCCGGCGGAGTCCGGCATCGGCTTGGGCGCATTAGCCGTCACCGCCGTTGTCACAGCGCTGCTAGTGTTTAACTTTATGCGCCACCGTGCAACTCCCGTTGCAGCGCCCCCACCACCAGCCATCGCCGCGGTCGATGTGCAACGATTGCCCGCTCAGAGCGGCGTGCCGGCTGCAGCTGCGGCCGCCGATGCACCACTTGCGCGCAATCCAATCGAAGCGGCCCGCAACGCAACCGTGTTCATCCGGACGGGCTGGGGCCTGGGTTCGGGCTTCATCATCGATGCGGACTGCCACGTAATAACGAATCGACACGTGGTGGAGACCGACGGCAACCGGGTTGCGAGCAGCGTCATTTCGGACCCGCAAACGCAGCAACGGATGGTCGTCGTCCAGCAGCAGTTGCAGGCCGCAATCGCCCGGGATCAACTGTTGCGGCGCCAACTGGCCAACCGGCCCGGCACGAACCTCGAGCAGTTGGAGCTCGATCGGCGTATCAACTCCATGCAACACGATCTCGCCGACCTGCCCGGGAAATTCACCGAGGTGATCAGCAAGAAGGTGGAAGGTTCGAGTCGCGATGGCTTCTCGGCCACCCTGGTCGACGGCCGCGAGTTCACTTCGTTGCACGCTCAATATGCCAGCAATGTCGATCTGGCGATTTTTCAATTGCCCACCGTTCACTGCCCGTACATCCCCTCCGGTCACTCAAACAACCTGGCGGTGGGTGAACGGCTGTACACCGTCGGCAACCCTTCGGGCCTGGCTTACACTGTCACCTCTGGCGTGTTTTCAGGTGAGCGAGGGGAGGGCAGCGAGCGAGTCCTGCAGACGGACGCACCGATCAACCCCGGCAACAGCGGGGGTCCATTGGTCACTGAAAACGGTCAGGTTGTTGGTATCAATACCATGGTGGCGCGTGGCCTGCAGGGCATCGGCTTCGCCATCCCCATTGAAGCAGCCTACGACGAGTTCTTCCAGCTGAGGTAAGCTCGGATCCGCCTGCCGTTTGCGCCAACGGAACCGGATCCTATGAAAATCTCCTGGGTATTCGACCTGATCTCACCCTACTCGTATCTTGGCCTGACGCAGCTGTCGCGGCTGCCTGCCGGGACCGACGTAGAGCTCGTGCCGGCACTGTTTGGCGTCGTGTTGAATCACCACGGCCAGATAGGCCCGGCTGAAATCGACTCCAAGCGCCGCTTCACCTATCGATTTATGGTCTGGCGGGCCCGGCAAATGGCAGTGCCGTTCAAAATGCCCCCCACCCATCCGTTCAACCCGCTCAGTGCCATGCGACTGGTCATCGCAGCGGGACCCGATCGGCGTGCCGTTCAGACGGCATTCGACTTTGTGTTTCGTGACGGACGTGACGTGTCTGACCCGGTTGTGTTGGCAGACCTTGCCCAAGCGCTCGGGCTTCCAGACCTGGATGCGGCGTTGAACGATCCCGCCGTCAAACAGACGTTACGCAAAAACACGGAGTGGGCGATCGCGAAAGGTGTATTCGGCGTCCCTACATTCGTAGTCGGCGACGAGCTGTTTTGGGGTCACGACGCCTTCGATATGGTCGTCGACTATCTGCGCGATCCGGCTGGATTCGAGGACGCAGAAATGCGCAGGATCGATTCCCTGCCAGTGGGGGTCACTCGTTCGTCTAGTTAAATTGGCCGCAAAAAGTTGCGGCGGAGCCCGGGTGCTTTGCCGGCTGCGTTGGCGGAGCGCGCCTTCGGCGCCCGGGCCGATGCGCGCCCGGGCCGATTTTGACAGGGTCCTCGTTGCCGGCTTCAGGCGTTAGCCGCCGCGCGGGTCTTGGTCACCTCTTCGATGACCTCATCCGCAACCTGCTTCGGAACAGGCTCGTAGTGCGAGAACTCCATTGTGTACGACGCACGACCTGAGGTCATGCTGCGCAACTGTCCGATGTAACCAAACATCTCTGACAGCGGAACGGTCGCCACGACAGCGATGTTGTTGCCGCGCTCGATCTGCTCCTGAATCGTGCCGCGGCGGCGATTGATGTCGCCGATGACATCGCCCAGGTGATCCTGCGGGGTCACCGTTTCGACCTTCATGACGGGCTCGAGAAGGATCGGGCCGGCCTTCTTCAGACCTTCGCGGAAGGCGGCCTTGGCGGCGATTTCGAACGTCAGCGCGTTGGAATCGACGTCGTGGTAGCTGCCATCGATGAGAGTCGCCTTGAAATCCACGGTGGGGAAGTGCGCCAATACGCCGTCTTCCTTCTGAATCTTCAGGCCCTTCTCCACGGCCGGCACGAATTCGCGCGGTACGGAACCGCCGACCGTCTCGTCCTCGAATATGAAGCCGGCGCTGCGCTCGAGCGGCTCGAAAATGATCCACACTTCGGCGAACTGGCCCGAACCGCCGGTCTGCTTCTTGTGGGTATAGTTTTCCTGGATCTTCCGGGTGATGGTCTCGCGGTAGGCCACCTGCGGCTCACCCATCGTGCCCTCGACGCCGAACTCCGTGCGCATACGGTCGAGTGTCACCTCCAGGTGCAGCTCGCCCATGCCGCGCAGAATCGTCTGGCCGGTTTCACGGTCGGTTTCCAGGTGCAGCGAGGGATCGGCACGAACCATCTTTCCGAGTGCCGTGTTGAACTTCTCCTGCTCGGCTTTGACCTTCGATTTGACCGACACGCTGATGACCGGGTCCGGGAAGCGCATGCGCTCGAGAACGACCGGGTTCGCGGAATCGCACAGCGTATCTCCGGTCTCCGTCTCAGCGAGGGACACGAGAGCGATGATGTCGCCGGCGCGCGCCTCTTCAATCGGGTTGGCTTCCTTGGCGAACATTTCCACCATGCGGCCGATCTTCTCGCGCTTGCCGCGAGTAGAGTTCTGAACCGAAGCGCCCTTCGTCAATACGCCCGAGTACACGCGGACGAACGTCAGCGCGCCGTAGGCGTCGTTGATGACCTTGAACGCGAGCGCCGAGAACGGCTCATCGTCTGCAGTCTTTCGCTCGCCGACCGGGTTACCGTCAGCGTCCACCGTCTTGATCGCTTCAACGTCGGTCGGGGCCGGCAGGTAGTCAACGACGGCGTCGAGCACCTGTTGTACGCCCTTGTTCTTGTACGAAGAGCCGCACAGAACGGGGTTGAACGCGGAAGTGATGGTGCCCTTGCGCAGGCACTTGCGCAGTACGTCGGCCGATGGGTCGGTTCCGTCCGTCAGGTACTTTTCCATGGCCTCGTCGTCCTGCTCGAGGCAGGTATCGACCAACTCCGTGCGGTACTTGGCGATGTCGCCCAGGATCTTGCGATCGGAGGGCATGGTGATGCCCAGCTTGTCGGCAATGTCCGGCGTAATGTCGAGCACCTGCCACTCGGCATCCTTGTCGTCCGAATCCCAGACGAGGGCCTTCATCTCGACCAGGTCGATCATGCCCTTGAAATTGTCCTCGGAGCCGATCGGAAGCTGCACGGGCAGCGGCCGGGAATTGAGGCGATTCTTGATCATGTCCACGCAGCGCACGAAATTCGCGCCGCTGCGGTCCATCTTGTTGACGTAGCACAGGCGGGGAACGTTGTAGTTGTCGGCCAGCCGCCAGTTCGTCTCCGACTGCGGCTCCACGCCCGCGACGCCGTCGAACACGACCACGGCCCCGTCGAGCACGCGCAACGAACGGTTGACCTCAATCGTGAAGTCCACGTGCCCGGGGGTGTCGATCAGGTTGATCTTCTTGTCACGCCAGAACGCCGATACTGCGGCGCTCTGGATGGTGATGCCGCGCTTCTGTTCCTGCTCCAGGTAGTCGGTCGTCGTCGACGTCTTCAGATCCTTCGTATCGTGGATGTCGATGATCGTGTGCTTGCGCCCCGTGTAGTACAGGATCCGCTCCGTTGTCGTCGTCTTGCCGGCATCGACGTGAGCGATGATGCCGATGTTGCGGATGTCAGCTAGAGCAGTTGTACGAGGCATGGCAGATTTCCGTGACTGTTTTGGGTTGCATCAATTGTTCAAATCGGCCCCGACGGGGCCAGGGCCCATACGGGCCATCGCCGCCTCTGCACGAGTGCACGCGGCTTCCGTCGATTCGTTCGTCCTACAATTCAGTGATTCGCGCCCTCGCAATCCCGCGCATGCCATCTTGATGGCAGCCCTGGGACCAAGTCCGGGATCGAGGGGCGTAGGAGGGCAGCTACGTATGATAGCAACTGGAAATTCATTTCACGAGCCCCCGACCCATCTTCGAGCCCGGTTTTGGGACCTTCGAGCGGGCCTTCGGCGCCCCCCGACCCTGTGCCGCGTCGGGCTTCGGCGGCCGGGCCCTGCATTGCGCCGGACTTCGGCGTGCGCCGGCGGCCTTGGCCCTCGGCGTCCCCGGCGCTGCATTGCGCCGGACCTCGGCGTCCGCCGCCCTTGGCCCTCGGCGCCCCTCGCCCCGCGTTGGTCTTTGCGTCCGGCCGGCCCCGACCCTCGGCGGCCCCGGCTCTGCGCGGCGCTGACCTCTGGCGCCGGTCAGCCCTTGCCTTTGGCGCCCGGCTTGCCCGATGGAGCACCCCTAGCTGTCGGGGGAATCTCCTACCACCTTCCAGACCCGCGTCCTCAGCCCAATCGCGGCCGGATGTGCCCCGTTTTGGGGATGAACGGGCGCTTTTTCCAGATATCGGGCGCAGACAATTGCCCTGCGGCCTCCCTGCAGCCTAGGGCCGTAAGGTTGCAGCAGTGCGATGCCCATCGCCTCGCGCGCGCCGCCGCCGCCGGCCCGAAGACGCCGCGGACCCCGCTGCCCTGACTCGGCCTGTTTGCGGCAACTGCACGGCTCGAGTCACACGGCTCGAATCAACTGTCGGGAGAATCCTCGAGATCTGACAGTGGCGGCTGTCGCAGACATCCACGGAATCAACACCCGTGATGTGCAACTAACCCAAGCTCAATCGATAGTCTTGTTTGCCCCGGTTGCTGTTGTTGCATAAAAGCCGCGCCGTGCCTACCGGGCTCACAACTTGCTAAGATCCGCCCCCGTGACGCAAGTTAGACGATGATCAGGGGGGACTATGCTTCGTCTAGTTACTGGACTGTGTTCTTTAGGAATCGTAGCCGGTTGTTTTGCGCTGTCCGGGTGCGGCTCGGACACCGACTCGGCCACGGTGGGCACCAGCACCGATCGCGGCGCCCTGTTGTTCGATCCTCCTTTCAGAATCGCATCGCTGACGGCCACTGACTTCGGCAGTCAATTGGGGGCGACGTCGGCCGGTGCAGGCTTGCTCGCCGTAGCGGGGCCGCCTGCCTGTGGTGTGGACTTCTACCACATCGAATACAACACGGTGGGCGGGACAGCGGAGAAAACCACGGCTTCTGGCGCTTTGCTGGTGCCTACGGGCGCCGCTCCCGGGTGCTCCGGGCCCAGGCCGATCGTGCTGTATGCCCATGGAACCCAGACCGACAAAACCGCCAACCTGGCGGACATAACGAATACGAACAATAGCGAAGGCGCGCTGATCGCGGCCGTCTTCGCAGCTCATGGGTTTATTGTCGTCGCACCCAACTACGCCGGGTACGACACATCGACGCTGCCGTATCACCCGTTTCTCAACGGTGATCAACAGTCGAAAGACATGATCGACGCACTCGCCGCCTCGCGAAGTGCACTGCCGCATACCACGTCCTCCGCAACATCCGATAACGGCAAGCTGTTCATCACGGGCTACTCTCAAGGTGGCTATGTTGCGATGGCGACACACAAGGCCCTGCAGGCCGCGGGGGTCGCGGTGACGGCTTCTGCGCCCATGTCGGGGCCGTACGCGCTGGAAGCGTTCGGCGACGCGATCTTTTACGGAAGCGTCGATATCGGCTCGACCGTCTTTGGCGCCATGGTGACGACGAGCTACCAGCATTCGTATAACAATCTCTATACGACCCCGACCCAGGTTTTCGAGGCCCAGTACGCCAACACTATCGAGGGGCTGCTGCCCAGTGCGACTCCGGTCAACACGTTGTTCGCGACCGGGAAGCTGCCGCAGACGGCGCTGTTCAACAGCACCACCCCGGTGACTGGAAATTCGGCCCTCGATACCCAGCTGGCCGTGCCGGCCAACCCCGTGTTCGCGCTGGGATTCGGGTCGCCGAACCTGATAACGAATGACTATCGCCTGAGCTATGTGCTCGACGCGGTGGCGAACCCGGATGGGGCCGTGCCAACGCCGCAGGCGGGGGTGCCGCCGGCAGCCGCGCCTGGAAACACGTTGCGCCAGGATCTCAAGACGAATGACCTGCGCAGCTGGGTCCCCCAGAGGCCTATGTTGCTATGCGGAGGCGATCAGGACCCGACGGTGTTCTTCAGCGTCAACACCGGAACGATGCAGGCCTTCTGGAGCGCGCTGCCGACCGGGTTGGTGACCGTGTTGGACGTGAACGGCGCTGTTAATAGCAGCAGTCCTTTTGCTCCCCTGCAGGTTGCTTTCCAGACGACGCTCGCCGGCTTGTTGGCCAGCGGTGGGCAGGAAGCTGTGGTTGAGAACTACCACACCACGGTCGCGCCGTTCTGCACTGTAGCCGCCCGCGGCTTCTTCAGTGGGTTTTGAGGTTAGGGGGAGCCTGAACATGATTGCACGCATCGCAAAGATCGCATTCGGAGTACTTGCGGCTACGGCGGCGGTTTGCGCCCACGCCGCGGATGAGGATGTCCTGTCGAATTCTTTTCGGGTTGGCGCGTACTACATTACATACGACACTCAGGCGGACGACCTCAGGGGGCAGTATGTCCCGCCCGGTGTCAATCTGAAGCTCCATGACGTCATCACGCCATACTTCGCCTACGTCCGTCGGCTGACTAACCACTTCAGTGCCGAACTGGCGCTGGGCGCGCCGCCATTAACCAAGACATACGGCAAAGGGCCAGCGAAGCTCGGATCGGTGCCCTACGCCGATCAAGAGATCGTGACGGCGCGTTGGCTCGCGCCGACGTTGCTGCTCAACTACGTCTTCTTCGACGAGTCAGTCCGCCTGCGTCCCTATATCGGCGCTGGTATCAACTACACACGCTTCTACTCGCGCCAGTCCACCCCCGCCGGCGATGCCGCCAGCGGTGGCCCGACTTCCATCTCGTTGACGACTTCCGTCGGTCCGGCCGCAACGATTGGCCTGAGTTACCGTATCACCCGCCACTTCAGCCTGTACGGCTCCCTGTCCGCCTCGCAGGTTGATTCAGACCTGACGGCCAATACAGCTGGTGTCCTGCGGCGGACACACGTGTCGTTTGGGCCGCGGGCGGCTGTGTTGGCGGCGGGGTATTCGTTCTAGGAGTGGGGTGTCCGCGCCGCGCGCGAGATCAGCTAGCCCATGCGCCGGCGGTCGGAGGTGCCGTGTTTGGGGCCCCTCCTTCGCTATGCCGCGCGTGGTGTGCGCCGGCCGCTCGGCTTGGCGTGTGCCGCCCACGACGGTAATAGGTCGACCGCACTTGCCTGATAAGGGCAGTCAACATTCGGGTGACCAGGAATTCTGGGCTGTGGTTCCGGATCTAGAATGAGCCGATCTTCATCAAGTGCTCGATGAATTTCGGCATTCGAGAGGATCATTACTGCTTCAGGTCAGCGCCTTCCACGGTCACGATGTCCCGTCTCGGACTTGGAAGCACTGCGTAACGCTTGCCATCCTTCACGACCACGCTCACTTTTACTTCGGCTTGGTGTTCGCTTTCCCGGCGAACACAGGCGGATGGTACAAACACCGACTTCTGCCATTCATTTTGAGAGGCAGCAGGGTAAGTTACAGCGACTTCATCGCTAAACATTCCGCTGTCCAGTCTGCGCCGGAGCCACGCCGTCATGGTCATCTCCCCATATCGCTCGAATGGATAGCTACGCTATCCATCGTAGTGATTGATCATTGGTCCCACAATATGTGGTACCAAAAGAATTTTGATTCCCGGATTTTTCCAGCCCTGCAATGTCGGCCGCGCCGGCTGCGCACTCGGTGCACGCGGTGATCTCACGCGCGACTGACGCACGCGATGCACACGCTGAGAGTCGCAGAGTTGACGCACCGTAGCGCAGTGAGGTTGTTCGCAGCGCATGGACTGACACGCACAATCCCGTACGCCCGCTGCGTCTTACTCAGCGTGGCGAGACACGCTGACACGTGGCGTACTCAAAATGGTTGCGGCAGGCACGCGTTAGTTTTCACGCGTGCGCGACACTCAACACCCCGCGGATTCTCGGCATCTCCTTTGTTGATTCGGCACCGGTTTCTGTTCATATCTGTGTGTTTTCAACTCAAATAGACCGTTGATTTCAGACCCCACTCGCGTTGAGATATCAAGTAAACCCC
>Ga0137415_10000061_pt1 | contig 81785 bp, 61 predicted proteins | sample CZODoug3_1_1_16f_FD_183082 | JGI IMG/M metagenome (GOLD analysis project Ga0137415, IMG submission 183082) | Vadose zone soil fungal communities from Angelo Coast Range Reserve, California, USA - CZODoug3_1_1_16fungal (Hybrid Assembly) | ecosystem: Environmental > Terrestrial > Soil > Vadose... | reverse complement strand
ACGTAGCCCCGCGGCGAGCGCCAGGCGGCCAGCGTCTCGGGAAAGATGATGTGGCGCCGTCCGTCGGCGATGCGCTTCACCAAGGGATAAAAACGACGCAGTGGATCGCCGGGTCCATACACCATAGGCAGCCGGAGTACCGTGCCGGGAAGTTCACGGTCGTTCATGACAACGCGCTCGGCCGGAATCTTGTCATAATCGTCCGTCACCCAAGCGAAGATCTTGCGCATGAGCTGCAAGCCCTCGGGTGGGTAGGGATGCAAACAGCGTCGCAGCTCCGACTCTTCCGTAAGGGGCACTTCCTGCAGCGGTCCGCTTTCTGTACCGTGCAAAATGCCCACCGCACGGTACACGTCGATGCTGCTCAGCATGACCACCCGTTGGGTCGCGCCACGAAAGATGTTCATCAGCTCTTCTGCCTGCGCACCCGAACTGATGACAAGGTCGATCACCACATCCGGAACAAAGCGCTTCAGTTCCTGAGCGCTGCCGCCGAGTTGGTCCCGGTTGCCACAAATCTCCTCCACGCCGGCGGGCGCAGCCGTCGTGCCGCGGTGAAACACCGCCAGTGCGTGTCCTTGCTGCGTTAGTGCGCTCACGGCGAACCGCCCGATGAAGCCATTCCCGCCAATCAGAAGAATGCGCATAGGACACTGAAATAATCGCAAGAAAAGCGCTTCGGGTACCAGTAAATTCTCTTGTCCACAGTAACAACTGATGAGAAGTATTCATGCGAGGCGAGGACGAACACCAGACGCCTCACCGTCCGATAGCACTTATGTTGTGTTCAAAACTCAGAAACCTAGCAACCATGCCACGACACGCGCAGACCCAACGTAAATGCGAAGACAACATAACGCTGACTACATCCGGCTTTGGCATGGCGATGCACAGGTGCTTATGGCCAGCCTGGAGATCGTGCAACGGACCTCCGCCCAGATTCTCGTTGCCTTGAGCCTGGCAGAGAAGCGACCGGCCGATGACGCGGGCGACCAGAAGTCAGATCGGGGTTCTCTCTGTGCTAACGTTTCTGGCGGGTAGCGCTCGCCCGGAGAAACCAACGAAGAGACGTCGCTTTCTGATCCGTCGCCACTGGACTGGCTGACGACCGCTTGGCCTGTGCTTCACCCAGTGAGGTGCCTCGAGGGTTTCCGAAAAATCGCATTGGCACTGGACCGGGTCGAGGGCGTGGCCGGGAACGGAGGCGGGCAAGTTAGCGAGGCTGTGCTGCAGCTTCTGGCTGCTGAGGTCAGCGATGGTAATGTGGTCTGGCCGCTGATGCGGGGCTGAGGCTAGTCTCGAAGGCGTGCACGCAGGTGCGGCGGCACCAGCGGGCACATTTCCTTTATGGTGCCGAAGATCCTTTTGCGCAGAGATGCGACCGCCACATAAACAGAGTCTCGCAGCGCCCGCTGGAAAAAACTCAACAAGGATGCAGCGAGGACGCAAATGCCTCCGAGCCGCTTCATCACGTAGATAAGCGCTGCTGATCGAACCAGGACATTGTTTCTTCGTCGAGCACTACTACGCTGTCCGGAAGCTTACTACGAATGTCTTCCGGTATTACGTGTCGTACGAAGTCTCCCTGAAGTGCAGTGAAGGAAAAAGGCCGCGCGGATCGGTCCTCGGGTCCCTGCAGAATCGGTCGCTTCGCCTACCCGTTCCGCAGTGCCACCACGGGATCAACCTTGGCCGCCCGCCGCGCAGGGACGTAGCTGGCGATCAGGGCAACCACCAGCAGGATCGCCGCCATCAACGAGAGGATCAGCGGATCAGCCGGGCTAATTCCAAACAGCAAGCTTCGGATCAATCGAGTCACAGTTAAGGCTCCCGCAACTCCGACCGTGAGGCCGACCGCGAGGATCCAGACACTTTGGCGTAGCACCATCAGCAGAAGCTGATGCCGCTGCGCGCCCAGAGCCATGCGTATTCCAAATTCATGCGTCCGCTGACCCACCGAATATGCAATGACGCCGTAAAGGCCAACCACGGACAGAAGCAGAGCAAGTGCGGCGAATGTGCCCAGCAACATGAGTACAAACCGGCGACGCTCCAGCGACCCTGAGACGATTTGGTCCATGGCCGATACCCTCACGGGTTGGTCGCGATCAACCGACCAGATCTGATCCCGAATGGCCGCCGCAAGATTGAGCACATCCGGATCGCATCGCACGATGAGGTAGGTGGTCAGCGTGCCCTGGGGGAACTGGGCGAAGCTGTAGTAAATTGCGGGCTGGGTATCTGTCTCCAGGGAGTCTTGCTTGACATCTGACACTACGCCCACGATTACTCCAGGCAGTGGCGGCCCCCAGTCTTTCATCACCACCCGTTTCCCCAGCGCACTTTCTCCGCTCCAGAAGCGTTGTGCCATGGTTTGATTAATCACCAAAGCGGTCGGACTCCCCGGAATGTCCTGTGGGGTAAACGTTCTTCCAGCGAGCAGGCGAATTCCCATGGTGCGGAAATATTCTGGGCTGGCGGTTAGAATCTCCGCGTCCGGTTCGTTCCCAGGCTCGTAGAGACGACCCTCCAGTTCGAGGTCGGTGTCAGGTACCGGATCGAACGGCAGCGTTCCGGCGGCGGCAACCGACCGAACTCCAGCCAGCGCCCGAAGGCGCTCCAGAACGGAATTCACAAACTGTGTCCGCTCCGGGAGCTCAGGGTACCGGGAGTCTGGCAGCGTTAGCCGAACCACCGCGAGATGCGAACCGTCGAAACCGGGGTCCACCCGCTGCAACAGAATAAAGCTTCGGATAAGCAGGCCAGCGGCAGCGAGCAACATCATGGCGAGCGCCACTTCCGACATCACCAGGAACGAACGCAAGCGCTGACGCCGTACCGAGGCGGTGTTGCGGCCACCCTCCATAAGCGGCACCTGCAAGTTCGGTTCCGAAGATTGCATTGCGGGAATGCTTCCGAACAAAATCGCTGTCAGCAATGAGGCGGAGAATCCGAAGAGCACGACTTGCAAATCGATCACCGGAGTCGTCAAGCCAGGGATGGCGCCAGGATATGCGGCATATATGACCCTCACCGACCACAGCCCGAGCAGGCATCCGGTCGCTCCGCCGAGAAGCCCAAGTAAGACGCTCTCGGTCAAGAGTTGCCGTGCCAGCCGAAACCGTGTGGCCCCTAAAGCCGCACGCACCGCGATTTCCTTTTGGCGCGCTACCGACCGCGAAAGCAGAAGGTTGGCGACGTTCGCGCATGCAATCAGGAGCACGAAGGCAACCGCACCCAACAGAATCGACAAGGTGGGGCGAACACCGGAAACGACATTATCCTGCAGGCGCTCAGCACGGAACGTGAATCCAGGATCGACGTCGTGATTCTCTTGCTGAACTTGGACCGAAATCGCCTGCAAATCGGCGTGCACAGCCTCTCTCGAAACACCAGCTCTGACGCGCGCAAGGGTGGTAAATAGGTGCGCACGGCGGTTCCGCGGAAAAGCCATATCCTCGGTGAGCGGCGCCCAGGCCTGGACCGCTTCCGGAAAGAAGAATCCCATCGGCATTACACCGGCAACTCCGTGAGGCTCCCCATGGAGGGTAATCATTTTGCCAACGATCTCGCGGTCCGATCCGAAATGATGCTGCCAAAGTCGGTAACTCAGGATCACGACCTTTTCAGCATTTTCGCGGAACTGCTCCCGGGTGAATCCCGGCCCCAAAAACGACGTTACCCCAAGCAGCGGTAGGAAATCCTGCGAAACGAATGCAGTGTCGATCTGCTCCGGCGGCACCGCATGCCGCGTGTCGCTCAAGTTCTGTGAAAAAATGCGATAAGCGGCAACTTGAGAAAACACACGATTGCGCTCGCGCACATCGCGAAGTGTTGCTCCGGTCAAATTCGCCGGGTGTTGATGGTATTCCTGCAACCGCACGATCTGGCCAGGATGTTGTAGCGGCAGAGGACGGAACAGAACGGGATTTACAACACTAAAGACCGCCGTGTTGGCCCCAATTCCAAGCGCCAGGGTCATCACTGCTACAGCCGTGAAGCCGGGAGCCTTTCGCAACATGCGAAACTCGTAGCGCAAATCCTGAAGCAAAGTTTCCATGGCTTTCACCTGCAGCTGGTTGCCGCGGTGGGTAAACCGACTTACCAAGCCCTTCGCGTCTGCAAGTGACGGGCAATCGCGATCACGCAAGTATGGACGGTCGGCTTGGGAACTTGTGAGCAGATCTGAACTACCGGCCCATATTTAGAGAAAAACGAAACTGTGGTGCTGCGGATGGTTCAGACGAGGTTTTCAATGCCCGTGCGGGCGTCCCGCCCCCTTGCAGAGCCGAGTGGAAAGATCAGGGCAGCGCTTTACTCGGACAACGTCCACCCGGTATCGGCCAGCGTTTCCGCGAGGCTGCTGCATCCCCGTGCCCTTCCAAAGCTGCGCTCGGTTACCGCGCCGATACCTTCAGTATCGCCTGTCACCAATCCGCTATATTTGGGAAAAGAACTGCCCTTGTCACAATTTGCCCATGAGCGTCGTTTTAGATATGTGAATCCGGGAAGGCGGCAATTATTGTGGGAATTGCACAAACTCTGAATCGCTCCATGATTTTGCGTGAAAGTTCATCGAAACACTGGGATGAGGGTGATTTCCGGGTCGTGTTTTTTCAGCACTATGCCCGGATCGTCGGCATACTGGTGCGCCTGCTCGGCGACCGCTCGCCTGCCGAAGAGGTTGCCAACGATGCGTTTTTGCGCCTGTACCGCCAGCCCGCGTTGCAATTCGAAGGCAACGTCGGCGGTTGGCTGTACCGCACCGCCAGCAACCTCGGTATCGATGCTCTGCGTGCAAGTAGCCGCCGCCGCCAATACGAGGAATCCGCCGGACGGCTCGTGGCAGAGCGTGTTACCACCGGTCCTCTCGACGAATTATTGCGTGAAGAGAAACGCCACCGAGTACGCGCTGTCCTGGTCTCGATCAAGCCTGCTCAGGCGCAACTCCTGGTGCTGCGCGCCTCTGGATTGTCTTACAAGGAACTCGCCGAGGCCCTTGACGTGAAAGTGAGCGGCATAGGCACCATGTTGAACCGTGCCGAGGCCGAGTTTCGCAACCGTTACCTCGGGCTTCATCCGAACGAGGAGGAATTATGACCTGCATTGAAGATGGAATTCTTCGCGCCCTTCTGGACGGCGAAATGGCCGGTACCGAACTGGCAGAACTGGATCGGCACCTCGACTCGTGCGCCGATTGCGCCGCGCGTTTCAAAAAGATGAGCGCCGAAAGGGACCGCACCGCGGACTTGATGGCAGCCCTGGGCCCGGCGGTGGACGTCGCGACGACAAATCCGGCCGTTGCCTATGCCCAGTTCAGGGGCCAGATCGGAACAGCAGCCGATGAACCCGAGATTTCCTTGGTCAGCCGCCTCTTTGCTTCCCGCTGGCGTCCAGCTTGGGGCTTAACAGCGGCTGCGGTGGTGGTCGCGGTTTTGGTTGGCGTGACCCCGGTTCGCACTTGGGCACAGCGAATCCTGGCCATGCTACGGGTCGAGAAGATTGCGGTGGTCAGCATCGATCCCACCACGCTGATGACCGGCAGCGAATCCGATTCGCGTCCTTACAAGCTGATCAATCAGTTCATCGCCGACAACGTGTTGGTAACCATGGACCCCGGCAAACCCGACGTCGTTCCCGACGTGACCAAAGCAACCCAGTTGGCCGGGTATCCAATCGCCACAATCGGGAGCCTGGGAGCGCCGCAAAGTATCGAGGTGAACGGGGAAACTGCCTTCCAGATGACCATTAACCGCAGTCGTGTTGAGACCCTGCTGGACGAGGTTGGTCGTTCCGACATCCGTATTCCTGAGTCCGCAAACGGCGCATTGATCGCCGTCCACATTCCGAAGACGGTCATCTCGATGTATGGCGACTGTCCGGTTCGGCACCAGCACGTGGTCTCCGATACCCAATCCCAGGCGGAGGCCATGGCCCGGCGCAAGATGGAACGTATGGCGAACATGAACAACACCAAATGCACCTACCTTGTTCAAGCGCCTAGCCCCACGGTGAGCGTCCCGCCGGAATTGAAGATGGCTGAAATTGCAGAAGCGGCGTTGCAACTGGCCGGCATGAGCTCCGCCGAGGCGCATTCATTCTGCCAGACAGTCGACTGGTCCTCTACGATGGTGGTTCCGATCCCGCACAATACCAGTTCGTATGAGACGGTGACCGTGGACGGAGTGGAAGGCACCTTGATTTTGGAAACGCTGCCCCAGGGGAATCGGTATAGTCTCTTATGGATCAAGAACGGAGTGATCCATTCGTTGGCAGGTACCGGCAGCTCATCCGATGCTCTGACGCTAGCTGCTTCGTTGCAGTGATCCCTGATCTGCAACCGATGCTGTACAAACCGATATAGATGAGCCGAGCGTCTGATCTCGCCATCCGCACCCGCGGACTTCGCAAAGTCTTCAGCGGCAAAGTGGCAGTCCGAAACCTCACTTTTGATGTCTCCCGGGGTGAGGTCTTCGGCTTTTTAGGAGCAAACGGCGCGGGCAAGAGCACCTCGGTCAAAATGCTGCTGGGTTTGGTATTCCCAACGAGCGGCGAGGCTGAGATTCTTGGCTGCCCGGTCGGCGACGTGAAGACGCGCAGCAAGGTGGGTTTCCTTCCCGAGCACTTCCGGTTCTACGATTGGCTCGCCTCGACCGAACTTCTCACACTGCACGGCCGGCTGTACGGCATGTCGCACGCCACCCTTCGAGAGCGCGTTCCCGCCTTGCTGGACTTGGTGGGGCTCACGCCACACCGCGACAAGCATCTGCGCGATTTTTCCAAAGGCATGCTGCAGCGCATTGGCCTCGCTCAGGCACTCCTGAATGAGCCCGACCTCATCTTTCTCGATGAGCCCACGTCGGGCCTCGATCCCTTCGGCCGCCGCCTGGTGCGCGACATCATTAAAGCGCAGCGTGATCGCGGGGCAACCGTGCTCCTCAACTCTCATCTTCTCGGAGAGGTCGAGATCAGTTGCGACCGCGTTGCCTTTATCAAGGATGGCGAGGTGGTGGAGATCCGCGGCCTGCATGACTGCGAACAACAAACCACGGTGTCGATTCGGGCGGTCAATGTGACTGCGGAAGCCGTGAATGGCCTGTCTCAGTGGAGTCCCTCAGTTCGCTCTGAAGGTGCGCGACTGACGATCACTCTGTCATCCAACGTCCTATTGCCGGAAATTGTGCGCTACTTGGTCGCAAAAGGAGCCGATGTTTACGAGGTCACTCCCCAGCGGCTCTCGCTCGAACAGCGTTTCCTCGAAATCGTCGGCAGCGACGGAGGCCTCTGATGGGGGTCTGGATTATGGCCGGGGTCACGTTCCGCGAAGCGGCGCGCAAGAAAATGCTGTGGATGGCGCTGGGTGCCGGTGGTGCGTTCCTGATCCTGTTCGGCACCGGCCTCCATTTTCAAGCAAGAGATTTTGCCGCCCACGGCATGAGTCCCGTGCTGCGACGAGAAATCTCGTTCGCCATGCTAACCATGGGCCTCTATGCCGTCGATTTGCTGGCTGTGCTCATGACTATTTTGACCTCAGTCGATACACTCTCCGGTGAAATCGCCTCGGGCACGATCCAGGCGGTTGCGACCAAGCCCGTTTCGCGCTGGCAGGTGCTGGTGGGTAAGTGGTTTGGGTTTGTCGGCATGCTGACCGCCTACATTGCGATCATGGTGGGCGGTGTGAATGCCGTAACTTACGTGATGGCGGGAGTGACTGCGCGTCACCTCATACGCGGTTGCCTGCTGATGTGGATGGAAAGCCTGGTGCTCCTTTCGGTAACTTTTGCGTTTGCCACTTATTTCTCCACGTTAACGAGCGGAGTGCTCGTGCTTGGGCTTCACGGCCTCGCTTTCCTTGGCGGCTGGATTGAACAATTTGGAGCTCTGACGCAGACGCAACGTGCGGTCAATGTTGGCGTGATCGCCAGCGTACTCATGCCTAGCGAAGCCCTCTGGCGCCGCGCTGCGTTCGAAATGCAGTCTCCGCTCGCAAACGCGATGCGCATCTCTCCGTTCAGCACGCTCTCGGTTCCAAGTATGACAATGGTCTTCTATGCCGCGCTGTACTTAGCACTCGCGCTGGTGGTCGCCATCCGCCGATTCTCACAGCGTGATCTGTGACATCGTGGTTGCATCCCGCGTCCGCTGGCGATCGTCGGCGCTTTTGAAAAAGCTGGGGACGGAACCGTCAGCTCTGGGTCCACTCTGTGCTAACTTTTCTGGGGGGCGCTCGCCCGGAGAAACCAATGAAGAGACGTCGCTTTCTGATCCCGTCGCCTCTGGAGTGGCAGACGACCACTAGGCCTGTGCTTCACCCAGTCATCCCGGTGCTTGCAGAACGCGGTGGAACCCAGCTTCAGGCGCCGCGTCCGGTCGCGGTGGTCGACACTCGCGAAAAGAATCCTTTCGATTTTCGCCGCTTTGAAGGCTGGTTTGCCGATGTGCAGCACCGGCCTCTCGAACAGGGCGACTATTCCGTCGCTGGGCTTGAGCACCTGTGCGTGGTCGAGCGGAAAGACTTGCCCGATCTTGTCCGTTCCTTTACCAGCGATCGGCTCGCGTTTGTGCGGCGTCTTCAACAGATGAGCCGCTATTCGTATCGGCTGCTTGCAATCTCAGCGTCGCTCAGCGAATTGAAATCTCCCTACCAGAATTCCGGAGCCAACCCCAACCACATCATCCAGTCCTTGATCGCGCTGTTGGCGGGTTTGCAGGTGCCATTTATCTGCACCGACAACCACGAGTTGGGAGAAGAGGTGGTCGCATCGTTTCTGTATCAGACCCACCTCTATCACTGGCTCGAGGCCGAGGGCCACGGTCGGTTTCTCGCCGACGACGACCTCTAACCAAGTCTGCGGCCGTTCACGAACGCCGTCCTGATCCCGCCCGGCCGTAAAGAGCTCTGACGCGGTTTCTCGCCTCGGCTTGCCGGGCCCTCACGCGAGTCGAACTTTCCGGTGGCACTTCGCAACCATTTCCATGGATTCCGATATCGGTCTTCTCCAATTGGAAGAATCGCAGCGGCGTTCCGAATAATCTCCTGCCATCCTTATTCATAAAGAGGAGAGAGCAATGGACGCGAGCGATTTCTCTTCTGCAGTCAGGCCTCGGTTGGGTCGTGCTCCTTCCTGGTGCGCTCCTCTTTGGAGGCGCTCCGGGTGGTGGCTGGCCTTGGTGTTTGCGGCTTCTCCTCTTTATGCGCAGGGCACCGGCAGCGATCCCTGGGACAACGCAGTCCAGGTTCTCCAGGCCGCCTTCACCTCCACCATCGCACGCGGCCTCTCGTTGGTCGCCATTGTGGTCGGCGGTCTGATGTTCGCCTTCGGAGAAGGCCAGTCGAAGCGCACCCTTGCGGGCATCATCTTTGGTGTCGGTATGGCGGTCGGAGCCGTGAACTTCATGGCCTGGTTGTTCCCATAAACCGAGTGTAGGGAGGGCTGTCGTGGTCCAGCAGGTTCAAACGCATCCCGTCTACCGCGCCATCAACAAATCCCTCACGATCTGGGGAGTGGAGCGGCGCTTGTTCTTTCTCGCCCTGATGATCGGCGGCGCCACATTTACGTATTTTGGGAGCTTGATTAGCGGGATCGCAATGTTCGCAGGGTTGTATGGGGCGGCGCGCTGGGCGACCGCAACCGATGTGCAAATGATTCGCATCCTGCTCAACGCAGGGCGATGTCGCGCCGAGTACGATCCCGGCAAGCGGGCTCCGTTTGCAATTGAGGTGCTCCCCCGATGATGCCCGTGAAGGCGAGCGCGATCTCGAAAGACTACCGGGCCGCCGGTGCGCTCAACGGTCTCATTCAGGTGTGCTCGTTTCTCAATGAGAATACGTTCCTCACAAAGAGCGGCGATCTTGGAGTGGTGTTTCGAATTCATGGCATCGACTATGAAGGCCGCGATATGACCGAACTCGACGCCTACGGGAGGCGCTTCGAGCGAGCTCTGCGCGGCCTTAGCGAGGATTTCCGGCTCTACCAATACCTGCTCAAGCGCAATCATCCGGACATTCCTTTTCGACGCTACCACGATGACCAAGTCGTCGACCGCGCTATTCAGGGCCGGATCGGCTTCCTGCGCGGCAAAGCAGAATCCCTCTACTCGCTGGAGCTGTACTTCGTGCTTCTCCACCAGCCTGTTCAGCCCGCTCGGGGAGAGTCCTGGAGGCAACTCCTCGGTGAACCCCGCACAACCCTGACCGCATGGCTCTCTGGCCAGCAACAACTGACGGTTTTGGCCTCGGAACTGACGGAACGAGATCGCGCGCTGACCGTAATGGCGGAAAGCTTCGGCGTGCAACTGCAGGACTTTGTGGATGCGGAATTGCTGGACAAGCGGAGCGCGTTTTGCTTTCTCAGCCGATTGCTGAACTATGCTCCCTGTCGCTCCGACGCCATGCAACTACGATCCGATATGGACGTCGATCAACAACTGGCTGCCTCCTCCCTCGAGTGTCACCGGGACCGCTTGCAGCTGAATGCTCACCAGGTGAAGGTTCTGAGCGTCATCGAACCGCCCGCAAAGACTTTCGCACACATGTTGCGCTCTCTCCTCGAACTGAGATCGAATGTGGTGGTAGCTAGCGAATGGAAGCGCGTCAGCAACATCAACATGCGCAGGGCGATTCGCACCAAGCGTCGCCACTTCCACAACAGCAAGACCTCTCTCGCCAATTACCTGTCCGACACTCCGACGTCGGATCGCCATCTGCTGGTCGATGATGCGGACGAGGCGTTGGTTCATGAGCTAGGCGGTGCGTTGCAGGAGATGGAGGTGAACGGAGGCTCGTTCGGCGAGTGGTCGATGACCGTCGTTCTCTACGACCTTGATCGAACCAAACTCGATCGGGCAGTGGCCGAATGCGTGAAGCGGTTTACCACCCAGGACGCTACCGTCCTGGAAGAGCGCTACAACTTGCTGAATGCCTGGCTCGCCGTCTTGCCGGGCAACCATCGCTACAATCTGCGACGGCTCTACCTGCTCGACTCCAACTGCGCGGACCTCTCGTTCCTGTTCACTCTGCGCCTCGGCGAGCTGCACAACCAGCACCTCGACCAGGAATATCTTGCGGTGCTCGAGACCAACCAAGGCACGCCCTACTTTCTGAACCTCCACTACCAGGACAATGCGCACACTGTGATTCTGGGCGCAACCGGCGCCGGGAAGAGTCTCTGGAACGACCGAACCGTCGTACCCAGGAGATGGAGCCCCGTTCGCTCGCGTCGGCGCTCTTGACGCAGCAGTTGCAGGGCCACGATCGACGAGAGATGCTCCTCAAGAAAGTTGCTCCAGGCGAGGTGATTGCGCTGCACGGTGTTGGAAGCATCCTCGAGACCGCCACGGAAGTGCCTGCTGGTCAGGAGAAAGACGGGAATGAGCGGCAGGACCGCCAGGCTCATCCGGGCGTTCAATAACAGCATGGTTCCCAGTGTGAGCGTCGTTGCCATGAGGGTTCGCAGGATCGAAGGCAGAAGATCTGAGCCAAAATATGAGATCTCGTCGACGGGCTCCGTCAAGGGGTACATGGAGACACCGACCGGAGTGCCTTCATGGTAGTCGGCAGAAAGAGTGTCGAGATGCCGCATCAGCCGCAAGCGCACATCAAGTGCCAGCCGCTCCGCTGCGAGCATCGTCAGGTAGTCTCCCGCACTTATCAGGACCGCTCTGCCTTGCTGGCAAAGGAAAATCAGGGCAGTGCCGACGATCAGAAGCCCTAGCCGGCGGCCAGGCAGGATCACATCAATCAGCCACTTCAGGACGAGCGGTGCGAGAAGCGCCAGAATGCTACCGACCGAAATGCAGACAAAACTGGCAATGTGCCAGCCAAGGAATGGACGAACTTGCCGGGACAGCCAGCGAATTTCCGAAGGAATCCACGAAATCATGCAGATCCGCGCAGGTTGCGCAGCGAATGCCGCTCCAGCGGTAGAACCGCACGTTACCCTGATGGGAGGGCGGGAGTCCAAACCTCCCCTGGCCCGTTCTCAAATCCGCCCGATGGGAACGATTCTCCCGTCATTGCTCCGGAATGGAGCAAATAAGACCGATGGATGATGTTCGGAAATGTGACGGCGGGAGTGCCTGGGCCCCGGAGATAGGTCCGCGCATGTATGTTCCTTCACCTTGCCACAACGGCCTCGACCTCAAGTGGGGCCTACCAAAAACCGGCCAGTTCGGAGCGCACGGACCCGATTGAATCAACCATGGTCAGAATCGGGACCGTCCACTGACGGATATTCCCCAGGCGCGCCATCCTGCGCGATCAAGCGACGGTCCAGATGCGGCTCTCTAGCTTATCTAGTCTCGGCTTCCCAATCCCGTAGCTGTCGCAGCACAATGCCATAACAATCGCACGCCGCCCCCTCGAGTTTTTGCCGGTCCAAAATCGTGACGCTTCCCCTGGTATAGGAAATCAGTCCCGCTTTCTGCAAAATTCCAGCGGACACCGTCACGCTGGAGCGTCTCGTCCCCAACATCTGTGCTAGGAATTCTTGTGTGAGCGGAAGGTGGTCCGATCGAATCCGGTCTTGGCTCATCAAGATCCATCTCGCCAATCTTTCTTCCACTTCATGCAGCCGATTACAGGCTGCAATCTGCGTGGTCTGCATTGCCAGTCTCTGGCTGAAACGGTGCAGCTGCTGTGCTAACTCAGGACATTGGCGAATAAGCTGTCTGAGGTCCTGAGCGCTGCACCTGTAGGCCGCACCATCTCCCTGGGTCACGACCCTGGTTGGGCTGCTGTGATATCCCACGAGCAGGGGCAAACCCACGAAGCCTTCCTTGCCAATGAGACCGACTTCTACAGTTTTCCCGTCCGGCTGAACCACCAGAACCGACATCAATCCTGAATTTATGAAGTAACCGGATTTGATAGTCTCTCCGGCTTCGTACAGGAGTTGATGAAGTTTTAGGCGCACGAATTCCAGCCTGGACACCACGTCCTTGGATTCGTTGCTTGATAAACTGAGCAGGATTGCATTGCCAATCACATTTCCGTCACCATCGGTGGGAGGCTTGGCTGGGTTCAGACGAAGAGAGTCTTTTTTCACCATGACGGCTCCTTACGCAGCGAGAACGCTGTCCGATTTCGCAAGGAACCGTCGCCCAAGGGGCGCGGCGGAGGGTTGCTAGAAGAGACAGCTGGATCATACGCCCTTTTTGGACGGCATGTGCGCCACCGCACTTTGGCAGGTGCGGAGGGAGAACAGACAAGGATGTTCTCGTCTTCTGCGATTCTGACAACCGACGTTCTCGCCATGAAACTGACTCCACACTCAACAACAGCGCCTGCTCGGATCGCTGAAGGACTTTCTCGACACCGCATCTTTTAAGCGCTGCCGACCCGTTGAGGGGCCTTTCCTCACAGCAAATTCTTTACTGTTAAGTTTTGCTGTGTTATGTCGCGTCTGGCGTGGCTTTTTTTGTTGTTGGCATTTTCCGGGTGGACGGCAGGCCATATTGTCGTGCGAAAAGATTCGGATCAGGATGCCAACATTTTGCTGGGCATCACTGGAGCCTAGGCGGTGAGTTTTTGTCTGGATGCCGCCAATTTCAAGTCCAGTACACTTACGTGCTCTTGTTCTCCGTGCGGGGAGGCGCTGCTTTATCTGGCCTCATTGGAATCCTGCTGAGGCGCTACGACCATGCGAAAGGCGCGAGCTTTCACTCCGTCAACGGGCAGCATGCAACTTGCAAGCGAGCCACCGGCTCGCCCACCTGTTTCTCACCCTGACAGTCCGATGCATCAAGGCTGCACACGCCGCGAATCAAAAATCGGGTAATGATGCGGCTCGTGGCGAGGGCTATAATGCGGGCGCCGACTTCACGAGAGTTCCGCGAAGGCCACGCTCGTCAGCTTCTGCGAAATTTCCCATAAGCCGCGCGCAGCCGTTTCATCCCGCGCTGGCTTGGGAACCTGTACCAGCACCGGCTCTCCCTTGAGCTGAAACAACCGACTGGGGGCTACGTAGCTGCCGGATGCGACGTCGAGGGCGGTCGCCGCGCGCAATGTAGGCAACGCTCCTTGCGCCGCATCCTGCGACATCAGCGACGCGAAAATCTTCTCCAGCCAATTCTGCGGCCGGCCCGGCCCGCTGGTCTGCAGATTCGTCCGCGCATACCCTGGATGAGCCGCGTTGCTCAGCAGTCTGATTCCCGCCGCAGCGCACCGCCGTCCCAACTCCAGAGCAAACATCAGGTCCGCCAGCTTGGATTGGCAGTAGGCCTTCCAAGGCGCGTAGGTCCTCTCCCACTGCAGGTCCTCAAAGTTGATCTTTCTCAGCCCCATGTTTGCTGCTCCACTCGACACAGTCGTGACTCTTGGGGACCCCGAGCGCTCGAGAGCCGGCATCAGCAAGGCTGTGAGGGCGAATGGCCCCAGGAAGTTAGTGCCGAACTGCAACTCGAAACCGTCCTTCGTCACCTGCCGCTTCGGCACCGCCATCACCCCAGCGTTGTTGACCAGGAGATTCAGCTTCGCCTCACGATTGACTTTCGCGGCAAATGCCTGCACCGATCGCAGGCTTGCCAGGTCGAGCGTCTCGAAACGTACTCTGGCCGGCGGGAGCTGGCGCCGGATCCGGTCGACCGCATCGCGACCTTTCGTCTCTGAGCGGGCTGCCAGAATGACCTCACTGCCGGCCCGTGCCAGTTCGAGCGCTCGTATGCCAGCCAATACCGCTGTTCGCCCCGGTCACGACCGCGAGTTTCCTGGTCTGGGGCGGAATATCGGTGACCGTCCATTGCGTTTTGATCATCTCGTGTTGACCTCCTGTGATATCTGATTACTCACTCATCCATTGGATGCAACAATTATTTCCGGGCGATCCCCGCCCAATAGATCTCAAATCCACCGTTGCGATATCTGTTTGCCATCGCTGGTTTCAACACGATCAGGTCCATGGTTGCTTCCGCCAAAGCCCCCAGCACCTTCGAAATCAACTCAATCGGAAGGTCGGTCCGCAGGATATGCTGCTCAATCGCGTCCTGAGTCATGTTCTGGATTTCGACGAATGGCGCGCCTCCTGCTTCGAGCGACTCTTTCGAAAGCATGCCCGAGACCTGCAGTTGGGCCAGGACCGTTCGTTGTTCATGATTGGTCACCCCCCAATTCACGTAGCTGTCCCACACATGTCGCAACCGGGCGCGAACACTCTTCTTGCGCGGGAAATCTGACATCATCGCGTCTGCGAGTTCCAACTTGATCTCCCGGTACAGGGCATTGATCAAATCATCCTTGGTCTTGAAGTACGTAAACAGAGTTCCCTCGGCGACGCCGGCCTGTTTTGATATCTCTGACGTCGGCGCAGCTGTGAGGCCGCGCTCCGCAAATACACGAGTCGCGGCGTCGAGGATCGCATTTCGCTTGTCTTCGCTTTTGGGACGGGCCACTGAACCTCTCTTTACCTGAGCGTACACTCAAACATACCTTGGGCGCACTCTGATGGCAAGCCGACCCCGCAGTGACAGAGACGGCATTATTAAAGACGCCAGAGCCTGAGGGTCGGCGGGTTCAGGTCCTTTGAACAATTACTGCCGGATCCGTTTGCTCACGAGCTACGAGCTGTCGACACAAATGCCGTCTTGTCGACGAAGGCGATCGATCCGCCTGACGGACGTTCCTGCGAAGATGGTCATCTATGCGTGTGCTTGTCGGGGGCAAACTGAGCACGGATACACCGAGTTCTTGAGCGTCAGAAGTGCTCGAACCCACGCGACCAACGGAGCATTTCGGGATGGATTGTTGCTCGGCAAAGGCGAAGCCAAACGAGGCGCTGAGGCCCACATCTCCGCCGGCCGCTGGGCTGCGGATCAGGACCGCGCCTCATTCACAGAAGGCTATCAACAAGGATATGCCGAGTCTTCAACGGCCCGGCCGTTTCGCAGAGCAAGGGATTAGAAAGGTTCTAGCCCGCTGAACACATGCAAGAGAACAGCCGGGTAGAACGGGCACCCAACAACTATGGAAGCCGCAAAGTGGTGGAGTGGTGGATAAGACATGCCCGGCGTGTTGGTTTCGGTCGTGGAAGAATTGCTAAGCGCTGCCTCGCCCCGGCAACAACGGTCGTCCGTGGTGTTACAGACAAAACGCCCCAGATATGCGCTTCTGGAGCGCTCGTCGAAACGGTCTCTTCCCCAAGGACCGTGTCTGTCGCAGCGCTATGCCGAAGGGTCCTAGGCCAGACGGTGTGGCGCTGTGCTCCTTTGTGAGCGTCGTAGAGCATAGACCTGCACGGTCAGTTGTGCAATCCTCCAAACGGATGAGGATGGGCTAACCGATTTTTCGCTCGCGCCCTCCCTGGAAGAAAAGGGCTACCGTCACCGCGTCACATTCCTGAAGGGACAAAAGGAGTCTGCGTCGGAGTTGATGCCGCGAGTTCATCGTGTGGCGTCCCTGCTGAAGCGCTGGCTGCTGGGCACGCACCAAGGTGCCGTCAGCCGGGAGCACCTGGACTACTACCTGGATGAGTTTACCTTCCGTTTCAATCGACGGACTTCGCGTAGCCGAGGGAAGCTGTTCCTGCGCCTGGCCGAGCAAGCCGTGGCAGCGGGTCCAGCGCCCTACAAGTCGATGGTCAAATGCTTTGCAACGGCTGAAGAGGCACACCACAACATATAGGGGCTACCTGAGTGAAGTAAATACCCCATCTGACGGCAAATAGGGTTCAGTCTTCAGTCGGACAGCAGGGGGTGGTCGTGAGTAATGGTTCTCGTGCATTTCTCGTGAGCAATGTGATGCAGAACAATTCGGGACGCGGTCTGACCCTGAACGAAGGTTCACAGGTGTTCAGCGACGGCGATACTTTTCAGGGCAATGCGGATGCGGGAATCGTCGCAAACTCCGGAGCTTACTTCGCCGCTACCAGTGTCGTTGTGCAGAACAATGGAAGTGATGGGAGCGATGCGATCGTTGCCAGTGATCATTCGACCCTCAGCCTTATCTCATGCGCGATCACGGGCAACACGGGCAACGGCGTCAGATTGCAACACAGCGCGGAAGCGAGGTTCGACAACTATGTGGGACCGACCACCGTTACTGGCAATGGAGGTAGCGGCGTCAGTGTCGGCGATTTGTCCTTTGCATTATCCGGGCCAAGCAGCATTGCAGGAAACCTCGGCGGCCCGGATGTGCTCTGCACTCCACAGTTCTCAGCTACTCGCGGCGCTCTAACCAATATAGGGGGCGGAACAACGAATTGTGTGGAACCGTGAGGCAGTGCGACCGATCATTCGCCACGGTCACATGCTACTGACCGAGCAGATTGCTCGCGGGAACGAAGACACGAAAACCGGAAATCGGACACTGAAAAGGAAATTCACATGTTACGAGGAGGAGAATATGACCGCATTGTTTGCATCGAAGGATCGTGGAGCCTGGCAGGCGAACACGGCCACAAGAGCAGGGTTGCTTGCCGTCCTGCTGGTTTTGGTCGCTACTTTCGTTATGGCAGATCCGATGGTCGTCAATTGCGACCAGGGCCAGTCGCTGAATCGCACCCTGGCCAAACTGAATAAGAACATACCGGCAAGCGTGCTGGTAATGGGGACTTGCAGCGAATACGTTCGAATCAGCGGATTCGACCGGCTCACGCTAAAAGGCTTGCAGGGCGCAACGCTGGTTCAACCAGGCGTGGATCCCGGTGACGGCCTCGCAATCCACGTTTTATCGATCGAAGCTTCACGAAGCATCACCGTCGATGGGTTCGCTATCCGCTCCGGGGCGTCCGCGCTCGCGGGCATCGGGATTGGAGGCAATAGCATCGACGTTCGGCTTCGGAACCTGACCGTTGACGGCGCTGGCGCTTTTGGGATCTTTATCTTCGAGAGCAGCCAGGTGTCACTCGCGCGAGTGACCGCCAGTGACCCCGGATATGCCGCGGTGGGCGTCTATGACGTTTCCGACGTGCATGTCGAGAATTGCCTGTTCGAGCACTCGACGGGCGCCGCCTGGCATGCGGGCCTGGACGTCGGTTCGGGCCACGTCACCATGCAGGGAACCACCATTCGCAATATGCAGGTTGGCGTCAACATTACAAGGAGGGGAAGCGTCGATATACAGAGTTTCAATTCCTACTACCCGGTCAGTAGACCGAACGACGTGGTCATCGAGAGTCCCACTGGCACCAACTTCTGGGGAGTTGCGGTCGGAAGTGGCTCGCTACTTAACTTGGGCGACACCAAGCTGCGCATCACCGACCCCGGCCAGCCGTGGGGTGGCAACACCGCAGGTGTATTCGTCTCCGATGGCGGAACGCTTAACGCGGGCGCCAACCTCGTCGTCTCGGCCAGCCAGGGCCAAGGCGTCTTCGTGAGTAACACTTCCCACGCGACCATGGCCGGCTCGAGCATTACGGGGAGCGGCCACGGAGGTTTGGTTGCGGTCAACCTGTCCACAATCGCGGTGGGCACGAGCAGTCCATCGACCGGGATCAGCGGAAACAGGACCGATCTGTTCTGCGATTCTAGATCGCTGATGACTGGAGGCGCGAACATCGCCAATGCCACAAGCGTGCAGTGCAGTAACCTTCTGGCCGGCGACAGTGTGGACTTGCCGTAGCGAGGTCCGGGAACGACCAAAGCAGACCACTCCTATGCGCCGTAGTCGATCCTTCGCTGAAACGCGTCAATGGCCGCTCGACCTTCGGGCGGCTTCTTCTCTCGGAGTACACACTCACGGTTTCCCCAAACGCGGCTGCATGCGAAGGGTGTAGTCCTTGTCGTCGGGGAGGCGGCCATCCACGCGAAGGATCTTCACAGAGCCGTCGACATCAGCCGTGCGCAGGTAACCGATGGCCCCCGGTACGTTGAACACGAATCTGAGGACTTCGGAGGGAGTGGTGAGAGTCTTCGGGGACACAAAGACCACGCCAGTAAAGACCCCCTGGATGAAATGATTATTCAGATCCTTTTCATTCATGCCGTAAATTTCGCGCAGGATCACCTTTCGCTCGGGTTGTGAGGGGTTCATCATGACGACGGTGATGCGACGACCGTTGGGCCAGTGACTGCGCTCTCCCAGAAATATCTTGCGCAGTTCAGGAAGCGAGAAGTTTTCCACGGGGTTCGATTGATTCACGATGATCGCCAGGCTTTGCTCGGATCCACCCGCCAGGGCGGGCGCGGACCCGAGGACGCCGGCCGCGCTGTGCGGCGACAGTGCTCGCAACAGAATCGCAGCGGTCAGCAAGATCACGACACTGGTTGCGCGCCCCATCATGGCACCCTTCTAGAACGTGAATGCAAGTTGAAGAGCTAGTGCATTGAAGGCTGGCTGGTGGCGTAACTCCGTGCGATCATATTGCAACTTTAACGCCACCGACTCGCTCGCATCAAATCGCAAGCCTACCGAGGGACCTTGGCGCCGACCAACATCCGGGAAAACTGGCTCCGAATCCGAGCCATTCACATACTGGTAGCGGAAGTAAGGACGGTAGGAGCCAAACAGTCTCGAAATCTGGGAGTAGAAACCCGGCGTGTTAAATACCCGCGGCGACCCGTCAGGTGCATGCCGAATCAGCAAGACCTCGTTGAGCCACTCAAAGTTGGGACGCACCACCACTGCGTGGGCGGCAAAGACCAGTTCACCGATGGTCGGGGCATTGGCTGGTGTCAGGTGATCGTGATAGACCGAAAAGCCAACCTGCAACCCGCGCACCGCTTCAGGAGTCGCGAATAACGCCAGGTTTACGGCCTTACCATTGTTGTCGTCGACCCTGTTCTGCACGGGTTCGGCGGTTGGGGAGCTGGAAGCGCGTCCGTTGCCGACCTCCGCTACGTAGTGTAGTTGCAGCCCTCCGGAGGGGATCAATCCCGATGCGGAGATGCCGACATTGTGGATGGGCAGGATGCCGCCGTTGTCTTCGAACTCGAAGAGGAAAGGGCGGCCCGTGGCGGTCTGAAGCCAGGTGCTGTGATGGTAGGCGGTGTTGTAGTAGCCAATGGCGGTGTGATATCGGCCCACAGACAACTTGAACAAGTCGTTCGGGGAATACTGCAGAAGCAGGCGCTCGACGTCGACACCGAAGTGGTTCTGCTGGTCGGCTTCAAAGACGATCTCACTCAGGAGCTTGAATCTATCCGAAACATCTGAAGTGACAAAGAGATCGAGCTGTCCCAGGGCGAACGAAGTCGTGTTGCCTCTCTGGTCGCTGCCATGAAGATTTACGTCTCCGAACCCGCGGATACGCATCAGTGTGTTGCTGGTGTCCATTCGTTCCGCCATGGCAGGCGCCGACTTGACCTCCGGTTCGCTTTCCACAGGCGCGGTGGTGGGAGCCGCGGCCGGGGCGGCCGCCTGCTTGACCGCTTCGAGCTGTGCGACGCGAGCCTCCAGTTGCTCCACACGACGGAGGAGCATTTGTACGGTTTGCTTCTCCGAATCCGTTTCGTTGGAAGGCTGCTGGGCTCGAAGAGCGGAGGTATTCAAGAGAATTCCGAAAAGCAGCGCCAACACACGCATCCGGGATATTCTCTGCGGCGTCCGCACGGCGAGGAACCCGAATGACGAGAAAAGGGAAGAGCGCATAGACTGCCTCCTGAGCGGGCTGAGCAGTCGCAGAGGTCAAACAGAATTTTCCGTTCCGAAGGTGGAGCACGCTCTCCGGTGGCAGAACTTGGCCTCCCAACTCGCGCCCGGACGTACCAGCAAACAGAAAGACTTCTTGTTTGAGTCCCAAGAAAAAGGGGAAGACAGGAGCCGGTTGCCCCAACCCACCGGCGACGGTGTGTAAGCTACCGCATGTCGAGGAAACGATCAATCGAAATCGGAACACACCGAAATCGGGACAGGAGGGAAGAGCCCTTTGATCATTCCAGGACAGACGCGGCCCGGATCTACTGAACCGATTCGCGGATCAGCACGACATCGGAGTCGGTATGGCCTCGCAGCAGGGCCAAGCTTTTGCCATCCGGCGACCAACGAAACGCGAAGATCTGCTCTCCGGTGAAAGAGGTGACCTGTTTACCCTGTGCGCCACCGATCGGCTGGACCCATAGATTGTCCACTCCGCTCTCCCGAATCGGGTAGGTAACCGCCTTGCCGTCCGATGCGAAATCCAAGCCTCCACTCGAGATTCGCTCATCGGCATCCGCCAGTTGCGGGATTCCGCCTGCAGACGACAGATCGAGGAACGCTACCTTGTATTGGGGATAGGGATCCTCCGGAGTGGGTACGGTCGCCAGCACATACGCGAGAAGCTTGCCATCGGGAGAAATGCTCAGCCCCGTGCCAGCGGGGAGGGTTCTGGGAACGACGCTGTTCGTCAGCATCTCGGGCTTTCCCGGACCGCTGAGAGGTGCCCGCCAGAGTTGCTGTAACTCCAGGTTCCAGTAGTAGGCCCATTTTTCATCCGCTGAACAGACCGGGTTCCGATCATTCTTGCCATCGGTCAACTTCACAGGATTCGTGCCATCCGGATTCGCGCGCCAGATGTTGGTGGAGTTGGTGCCGTCATGAAATGCCCAGGAATAAACGAGGTAGCGGGATCCGCAATCGGATAGCTCGACAATCGCAGCGTTTGGATCACCCACCAGTCGGGTGGGAACGGCCTGGTCGATGCCGGTCCGCAACAGGCGCGTGAAATCGGTAAAAATCAGATTTCCGTCGGCGGTCCAATCGAACGAATACACTGACTGACCCTGCGGAAGGATCTGAGTTAGGTCGTTGCCGCGAAGCAGGAACAGGGTTTCTGAGGTTTTGGTCTGGACCGTGGCCAGAGTCTTGCCATCAGTGGAGAGAGTTAGGGTGGCGTAGCTGTTGGTGTCGCGCGTGATGGGATGGAACGAATGGTCGCCAGCGGGAATGAAACCGATCTGCGACCGCCGGAAGTAATCCGGTCCCTTCTGGGAAAACAGGGCGAGCAGACCGTTCGCGTCCGGCAGCCATTTGAAATCTAGTGTGAGTTTGTCATCAAAAGTGGCAAAATTTCCAATCTGCCCAGATCCGACCTCCAAAAGTGCAATTCCACCCAGAGCCTTGCCTGGCCTCAGCAGTCGGTAGGCGAGCTGTTTGCCATCGGGAGACCAGGCGACCGACGAGGGTGCGTCGGATGCGGGCGCCGCCACGCGCAACACTTTTTCATCAGTACCGTCGAGGTTGATGGTAATGAGGGCGTACTTACCAGGTTCGGGAGCGTTGGAGCGGGCAAAGGCGACGCGGTGTCCGTCGGGAGAGAACGTGATGTCGCTGTAGATGCCGCGTGCCACAGTCTGGGCAGTACCGCCCAGTACGGGGGCGCGGTAGAGATCGAAGTTCGTATTGGTCGCGTCCACCGCCTTAATGAAATAAAGATAATTTCCGTCGAGCGAGAACGCCAGGCTCTTGTAGGAAGCAGGTGAAGGCGGAATGACCTGCGTGTCGCTACTGGTGGGCAGGTTGCGGAGCCACAAGCTTTGCAGCCCCTTTTCGTTCATGACCGTAAGTATGTAGCGAGCGTCGGGCGAGATGGCGGTGAGGGCAGCCTTCCCTGACGTCGTAACCTGGGTGATGGCAAACGTCTGGAAATGAGCCGGTCCGGCCCGAAACATCGAGTACACTCCAAAGCCCGCGACCACCAAGACAAGCAGAGTCGCCAACCCGACAGCCGCGGCCATCCACTTGTGCTGTTTGACAACCGCGATGACCGCGGAACTATCGCTCGGCTGGCTGGCCGAGGACGTCGGGGTAAGATGAGGGGGCTCCGGAGGTCCGGCGGAGAACCCAGAGGCAGACTGCCCAGTGCCGCTTGAAGTTGTCTCCCTCTTCAGGCGTCGGAGGTCGGCGCGCATTTCAGAAGCGACCTGATAGCGGAGATCGCGATCTTTTTCGAGCGCTTTGCTGATGATCTCCTCCAGTTTCGGGGGGAGATCGGGGTTGAGCCGCAGCGGACGCAGGGGTGGCCGATTCAGAATGCCATCAAAGATGGTGGCGGAGGTGTCACCCCGAAATGGCAGAGCTCCCGTACCCATCTCGTAGAGCACCGCTCCAAAGGAGAACAGGTCGGTTCGGGAATCCAACTGCTTCCCCTTGGCCTGCTCGGGGGACATGTAGGCTGCAGTACCCACGGTAGCGCCGGGATTGGTAAGGTGCTCGACATTCTCCTCAGCGGTGGCCTCGACGGTGAGCGTCTTTTCGGTCACGGGTGTTAGCTTGGCGAGACCGAAATCGAGTACCTTTGCGCTCCCGCGCTTGGTAACGAAAATGTTTGCCGGCTTGATGTCGCGATGCACGATGCCTTCGGTGTGAGCCGCATCGAGGGCATCGGCGATGTCGATGGCCAGCGACAGCAGGCGCTCGTTGTCCATTGGGGTGCCGCGGATCAAGTGCTTGAGAGTCCAGCCATCCAGAAATTCCATGGCGATGAACGCCTGGCCGTCGTGTTCCCCGATGTCGTAAATCGTACAGATGTTGGGATGATTCAGGGCCGAGGCAGCGCGGGCTTCGCGTTGAAAACGGGCCAGGGCCTGGGCGTCGCGGCAAAGCTCGGGCGGCAAGAATTTGAGAGCGACGAAGCGCTGCAGGCGCGTGTCGGTCGCCTTGTAAACGATACCCATCCCGCCACCACCGAGTTTCTCGATGATCTTATAGTGCGAGATGGTTTGACTAATCATCAGACGCGCCCCAGACGCGGCTGCCAAGTGCGGTGCTTATGTTAGGGGTCTGGTGCCGGGAAGTCAATGGAACGAGGGGGTGGTGTATAGCGACGGCAAAATGCTCCCTCCCCCGGACGAACCCCCGATTTTGACTCTGGGCCGGGATGCGCGCGCACGTGCGTGAGGTGGGATAGGATGGGCCTTCACTCTCAAGGAATTCTCACTGAGTGAAATCGCCTGGCCGCTCGGGCCAGATCCAGCGCTCGATCTAGACACGGGTCCTTTTCCTGATGAAGGTCTTGTGCCGTCGGAATGCAGAACTCATCGGGTGTGACTCCGTGGTTTTCCAGTTCGTCGCCATTCTCCATCACCACCCTGGACACCGCAATCTCGGTCCCGAAACCGACCATGTCGTAGGCTCCAACCTTTTCCCAGAACATCTTTGCCATGTTCACTCGTCCGCCGGACGTGTCACCGACCAAGGTTGCCCTCTTGCGAATTTGCATGTCGCGAGCGAACATTTCCGATGCACTGGCCGATTCGCTGTCTATCATGACGAACACCGGCATGGAGATTTTCGGATGCTGTGGTTTTACGCGGAGACCTTCCGTTTTGTCTCGTCCGACCTGATTCGCCATTTCGTATGGCTGGTCGGTAAAGTAACCGGCGAGAGAAGACAGCGTTTCGCGCGCTCCACCGCCGTTCCCGCGCAAGTCGATGATGACCGCGCTCGCACTCTTAACTTTGTTGACCATCGAATCGACGTCACCGCCGGAAAGCATGAAGGCTCGCAGCTTGAGGTAGCCAACATTTCCCTCATAGTCGCGGTGTTTGTAGATGGGTTCCTGAGCGTCGAGCTCTTGCCGTATTGCGTTGTAGTCCATGAGGTACCCCTTGCCGCGCCGCTCAACTTTTGCCAGTATCTTGATGGTGCGCGGTGCATCATTACCTCGCATGATTTCAAGCGTGAGCTCTTTTACCGGATTAAGAAACTCGAAATAGCGCGTCATCTCAAAGAAGTTCTCCCTTTTCGCTGCAAAGCCCCCCATGCCGATGATTTTGTCACCCAACTGCAGGCCTGCATTGATTGCCGGGCCGTCTTTTTTCAGCTTATAGACAAGGATGTCTTTGCCGAATGGCTCTGCCTCAAAACCGTAATCAACCTTTGCCGAGCGCCCTGGTGGAATGAAGTATGTGTGGGAGTCATTGAGTTGGTACGGCACGGACGCGATGGCAGCCAGCATGTCCCCTAGGTGATCGGCTTGGCGAATTCTCTGCCGCGCGCGGTCAGTTATGGCTTTCCAATCCACGCCCTTGAGGCTGGGGTCGTAAAAGTTCTTCTGAATGTCCTTGGCTACAACATCCATGATGCCTTCCATGCGCCCGCGTTCGAACTTGTCGTCAGCCTTCACGCAAAGAACAGCGCCGGTCCGCCAGGCGATCGCCAATCCTATGAACGCAATCAGTGTTTGCCTTATGAAGAAGCAGCGCTTGAACATGACTCTCTCCCCCAGTGGAAACTGTTCATTATGTCGCCAGTGAGCGGGGTCGAACAACGGCAAAAGGGCCATGCTGGAGGAAATAGCAGAGCCGTAGAAGTGCTGCCCAGCCCAGGTTTTTGGTTCGGTTGGTCGCACCTCGGAGACTGAAACCCACCGCTTGTTAGTCTCTTGAGGCGATGACCTCCAGAATCGGCAATATCGTTCTCGAAGAAGGCGCCCTTCCGGAAGAATATTTCCGCTGCATTCTCGCCTCTCTGCAGGACGAAGCATTCCTCCGCCTTGATGGATCTTGGAAGCTAGTCCGTGTATTCGAAGAAAACTGGAAGGAGCTCTCCGAGTTGCAACGGGCAGCTTTGTTGCCGGTGCTAGAGGCAAGCTACGGGTCCTTCCACGACTGGATAGCATGTTTTGTCATTTCTGGAATTCTGGGAGAGCTATACAGGGATGAGAGAGCGTTTGGCGCACCGTGTCGGCTTCGGAATTGTCGCAAGGAGATGCCTCGATCGTTCGTTCCACATGGCTTTGAACATATGGCAGGCGATCCAACAAACGAAGGCTTGGCACAGCGTGCACTCGAGGAACTAACCAAGATGGAGCGGGACGAGTCTGAGATGGTTCGTGGGGAGGTGAGAGAATCCCTTTCCAGGCTCAGGAGACGAGAATCTAAAAGGAGGCTCTAACTCGCTCTGACGGGGTGGCATCAACGTCCACGTCTTCAAGGGAAAGGACTCGGAAGGGGAGTGTAGCAAAATCCCCTCAATGCATAATACCCCGTCGATGGAACGAGGGATGGAAGGCAAGGCGGATGGACCGAGCGGACGGGTATACAACAGGTTAAAATCCCATCGCCGCCCGGCCCTTCCTTTTCCGATGTGCCTTGGGGCGTTGCCGCACGCTGAGCAAAAATTCCGCCCTTTGGGGTCTTGGCCGGCAAAGCTGCCTGACAAACGTATCATTGGAAAATGCTGCTAGCGCGCAGTGGGCATTCCGCTCTACTTCGATCCCTACGGCAGCACTACCTTGCGGCCTGCTCGCCAGCGGATGAGCAGCACGCGATGTCCGGTTTGCATTCCGGTTCGGGAGTCGATGCGAAACCCGCCGTAGAACGTATTGCAGTTTAGATCAGACGCTGTACTTCGCAGCGTCTCGTTGTCCAACGAAGCCGCCTGCCGAATGCATTCTGTCAGAACCAATCCGGCAGCAAAACTCCCGGCGGCGATGTAGTCCGGCGCTTGGCCGAACTCCCTCTGGAAACTCTCCAGAAACCAGTCCGACGTCGGCCCTGCAATGTTCGGCAAGGTCATGCCGGGTTCCCACTGGCTCGGCCCAACGACCCCATCCGCTAATTGCCCAAGTTCCGCGGAGAAAGCAGGAACGCCAGCCGCCACCGCCGCCACCTCCCGTACAGTGCTCGGCCAACGATGGCGTGTTCGCATGATACCCAACTCGTCCTGAAAACTCCCTGCGAGCACGACGATCTCCGAACTAATACCGAACAGGACACCGAGCATAACGTCGTGATTGTCCCAGGAAACGTTGATGGGGACCAGATGCACCGAGTGGTGAGCCACACTGAGAGCAGATTCCAGAATCCCACGGGCGACCCGCCATCCAAACGTTCCTCTGCCTGAGTACAGGACGCCAATTCGAACAAGCGCTGGGCAGTCTGCAGCCAACCACTGCGGAAGCGATCGCAGGTAGTCACCTGCCGGGCTCGCGATGCCGACCACATAGCGCCAACCCCGGCTGAAGATCTCATCGGAGGAACCGCCATAGTTCCATAGGATCTTCCCCTGTTCTTCCGCAATCTCCGCCGCGGCCATCGTCAAGCCGCTGGAATAGGGTCCTAAAAGAATGTCGATCTTATCCTCCTTCAGAAGCTGGAACACGTTCTTCCGGGCAAAGCGGATCTCACTGCGATCGTCATGCCAAACCAGGCGGACAGGCCTTTTCTCTTTGTTCCCCACGCTAATGCCGCCTTGAGCATTGATGTATGACTGCCAGAGGCGAACACCTTGGAGCGCCTGTTGACCCTGGGGGCAGAACCTTCCCGTCAGGGAAATGGACAGCCCGACTGTAACTTCTGAAGTAGCGCACATACCTGAGCCACCTCGCCAAACCAGTGATATCGCATTCCGTAACAGTACATTTCTGGGGCCACCCGCGCTACAATCGTGGCATTCGGTCCGCCCTACCCGGGGTTTGCCCGAGAGGGAGCGTTTGGGTGTATGCTTGTCGGCAATTCCAGGCTGGACCGAGATCCTGTTGAGCAGTTTCTGGGATAAAGTACAGACCTTCAGGTAATGAGAGGCCCGCACCAGAGCGGGCTGGATTCCGCCGATGGTCCAGCACTAATCAAGCCGGTCAAGGGCCGCAGGTACTTCTTAGAGGTAAGGCCGCGGCGGCTCCGACGGTTTTCGTTTGGAGAGTACGCCATGAGGCAAACCTTCGCTGTTGGTATCGGAGGCGCCGCCGGTCAAGGTGTGGCCACACCGGGCGACATTTTCGCGAAGATCTTCAGTCGCCGGGGCCTGCACCTGAATGCCTACAACGCCTATCAGTCGATTATTCGCGGCGGTCACACTTTTCTCACCATCCGTACAGGTCCTGAAAGAGTCACCAATATGGGTGACCGTATCGACCTGCTGATCCCGCTGAATCAAGACAGCATCAATCGCCACTTGGGCCTGCTCAAGACCGGCTCTGCCTGCATCTACAATGCCGACACCATTCACCCAGGCACCGCCGGGGATGAAGTACAGCTTTGCCCGCTTCCGGTCTCAAAGCTCGCCGACATCACGCGGAACAAAGTAGCTCAGAACACGCTCGCCATCGGCGCCGGCCTCAACATGATGGGCATCAGTTTTCAGGCGCTAGAAAACGTCCTCAGCGAGCAGTTCAAGAAAAAGGGCGAGGCCGTCGTGGCGGAAAATGTCGCAATCGCACGGGCCGGCTATGAGTATGCCGCCGCGCAGTTCAAGCCCTTCGCCTGGCCGCTTCCGATGACTGAGAACCGTTATGCAGTGCTTAGCGGCAATACTGCGATGGCCATGGGAGGCGCAGCTGCCGGCGTAAAGTTCTACTGTGCTTATCCGATGAGTCCTTCGACCGGCGTACTGCACTGGATGGCGGCGCATGCGCGCAAGGCCGGCATTATGGTTCGGCAGGTGGAAGACGAGATCGGCGTGATCAACATGGCAATCGGCGCAGCTCATGCGGGCGTGCGCGCTATGTGTGCCACCTCCGGCGGCGGCTTTGCCCTGATGAGCGAAGGCCTCGGGATGTCGGCGATGATGGAAACCCCGGTGGTAGTGATCGACTGCCAGCGCGCCGGTCCTTCCACGGGAGTTCCTACCAAGACCGAGCAGGGCGACCTTTGGCAGATGCTGGGCGCGGCTTTCGGCGATTACCCGCGCATCATTGCCGCCCCGCTCGATATCGGCGATTGCTTCAAGATCATCCCGGAAATGTTCAACCTGGTCGACCGCTTCCAATGTCCTGGCATAGTGCTTTGCGATCTCTTGCTGTCGGAGGGCAGGCTCAGCGTGGACTCGAAGGACCTGGACTTTAGTCCGGTGATCGATCGTGGCGAGCTGATCACCAGGGCTACCGGAACGCCTTCCGGGCCTGGGACCAACGTGGACTATAAGCGCTACAAGATCACTGAGAATGGAATATCGCCGCGCGCGCTACCAGGAGTGCCTGGATACGTCCATACTGCTGCGACCGACGAACACGATGAAGACGGCGTGTTGATAAGCGACGAGTTCACGAACACCGTCAAGCGCCGCGCCATGATGGAAAAGCGCATGCGCAAGGTAGCTGGCATCGAAGGCTCGATTCCCCTGCCCGCACTGCAGGGACCGCGCGATGCTGATGTTACGCTGATCGGCTGGGGATCGACCCGCGGGGTGATCGAAGAAGCATGCGAGATCCTCAGCGAGCAAGGAATCTTGGCCAACCAGCTTCAGATCCGCTGGCTTGTCCCCCTTCACGGCGAGGTGATTGCCGAGATTCTGAAGGGCGTGCGACACACCATCATCGTGGAAAACAACTACAGCGGCCAGTTCGCCCGCTATTTGCGCAGCGAAACCAGTTATGTGCCGAACGGGTACATCCGCAAGTACGACGGGGAACCGTTCATGCCGCACCACGTTGCGGAGGCGGTGAAGGAACAGCTGACCGGGAAGACCAAACTCTCGGTGCCGGCCCACGAAATTATGGTCTGAGGAGAAGAAGAGATGGCGACTGGTCTGGTGGTTCCCAAACAAGTGGCGATGGCCGATCTAAAAGGCAGAGTCGATCCGGACTGGTGCCCGGGCTGCGGGGATTTCGGGGTGCTTGCGGCGGTCGAGAAAGCTCTGGTCGAGCTGCAGATCCCGAACCATGAGGTGGTTACCATCAGCGGCATCGGCTGTTCGTCCAACTTCCCCGGCTTCATCAATACCTATGGCATGCACACTCTCCATGGCCGGGCACTGGCGGTGGCAACCGGTGTGAAACTTGCCAATCACGAACTGACCGTGCTCGTGACGGGTGGCGACGGGGACGGCTTCGGGATCGGCGGCAACCACTTCGTTCACAGCATGCGCCGCAACGTTGACCTGCTCTATATCGTGATGGACAATCAGATTTACGGCCTGACGACCGGTCAGACCTCACCCACCAGCCGTGTTGGTATGAAGACAAAAAGCATGCCCTTCGGCAACATCGAGGCGCCCATCAATCCCATTTCGTTGGCGCTGGCCGCCGGGGCCACTTTCGTCGCCCGCGGCTTCAGTGGCGAACAGAAACACCTCACAGAACTGATTAAGCAAGGGATCAAGCACAAGGGCTTCTCGTTCCTGGATGTGTTCAGCCCGTGCGTCACCTATAACCACGACAATACCTATCAATGGTTCCGTCCGCGCGTGAAGAAGCTCGAGGACGACCCTGCCTACAATCCAGCCGAGTGGATGGCCGCGATGGAAAAATCGCTGCTCTGGGGCGACGAGATCCCCATCGGGAGATTCTTCGAGCGCACCGACGTTCCAACCCTGCACGGTGCCGAGCCGGTGCTGGACACAGGCCCGCTGGCATATAACGAAGCCCGGATTCCTCCCGACATAGCTCTCGCGTTCGTAGCGGAGTTGATGTAGCGCGACAGGCCGTCTTCATACATACCAGGAACGGCCGGCCCGGCGAGGCCCACCGTGGTCGGTGTCTAAGGCAGCTGATGGGAGATGACATCGACCTTGCAGGTTTGCTTTATTGCAGAGAGGACAAGAGACGGCATCCCGTATCACTTCTAAATGGGTGCTCAGCGGCATGCCGGTTAAGTAACCTGCCTTAGGTAGGGTCGCACTGGCCTTGCCCTTTGTCTGTGATCCGCATCACCGGACCCCAAGGAGACTCCGATACGCTGTGAGCGCGCCTTTTCCTTAGCCAGCCATGTTTTTCGCTATTTTTCCAGTTTTCGATCTTTTGTCCATCCAGAATCCCCAGCCATGGCCGAAGGAGATCAGGGCGATTCCGCAAGCGTGAATCCTTGCTTCGCAAGGCCACAAGCCAAATTCGGCGTCTTGGGTGACTGTGGCCTTTGTGCCCTACTTGCTTTGCGTCAGGGGTGGCAGGCAGGCCCACTTCTTCCGGCTCCACCAGTGCCCGTGAGACCGGCCAGGCTCGGGCGGAACGTTGCCAACTGCGATCCAGCTTTGGTGAAGCCATGACTCCGGAGCGGCCGGGAGAAAATCAAAGACGCGCTTTCCGATCGCACACCGCTCAACTGCGCAGCTCTGAGCTGGCGTTGCAACACGTAAATGACTTACGGAGTGTGACCAGACCAGCACACTTACATGAAATCGACCATCATCTTTAGCCGCGGAGAGATTTAGTTCAGAGAGTCGAGCCTGGCAGGCCTCCGTTCCTGATCGGCGGCCTTCCGCTTCAGCGCCTCGAACGTTTGCAGCTCTTTCCGGGCGCTCTCGGTCTGGCCCTGTTCCTTGTATATGCCGAACAGGAGGTAGTGGGCCTCTTGTTGTTCAGGGGCCGATGCCACGACCGCTTGTAACATTTTCACCGCGTCCTCGACCTTGCCCTGGCTGTGGTACATCTTCGCCATATCCAGCTGCACGTCGGGAAGACTGGGTTGGATGGCCAACGCCTGCGACAGGTACACCTGTGCGGCCGCTTGGTTGTTCTGTTGCAGGTAAATGTCCCCGATGAAGAAATCTGTCATCGCATCATTTGGAGAAATCTTTAGCTCTTCATTGAATTCCGCAAGCGATTCGTCCAGACGCCCGGCCTCGCGATAGAGCGTTCCCAGAGCATAGTGCAGTCCCGCGGCGCCGGGTTTCTCGGAAATCGCTTTCTTGTACTCATTGATGGCGGCTGGCGCCAAGCCTTGCTGCCGAAGCATCTCAGCCCGCAGCTGGAACATGCGATACGAATCGGGCGCGATTTTGGTCAGTTTGAAGAAGGAATCCGAAGCCAGGTACATCGCAGCCTTACCTTTGAAATAGAGGGCATCGGCACTGCCGGGCTCGAGCTCGACCCAGTGGCTGAGCACAACCAGCGCTTTGTCGTCCTGTTCCTGCCTCAAGTAGGCGAGGCCCAGGTGGGCGGCCACCACAGGATCGTCCTTCATGGTTTGATAGGCCTTCTCAAGGAGCGGAGTCGCCCGCAGGAAATCACCGCTGTCGAAGTAGCTCAAGGCCAGGAGGACCTTGGTGTGATCAAGATGAGGATCGAGAGCAAGCGCCTTTTGAAACTCGGTGATCGCAGGAGGGTACTTCCCGGCCAAATAGCGGGCCAGGCCGAGGTTGGAGTGGGCCTCCGCGGATCGAGGATCCAGCTTGATGATCTCTTCATAGATGCTTTCTGCTCGTTCGAATTGCTGGTCCCGAAGCGCGATCTTTGCTTGCGAAGAGAGTTCAGCGAGCCCCGGGGACTGCGCCAGTGCCGGCACCGCCGACCTGGACATTCCTGAAAGGACCAGGCACGTCATCAGCAAAACCGGAAGCCGTCCTGACTGGTATCGCCGCAAGACCGTAGTGCCGGGACAAGAGCCGTGTTTGGCCGTCATTGAAACCTCAAAAAAGCATGGAGAGTCTAGTTGTCGTTTCACGACCGAGTACGGACGGAGATCCGGTGAGGAGTGTTGAGCTCGTACGCATCTTGCCGAGTGTGATCGCGTGTTTCCGGCTGCGTGTTTCCTTCATCATCGGTTGCACGAACTTCCAGGGTGTACTGGCCAGGTCCAGGGATGTGCCAGTCGTAGTTCCAGGGAGTCCATATCACAGCGACGGGGGAAACTGGGAGGTTCGCAGTCTGCCAGGCACCACCCGGAGTAACGCGGACTTCCACGCGGGAGACTTTTCGCTCTCCCGCCCAGGCAACGCCTTCCAGGCGGTACGCCTTCAGACGAATCTCCTCATCTTCGGACGGGCGCAGAAACTTCGAGTTCACGAGCATGCGCGTGACAGGTCGCCGTTCCTCGTTCCTTATTGCTACGTATTGTTTCTGCTGAAAATAGCCTTCGAAGGGCTGGTTGGTAATCTCGATGCGGGTGAGCCACTTCACCGAATCCATGCCGTACCAGCCTCCCACGAGCGCGCGCAGCGGGAAGCCGTGATCGGCTGGTAAAGGTGAACCGTTCATCTCGTAGGCGAGCAGGGTCAAGCCGTCCATGGCTTTTTCGAGCGGAATCGCGCGGGCAAAGTGGGTATTGCCAAGCAAGCCCTCCCCTTCGCCGGAATCGGCGCCGTGGAGAACAACGGAGGTGACTCCTGACCGGAGGCCAGCCTGCTTGAACAAGTCTGTCAGGGGCAGTCCCGACCAGACGGCGTTTCCGACCCCGATGCCGCCTGAGACGTTACCGGCACACTCAAACGTGACAGCCCGCCTGACCGAGGGCATCAGCACGAGATCGCCATACGACAGTTTCAGAGGAGTCGAGACCATTCCGTCCACCGTGAGATTCCACGACTCTGCATTGACCCGCGGTATTCCAAAGTGATTGCGCACAAAGAAATCTGCGCTGGAAGTTATCGGCTCCGTATTCACGTCGCCGGGAGGGGGAGTGCGAAACAGAAAATCTGGCGAAGCGCCACCCGCCCGGAGACCTGCGAGCTGCGCCGTCAGATAGCCAGGAAGCAGGCTGGCCGACAGCATCATCTTCCGCAAGAACTCCCGCCGTGCGAGGACGTTTGGCATACGAGATCTGCGGGAACCAGTCAAGCTCGCCTCTCACCGTCCAACGCGACTCAACGCTGATGCGGGAGCACGATTATATCGCGAGCGTGCGGGGACTTGACAAATCCCGAGAGCGATCGCTATCGTACCTAAGCGCTTATTTAGTTCGGAGGATTTGCCGGCCGTTGACCTCCGGTTTGAGCCGTCCCAAAGGGGATCTGCAGCCATGCCAGGTGATCGGGTTCTCGCCGCCGCGCTGGTACAACCCGGCAAGTATGAACTGCGGGAATTCCCGTTTCCGGAGGCGGCGCCGGGCTGCGTCGTTGTGAAAGTTGAATTGTCCGGGATCTGCGGCACCGATAAGCATACCTACCAGGGGTACACCACTCAATACGCAGGCAGCGGCAGTGGAAAGGAAATTCGCTTTCCCATTATTCAAGGACACGAAAACGTGGGGACCGTGGCTGCGATCGGCGGCAGCGGGGAATATACGGACTTTGAAGGCGTTCCGCTGAAAGTCGGCGACCGAGTGGTGGTCGGCGCCAACGTCTCCTGTGGCCAGTGCTACTACTGCCGGCATGATTTCCCTTACTACTTTTGTCAAAACATGGTGGACTACGGCAACAACATGTGCGCGGGGGATCCACCGCACCTGTTTGGCGGCTGGTCCCAGTATATGTACATCGTGCCAGGAAGCTTTCTGGTCCGCGTGCCGGATGACCTGCCTTCCGAAGTGGCTGTCCTCACCGAAATCATGGCTGTCACCGTGGGTCTGGATCGCGCCAAGCAGATGTCGGCGTTTCCCAGCGAGGCCTTTCTGTTTGACGACACCGTGGTGGTGCTTGGTGCAGGAGCACTGGGCATGTGCTTCCTGATGAAAGCCCGCATGCTTGGGGCGGGGAGCATCGTGGCGGTCGATCTTTCCGATTACCGCCTGCAGTTTGCCAAGCGGCTGGGCGCTGATCACGTGCTGAATGTCGCCAACACTACTCTCGCCGAAAGACTGGAGTTCGTGCGGAGCCTCACTCGCGGTCGGGGCGCCGACCTGGTCATCGAAACGGCAGGCGTGCCACAGGCTGTGCCCGAGGGTCTCGAAATGCTGCGCTTGGGAGGGCTTCTGGTGGAAGCCGGCAACTTTTCAGATCTTGGGGAAGTGCCGATCAGCCCTCACCGGCACCTTTGCGCGAAGAGCGTACGCATCCTGGGTGTGGGCGGCGAAGAGCCGGCGAGCTACGGTCCCAGCATGCGGCAGATGGCTCGTTACATGCGTCAGTATCCTCTGCGAGAATTTGTCTCGCATCGCTTCCCGCTTCGTGATGTGGAGGCTGCCGTGCACAAGTCGATCGCGCCAGATTCAATGAAGGTTGCAATCGCACCGTGGTCCTGAAGTAGAAGTTCCGACAAAAAGCTTCACGTCGTTCCAACTACATTCTTGGGAGAGGAAACATCCAATGGGAAAACTGGCAATCACGGGCGGCGAGCCGATCCGAAAAAAGCGCTTTGATCCTTGGCCGATATATTCCGAAAAGGAGAAGGCCGCGCTCGAGGATGTTTTGAGCAGTCACAACTGGGGTGGCCAACCCTTCCCCGGCAAGCACGCCGACGCTTTCAGCCAGAAGTTTGCGGCGTACCATACAGCGAACTACGGCCAATGTGTGAACACCGGCACGGTGGCGATTCAGGCGGCCTTGAAGGCGATTGACATCCGCCCCGGCGATGAAGTGCTGGTCCCGGCCTATACCTGGGAAGGAACCGTGGGGCCGGTGCTCCTGGTAAACGCAGTTCCGGTGTTCGTCGATGTCGACCCGGAAACCTACTGCATGGATGCGAAGCAGATTGAGCCGCTGCTTACGGCCAAGACGCGCGCGATTCTTCCCGTTCACCTGGGTATGAGGTTTGCCGATCTCGACGCCATCATGGCGATCGCGGCCAAGCACAGCCTCAAGGTCATCGAGGATTGCGCGCACGTCCATGGCGGCAAGTGGCGGGAGAAAGGTGCGGGCTCGACCGGAGACCTCGGCTGCTTCAGTTTTCAATCGAGCAAACTGATGACCTCGGGCGAAGGGGGAGCGGTCATTACGAATAACCTCGAGTACTTTGAACGCGTCCAGTCGTACATCAACGCAGGCCGGCGAAGCGTCACCGACAAGTTTCAGAAGCGAATGATCGGCTTCAACTACCGGCTGGGTGAGTTCCAAGCCGCCCTGCTCGGACCCCAACTCGAGCGCCTGCCCGAGCAGGGAAAAATCCGACAGGCAAACATGGATTACTTTGAGTCGCGTCTGCGCAATACTGTTGGGATTGGGTTGCTCAAAGCGGAACCCCGTATCACGCGCCCAGCCCCCTACGGCTACGTGCTGAAGTACTTTGCCGAACAGGTGAAAGAGATTCCGCGCGCAGCTTTCGTGGGCGCGCTTCAACTGGAAGGCATACCCTGCGACGGTCTTTTCTACGAACCGGTCTATCGCAGCTCCCTGTTCCCGCTCGATCCCAATGATTTCCCGGCCCTCAGCTGGGGACGACCGAAGCCGCTCGATCTGCGCAACATGTATAAGTGCCCTGCTTCCGAGCGAGCCGCCTACCACGAGGCAGTCTGGTTCTCGCATCACCTGTTCCTCGGTGCTAAGGAGGACGTCGACAGCATCGTCAATGCGATCGTCAAGGTTCTCGAGAATATCGAAGAGGTGCGAGGACTCGAGCATCGCGCGATCAAGGCGCAAGGCCTCAGCCGGGCTGACCGCGAAAGCTAATCACACTGACAGTGGGCGGAACTTGGAAGGGAATTGATTCATGGGGAAACGGACCGGCTACGCCGTCGTGGGTCTGGGCAGCATCTCTCAGGTTGCGGTCTTACCAGCGTTTGCGCACAGCAAGAAAGCAAGGTTGATCGCAGTGGTGAGCGGCGACCGGGAGAAAGCGAGAAAGACGGCGCTGAAATTCAAGGCGAGCCATGCCTACACCTACGGCGAATTTTCTGAATGTCTGAAAAATCCGGAGGTGGACACCGTTTATATCGCGACTCCTCCCGGAGAGCATGAGAAGTACGCGGTGGCGGCGGCGAATGCTGGCAAGCACGTGCTCAGCGAAAAACCCTTGGCGGCTAGCGTCCAACAAGCACGGAACATGGTCGACACATGCCGCCGCAACCACGTGCAATTCATGACCGCCTACCGCAAGTACTTCGAGCCGGGCTCGGTCCTGCTCAAGAAGATGATCAGGCGCGGGGATCTGGGCCGGATCGACATCATCCACACGTTGTTCGCGGAACTCCGTCCGTCCGGCGACAACTCCCCCGCGTGGTTATTCTCGAAGAAGTTGTGCGGGGGCGGTCCCTTAACGGACCTGGGCGTCTACTGCGTGAATACGTGTCGCTGGCTGGTCGACGAGGACCCGGGCGCTGCTGAAGCCGTAAGCTGGGTGCGCGATCGCCGGCGCTACAAAGAGGTAGAGGAAGGCGTCGCTTTCCGGCTGGATTTTCCGAGTGGCCTGGTGCTGCAAGGGACGGCAGCCTATAGTGCAGCCTTTTCCTCGTTCGTCCATGTTCATGGCGAGAAGGGCTGGGCGGCGTTGTCGCCCGCCTTCGCTTTCGAAGAAGAACGGCGGCTCACCGGCAAAATCGGCGGGAAGTGGTTCGAGAAGACTTTCAAGGCCATCGACGAATTTGCCCTTGAACTGGACCACTTTGCAACCTGCATTCAGCAAGGCCGCAAACCGGAGCCCGATGGGGAACAGGGACTGCGGGACATCGTCATTATTGATGCAATCTATCAGGCAGTGAAGAAGCATTCGGCGGTGCGAATCAAGTACTAGGGATCGATCGAGGGCCACTATGGCAAAACTAGGCATGGGAGTGCTTGGAGTGGGGGGCATGGGGCGGCGGCATGCGTTCAACATCCGCCGTCTCATCCCGGAGGCGCAGTTGATCGCCATAGCCGACGCCGACCTGAAGCGCGCCCACCAAGTCGCTTCCGAGCTCGAGATTGAGCATTCCTATGACAACGTCGCAGCGTTGGCGGAGCGCAAAGACATCGACGCAATCGTCGTCGTGACTCCCGCCAAGTTCCACGGCGCGGCCATGCGAGTATGTGCTCAGGCTGGTAAAGATATCTTTTGCGAAAAACCATTTACCCTCACGGTAGAGGAGGCAGACGAAATACTGGACCTCACGGCGAAGGCCGGAGTCCGCATCCAGGTTGGCCACGTGCGACGCTACGATCCGCCCAATGTGAAGGCCAAGAGGCGGATTGAGGCCGGAGAGATCGGCGACCCGGTGATCTTCAAGTCGCTGGCGCGCGACCCGGCACCCCCGCCCGTCGGCTACATGGCGAGCGGTGTCAACGGCATGTTTTTTCAGGACTCCACGGTTCACGAATTTGACCTGGGTCGCTGGCTGATGAATGACGAGATCTCAGAGATTCACGCATACGGGGCGGTGTTGGTGTTCCCCGAGATTGCCCAATTCAACGACATCGATACAGCCCTGCTGAACATGAAGTTCTCGCGGGGCACGCTAGGCGCGGTCGAAAACTACATGCAATCCGGGTATGGCTACGACATCCGCACGGAGATCGTCGGCTCCAAAGGTACCATTATCACCGGGTACTTGCAGCAGACGGCGGAACTGGTTCTGACCGCTTCCGGGGCAAAGACCGATGTGGTGGACCACTTCCTCACACGCTTTGCCGATGGCTACCTCGACGAAATGCGGGATTTTGTTCAAACCATCCTGGCCGATCTTGCACCCAAGGTGGATGCCTTTGACGGCCGCCAGGCGGTAGCCGCGGCCGCAGCGGCGGAACGGTCCTACCGGGAAGGGCGAGCGGTGACGGTGGAGAATCGAAAGCGCGTGGCGTAGGCCCCGAGGAGTAATCCGATCAGTTGTTCGCGCTGGGCCGAGCCGACTGCGGAACAATGAATTGTTTGATGGCGCTGCGGTTGCGCTTCAGTTCTTCCTGGTGAAGGCGAGACAGTTCCTGGTACTGGGACAGATTCTGAGCGGCCAACTCCATTTGGTTCATCTCTCGATAGAGTTGCCCCAAGCGATAATGCGCGATGTCTGAGCTGGGATCCTCGCGAATGACCTCGAGATACTGCTCCACAGCCTCTTGATTCTTCTTCCGGGCCGCGTACAGTCCGCCCAACTCGAGGCGTGCTTTCGGAAAATTCGGCTGTAGGCTCACAGACTTCTCCAAAATCGCCTGGGAATGGTCGAGACTACCCTCGGGTCCCTTGGCGAGCTCGGAATGGTAGAGAGCCGCGCCGTAGCAGAAAGCGAGTTGTGCATTTTGCGGATGAGCGCTGGCCAAACGGTTCAGGCGCGGCAGCAGTGCCTCCCAATCCCTGGGGACCAGGAAGTCCAACACTGTGTTCCAGGCCGCAAGGGCGGCCGGAGAATCGGGATCAATCTCGAGCGCAGCCGTAAAAGCATCTGCCGCTTGTTTATATTCACGCAATGCATAATGGCTGAAAGCCAGCCCCAGGAATTGGCGTGAGACGTCCGGGAACTTCCTGGTGCCCACTTGATACACCTCAAGCGCGGGACCAAACGTGAAATGGCTGAGGTACTCCATGCCGAGATCGAAATAGTACTGCTCGTTGCCGGACTCGAGTTCCACCGCACGCTGATAGTGTTGAACGGCGTCGACATATTGGCCGGAATCTTCCTCCAAGCCTCCTAATACATTGTTGAGTGCCGCGCTGGGTCGCTCTGCCAGCGCTCGGCGCAAAAGGTCAATCCCGATAGCGGTTTTACCGACGCCCTTGTACGCCAGCGCGAGATTCAGCGTCGCAGTCTCGCTGGTGGGGTCCTGGCGCAAAGTGTTCTCAAATCGCGGGATTGCCTCTTCGTTGGCGCCGTGCGAAATAAAAAGCAGACCCAGGGCAAGATTCTGGGCCGCCGACAGATTATCAGGCGGGGCGGGAAGGTCTTGTGGCACGGCGTTCCCGGAAGCAATCGTCGTTCGCACAAGCGGCAAGTAGACTTCGTACGAGTTGGGAGTGAGCTTGTAAGCCTGCCGGTAGGACTGCGAAGCCCCAGCGAAATCTCCGAGATTCTCAGCGATGACTCCGGAGAGCGAGTGGTACTTGGCTGCCGACTCCGGATCCTGCGGCGCGGAAAGCTGGTTGAGGACTTTCTTCGCTGCCGATGCCTGGTTCGCTTGCAGCAGCGCGTGAGCCCATTCGTATCCCGTTTGAAAATCTCCGGGACGCACACTCCACGCCTTTTGCAGATAATCCGCGGCCTGGACATAGCTGTGCAGCGCCGCCATCGACGTGCCCAGCCCGAGGAGAGCGGTGAAGTTATTCGGGTCGCAAACCTCCGCCTTCCGGAAAGCGCCTGCAGCGTCCTGATGGCGGCCAAGCTGGGACAACAGCACGCCAAGGTTGTTGTATCCCATCGCTGACTTCGGAGTGAGACGGATCACCTCTCGGAAGCTCTGCTCCGCCTCCTGATAGCGGCCCAGGCCGCCTGCTGCGAGACCCTTGAGATTGTAGAGTGAGGCGTCCGGGGGGCCGGCGGCAATGGCGGCATCCAGCACGGCCAGGGCTTCCGCGTTCTTTCCATTCTGCAGGAGTGCGAGAGCCTGCTCGTAGACCGCTTGCGGATCGCCATTTTGAGCAGTGCCACGACTCAGTGGGCAGATCCAGATGGCCACGGCAATGAGTGCCGCTGCAGTGAATCGCGAGCGTGTAACAGGGGAGAATCCGCTCAAAACTTTTCCTGTGAAACGATCCCTTTGCCTTCCTGAATGATCACAAGCCGATTGGAAGGCACGTGTTCATAGATTTCTTCCGAGCCGCCCAGCCAACGGACTCGCAGGCGGGCATCGCTAGCCTTTCCGAGGCCAAAGTGCAGCCGCAGATCGCTCTGCGAACAAAAGCTTCCACCGCTACGAACCTCCTGCACCTGACGTCGATTCTCGGCCTCTACCACGACGCGCGTGCCGATAGCGGCACGGTTCGTCTTGACTCCACGCAGCTTTACCAGCAGCCACGAGTTGGATGGGGGGGATTGGTTGCGTAGTAAAGAAGGATAATCGTTCAGGTTGCTGACCACAAAATCGATTCGACCGGAATTAAAGATGTCTCCAGCGGCCAGACCGCGACTGCACCTGGACTCCGCGAAAGCTGGGCCAGCGCGCTCTGAGACACTCACAAAATGGTTATCAAGGTTGCGCAGAAGGATGAGTTTATCGTCGGTCTTTGGAAGTTGATGGGCCCTGCCGCTTCCGGGCGGGTAAATGGAGCCACTCACAAGAAGGATGTCGGGGCGGCCGTCGTCGTCAAAGTCGGTAAACAGCGTACCCCACTTTACCGAGCTGGTTTCGCCCCCGAGTCCTGCTCGAACGGTTACATCCGCGAAGAAGCCGTTGCCCTCATTGTGAAAGAGGTTCGGTGTCTCGTCCGAGAAATTCGTCTTGACGAGATCGAGGAATCCATCGCCATCATAGTCGGCGCAGTCGGCGCCCATTCCGCCCTGGGTGTGTCCGTTCACGTCGAAGCCCACGCCGGCCAACATTCCGGTCTCGCGGAAGGTACCGTCGCGATTGTTCATGAAGAGCAGGCTGGGAGTGGAGTCATCGGCCACGTAAATGTCAGGCCAGCCGTCGTTGTCATAATCGCCGACGCATGGAGTGAATCCGTAAGTAGGCTCGGCCTTGGTGATGCCCGCCGGCTTGGAAACGTCGCTAAACGTTCCATCGCCGTTGTTGCGGTAAAGGAGGTTCGTGGTGCCCTTGAGCCCCGCAACACCGTAAAGAACGGGAGACTGTTGCCCCATCAGAGCGGGGTTGCTTTCGTAGAGCGTCAATCCATGTTCATACGCCACGTAGTTGCTCACGATCAGATCGAGCCGACCATCGCGGTTGTAGTCCACAAATGCGGCGCCGGTGTTCCAGTGATCCTCGGGCTGCAGCAGTCCGGATTCGCGGGTCACGTCAGTAAACGTGCCGTTGCCGTTGTTGTGATAGAGCACGTTCTTGCCGTAGTAGGTGACGAACAAGTCCAGGTTCCCATCGTTGTCGTAATCTCCGACGCAGACGCCCTGCCCCCAGCCGTGGCGCATCAATCCCGATTTCTCCGTTACATCGGTGAAGGTTCCGTCGCGGTTGTTCTTATAGAGGTGGTTTGTCGGCTCCTGGCCTTTGGGAAAGTCCTGCAAGCCCCAGCCGTTGACGAAGAACAGGTCAAGCCAGCCGTCGTTATCGTAGTCGATCAGGGCGACGCCGCCACCCGTCGTAGAAAGCAGGAAATCCTTGCTCTGGTGGCCAACGAGCACGGTTTTTGAGGTCAGTCCGGCCTGTTTCGCACCATCGGTGTAGTGCGGAAAGTAGTCCGGCGGGGAAGCGAATCTGAGGCCCGAGCCAGCCAATGGACGAAGGAAGCAACCAGCGGCAGCAGAGGCTGCACTTTTGAGCCAGGTTCTTCGATTCATCGTCACTAGTTTAAATGCTGGATTCGCGAGAGCGAGGGAAAACGGGCACCGGGGGGCGGAAGGCCGGTCGCGTCAAATCCCGGAGCGACGCAGACACTCTCTCCCCGCGATGGCGTTCGGAAGGGGAGCGTCGGCGCCCGCTCCACCCGGGAGGACATCCGCCTCCACAACCACCCAGCCGTCGAATCCGCCCTTTTGCAGAAGCGACAGAATTCTGGGAAAGTCGAGGTTGCCCTTGCCGAGCGGCGCGAAGATACCGTGCCGGACCGCGGCATGGAAATTCATGCGAGCGGCGCGAGCTTCGGCGGCCCTGGCGTCGTAGACATCCTTCAAATGAACACACCAAACTCGGGACACTTGCCTTTCGAGAAAGGCGATGGTATCGCCGCCGCCATACGCGTAGTGTCCGGTGTCGAGACACAATCCCAGCTCATCGGCGGGAAACAGCGCGAAAAGGCGGTCAATTTCTTCCGGAGTTTCTACGTGGCTGCCTGCGTGATGATGAAACGCCACCCGCAGACCGAATGACTTGCAGCGCTCGATCACCTGGCCGACAGCGGCGGCGGCTGCCTTCCACTCCGCTTCGATCCAGGAGATCGCGTTGGCATCGGCCCGGCGGCCAGAGGTGGCGTTGCGGGCAGGAGTAATTTTGTCCGAGAGCACCAGAAGCCGCGCACCGGAGGCGCTGATGAGTTCCGCTGAGCGAGCCACAAAGGCGAGTCCTTCTTCGTGGGTCGCGGCATTGCCCAACTCGATATCGACAAAGGCCGAGCAGAGGGTGAGTGCGCGCTTTTCAAGTTCTTGCCGGAGAATGACTGGGTCGGTCGGCAGAAAACCGTAGGGACCAAGCTCGGTGCCGGAGTATCCTGCCGCCTTGATCTCGTCCAGAACCCGTCCGTAGGGGTAGTCAGGCGGGAGTTCGATATGCTCCATGATGCCCCAGCTGATTGGTGCGTTCGCTGCCCGGATCGCCATTGCCTGGGCCCTCTTATGGATTGAAAAAGTACCTACCTTTTCGAGCAGGCACAGTCTAGCGCACGCTTGAACAGTCTGTCCGGCGGCCCGGGCAGGGAACCGCTGCCCCGCCGCCGTAGCAGATTTCAAGTAACCAGTTCTCGGCCGCCCCGAAGCAGCTCGGAAATTCTAGAACTGCAGCTTGAGGCCGAACTGGATCTCTCGCTGGTTGTCCGGAACGGTTTGGGTGATCTGCGCACCACCGGGAGAAAGGCTGCACGCACTACCACCCTGGCCCGGACCACATGTCCAATTGTTAAGTCCAGCGCCACTGCTGCCGCCGCCCGACCCAACATTGGGAAGGTTGAAGTTAGGATGGTTGAAGATATTGAAGAGTTCGGTTCTGAACGTGAGTCCCAATCTCTCACCCAGCTGAAATGTCTTGTAGATGGAAAAGTCGAAGTTGACCAGGTCGGGACCTCGTAGCACGGCGCGCTCGACGTTTCCGAACAAGTGAGCCGAATTCTGCCCCGGCGCAAGCTGAGGAGCAACAAAGGCCGCCTGGTTGAACCAGCAATTCAGACTCTGATGGCCGGGATTGCTGCAGCCCAACGTCTTCTGCTCGGCTACGTTAAAAGAAAAGTCCTTGGGATTGTGAATCATGTCAGGACGTGGACTGGCGGACCCCGTATTGGTGAGATCCCCCTGACCGAGCAGGGCGTCGAAGGCCTCGCCACTGCGCACAGTGGTTACGCCGCTGACCTGCCAATCAGCCAAGACGGTTCGCGCTACGCTATTGGCGGAGGAACCGAAATGCTTCCCTTTCCCGTAGGGCAGTTCGTAGACGTAGCTGACCGTTATGCGGTGACGAAAGTCCGGAGTGTTAGGCCCTTTTTCCGCGGCAATGTTGTGGGCGTTTTGCACGTCACACTGCTGAACGTTGCCATCGGCTGTACCGATTGATTTCGCAAAAGTGTACGCCGCCAGGACATTGAAGCCACTGCTAAACCGGTGTTCGGCCGAAGCCTGGAAGGCGTTGTAGAACATGCTCAGGCGCGCGATATCCAGTGGCAGGACTGTGGTCAGGCCGGGCCGGATGCCGAAATAAGGACGCCCAAAGTTGCCGGTGGAATCGGAAAAATTCGTGTCCAGGGGCTGCAACGGCTGGTTTGAATTCGAGGATTCGTGGTCATAGAGGTTGGAACTCTTCGAGCCCACGTAGCCCACCTGCACCTGCCAGTTGGAGAAAACCTCCTGCTGAATCGTCAAGTTCCACTCGTAAATCCTGGGGATTCTGCGAACCGGCCCAGTGGTTCTCACTGTTCCGATCGGGTTATTTGGATCGACCGTCGGGATTTGGGTTGGGAAACCCGCGGAGACCAGTTGGCTGGCGGATGGAATCTGGGAAGTGCTGTAGTTTTGGTTCAGGGGAATGACGAGGTTGGGCGGATTCAAGCCCAAGTCGTCAAAAATGTTGCCTTCGGGAGCGTAAAAGATCCCAGTGGCAGCGCGCACGACTGTTTTCGGACGCACGGTCCATGCAAAACCCACTCGCGGCGCCCAGTTTGTCAGGTCGAAGCCAACTCCGCCATGTGGTTTGCCATTTGGACCGCTTGACGTGATAACGACGGCGGTCGTTTGGTCAAAGTTGCCGACTTTGCCGCCTGCGGGTGAGTTGATTTCGTATCTTAACCCCGCGTTCAATGTCAGGTTGGGAGTCACTCGGATGTTGTCCTGCACAAATTCGGAGAGGTCCCAGTAGCGCGTAGGGTCGCTGCCATTGAGATGATCCTGGAACGCGTTTTGCGGTATTCCAAGCAGCAAGTCAGCCAGGCCGAAGCCGGTATAGCCTCCACTGAATTGGTACCAGCCCGAGGGAGCGGTCTGCTGGAAGAAATTTCTTTGCTGTCGCCGGAAGTCCGCTCCAAACTTCAGATTGTGCTTGCCGCGTGTCCAGCTGACGGTGTCCGCTAGTTGATAGACGTTTTCGACAATCGTCTCCGGAACCCACAACGAGTCGCCCAGCGGCTGGAAACCTGAAATCTGCAGCTTGCTCAATCCGGAGCTGTTGCCACCACGGTTCGAATTGGGAATGCCGAGGGCCGCGGACGGATTTTTTCCGAAATCGATGGGCAGGGTGTCATCGCGGTACCGAATAAACCCGGTGCGCGCATCGTTGATGAGATTAGGACGGAAGATGCGAGTCCAATCAACCCCAAAGCTCTGCACCCGGTCATTCAGGATGCTGGACGTTCCGGAACCGGTTCCCCCATCAACCCCCGGAAAGTACGAGGGGTTGGTCGCAACCGGCGTAGCAATCGCGTAGTGAGAGAAAAGACGATCTTTGTCTGAAACGTTGTAGTCGAACCGCGTTTCGAACGCGGTCTCGTCGAACTTGTACTTTCCGTTGTAGACGAAGTTGGGAATACTGGGGTTGAACGGACCCCCGGTATTGCGATTCGCCAGTGGAAAAAGATTAATGATGTTTTGACCGACCTGATTTATATCGCCCTGCGGAACCACGTAAGGAGCAGCGGGATTGGGATTGAGCGGCTGTCCGGGGTGGTATGGATCTTTGATGGGTAGTGTGGACGGGGTGGAAAGCTCCGTCAGATCTCCGTTGCGCATCGCCTGCGTGGGCACACTACTCAGGAACGGCAGTGCCTGGCGGATACTCGAGCGCTGAATGGAGCCGAAGATGAACATCTTGTCTTTCTTGATCGGACCGCCGACCTGACCGCCATACTGGTTTCTTTGAAATGGTGTAGGCCCGGGTGCGAAGTAGTTCAGGGCGTCAAATTTGTTGTTGCGCAGAAACTCCCATGCGGCACCGTGAAGCTGGTTGGTGCCGGTGCGCAGCACCAGGTTCACCATGGCGCCGCCGCGTCCGAATTCCGCGCTCATCGAGTTTTCCTCTACGCGAAACTCCTGGATGGAATCGGGCGGGGGCTGGATCACGACTGTGCCATTGCCGAATTCATTGTTGTCAAGGCCGTCGAGCAGGAAATTGTTGTCGAAGATTCGAAGCCCATTCACAGCCAAGGAGATTCCAGGCCGATTATTGTCCGTGGATCCGGCGCCGGCGCTGGTCCCGGTCGATCCCTCATTCGCTCCAGGCCCAAGGTAAGCGAGCTTGAAGAAGTTCCTGCCATTCAGAGGGAGATCCACGATGCGCTTTTCCGTCTCGATCGTGCCCAGGGACGAGGTTTCGGTCTGAAGCAACGGCGGAGCGTCGGTCACTTCCACCGTCTGCGTCACCGTGCCGACCTTCAGAGCCGCGTCCACGCGAGCGACCTGACCGATACCGATCTCAACGTTCGTTTGGATCTTGCGGAAGCCCTCTTTCTGAAAGGTGATCGAGTAGTTGCCGATCTTCAGCGCGGTGGCTGCATAGTCGCCGGCAGCATCGGTGGCGACGGTCGTTGACGTTGCCGTATCGGTCTGCGTAATGGTCACAAGCACGCCTGGCATCCTTGATCCGGAAGGATCCGTGACCGTGCCGACGATTCCACCGGTGGTCAACTGGGCCAGAACAACCTGAGAAAACATCGAGACAGCGCAGATCAGCAGAGCAGCCTTGAAACTCCTGTGCCTCATGACCTTCCCCCCACTCAAGTTGTTGGCCGACTACGCAGCAGAAATGATTGTTCGGAAATAAGCGGTTATTCTATAGCGCTGTTTGCCGCCCCATGTCAAGGCTTTTTGCAGCATAAAACCCTTGAATTCCGCAGATTAGAAAAATGATTGGCGGTTAGCCATGTTTGCCCGCAGGCTGGATTGGCGCCAATTCCGGTCCGATCGGCACGGTGCGGCTCTGGCGGGCAGAGCGGTAGATGGCCTGAACCGTGACGAGGTCGCGCAATCCCTCCATTCCATCCGGTTCCGGATCCCGCCCGCGCCCGATGCCCTCGGCGAAAGCATCGAGCTCCAGAGCAAACTCGTCGGTGACCTTGAAGGTTTGTTCAAAATATCGACCTTGAATTTTCCCAAAGAGACGCCGCTCTTCTTCGAAAGCAAAGGCCGGATTCAGCGCGGCCCAGCCCCGATCGCCATGCACCTGGACGAAGGACGCTGCCTGTGCGGAATAGCTGGACGTACCCTGACAGACAAGACCCTCGGGATGTGTGAGTCGGAACGCGATACTGTCTTCCACCTCGCCAAACCGTTCGGGATCATCCGTCCAGACGTGGGCCGAGGCCTCGATCGGATTGCTGCCCGCAAGCCAGCGCATGGTGTTCACACAGTAGATTCCGATATCCATCAGCGATCCACCCCCGGCCAGCTGACGATTCAGCTGCCAGGTCCGCGCCTTGACCGGATCCACAATCTCGGTATAGGTCGAGAAGATGTGCCGGAGGCGGCCCAGTTTGCCGCTCACGACCAACTTTTTCAGAGCGACGCTGCCGGGCTCGAAATACTTGCGGTACGCAATCATCAGGCGGACGCGATGGGCTCGGCACGCCTCCACCATCCGGTGGCAATCTTCCACCGTATTTGCCATGGGCTTTTCGCAAAGCACGTGCTTTCCAGCAGCCGCGGCGCGAATCGTCTGTTCGGCGTGCGCACCGTTTACCGAGGCTACAAACACCGCGTCAACACCGGGATGACTCAAACACTGATCGTAGTCTTCGTAGGCGAAGCAGTGCTTCACGCCGAATTTTGTCCCGAGTTTCCTGGCTCTTTTCCCGTCATGGCTTACCACGGCCACGAGCTTCGAGTGCCTGCTGTTCTGGAAAGCTGGGAGGACAGCGACCTCCGCGATGCTCCCCAGGCCTACGACCGCGTAACCGATGCGTTTTGAAACTGGCACGGATCCGTCCCTCACTCGGAATTTTGCAATCAGATGCTGGCGATGGGATGCCAGCTTCCCGTCTCCCAGGTGCGCTCGATCGCAGCCAGAACTTCAGCCACCCGCACGGCCTCGGCGAAGCCGGGCTCAGCCTGGCGCTTCTCGGCAACTGCCTTCAGGAACTGGTGCGCCTCGATTGTCTTCAGGTCGTCATAGCCCAAGCCCGTTCCTGCGGCAGGATTGAATCGGGAGTGGAAAGGATGACCAGGTCCACTCACAATGCGCGTGAAGCCATCGTGGGCGGAATCGCCGTCCGGGCGAAAGACTTCCAGTTCGTTCATGCGTTCGAAGTCCCAGCTCAGGCCGCCCTGCGTACCTTCGAGTTCAATGGACCACTCACACTTGTGTCCCTGAATCACACGGCAGACTTCCAGAGTGCCTTGGGCACCGTTGGAGAACTGCACCAGAGCGCCGACGTAGTCTTCGTTGGTCACGTCTGCATATTTGCGGCCCGGTTCCTGTGGAGAGCGGGTTGATCCGGGCGGCAGTGGCCGACTGCGAATGAAGGTCTCACGATTCGCCACCACGCGTTTGATTGGCCCGGCCAGGAACAAACCCATGTCGACCACATGCGATAAAAGATCACCCGAAACGCCCGAACCTGAAAACTCCTTCTGGAAGCGCCAGGACAGCGGGGTCTCAGGGTTGGACGCGTAGCCGGCCAGGAAGCGGCCGCGAAAGTGGGTGAGTCTGCCCAGCTTTCCTTCGCGGATCAGTTGCCGTGCGTACTGGACCAGCGGGCTCCACCGGTAGTTGAATCCGACGAATGTGAGAACGCCAGCTTCCCGAGCCACTTGTTCGATGTCCGCTGTCTCCCGCGGACTTTTCCCCACAGGCTTTTCGCAGAAAATATGCTTCCCCGCCGCGGCCGCAGCAGTCGCAATTGCTCGATGCAGGTAGTTCGGCGTAGCGATGTTTACGACCTGGATTCTTGGATCAGCAATCACGTCTTCCCAGCGCGTGGTGGACCGCTCAAAGCCAAAACGCCTGCAGGCCTGCTCGGCACGGTCTCCCGCCTCGTCCGCGCAGGCAACCAGTCTCGGTTGGACGCCCGCATCGTGAAAGCGATCGGCGGCCTGGAGGTAAGCGCGGCTATGCGCCGATCCCATCCAGCCCATCCCGATGACTCCAACTCCGATGATTTGCGCCATTCAGACTTCCCTAGGGGACCAATCGTGATCTGTCGACAGCATCTTCCCACCTGTGCGGAAGGCTTTCGACAAGCCACCATGTTCACGCCAGATCCGGGTTCGGAAGCATAAAGTCGCGCACAATCGCATCCAGATCGTGACAAGCAGAGATGAACTGTCGCAGGGTCCTGCGGGTAGGAGCAAAAGAATCGAATTCTTCAACTCTGAGGCCGTCCTCGGCGTAGGCACGCCGAAAATCCAGGAATTTTCTCGACAGTTCTTCGACGATTCGTGATTCGACGGGCGCATCGATGCGGGGCCGCACTTGCACATCACTGGCATTAAAGCGAACCTGCCACGCATAAGGTGGCGAAATGACCACGTCGCCACCAATGAACTCGCTCCAATGCATGTGGTTGCGAAAAGCTGCCGAGAGCAGGCGAATCCTGTAACCACGCTGGCGGAAGATTCCGTAAGTCTTCTTGAAGACCGCCACACCGGCCCACTCCAGGAACCCTGGATCGATGGTGATGTTCTCTTTCTCAGCGACTACCTTAAGCCAGTCATCCAGACGACCCACCATGATGGTGCACACCGGCCCCATCGAGGCAATTTCCTTGCCCTCTTTCTGTCGGCGCGTCAAGCCCCGCTCCACTGCTTCGGCCACTGCAATGCACTGCGGCAATGTGAAGCAAACCGTCGCATTGATGCTTATCCCTCGGTATGTCGCTTCTTCGATGGCAGCAATTCCGGCACGGGAGGCCGGGATCTTCACAATCATGTTGGGCGCCAACCGGGTGAACTTGTTGGCCTGCTCCACGATGGCTTGCGTATCGCGATAGAAGCGGGGATCGGTTTGTATCGAGAGCCTTCCGTTGCGTCCGCCATGCAGGTCGAAAATTGGCTTCAGCAGACCGGCCGCCTTGACCGAAATCTCGCCGACCAGTCGCCAGCTGATCTGATCCTCGGTTGCCGAAGGGTTTTCCTCAATCAGCGTCTGGATTCGGTCCTTCCACGCAGCCATCTCTTTCTTGAGCACACCGACCACAATCACCGGGTTGCAGGTCGCGCCCACTGCCCCGTGTTCGATCGAGTATGACAATTCTTGCAAGGAAGCGGAGTCGTTCCACAGGCGAGTGGGGGTGGACTGCGTCATTTCGTGCAGGGGGCTCTTCGGGGTTGCGGGTGCGGTGAGTTGGGTCATCGATTCCTCCGACGCTACGGATGGTCAGCGCGCATTCCTGGCGACGCCACACGGCTTCGATTGCAGATAGGATCTCTCGGCTGCGACCGCAAGCTCAAGGGCGCGCAAGCCATCTTCTCCCGAGACTCGGGGCGCTCGGTCGTTCAACATGTTCTGAATGAAATCCTTCACCTCGGCAACGTAGGCGGAAGCAAAGCGGGTGAGGAAGTGATCTTGCAGAACCTGAATTCCTCCTCCCCTGGTCAGAAGAGTCAACGGCGTCTGTTGCAGGCTGCCGACCAGAATCGATCCTTTGGAGCCGACAATCTCGGTACGGACGTCGTAACCATAATTGGCCTGCACAAAGGACTCCACATTCCCGATCGCTCCGCGCTCGTACTTCAGGTTCACCACGCTTGCCACCAGGTCGCCGTACTGCGCGATTTCTGGCCGGATCGCTACGGTCGCGTAGGTCTGGACCTCGGTGACCTCATCCTGCATCAGCCAGCGGGCCAGATCAAAATCGTGAATCGTGTTGTTATAGAGCAGCATTCCGTTCAGCTTTGATTGGTAGGCCGCGAGCGGGGGAGCATCGCGGTCGCGTCCCATCGACTTGAACACAACCGGCTCACCGATTTCGCCGGCCTCGATTTGTTTCATGGCGGCGCTATAGCCGGGATCGTATCGGCGCATAAATCCAACCTGCAGATGAACGCCGGTTTGGGCGACGGTCTCGAGGGCATCGTGAGCGTCCCCAAGGTTTGTGGCCAGGGGTTTTTCACAAAGGATGTGTTTTCCGGCCAACGCACTCGCGCAGATCGCGCGCGCATGGAATGTGTCCGGTGCGGCGATCAGAACGCAGTCCACTTCCTTCTGCTCGAGCATGTCCTCCAGATGCGGAAACGTCTGACTGATCTCCAATTCAGCCGCGACCGCCTTCAGCCTCTCCGTGGACGGATCAGCCAAAGCCACCAACCGGGCCTCGGGCACAAAGCGCAAAATATTCTCAGCGTGACGCTTGCCCATGTCACCCACACCCAGAACGCCTACCCCTAGCTTCTTCATCAAAGTTCCCCGGAATGTCTTAGCGCTTTGGCACCTCGCCCCATGGGGTCATGATCCAAACGATACCGGTATCGAAGTCGTACCCACGCGGCGCTCAATCGCGGTGCGACCCGAACCCGCAGGACTGCGGTCTAAAGCACTCTCGCCATGATCGTCGACCGGCTTCGTGTGCTAAAACAGAAGCAAAAGTCTCAAGTGCTGGCCGGCAGACCCGAAACACATCCCCTGCCAAGGGCGGCCCCCCTCGGGGCACCGTCGGCAATCGTATGCCTCCCGGCAGCCCTGCACTCGCAGGCACCGTCCAGCGAAAAGGAGGATAATGCAAGTTGCCGCAAAGCGCCAGCGAGATCGACAAAGTACCAAACCGCTTAGGAGCTTTGCCTGAAACCCCGTTTTTCATTGGGGCATCCCCTGTTCTCTTCCGGCGGCAAAGCGACCGGGAGCAATCGCGACGCGGCGCTGGCAGCACCTTGTCGTGACGAGCCTATGGTATGGTAAAAACGCGGTGGGCCGCGGCGAGCAACTGCTCATCATGAGGATTCGTCGGCCAGGCAGGAACCGGTTGGTGTTCTCCCCCCCATCACTGTGATTTTATGAACAAGAAATCGACCCGAACCCGGATGGCAGGCCGCACATCCAAGGCGCCCAGTATCTACGACGTCGCTCGCGAGGCCAAAGTTTCAGTCTTCACGGTCTCCGCCGTGATCAACGAGACCGGGAGGGTGAGTGCGACCCTGGGCCGCCGCGTGGAAGCGGCGATTCGCAAGCTCAATTATCGCCCCAACTTGCTTGCCCGCAGCCTTGCCAAACAACAGACGCACACGCTGGGCATGGTGGTGAGTGACATCGCCAATCCGTTCTTTCCAGCGATCGTGCGTGGAGCCGAAGATGCCGCCCAAAAGGCGGGCTACAGCATGTTGCTTTGCAATAGCGACGACAAGCAGGACAAGGAAGCCCTCTACTTGGAACTTCTCATCTCCAAGAGGGTCGACGGCATCGTGTTGAACAAGACGCCTGCGTCTCTTACGATCGCGCAAAGCCGAATGCTCGAAGAAGCCAAGGTCCCCATCGTGTTACTGATGCGAACTTGTCCAGGACTGAAAACCGACATCGTGCAGACCAACGACCGCGAAGGCGCCATGGCCGCCACTTCTCATCTGGCGCGTATTGGTCATCGGAAGATCGCGTTCGTCAGCGGCCCGTTGGAGGTCAGCAATGCGCGCGCCCGCCGGCAAGGCTACTGGAAGGCTTTGAAGGAATGGGGGCTCGATTACCGACCCGAGTTGAGCTTCGAAGGTGACTATCGCATCGAGTCCGGCTATCGCGCGGGACATGCTCTGCTACCACACCGGCCGGATGCTGTCCTGGTCACGAACTACCTCATGACCATTGGATTCATGAGCGCGGCCGACGAAATTGGGATGCGCTGTCCGGAGGACTTTGCGCTGGTGAGTTTTGACGACTATCCCTGGCTTGGCTGCTTTCGCCCACGGCTGACAACCATCGAGTTGCCCAAATATGAACTTGGCGAAAACTCCGTGCGCCTGCTCCTGGAACGTATCCAGGCCAAGCGCACCACGCCCGTCACGGTAAACCTTTCTCCTCAGCTCCGGGTGCGTGAATCCTGTGGCTTCATGTTGCACGCGGGCAGGGAAGCGGTGGCTATCGGACAGAAGATCGAGGAGCCGGTGCCTGTCGGACACAAGATCGAGGAGCCGTGACTTCAGCCGTGCGGGGTATAGGCTGTCCCGCGTCGCCTGAACTGTCGAGGTCCAGCGCAGTTTAGCCCGTCTTAGAGTCCGTCATCGTTGGTTCGTGCAAACCGATGTGGATTAGATCGGCCTTCACTTTGGTTGGATAAGTTACCAAGTCAACGCAGACGGGTGCACCCTTGGCTTTGCCCGATGGAATGTGAAAGCGTCCCTGGTGTCTGGGACACTCGATGATCTCCCCCAGCACCAGACCGTCGGACAACACTTCATCCTCGTGCGTGCACAGCCCATCGGTGGCGTAGAACCCGCTCGCAGTGTGGTAGATGGCGTAGAGCTTGCCATTGCGCTCAAACTGTACGACATCCTCCTCACCGATATCGCCGACGGGACAGACGACATGCCAGCAAGGTTGCGGCTCAGACAAGGTTCGCCCCCTGCGTCGCTGCATCGACCCGCCGGGCAGCCTCCGCTGGTAAAAGTTCCGCTGGACGCGTCTGGGGCAGCTCGCGCAGCACAAAATAGTGGGCATCTCTTGACTGCCGGAGCAGCGCAGGAACGATTTCCTTGTATGCATCGACGAGTCCCGCGTAAGTACGGGGTAGGTCTGTTTCAATTCGCTTGTGAAGTTTTGGCAGCGCGTGGAAAGGGACCATGGGGAACATGTGATGTTCGATATGGTAATTCATGCTGCAGTAGAGAAAGCGAAGAACGGGACTCAGTTCGACGGTACGGGTGTTCAGGCGATGGTCGCGAACGTTCTCGGCCAACCCGGCATGTTGAGTCAGAGAAAAGATCTGGTGCAGCCAGCCACCGTAGAGCCGAGCAAGCGGAAAGAACAGGACCGGGAGCCAACTGCGTACGGAGACCGACCAGGCCATCATTCCTGCATACACGAGCAGATAGAAACGGGACCACCAGAACATTTTTCGCCACTCACTGGGCGGCACAAACTCTTTCGCTTCCCTGGTCGGCACTCCCGTTGCGTGCACAAGCATCGCCCTCACCATCTGGACGGCATCCGGGATCCAGAAGAAGTCAAGCAGGACCCGCTTAAGGTCGGCGGGGCGCATTACCTGGATCTCCGGGTCTAGGCCGACCATGATGGTCTCACTGTGATGCCGGGTATGGCTCCAGCGAGTAAACGTGCCCTCCTTCATATTCATGATGGAAGCGAGCAAATAGAACGCTTCGTTCAGCCAGCGCGTGCGGAACGGGGTGCCGTGCGCACACTCGTGCCAGCGTGCATCACACGAACTGTAGATCGTTCCATAGAGAAAAAACGCGGGAATGAGCCAGGAGCGGCCCACAGAGGTGTAGGCCGCATAACCGGTGATGAGAAGACACAATCCCCAGATTCCGAAGTCGACGAGTCCCCGGGTGTCGCCCCGCGCCATCAATTCCTTCAGATCTTTGCGAGGAATTTCGGGACGATACCAGTCGTCCAGCGGTCGCGTTTTTGCAGCAGCTGTGTCGTTTGTTTTCATCGTCGACTAGGAAGACTCGCTGAGATCGATCACCACCGGCTGGCCGAGGGCCTTGGTCTTTAAGAACACGTAAACGCCCCCCACGGCGACCCAGATTGCGCCCGCGGCTAGAGTCGATCCCTGTAAGCCCAGGAAAATCACCAGGCAAAACAAAAATCCCAGGCTGGGAGCGATTACGTCCAGGAACAGGTTGCGCGGCCCGGTCCCTTCGCGCGAAAACCCGAAGTGCCGGACGGCGGCCAGATTCACGGCCATGAAAGCCATCAGCGCGCCGAAATTAAGAATTTCCACGGAACGCTCCCACTGCATGGTGAGCGTGCCGATGTAAGCCAGGGCACCAGCAATGGCGACGTTGTAGGTCGGGTTGCCGCGCTGCGCATTGAGATGTCCAAAGATCTTCCGCGGCAGCAGATTGTCACGGCCCATCCCGTAGAGCAAACGGACGGCGCCCAAAAGCCCCGCGAGTCCGCACGCAAGGCTTGATACCAGGAGCACAACGGCGAACGCGACGAACAGGTTATTGCCGCCGACCACCTTGGCTACGTCCATGAAAGCGGTCTCCGGATTGGCCAGCGTGCGGTAGTCGGGCCAGACCCGCTGCGCCAAGAAAACCTGGAAAGAAGCGAACAGCCCAGTGAACACGCACACCAGGACCGACGCCAGCAAGACGTTTCTCCTCGGGTTCTCAACTTCCTCCGCGAGAATGCTGACGCCATCGAACCCGATGTAGGTGGTCGCCGCGAGGGCCGTGCCTGCGGCGATCGCCCGAACGCTGAAAGTCTTGGGATTGTAGACAGGCGCGAGTGAAATGAATCCTTGCAGGTGCTGGTGAGAGAAAATGTACCAGATGGCCTCGCCCAGAAAAGCAACCATGACCACGGACATGAAGGCCAGCAGGATTTCGTTGGCACGCGCTGTGGTACGGATGCCAAACCAGCAGAGGCAGGTCATGAACCCGACCGCCAGTGCAGACAGCAGGGCGAAGGGCACATGCGGAACCAGCCGCTGGATGGTTAGGGCCGCGTAAAGGCTGTTTTGCAACGGCTGAAACAGATACTCCAGGAACATCGCCCAACCCACCACGAAACCAAACAAGGGACCGAATCCCCGGGTCACGTAGGTGTAGACCGAACCCGCAGAGGGGTACACGGCCGCCATGCGGCCGAAGCTGACTGCTGTGGCCGTCATCGCCACCATCGCCGCCAGTAGGGTTAACACCGCATGTCCCCGGGAAAGCACCTGAGCTTCCCCGAACATGGGAACAACCGCGATGGGCGAGGTCAGAATGACGCCGTAGTACACCAGGTCCCAAAGACCCAGAACCCTCTTCAATTGTGGCGCGGTCGCCGGATCGGTTGTTGGCTGCACCTGGATTCCCCCTGCCCATCACGGATGGGGCCATGCCTGAAACTCGCCCGGGCCGCGTTCTGGGCACCCAGTGTCTGGACGCGTACATGAATATTTCTAAAAGATCCGTTGTTTCTCCCGGGCTTTTGCATACTTCGCTCGCGCCGTTTGTACCGCTTTCACCTCGGACACCTCTGCGATCGGCACATCCCACCAGGACTCGTAACCCGGCACCCGTTGGGCATAGGAGGTCTCAATCACAATCACTGTCGTCTGTGCGCGCTTGCGGGCTTCGACCAACTCCTTCTGCAGATCTTCACGAGTCGTAGCCCGAACTGCACAAGCTCCGAGGCTCTCCGCATTCGCGACAAAATCCACTGTGATCGGGGCGCCGTCGAGCGTTCCGTTCTTTCGATAGCGGTATTCAGTGCCCATGCCCTGGTTGCCACAGGCCCGACTCAGCCCCCCGATGCTGGAAAATCCGTGATTATCGAGCAGAACGATGGTGAGCTTGAATCCTTCCTGGATGCACGTCACGATCTCCTGTGCCATCATCAAGTACGAGCCGTCTCCCACCATGACGTAAATCTCTCGATCCGGCGCCGCCATCTTTACGCCCATGCCGCCGGCAATCTCGTAACCCATGCACGAGTAGCCATATTCGACGTGATATCCATTTGGGTCGCGAGTCCGCCAGAGCTTGTGCAGGTCGCCGGGCAGGCTCCCGGCCGCGCACACCACCACGTCGCGCGCACTGGAAACCTGATTGACGACCCCAATCACCTCACCCTGGCTGATCGGCGGACCAGAATTGATGTGGTAGACTCGGTCGACTTCTTTTTCCCAGCCCGCGCGCAACGTCTGCAGTTGTGCGCTGTAAGATTGCTCGACTCGAAATCCTGCGAGTGACTCTCTCAGTTCCTCAAGGGTAGCTCTCGCGTCTCCCACCAGCGGCAAAGCTGCCTGCTTGCCGGCATCAAATTCGCCGACGTTTACGTTTATGAATCGAACTGCTGGGTTTTGAAACGCCGATTGTGAGCAGGTTGTGAAGTCGCTGTAGCGAGTGCCAACCCCAAGAATCAAGTCGGCTTCCCGCGCAAGAATATTTGCGCCCGGAGTTCCGGTAACCCCCATGGCGCCGAGTTCCTGGGGGTGATCGTAAGGCAGGGCCCCTTTTCCCGCCTGCGTCTCCACGACCGGAATACCAGTCTGTGCGGCAAAGTCGGCGAGCGCCAGGCTCGCTTCGGAATAGATCACGCCACCTCCGGCCACCAGCAAGGGCCGGCGGGAGGATCCGATCCACTGCGCCGCCCTCGAAAGCAACTTCCGGTCGCACCTGGCCCGCGCAATCGGCCAGACTCGTTTTTCAAAGAAGTGTTCCGGGTAATCGAAAGCCTCCGCCTGAACGTCCTGCGGCAAAGCCAACATCACCGCACCGGTCTCCGCCGGTGAAGTCAGGACACGCAGGGCCGCGGGTAAGGCGGTCAGAATTTGTTCAGGTCGTTCGATCCGGTCCCAATACCGCGCCACGGGTTTGAAACAGTCGTTGACCGAGACGTCCTGGCTGGCCGGGGACTCGAGCTGCTGCAAGACCGGTGCGACGTCGCGCCGCGCGAAGATGTCGCCCGGAAGCAGCAGGACGGGTAAACGGTTGATCGTAGCCAGAGCGGCGCCGGTCACCATATTGGTTGCGCCGGGGCCGATCGAAGTCGTGCACACCAGGGTTCGCAACCGGTTGCTGGTTTTGGCGAACGCGGCTGCTGTGTGGACCATCGCCTGCTCGTTGCGGACAAGATAATACGGTAACCCTGGGTCCTGCTCCAGGGCTTGACCAATCCCGGCCACGTTCCCATGTCCGAAAATTCCAAGGCACCCTTCAAAGAAGCGACGCTCCTGGCCATCGCGTTCGCTATGCTGATTCTTGAGAAACGAGACGATTGCTTGCGCCATGGTCAGGCGTCTGGTCATTGTGGTCCCACCCGCGGAGTGATAACAACAGCCAGAACTTGTTCTGCCATGCTCATCCTCTCACGAGGGGCAAGCGGGGATCCGTTTCCTTCCAGGTCGAACGAATCCAGACGTGCTGCTGGTCCTCGGTGATGGCCATCGCGCGCGACGACCCGGCCAGAAAGTTCAGGTAGTACACATCGTATCCGGGTCCGGCAACAACCGGGTGATATCCGCTTCGAACCAGGACCGTGTCACCATCCCTCACCTTGAGCGTTCGATCCGTGGTGTTTTGGCCGGCGTAAAGATGCTGGAACGCAAACGCGTCTGGCTGGCTCATGCGGTAGTAGTAGATTTCGTCCAGATCGACTTCCCGGGGCGGGTCGTGAACATCATGTTTATGCGGGGGATAACTGGACCAGTTTCCACCCGGCGTGTAGACCTCAACAATGATCAACTTGTCAGCGGGGAAGGCTGGAGTCACAACGTCGACGATCTGGCGCGACACGTTACCGCCTCCACGCAGACTGCTCACCACATCACGGGGGGTGATTAACCTGGCTTCGAGTCGGGCTTGGGAAGGTACGCGACACTCAGCAATTTCGCACACCGATTCTGCTCGAAAGCTAGCCTCCCTGGCCGTCGGAAGGTAAAGCGCGTAGGGAAAGCCGTCAAAAACATTCTTGCGCTTTCCGATCCGCTGCGCCCCCTGCCCCCACTCCGCAAGGCAGGTCCCGCCAAGAATGACAAAGGCAGCTTCTTCACCCTCGGTGCGGACCCGATAAGACTCGCCTGGCAACAAACGCCTGACAAAGAAGCTCATCCACTCCCACCTCGCTTCTTGGCGAGGTAAATGAAGAAGCTCGCCGGCTCCTTCCGGAGGCAGAGGCAGGGAATGAACCAGAAACTCGCTTTCGCTCATGTTGTTCTCCACCCCCAGGAGTGCAGGAGCTCACGCGCGCGCAAACGCCCACTGATCGGCTTGCTAACCGCTTTGACAATATGGCAAACCTTCTGTCGCATTGTCAATCGGAACCTCAGGCATTCGGCGATCGCGGTCACCGGAACGGCCAGAAAACAACCACGGGTCTGCAGGTTCAGACCGGCGGACCTTCTGGCAGGCGGTTGGGGTGAGGACCTTGCTCCTTTTAACTAAGCGGAATGCAATTTGCGGGCTTGCCGGTGCTCCATGCTGGCGCCGCGGGGGGTTAGCGGCGGCCTTCCTCTACAGCTTTCGCCAACCGGTCCGAAAAATAGCAACACCCACGGCGCTCGCTTGCGGAGGAGTCAGCCTGGTCTTCGCCTGCCACTGCGGCACGCAAAATGGCAAAAACTCTGCAAGGATTCGGAGCGGCAGCAGATCGCGGACGGCAGTCGTTTTGCTTGTCTTCGCGGTTCATTGTGGCCGGCGCCAGAGGCTTCCGAGTACTACCGGGGAAACCTCTTGACGATCAAGTCTTAAATGATTTAAGAGTACCTAGCACAGCCGTGGCCCAGGATTCGGGCAGCGCAGCCTGCCGCGGGCCGGGCGATGATAACTCTGTTTAGGAAATCATGAAGCTGACATTCCCAATCTTCGCGTCGGTTGGAGCTTTGCTGGTCATTCTGGGCTGGCTGGCGATCCATTCGGTGGTAGCTCTCCGCTGAACCGTCCGTGTGTCGGAACCGCGGAACACCAGGCAGAACGCCAAGCCCAGGCAGCACATTAAGCGATCGGGGCGAGTTTCGCGTGCATCGGCCTGAATATAGTCGGGTAGCGCCTTGCCCGACTAAGATCAACCAGGTCAGGCGCTGCGATTGGTTCTGGGCCAGTCAATCCGCCAGCGCCCGCCCGGCATCGCCACCCAGAACAGTTTCTTTGGCCGTGTTCCTCGTGCATGGTGGTAGAGCGCAGCGGCGCGCTCGTAAAAACCCCGAGTGTGCCATGAGTCCGGAAATCCGAACCGCTGGAAGTCGAGATGATGGCAGAATTCGTGGCACAGCGTGCTGAAAAACGTGCCGAACGAGGTGACCTCCTTGCGCACCGCTGTCCGCATCCAGACACGGATCAGCTTGGTCTCGGGAGCGTAGTCTCCGAAGAGTTCGCTCGACCAGTTTTCGCGGACTCGCAACGGTCGGGCTGCGAGCACGCGGATGCCGCTGTCCGGGACATGGTAGAACTTCGATGCGGCTCGCAAAAACTCATTGCAGGCGCTGCGAACATCGGCATTTGTCCCTGCCGTCATTCCGGACTCGATGGATTTTGCAACGGCCAGCAGTCGGTCGTCGCGCGGCAGGTCGAGGGTTCTGATCCGGTCGCTTTCGAGGAAACCGGAACGATGTGCTTTTCGCGGCGGAGAATCAGTCAACATGTGTTCGCTCAACTCTGACTAAGGCTCAGGTCAGCAAACACGAATCCTTCGCGAGACACGATTTCTCCCACCTCTACCGGCAGGTCGTGCCGGAACATCGGGCCGGCATACGCGAACGTGTGGAACTCCCCGTTCTCGCCACAAGGGTCGATGTCTGCTGGGAATTCCGAGAGCAGGCGTTCATCAAATTCTCTGCCCACAACCTCTGGTGGCAGGAATCTGCTGTCAACACAAGTCAGCTTCGCACGCAAGCCTGAATTGATCATGGAACTGGCCAGCGACCGCGTGGGCATGCCCCACACCGGAAAGAGTGGCTGCAACCCGGAATTTTCCAGCTGCTTCTCGCGATATGCCCGTATGTCGGTCAAGAAAAGATCGCCAAAAGCGATGTATTCAATGCCCGCGTGAACAGCGGCCTTGCACGTTTCCTTCATGATGCACTCGTAGTCTGCATTTGAGCACGGCCACGGTAACTCAACGTCCCACAAAGCAAGGCCAGCCTCTTTTGCCTGCGCTTCAACGAGGCTACGACGCACCGCATGCATAGCGACCCGGTTCGCGGCTTGATTAAACGTCGTCAGCAGGCCAACAAGTTCGTATTCACTTTGCTGCCGGAGAAGGTAAAGGCTCCAAGCACTGTCTTTTCCACTGCTCCAGGAAAGTAATGTTCGTTTCATGCGAATGCGGGCCCCGGCTCCTGATGATTGGCTTTCCCTGCGCGGCGTCATCGTCAGCCGCCCATACTCAACGGCGTGAGCGGCAGCCATCCCGTTTGACTTCAAAACTCCAATCGGGGTGGGAACACGGCGCGCGCGTGCGGCTGGGCGGCAATTGGCTGGAATGCAAGAGAGACACTCAAATGAGTATAAATTGGCAGAACTCACCGCTGCCAGGTGTAAAGGCATGGGATAATTTAGGCGCCTGGGGTGTTTGCATGCAATCAGCGTCTCCCGATTTTGTCCAACTGAAATCGAACATGAAGGCCAGCTGGATGGCCGGGGACTTCGGCCAGATCGCCAACTTTACCGTCGAAGCGGCCGAGGAGTTTATCGCACGAACCCCGATCCCGCCCGGAACTCGTGTGCTGGATGTAGCCTGTGGCACCGGAAACACTGCGATCCCGGCTGCACGAGCAGGTGGGTTGGTCACCGGCGTGGACATCGCTCCCAACCTGCTTGAACAGGCGAGAAAACGTGCGGCGACAGAACACTTGGAGATACGCTTTCAGGAAGGTGATGCGGAGCAGCTTCCGGTCGGTGACGACGAATTCGAGGTTGTGCTGACGATGTTCGGGGCAATGTTCGCGCCCCGCCCGGAGCGGGTGGCTGCCGAATTCATCCGGGTGTGCAGGCCTGGAGGACTCATCGCGATGGCGAACTGGACTCCCGAAGGATTTGTCGGCAAATCGTTTCAAATCAACGCGGAAATGGTGCCGCTCCCCGCAGGGATTCCCGCCCCGACGCTCTGGGGGAAGGAACAGGTGGTGCGTCAACGGTTTGCCAACGGAACTTCGAAGCTTAGCCTAACTCGGCACAAGGCAGTGTTTGATTACCCATTCAGTCCAAAAGAAGTGGTGGGATTCTTCCGGCAATACTTCGGTCCTACGCAGGCAACGTTCTCAAGACTCGACCAAAAAGGTCAAACGGAGCTGGCTTCCCGATTGGAGTCACTGTGGACCGAGCACAATACTGCCAACGATGGCCGCACGAGAGTCGAAGCGGAGTACCTGGATGTTAGAGCGATTCGTGCCTAGGACGCCGTGAGAATCGTTGCTCGCGATGGCGGAGCACAAAACTGAACCCGAATGGTCCGCGCAGAAATGACACTTGCCGGTTTCGGGCACGTGGTGCGTCGCACCACTGACGCCCGTCGAAAAGGTGACACCGCTTGCGCCGCAGATCCGAGCCGACAGGCGCTCGCACCAGGAACCGCCAGCTTCCCGAACGAGATGATCTCACGCCACGGAGTTCTAAATGGAGAAATCATATTCCCAACGGACCGATTTCTGGGGGCCAGGGCCGTTCGGCTCATGGGGTTCTGACACCATCGCATCGTAGTTACGTTGGAGGCAAGGCCGGGAAATTCCCAGCTTCTGCATTCTCTTTATCAGCGTCGTACGCTTCAAGCCTAGTGTGGCGGCTGCGCCTTTCGGGCCACCGATCACCCAATCGAGTTGTTCAAGCGTTTGCAGAATCAGAGCGCGCTCCGAATCTTTCAGAGTGGTTGCGGACGAGGAGATGATGACACCGGGAGTCTCCACCGTCGGCAACGGATTGGCAAGCACGCCGTCGTCTGACAGGATCACAGCACGTTCGATCAAATTTTGGAGCTCGCGGATATTACCCGGCCACTGGTATGAGCTAAGCGCGGACATAGTCTCTGGAGCAATGTGTTCGATTTGCCGTCCCATCCGGCGGCCATGAATCCCGACAAAATGTGTCACCAGAGCGGGGATATCCTCGCGACGCTCGCGTAACGGGGGCAGCAGGACCGGAAAGACATTCAGACGATAGTAGAGGTCGCTGCGAAATTCGCCGCGATTCACCATCTCCGTCAAATCACGGTTCGTTGCAGCCACCAGCCGGACATCTGCCCTGCGGGTGTGCGCGCTGCCCAAGCGCTCGAACTCCTGTTCTTGCAAAACGCGCAGCAGCTTGGGCTGCAGCCCCGGTGGAATATCTCCCACCTCATCCAGGAAGAGCGTGCCTTGGTCGGCCAGGTCGAAACGACCAATCCTTTGCGCTATCGCTCCGGTGAAAGCTCCCTTTTCGTGACCAAAAAGCTCGCTCTCCAGCAGATCGAAAGGAATGGCAGCGCAATTGAGCCTTACGAACGGGCGTCCACATCGTGAGCTGAGATTGTGAATCGCTTTCGCGATCAGCTCCTTGCCGGTGCCTGTTTCTCCCTGAATAAGAACTGTAGAATCCGTAGGCGCGACACATTCGACCTGTTCGAGCACCGCTCTCAGCGCAGGACTGTGGCCTACGACCTGCTCCAATCTGCACTCATAAGAAACTGGATCGGCACTTCCGAACCTTTCGAAAGCTCCCACAAATGATCTCCTGGCGGGCGTTTTACCCTTCGCGATCAGGATTTAACTCTCCCGCGCTGCTCGAACACTTCCGTCAAGGCGGGAAGAAAGCACCTGAATTTCTCGTTTTCTGGCGACGATCCAATCGATGGGAGCAGTTAGATCGAACCAGGGCGGTTTCGTACTCATTGGGGGCGACGGTTGTAACGGGAGTGTCTGAGTACCGCTCTCTCTTCCGGGCCCATGTTGTTTATTTCAACCCATTGTCATGCAGAGTCAGCCACTGGTTTTTTCCGCTCTGCAGCTTAGCGATCGCGCCTTCGCCAGAGCCGAATCGCAGGCGCACACGACAGCCGTCCGAACCAGGCTCCTACCCAATTGCACGGCGCGCCAGCAGGAATCACGCGTAAAAGGCGATGCCCGCTGCGCACAGCAGTGTTACTACTACGGTTTTCGCGAACATGTTTGTCCCGAGCTCGCATCCCAGCGCCCGATTGCGTGAAACTTACTTCCAGACCATTGACTATTAAAATCCGTAAAGTTTTAATAAGAAAAACATAATTTGTTCGTAAAGGTTGCTTTGTTAGCGCCGAGAGATTCCTGGAAGGTTTAAACTTATCAACGCCGGTCCATTGTGTGTTTCTCCGGGCTCGCCGGAACTGGTTAGCAGCGAGGCTAAGCTTTGGAAATGCGCGGCGCCTGGCCAGTTAAGAGTTGCGCCTGGAATGTTTGGAGCTACCCTATGGGTACTGTCCTTCAGTTCAACCGCGGACTCTATCATTGCTCCAATCCCGGTCTGATACCGCGCCGACAATGTCGTAGCTCTTTTTTTATCTTGTTGTTGAAGATCCTGAAGCCTTGAATGCGCCGAGGACCGGTCTTCACCGTGAGCTTCTGAGATTCGATCACTCACGCGTGCTGAGCATCTGGGGGTCTCTACAGCGGTTCCTGTATGCAAGAGCAGGGGCGCGTAGGTAAATTACGCGGGATCGCGAGATGGATAAAACTTGAACAGCCACCGCTAAGTCGCTGTAACAGTTGATTTCCACTCGACTGGAACCCAACCTGCAATAGACCCGGGCAGAGCGAGCGGCTAGAGTCTTGCACCTCATATGTGGAGGATTCTATGAATCAAAATCCGGACAACAAATGGCGGGATTTGTGCCAAGCTGCAGCCACGGAGCAAAATTCGAAAAAGCTGATGGAACTAGTGGCCGAGATAGTCAAGGAGCTGGATGAGCGACACCGGAAACGCAAACCTGCAGTGATCAAGAAAGAGTGCGATGAAAGCTTATTTGGAATGAGCCTGGAGCTGGAGGCGACTAAACATGCGAAAGCGGTCCATTATTCCGGCTCTTGAGCCTGTTCCGTGTCACGACGAAGACTTGCTGGACCTCGAGCGCGCAGCTGTGGTTGAGGTCAGCTCGGAAGACAAAGATTTCCCGGTCGAGGCTGCATTGGCTTTAGGGGCTTTAGGTGAGACCCGGGGCTGGCGCGCCGCCCAACCGGGCCCCCAAACGATTCGGCTGCTATTCGATCAGCCTCAAACCATCAAACGAATCGCGCTGGTTTTCGAGGAAGACGAAACCAGACGAACACAAGAGTTCGTCCTGCGATGGTCCCCGGCGGGCCCGGAGCGGTTTCGCGAAATCGTCCGCCAGCAATGGAATTTCAGCCCTCCTGCGACGGTGCGAGAAGTTGAGGAATACCGTGTCGAACTCTCCGATGTCACCACGCTCGAACTTACGATCGTACCGAACCTTAGCGGCGGTGCAATTCGCGCCTCGCTCAAGAGCTTGCGCCTGTCTTGAAGTAAAACCACCACCGCCACGCGCAATGCAATGAGTCTCGATTTTCCAATCGAGCCGGGCCCCAGCTCCTTCCATCGATTCTTCTTTCGAATCCTGTGGTTTGACGGGCTTACCGGAAGACGTCGCCGCCAGCTCGGCCCGATTTTGCTGCCAGAGGTAGAGCAAGTACTTGGCGGCTCGCAAGAGCTGGGCTTGCTCATTTCGTTGCATTCGCTTCCTTTTTCGGTGTAAGTTCAAAAATTACATTGCTCAGGGAGTGGGGTTGTTTTCGAAAAGGATAGCGTCGTTGTGTCTTTTGCTGACATTCTGGTCAGCAATAGCATTCAGTGCGCATCACCATTCGAATGCAACGGAGGCGGCAAAGTGCTCGGCTTGTGTGGCCGCCCATTCAGCTTCCCCCAAAACCACTTCCAATTTGCCAAGGGTGATGTTCGTTTCTGTGTCGACCTTTGGGCCGGCGCCGGTTTCTGCCAAGCAACGTCTGATAGCTTTCGCTCTTGGGACCACGGCGAGTGCCAGTCTTTTGAAATCTGTCGGCTGCAGATGTCATTTCACAGCGCCTGACAGAACTCTCCTGGCGTTGCGATACGCAGGCAGGGCCTGCGCTTAATTGGTATGTAGCAAGCGTCAAAGAAACTCTTCACGGGACAACCACCCAGCCAAGTACTAAGGTCACGTTCAGCGTTGGCGAGTCCTTCCCTACAATGGAGTCTGCCGTTTTCCCCCTTCGCAGTCGCGTAGTCAAATGCAATTCTTCAGTCGGCAGCAGCAAGCCTGCCACAGGTGTGGGCTAGCCAGAGGCCTACTCCAACTGTTTATGCGTGCAAAATACGTCTAGCTGGAGGCTCCGTGAGACGAAGAGGAAGTGCAATGTCTGACTCTGGAGTGTGCTCTGGTGACATGCTCGGACGCCTGGTAACGATTCAGAGGCACCTGGCAGCCGCCAGAATGAAAGTGAGCTGCATCGTCCCGGGTCTCCGAATCTGGCAGACCGTTCTGCTTTTGATTTCTCTCGTGGCATTGCCTGCTCTGAGCCGGGCGGTGAGCCAGGACGCTGCACCCCTACCGACGCCTCTGGTCGAGTTCACAGTGCAAACCGGTCACACCGCGGAGATTCAAGGCCTCGAGTACGCAGCGAACGGCAAATTTTTCGTGAGCGCCGGCAAAGACTCCACGATCAAGCTCTGGTCGCCGGGAGGCACCCTGATACGCACGATTCGCACGGGTTTCTGGGTCAACTATCTTGCCCTTTCCCGTGATAGCCAGCTGCTCCTGGCAGCCTCGCGCACGGGCAACATCTTCCTGCTCTCGCTCGACGGGCGAGTCATCCACAGATTTCCCGATGTACCGATGAGGGAAGGGTTCGTCTCCGCGATTGCCTTGTCCGATGACAACCACCATGCAGCCATCGGGACAACAAGAGGACTCGTACTCTACCACGTCGACGGGACAGTGGAGACACGACTGCAGCCAGAAGGCGATGCTTCTGAAGTTGACAGTGTGCTTTACACACGCGACGGACGCCTGATCAGCGGACATCCAGATGGTAAGCTCCGTTTCTGGACGGACGAGGGAAAGCTGGTCCGAACCGTTGCGGCGCACGAATATTCGATCAAGACGCTGGCGCTCAGTCCAGACGGCAAGACGCTGGCGACGGCGGGAAGTCCATATTTCTTTGCTGAAGTCCCCAAGAACGTAAAACCGGTCATCAAGTTATGGGATCTTGACGGCAATATGCTGGGACAGTTCTCCTCACAGTTCACCCAATGCCTACGGTTCAGTGCCGATGGGACAAGCCTCGTAAGTGGTGGACGCTCCGACAATCGGGTGAACATTTACCGGAGATCGGGCGAGCTATTGCGCACAATCACGATCGGAACGGGGGCCCATCGTTCGCCTTATCTCATCGCCCTTGCGCCCGACGGACGTACGTTAGTTAGCGCTGACGACAATATCGATCCTCCGGGACTCGAGATATGGAACGTTGACGGCGGCTTCGAACGCAGTCTGCTCGGATTGAGCGGCCCGATGACGAATGTCGCCGCATCCCCAGATGGAAACTTCATTGTGACGCTGTCGGCAGATCGCCTCGTGCGCATTTGGTCGCTCACCGGCCGCCTGATCGCCAGCTTGCCCGGGCACAAGCAATATTCAACAGGACTTGCATATGCGCCCAATGGAATGTACTTCGCCAGTGGCGGAGACGAGGTCATTCTGTGGAGCCGGTTCGGCCAGAAGCTCGATGAGTTCACGGGCTTTCGAAACGGCGCAGGCGTGCTCGCCTTTTCGCCCGACAGCCGGTTCTTGTTCTGTGGCGATGGTGGAGGCACAGTTCACATCTACGACCTCGAGCAGAAGTCCGTCCGTCATCTGAAGGCGCACGACAGCCGTGTCACCGCTCTCGCGATTCAGCCATCCGGAAAGTACTTCGCAACCGGCAGCGCTCGCGAAGAAGTGCGTATCTGGGACTTAGAGGGAAAGCTGCAAGGGGAAAGCCGGTTTGACCAGAAGGCCGCACGTCCGGTTAGCGCAGCCTACTCGCTAGCGTTCTCCCCGGAAGGAGACAAACTCGTGGCCGCAACCACCAACCCCGAGAAGAGCTTGCAAGTCTTCGATCTTAAGGCGCAGCTCGTGGACGCCATGAAGGTGTCCAATTCCTTTCAGGGTGGCGCGATTGCCTTTTCGAAATCAGGGCGGTGGCTTGCGGCCACAGCAAATAATACCGCTATCCTTTGGGATTGGCCGTCGCGCAAGCTCGTCCGCGTTCTCAAAGGGCACGGCGACTTCATTGAAGGACTGTGCTTCACGCCGGACGAGGAGCACCTTGTCACAGCAGGCCACGACGCAACCACGCGGGTGTGGCGGCTCGACAACGGTTATTCGATGGCCCTGTTAGCCCACGGCGGCGACTGGATCGTGTACACTCCCGACGGCTATTTTGATGGGTCGCACTATGGTGGTGACCTCGTCGGCATCACGCGGGGTCTCGATACCTTCGCCGTCGATCAATTCGCACTTCAACTCAACCGACCGGATCTTATTCTGAGTCGCGTGGGGACTGGTTCGCCGGAATTTATCGAACATCTTCGGTCAAGATATCAACTCCGGCTGGAGCGCAGCGGATTTTACCAGAGCACTCCCGGAATGTCTCTGGAGGCTCCCGAAGTTCATCTGCTGGAAGCAAAGCAGGACGGCAAATTCGCCCAGATTGAGGCTGAGCTCAGCGATCAACACTACCCGCTTGCGCGCTATCAGATCTATGTCAACGATGTCCCCGTTTTTCGGGGCCCAGGGAAGCCGGTGAGTGGCCTGAGCACACGGGTAAATGAGCGGATCGAGCTTGGGTCGGGAGAAAACAAGATCGAAATCAGCGCCTTCAACAGCCAAGGGGTCGAAGCATTGCGCGCCCACTGGTCCACGATCTATCGCTCGGACCCCAAAGAGTTGAAAAATGACCTCTACTACATTGGCTTCGGAGTCTCGCACTACCGGAACCCTGCCCTCAATCTTCAGTTTGCGCACAAAGACGTCCTTGACCTCGGCGCGGCGCTCGAGCGCTACACGGGATCGTTCAGGCATGTCATCGCAAAGACATACATCGACGAGGCAGTTACTCGCGACAACCTGCTGAAAGCAGGGGAGGTGCTGAGGAACGCAGGAGTGGACGACATGGTAGTGATTCTCGTTTCCGGGCATGGGTCCTACGATGTCTCCAAGGAAGCGACTTACTACTACGGAACCTACAATGTCGATGTCAAAAATCTGGCCGGAACGGCCGTGAGTTTCGATGAGATCGAATCGCTTGTGCGCGATATCGCACCGCGTCGCAAACTATTGCTGATTGACACTTGCGAATCGGGCGAAATGGACGAGGCCACACGAGCCGAACTGACAGCCAAAGTGCGAGATGCAGGACTGGCTGCCCGCACCAGCCCGGTATTCCAGCAGGCGCACGCCGGTCAGGTGAAGCGAGTATTCCTCTATGAGCGGGACCGTTACATCTATAACGACCTTGCGCGGCGCACCGGCTCTATCATCTTCTCCGCATCCCATGCGGGAGAAATGTCGTTCGAATCGCCGAAGATTCAGAATGGCTTCTTCACGCACGAGATCCTTGAGGCTCTCCATTCAAGTCACGCCGATGCCAACCAGGACGGCAAGATTTCGATTGATGAGCTCGAAGCTTTCGTTTCTCTCAATGTCGCGCTCAAGACTGAGGGATTGCAACGGCCCACCGTAGACCGCGACAACATCAATCAGCGCTTTAGCTTTCCGCTGCTGCCCTGAGCTCAGCAGCCATGGGTCGCCGACCTGCGGCACTGTAGGCCGAGCACGCGCCTGAAAACGCCTGGGACAGATACCGATACTGAGCGGCGAAACAGAGATCGAGATCTGCCCCTAAGACAGCCGGGAGCTCCGCCTAAATATCTCTTGCGAATGTGCACTCACTCAAAAAGCGGCGGCTGTGCAGGGTCGTCCTCGGGTTCTCGAAAGTTACTCAAACCGATGCCGACGAGCCGATAGCGTTGCTCCGCACTCAAGTCCACTCGTTCTCGCAGCTTCAGGACGATGTCTGTCAATTCCTCGCTGGTGGAAGGAGCAGAGCCTGGCGTACGACTGCGAGTGAGAATCTTGAACTCACTTGTCTTGAGTTTGAGAACCACCGTGCGCGCGGTCCGTGACTCCTTACGGGAGACAGACCAAAGCTTTTCCGCCAGGCGTCGGATCATGGGCTCGGTTTCTGCCAACAGCACATCGCGTTCAAAAGTGTCCTCGACCGAGATGGACTGCGTAGGCCGGTCAGGGACGACTTCATGATCATCGATACCGCGGGCAAGCTCGTGCAGGCGTAGACCAAAGCGGCCAAAATGCAGTTCGAGCGCTGGCAAGTCCTGGCGTCGCAAGTCCGTTACGGTTTGTATTCCAAGTTTCGCCAGCTTCTCTCCCGTCACTTTGCCGACGCCCGGCAGACGTCCAACCGGCAGCGGCAAGAGAAACGCATCGATGTGCTCGGGCTGGATGACGAAAAGCCCGTCGGGTTTGCGCCAGTCAGAGGCCAGTTTTGCCAGGAACTTGTTTGGCGCCACGCCTGCAGAAGCAGTGAGATTCAATTCCCGCCGGATTTGCTCGCGGATTGTGCGTGCCACTAGCGCCGCTGTCGGTAATCCCGTCTTGTTCTCGGTGACGTCCAGATACGCTTCGTCGAGCGATAGTGGCTCGATCAGGTCGGTATGGCGCTTGAAGATCTCCCGCACGTTGCTCGAGACTGCCCGATAACGTGTAAAATCCGGAGCGACGAAGGTCGCATTGGGACACAAGCGTTCGGCTTGCACCGCTGGCATGGCCGAGTGCACTCCGAAACCCCTGGCCTCGTACGAGGCCGCGCACACGACCGAGCGGGTGCCTCGCCAGGCGACCACCACAGGCTTGCCCCGCAGCTGCGGATCATCGCGCTGCTCGACCGAAGCATAGAACGCGTCCATGTCGACATGGATGACCTTTCGCACAATCGTCTGACAACAATACTATTCGGCCCGAACGCTTTGAACATCTATCGAGCCGATCGCTCGCCGTCCTTGCTGCAAAGTCTAGAGACGCAAGTAGGCGTCTTACCTCGAGTTTCTGCTCTGTACTCGCGGTTTGCGTGCTCTTGCTGCATGCGCTGTTCATTTTGTGGGTCGTCTTCGGTGCCTTGTTGACGCGATCGGGCCCGACTCTTCGCGGGCTACCTGGCGGCTCTCTGGCTGTCGGAATCCTTACGGAACTGTTGCTTGGCTGTGTCCTTGGGCTCCCCTGGAGAACGGGTTCGAAGGCAAGGCCGGAGCCGAGCTCTACCCGGGTGGGGTTCCTGCTCCATTTATAATTCTGCGGGATGGAGACGGTATTTCCTCTCGGCATGCCTGCCATGATCGTCTTCGGAGTGCGACCGCCGACCATCCTTTGTGGGAAACGGTGGGACTCTTATAATCACGCCGATGGGTAATTCTCCTGCACCTTTTGGGATCGACCGACACTTTCTGCGCATGGACAGGAATGGTCCCTACCTCAGCCTGCACTTCATCATGATTTTCGTTCGCGATCAGGAGCGAAGCCTGCACTTCTACGTCGACAGGCTTGGTTTCCGGTTGGTGGTGGATCATGTCTTCGAAACGGGTGGCCGGTGGATCGAGGTTGCACCTCCGGACGGCAGCGCGAACCTCTCCCTGGCCCTGGCGAAACCCGATTCCGAGGCATACAACCTCATTGGGCGCGACAGCCAGATTTACTTTCTCACCGAAGATGTCAACGCCAAGTTCAACCAATGGAGCGCTCGTGGAGTTCGGTTTCATTTTCCACCGGAGGAACCGGTTTGGGGCGGAATCTTCACGCGATTCGAGGATGTGGACGGAAATTCATTTGGGCTTGCCGGCTTCGACGAATTGACACTCGGGGTTGAAACACAACGCCGCGCACTCGCCCAAAAACTCGAATCCGAACGCCGGGCCGCCCAGGAATTGGAAATAGCAAAGCAGGTACAGGCCAGGCTATTTCCACAAATCCATCCTGAGGCGAAGACTCTCGAGTACGCGGGCATATGCCTTCAGGCTCGGCAAGTTGGAGGGGATTACTTCGACTTCTTGGATCTCGGCCAAGAGCGGCTTGGTCTAGACTAGTGATCGGTGACGTTTCTGGCAAAGGAATTGCCGCTGCTCTTCTGATGGCTAATCTGCAAGCGAACTTGCGTAGCCAATGTGCCCTGGCTTTGGATCATCCCGAACGTTTGCTGGGCTCGGTGAACCACTTGTTTTACGTGAACACTGTGGATAGTGCATACGCCTCTCTGTTCTTTGCAGAGTACGACGACCAAACGCGGCGCCTACGCTACGCAAATTGCGGACATTTGTCTGGCCTTTTGCTGCAGAGCAATAACACCGTGAAGCGCCTTGGCTCAACCAGCATCCGGTTGGGTCTTTTCGAGGAATGGACTTGCTCCATGCAAGCATGCGAACTCTTGGCAGGCGATATGGTCGCACTCTACACCGATGGCGTGACGGAAGCCTCCAACGATGCAGGAGAAGAATTCGGGGAGCACCGCCTGATCCGAGCATTGCGTCGACCTCATGAGTCCTGCCAGGGTTTGCTGTCAGCGATTTTGGATGAGGTTAGGCAGTTTAGTTGTGGTGAGCAGTACGATGACATAACGCTGATAGTTGCGAAGTGCAGACGCGGCGAATCATAATTCGATTACAAGAGTGGCTCCCTCCAGATATCGTCAGGTGGAAAACGTGATTCGCTTCCCACGGCGTCGCCGTCCCCGACATTGAAGGGACGACCCCACGGGTACCAACGGACTGTGAACCAGTGAATCTTGTTCTTTCGGCGAACCGTCTCCCTGGTTGAGTCCGCAACCCCCAGGACTTAGCACCTTGCGGCTGAGGGTCCTCTGGTTGCGTTGATGCCGTACAATTCATCTGTCGGTCACGCCTTCTCAAGTACAATTGCCTGGCCCGAATGGAGTGCAGGAGCGCGCAGCCTTCGTCGCCTTTCTAGACTCTGGCGTCGGCAAGGCAGTGGCGGATATGGCTTTGACCGGGACCGCAGACTCAAAACAAGGATCGTTTGGGATTTCAGGACCGGCGCTTGGTTGGTTAGAAAGCCTGCCGGTGACACACGAGGCTGCGGGTTCGAGTCCCGTCGCTCGCGCGAGCCTTCCCCATCACTTCTCACATTTCTCGGTGCCTGTGTATTGCTTTACGACCTGAGTCTTTTTCCACGCCGCGATCTGTTCGCGTGCATCTTTCACCAGTCTTGCGAAGCGGCGGGCCAATTCGTGAATGCGCTGCGATTGCCTTCTTTGAATCGCCTCGGTTGGAATCAATTCCGTGCCAACCCCGATTGCGATCGCACCCGACAAAATGAAGTTGGCCGCGGTCTGTTGATTCACTCCTCCCGCTGCGATCAATGGAACCTGTGGCAGGGATGCGTGCAGCGCCTTGATGTACTCGTCTCCGCCAACCGGACCGCAGGGAAAGACCTTTATGAAATCGGCGCCCGCCCGCCACGCCGTGACAACTTCCGTGGGCGTCAGTGCTCCCGGCACGACCACTATGTTCTCTTTAGCTGCGAATTCCAGGATAGCGGGATCCAGTGACGGAGCAGTGACGAAACTCACGCCCGCATCCACGCACAAGCGCGCCGTGTCGGTATCAAGCACGGTACCTGCGCCGACAATGAGTTTCGGATTAGAACGAACAAGGTGAGCCATCAGCTCCACCGCTCCAGGAATCGTCATTGTGATTTCCACGATCGATATTCCTCCGCGCGTGACTGCCTCAGCCGCGAAATGTGCATCAGGGCCAGACGCGGCTCGGATCGCCGGGATTATGGCAATTTCACGAATTCGGGAGCAGACCTCATCTTTCGTCATTTGTCAGAATCCCTCCACCAGCGCCATGCGGCTCGAGTGGTTATTCAGATGGCTTCGTTGGGATCAGCTACCGGTAGCCGATCATCACTACGCGCGAACCATGTGTACAAGGTCGGTAACAGAATGACACTGATGATCAAGTCCGCAATGAGACCACCAACGATGACGATGGCGAAAGGACGCTGCGAATCCGATCCAATGCCATGGGAGAGCGCCGCTGGCAACAGCCCCAGGGTTGCGACCAGCATCGTCATCATGATCGGTCGAAGTCGCAGGACAGCACCCTCCACCGCAGCTTCCTCAATGTCGTACCCGCGGGCCCGAAGTTGGTTGATGTATTCCACCATGATCACACCGATTTGCACCGATACACCAAACAGCGCGAGAAAGCCCACCCCGGATGACACACTGAAGTTGGTACCTGTGACCAAAAGGGCGAGCTGGCCGCCGATAGGCGCCATGGCTATGTTGGTGAGGATGAGAAGGGCCCATTTCAGAGATTTGAACATCGAGTACAGGATGCTGTAGATCAGCAGGATCGTCAGCGGCAACACGATCAACAGCCGTCGCTGTGAGCGCTTTGCGCTCTCATACTCGCCTGCCCAATCAAGGGTGTAGCCGGTTGGAAGCTTCACCGAGGCGCTAACCTTTTTGATCGCTTCCTCCACGGTACTGCCCAAATCTCTGCCCCGAACGCTAAACTTGACGGCTACATATCGGGAGTTCTCTTCGCGGTAGATCTCCGAGCCGCCATCCAGCACTTGTATCTTCGCTAGCTGTGCCAGAGAAACCCGCTCACCTGACGGTGCCAGCAGCCGAATCTTCTCAATGGCCTCCTTCGTGTCTCGGTACGGTGGCAAATACCGGAGGACAAGATCGTATCGCTGTTCTCCGATGAGCACCTGGCTGAGAGCGTTTCCTCCAACGGCGGTCTGAATTGCGTCCTGCACATCGGAAACATTGATTCCGTAGCGCGAGGCTTGATCGCGGTCGACTGTGAAGTTGAGGTTGGGTTGGCCGATAATCCGGAACACGCCAAGATCCTCCACTCCCCGGATGGGTCGCATGGCTGCGACAATCTCATCCGCCTTCGCTTCCAGCATCTTAAGATCGTCACCGTATATTTTTACTGCCAGCGCCCCTTTTACGCCGCTCACCGCTTCTTCCAGATTGTCGGAAATCGGTTGCGAGAAGCCCCAAAGCACTCCCGGAATCTTTTCCAGTTCGCGGTCCATGGCTGCGATCAGACGCTCTTTGTCCTGGTGAAAGATCGGCCGCCATTTCTCCTTCGGCAAGAGATCGACAAAGAATTCTGTATCAAAAAAACCCGTGGTGTCGGTTCCATCATCCGGGCGTCCGATTTGGTTGACAACCTGGGGGACCTCCGGAAACGAGCAAAGGGTTTCGCGAGCCCTCTCCGCAACACGGGCGCTCTCGGTCGGCCCCGTGCTGGGAGCCAGCGTCCCCCGGACCCAGATCGCGCCTTCATCCAAATGCGGGAGGAACTCCGACCCAATCACTCCGCTAAAGGCAAGAAATGCCGAAACCAGAAGCGTTATAACTGCGCTGCCAACCGTCACCCAGCGGTTACGGATTGCCCGGTGGACAATATTTCTATAGTGCTCTATCAGAAATGTCATTAGCGGGTTCTGCCATTGTTTCGCATCGCTTCGGAACAGCAGGCTCGCCAGTGCGGGCGCAATCAACATCGAAAACATCAAGGCGCCAAGCAGGGCGAAAGCCACCGTCCATGCCATCGGCTTGAACAACTTCCCTTCGACGCGTTGCAGAGTAAAGATCGGAAGATATGCCGTAACGATGATGGCGATGGCATAAAAAACAGGTCGTTGCACCTCATGGGCAGCTTTGCGGATCCGGTCCACCAGCGTAAGGGGAGTTTCTTCGGGACGATTTAGGTGGCGCACGATATTTTCGACCATCACAACCGCCCCATCCACGACCATGCCGAAGTCCAACGCGCCCAAGGAGAGCAGGTTTGCCGAGATATGCCGCAGGTCCAGACAGATCGAGGCAAACAGCAACGCAAACGGAATGGTCAACGAAACGATAATTGCGCCGCGAGCATTGCCCAGGAAGACGAACAGAATAATGACGACCAGGATCATGCCTTCTGCGAGATTGTGCAGCACCGTATGGGTGGTGTAATGCACCAGATCGTCCCGGTCGAGATACGGCACAATCTTCACACCGGGAGGCAATATGTGATCATTGAGCCGCTTGACCATAGCGTGAAGAGATTCCAGCATGGTCGCAGTGTCGGCACCTTTGCGGAGAAAGACAATTCCTTCGACTACGTCGTTATCATCCTCCACCACCCCGTCCGCCCGATGGTACGCTCTTCCTATCTGTCCCAGGCGAATCTTCGGCCCTTGCGTGACCACGGCGATGTCTTTTATACGCAGTGGAGTGCCGTTCTGGGCTTTAATCACCGTCTTTTCGATGTCGCGGACATCGCTGACCAAGCCCACGCCGCGCACGTTGATCTGTTGCGAACCCTGTTCTATAAAACTGCCCCCTACGTTCGCATTGCTGTTTGTCAGCTGTTGTTCAATCTGGGCCAGACTGAGACCATAGGAGATCAACTTTTCTGGGTCGACCCGAACCTGGTATTCGCGAGTGACGCCCCCGAACGATGAATCGTCGACCACGTCCGGTACAGAGCGGATGTATTTGCTGATAACCCAGTCCTGCAGAGACTTCAGGTCCATTAAGTCATACGCAGGATTCGTGCTCTTCAGCGTGTACCAATAGACCGAGCCAATCGGACTGAAGTCGGGGCCGATCCCTGCCGTGACGCCCGACGGAAGTGTGACTTGCGCAAGCCGCTCCAGCGCTTTCTGGCGGTCCCAATCGTTATCGGAATTGTCGTCGAAAATAAGATTCACGACCGAGAGTCCAGCCAACGACGCTGACCGCACATGCTGAAGATGTGGGATGCCGTTCATCTGGATTTCGATGGGAATCGTGACCTGCTGCTCGACTTCCTCTGCGGCTCGCCCAGGCCACTGCGTAATCACCTGCACCCAAGTGTTAGCCACGTCTGGATAGGCTTCGACCGGCAGGTTGTGGAATGAAATGATGCCCCAAACAAATAGAAGGGCCGCCATACTCAGGACAACAAAGCGGCTATTGAGAGCGAAATCGACGAGCGCGCGAATCATTGCTGCTCCGCCGAGTTTTGGAATTCAAGCGCATTGGCCACGACGTGCTGGCCAGGCGCCAGTCCGGAAACGATTTCCTGCATTGCGCCCGGAAGCATGTCGCCGCCCACAACTTCTGTCCGCCGAAATTGATTGCCTGTGACCGGCAGGTAGACCCAATCACGATCATGCAGGTGCAAGATCGCAGTAGTCGGGACAGCTGCTCGACTTTGTTTTTGTCGGCCGTGAAAGGTTGCACTCACAAACATGCCCGGTCGCATCAGGCCCGGATTCCGCATTTCGATTCGAACCTTCACAGTGCGAATGTTCGGGTCCAACACGGGTCCAATGTTGCTGATGGTGCCGGCGAGAACCTGGTCAGGATAGGCATTCAGACGAATGTCGGCCTTTTCGCCGAGCCGCACACTGGCCAGATCGTTTTCGTATACATCGCACAATACCCACACATGGGTCAGATCAGAGATCGTGAAGGGATTGGGGGAAGAGAGACCGGCGACGCCGGCACCGTTCGTAACCTGCTGATCGGTGATGACGCCGGAAATCGGAGCATGAATCTCGATCAGACCACTGGGACGATCAAGCGTGGGAGTCCCCAGAACACGAAGCTTCTCGGCAGTATTCGCGACGTCTACCTTGGCTTTGTCTTCCGCATTTTGCGCAATTTGAAGATCGTTCTGGGAAATCGCTCCCTTGTCGTAAAGTAGCTTTGCGCGCTCCAACTGGGTGCGTGCCAGCTGTTCGTCGGCCGTGGCCTTTTGGTAGTCCGAGAAAGCTCCCGAAATGTCGGCGCTCTGCACCTTGAGCAACAGTTGGCCCTTCTTGACTGTATCCCCCAGGCGCGCCTCTATCTCCACAACCCGCCCCACGGCCAATGAGATAACGGGAACGGCTCGTGAAATGTCCGGATTCACCGTACCGGTGACTCGCAGCTGAGGCGTAGCAATGTGTTCTGTTGCCTGCGCCAAGGGGAAGCGTTCGGGATGGTCCACCTGAAACACATTGCGGTCCGCCACGCGTTCCACCCTGAGCGGTGGCGGCGCCTCTGCCTGGGGATCACTCTTGCCGCCACTACATCCCGTCCCCGCCACGCACAAGATCGAAGAAAAAGCGAGGATTCCAGAAATCCCGCGCTTCATGGGATCACCTCACGTCCAACAGCGAGATTCAGCTGATTCGTGGCGTTCAGATAGGAAGCCACCAGGTTCAAATAGTTGACCTGGACACTTCGGTAGTCAGCCTGAGCATTGAGAAAATCAAGAAGCGATGCTGCGCCGTGCTGGTAGGAAAACGCAATTGTGTCCCGCACGCTCAAAGCCTCTTCCAGGTACTGGTCCCGATAGGGTTTGAGAAGAATCACGGTGCTATTAACCGCGGCGTAGGCAGAATCGACATCGTTAAAAACCTGCGCTCGCGTTGCTGCCGCGAGTCTATCGTTTCGATCGATGTCCAGCTGGGTGCGACGCTTCTCACCCTGATTACGATCGAAAATTCGCAACGGGATGCTCACCCCGAACCCGATGTACTGGTCGATCGGGGGGTTGCGGCCGACATCGAAACCTAGGATTGGATCGGTAGATCCATTGGCTACGGCGAGCCGATAGTCAGTTTTCGCCTTGTCGACAGACTGCAGCGCGGCCCTCAGGTCAGGACGCGTATCGAGAGCCGCCTGGCGGACGTCGCTGAGGGGAGGAATTTGTTCCCCGGAATCAAACCGCCCGATGACATCGAATTGTTCGACCGGGATCTGATCATTTAACAGCGTAAGTAGTTGAATCTTTGCGAGGCGCAGGTTGACTTCGGCGGTTTGCAAGTCGGATAGGTACTGGACCCTCTGAAGTTCCAGACGTTTCAAATCCACTTCGGCAATGCCACCGGCCTTGTAGCGCTCGCGATTTACGTCCAATACATGGTCGTAATAAGCCAGGTTTTCCCGCGCTAGATTCAAAATAGCTTTCTCCTGCAGAGTCTCCAAGAACGCCCCTCGGAGGTCGAAAAGTAGAGTTCGCTCCAGGTCGGCTTGTGCGGAGGTCACGACGGCGGTCCCTTTTTGGGCACTCTCCAGTCGCAGCCCGCGTTTGTGCTGGCGCTCCCAGAGATAGTTCACACTCCCCGCGGCCAGGAGGTACGCAAAAGGTCCGTGAGCGGGACCGCCGCCGAACGGATCGATCTGATCAGCAAGGATGGACAGGTTGGGGTTCGGCCGCAGGTTCGCAGTGATCTCCTGGGCTCGCGATTCATCGATGCCGATTTGTCCAGCTCGTAGAGTGGGGTTCGCCGCTTCGAACTTGTCACGAACCTCCTGCCACGTCAGTGCCTTCTGGGCGAAACCGCTGCCTGCCGAGATGCCGATCAGCCACAACCCAAGGCACAACCATCTGACGACCCGCCGCATGGATCCTCCTTGCCCCGTTCCAACCGCGCTCGCTGGACCGCCTGCAAGCGCACTCGTTGGGGCTATACTGTAAATCCTTCCAAAACTGAATTAGCAAATACTGCCGACTGAGAATCTGGTCGGCGTGGACCGATAAGCTGATCTGTGCCCGTCGGACGCAAAAACACGGAGAATGGCACCGTTGGTCGGATTACTGTAACGCCTCCATCAAAATGTCATGTGAATGGACTGTTAAGGACTGTTAAAGCGAAACCGTTTATCGGCGTTGGCCCCACACTGGATCGCGGTGTAGAAGGCAGGGATCATCCTGCAGGTGCCTAGTAGCCTCCCTTTGCGGAAACCCGAAGCCTAGAACTATTCTGAGGCGGAGTCACCCGCACACTCATCTTGTGCCACTTTCGCGTGCGCCAGATCGCTTGGGCGGCGATACTCAACAACGTATTGTCCCGTTCCGAGGTAATGACTAGTCGGCACTTTTGACGGGATCGGCCGGACCGCACCACTGACAGGGACGTGAATGGGGCCTCTGAGAACCCTCAGACTCAGATAGCGACCCTTGGCCCGAGCCTTCCACGGATGCGGACTGCCAGCCCTACCTGGCGATTCCGCCTTTTCCCGATCTTGTATCCTCTCATAGCGCCCACTCAGCGTGTCTGCAGCTCGCCCTGAAGCGTTTCATCGGACACGACCGATTTGGAGGGTCCTATCGGAGGCCAGCGGGAGTTTCTGCGATAGAAGGTAAGGCGGGACCTCTTAGTGAGCTAGCCGCCCGCCTGGTCGACGTCTACCGAAGGGGCGGATGAAATCCGGTATCTCGGGTCGGTATGCGCCTCCACGTCGAGGGTGCGGACGTCGAAGCACGTGCGCTAGGGCGGAGGGTCGCAGCTCTCTCCTGGAGCAAAGCCCACGCTTATATGTCCGGAACGGAAATAGCGAAGCAGGTCCCCAGACGTGAGGAAAAGCAGACAGAGATCGCCGGTCGGCAGATCGATGCCGTCACTTGGAGGAGAGATTGTTGCCCTCAAGCGCCGCCAATATTCCCCCCAACTCTTCGGGTGCCCACAGGAACGGCTCTTCCCGCAAGCTCGCACATCAATCCGAACGCTACGAGATCTCGTCCTGGGCCTGCAAAAGCTCGTTGAACATCCTTGGCAATCTCCAAGTCAGCCTGACAGGAGCTTCCGCGTCCCCGTGCCGGAAAGAAACCGTTTTGGACACGCGGCCTTGCATTTCACCGCGCAGGTTCAGGCCAGCTACTTTCCCTTTCCTACTCCATCACCACCCGGCCTCTGCCAAGCTGATTTTTCTTCAACGCGAAGGAAAGCACAAACATTATCGCAGCGGCGGACGCTAGGACCAGGTAAGTATCGATGTACGCTAATGTAGCCGCTTGAGCGATTACTGACTGATACAGCAGAGCGTAAGCCTTCCTGGGCGCGAGCGCGGCTTGCACTCCCGATGCAACCAGGTGGGCCGACAGACCGGCAGCTGCCCCGCCAACCGCAGGCCGCCCCGGGGTGACATTCGCCACCAGATACACTTGATGGACCTGAGATCTGCGCGCAATGAGGGTCGTGACCATCGATGTTCCCACGCTGCTGCCGATATTCCGCATGAAGTTGATGAGGCCAGCGACGCTGTTACTCTTCTCCGCCGGCATCCCGACGTAGGAAACCAGATTGATGGGCACGAACAGAAAGCCCAGCCCGAACACTTGAACGAGACGCAACAGACTCGCGCTCCGGAAGCTAATTTGAAGGTCGAGTTGCCTGCTGGAAATATACATTCCCACCGAGAGCGTCAGCCAGCCAAACGCCATTAGATAACGTGCTTGCACTTTAGATGAGAGCACTCCTGTGACCGGCATTAGAAACAGAAGGAGAAGACCGCCACCCGAAAGCACTAAGCCCGCCGACTCCGCGGTGTAACCCGCCAGGGACTGCAGGAACAAAGGCATCATGACGAGGCTGGAGAACAGCAAGATTCCCAACACAAACATCATGCCATTGGCGCCCAGGAAATTCAGATTCTTGAAAAGCCGCACCTCGACGATCGGGCTTTTATAAAACCACTCCCAGAGCGCGAACGACACGAGCCCGGCCGCCGCCAGGATGGCGAGCGTCAGAATGAAATGCGACCCGAACCAGTCATCCTCCTGGCCTTTGTCGAGCATCACTTGCAAGGCTCCGACGCCGAGTGTAAGCAGTGCTATGCCGATATAGTCAAACCTGACGCCGGCGCCGGAAACGCGCTTTACCCAGGGGGGGTCTTCGACGAGCTGAAAGATCAGCAGTAATGCCAGAATGCCCACCGGCAGGTTGATGAAGAAAATCCAGCGCCAACTGTAGTTATCCGTGATCCATCCGCCGAGTGTCGGCCCGATCGTTGGTGCGATGATCGCCGTCACGCCGTAGAGAGCAAAGGCCAGCCCGCGCTTCTCCGGAGGAAACGTATCGGCCAGGATCGCCTGAGCCATGGGTTGAAGTCCGCCGCCGCCCACTCCTTGCAAGATCCTAAACAGAATGATCGCTCCCAGGCTTGGCGCGATCCCACACAAAAGGGAGCTCAGAGTGAAAATTGCCAGACACGTCATGAAAAACCGCTTGCGGCCCAGTACGCTGGCAAACCATCCGCTAATGGGAAGCACGATGGCATTTGATACGAGATAGGAAGTCAGCACCCAGGTGCTTTGATCATTGCTTGCCCCGAGGCTGCCAGCTATGTAGGGAAGTGCCACATTGGCGATACTGGTATCAAGCACCTCCATAAAGGCCGCAATCGCGACCACAACCGCAATCAACCATGGGTTGAACTTCGGCCGCCACACCTCGGTGGATGCCGCAACCGTTCCGGCAATGCTACCGGTTGGCGCTTTGCCGCTACTTTCAGGGCCGTCTGCCATGGGGTTCAAAGATGGCGATAACTTACGACTGTGCCGCTGCTCCTCTCAAAGATCTGCGGAAATCTCGCTCCGGCTCGGCAAAGCCACAAAGACGGACGGGTGCGCGGCACGCTCCCCTGCTAACCACCCCACGGTTGCATGCCTGTCCCGGCGCTTTCTGATCCATGAAACGTCGAAAGCTGATGGCCTTCAGGCGCACGACAAACGTTTGAGCACCCTCAAGAGTGGTTCGACAGTCTTTTCGACTGCCGCCCGCCGGATGCCTCGCAATCCAGGCAACATACGACTAGTCCTCGAAGCTCCTCGCCCCGCCTTTCATCCGGTTGGTGACGGCCTGGGTCCACACCCACTTGATCACGCGGGCG
>Ga0137415_10000060_pt1 | contig 81984 bp, 73 predicted proteins | sample CZODoug3_1_1_16f_FD_183082 | JGI IMG/M metagenome (GOLD analysis project Ga0137415, IMG submission 183082) | Vadose zone soil fungal communities from Angelo Coast Range Reserve, California, USA - CZODoug3_1_1_16fungal (Hybrid Assembly) | ecosystem: Environmental > Terrestrial > Soil > Vadose... | reverse complement strand
ATCGGCACGATCGGGTATACGGTGCCGGTCGGTCCGTCGAGCCCAAAGAGTTTGCTGCCGTGGCCTTCCTGAAAAACGACAACTAACGCGCCAAATGAAGCGCCAACGGAGAGCAGATTAAGCAAAACTGCTTTGACAGCCGCAAATAAGGACCGCAGCCCGATCAGGAGCGCCAGCAAGCTCCCCAATACGACGCCAAGGACCACACTCGGCAACCGCGCCTTTACGACCGAATCATAATCCGCGTCGAGTGCGGGTATGCCGCCGACGCGCAGCACCGCGCCGGGCACGCCGGTTATCCCCACAATATCGGAGGAACGCACCTCTCGCACCCATCGTATCTGTTCGTTGGGCGGAAGAGTGGCGGTGGGCAGCAACTCAATCAGCGTAGCTTGGCCATCGCTGCGAAGAAAACTTTTACGGATTGGCTGGGGCACATCGTCGACAGCATCCGCAGTGTCAGACATTCCCGTGATGGTTGGAAGAGATAAGACCTCTTCCGCTCTAGGATCGCTCTGGAAGCGTTTCGTCAAGCGGCTGACGGCCAGCCAGCCAGCCGGTGAGAGCGGCGGAGACTGCGGCGGCAACTCCAGGATCACTCGGAGGGACTGCACAATACCCGACCGCCCCATGCCTTGCAGCGTGCGCAGTGCTCGCACCGACTCGGCTGCGGCCGGGAGCGAATCGTGGTCAGGAATCCCTGGAGAGATTCTTTTTGCCTGGAATGCAAGGATCAGTAGCGGAACCCCGGCGACAAGCAGAGCTGTCCAGGGCCGGCGCGTTATGATGCTGCCCCACCGTACCCACCGCTCACTCGCCGCGCAGAGGCTTTCGCGCGTTTTGAAGTGTCTGCCCGGAAGACGCACTCTGGCGGCATTGATGCGATGCCCGAGCAGTCCAAGCACCCAAGGAAGAATGAATGTACACAGTACAACGCTCAGAACGGTTACCAGCAGGCCGGTTATTCCGATGGAGCGCAGTTCGCTGATGGGCACAGTCAGCAGCGCTGAAAATCCGATCGCCACTGTCGTGGCCGAGATTAGCAGTGTCTTCCCCGCTTGCCATGCGGCAATATCGGCAGCCTGGCCGGGATCATATCCCTCGGCCAATGCTTCGCGAAATCGGCTCACTATCAGCAATGCATAGTCGATGCCCAAGCCAAGGCCGAGCATCGTCGCCAGATTCTGCACCAGAATCGACAGGTGCAGATAGTGCGCGAGCAGCGCAGCCGCACCCAGCGCCATCGAGATGGAGAGTACTCCAATTCCCAGCGGCAATAGCGCGGCCACAAGACTTCCGAAAGCCAGCAACAGCAGCAAGAGCGTTACCGGCATCGCTCGTTCTTCGGCGTGCTTGACGTCATCGGCGCTGACCTTGCGAAGATCGAAGGTCAGTGGTGTTTCACCCGTAATCTCCAGTTTGATATTGGGGTATTGTGACCTGAGCTGACCTTCCATCCAGTCGGCTTTTGCCCTCAGTATCGGGACCAACGCCTCGACAGCTTTATCGTGCGGGTCCAACCCGACGATGATCAAGGCCCCGCCATTATTCCCAGTGAACAGAGGATCTGGCCAATCCAGACTCGAGACCGCACCCGACACTCCAGGCACGCTGCGCAATGAACTGGTTAAGAAGCCCAATGCATCTGCGCTTTCTGCAGAATCCGGCTCGGGAATACCGCTGATCACCACAACCAGGCGGTGGGCGTAGGGAGAGTGGAAACGCTGCGCCAGTTCCTTGTCAACTTTTTCGGATTCTCCGCCTTTGATGTGAGCAGTTGTCTCCAGGCGACGTTCCACTTTGTAGGAAAAGGGCATCAGCGCAAGCGCCATGACAAACCCGGACATCGCCAACCAGAATCGACGGCGAGCGGCACCACTTCCCGACTTCAAGCTTGGCATTACCATCGAAGATCCGCGTCGTCTCCTGATTCGCCCGAAGCAATCAAACGACTTCGGTGATCGGATACACCCATAATATAGGTTCAAACTCGATATTCGCTGACATTCGGCCTTGTCAGTTAACGAGAGAGCAATCGGGGCGTGGTCGACGCAGACTTAGCTGTATGATTCCGCCGATTACTCATCAAGGAACAAATTAGGAAGCTCAAAGAGGATTGGTAAAGGGAACGCGCTTGCGCCGATTAACGGGGTAGTTCCCGGACTGTCGGCAACCTTCCCTTACCCGTTACGGAAGAGTTGCGCGTGACTCGGGCGGAACCCCGAAACCAGAAGTAGACAAAAAGACCTAGCGCGGGGCATGGCGTACCACTACCTTTTCCCCGATCTCAATGCTCATCAAATCCTCGCCAACTTCCAAAGGGCCGGAATATGTTTTTCGAGTGAGAGGGATTAAATCTGAAGCGTCCGGAGGCACTATGTGCGAATACACTGCGAGTTTTGGTTTTACTCGGGCGAAGACTGTGCCAGCCTGTTCTGGAGTTGTGTGATGCGCAAGGATGGTCTGCACGCGTTCCTGGCTGACGGAGGGATTCTTCAAGCGAAATGCATCTGGATCCATTACTTCGTGGATTAATACATCCGCTCCCTCAGAAAAACGGACTAGATTCTCGGAGTATCGGGTATCTCCGGAGAGCACTACGGAGTGTCCCGCGAAGTCGACACGGTAGCCAAGCGCCGGTTTCACGGGTCCATGATCAACTGCGAAGGCCGTTACTTTGATCCCTCCATTCTCATACACAACTCCTTGCTCGACGTCTTTCGCCAGGACTACTGCGCCCTGTGAGGGTAACTTCTCATCCACATCGCGTCGCATGTGTATATCGAATTGGTAGGCCTGCTCCAGGTGCGCCATCATTTCTCGGGTTCCCGCGGGCCCCCAAACTCGAAGCGGGATCGTTCGCCCTCGAATCCAACCGGTTAACCACAGATCAGGGATTCCGACCACATGATCGGAATGCAGGTGAGTGAGGAACAAAGCGTCGACCTCTGCGAACGGTACTTTGTTCTGCTCAATGCGTTGGGTAGCCCCGCGACCGCAATCAAATAGCAGCTTCTGTTTCCCGGCTTCCACCAGGATACTTGGGCCAAATCGGTCCATTCTCGGCCCGGGGGAACCCGTGCCCAGGAGAGTCACCTTTAGATCTTGCGCAGGCGCGGAGGGAACTAGACTCGTGGTCGCAAGCAACAGCAAGACACCTGTCCACCAAGGATGCTTGCTAGGTGCAAGGTTCATAGGAAAAAGCTCCCCGTGAGCTTTCTGGGAGTCTATACGCTTTATTGAGCCGCCTTCCGGATAATTGTGGATATAGAGCCCAGCACACCGCCAATCGGCTCGGTCGCTGTATTACCGACAACCTGCACATGTGGCAACCCAGGTCATCGTCGTTCCTCCGTGCACACTGGACTCGGCGATTCTCGATGACTCATCGGCAACACGGAGGTTATCCAAAAAACGGGGTTGTGGGATGCCAAAGTAGTTCCGAGTAGATCGTCGGCTACTCGGAAGTGATCGCCTACGTCTCGATAGAGGCGCTGAGCAGCAAACTACTCCGCTACCTTGAGCTATGCGTTGCGCGCTCGATGAACGAGACTAGGGCTTCTTCGGCTGTTGCGCGGGAGCAGGCGCCTGCTGCTTCGCCGGCGGCTGCGTCGTCGGAGCCGGAGCAGTGTTCGGTGCTGATTGCGGTGCGCTCGATTGCGGCGTGTTTGATTGCGGCGCCGTTTGCGGCAACGTCGTTTGTGGCTTCGCTGGTACTACTGGCGTGGGCTTCGGAGCCGGCTTCGAGAATTTCTCAAGTACCGAGCCGCCCTGCTCCACACCCTTGTCCGTGTGCAGGACCAGCGCCAGCGCGCAAACCATGAACATCACAGCGCACCAGGTTGTCGCACGCGAAAGCACCGTGGCTGCGCCGCGCGGCCCGAACGCCGTTTGGCTACCCGCGCCGCCGAATGCACCGGCGATGTCCGCGGCCTTGCCGCTCTGCAGCAGCACCACAATGATCAGAAACAGACAATTGATCACAAAAAATGTGGGCAGCAGCCACGAAAACCAGCGCGAATCCGAGAGTCTCCACCCCAGGACGATAAATCCAAATCCCAGAGCCAGCGAAACTGCCCATTTCATCCAACCTGGCATTGCAAAACCTCACTAAAGCAAAAGATGCGGCCGTGCGCGCATGACAAGATCATTGCGCTGTTTCGCAGCCGTTTACTATCGACGCGAAAGATTTCGCGTCCAGGCTCGCCCCGCCGACGAGCGCGCCATCCAACTCTTCCTGCGCCATCAATCCCTGGATATTGTCGGGCTTGACGCTGCCGCCGTACAGAATACGCACCGCCCGGGCCTGCTCCGCGGAAAACTTTCTCTCGGCACACTTCCGCAAAAAACGGTGCGCCCCTGCGGCAATTTCCGGCGTTGCCGTTTTGCCTGTGCCAATTGCCCAGACTGGCTCGTAGGCTATCAGAATACGGGAGAACTCTTCCGGGGTCAACGCGCCCGGCCCGCCCAGGAATTGCCGTTCGCAGACTTCTTCCGTGCGACCCGTTTCTCGCTGCTCCAGCAATTCACCGACGCAAACGATCGGGGTCAGACCCGCGCCTAGGGCAGACTTGGTCTTCTTCGCGACGGTTTCCTCCGTTTCACCGAAAAATTGCCGCCGCTCCGAATGCCCGATAATCACATAACGGCATCCCGCCTCCACCAGCATCAGCGGCGAGATTTCGCCGGTAAAGGCGCCTTCCTTCTCCCAGAAAACGTCTTGACCACCGATGGCGACGCCGCTATCACGCGCAGCCTCCACCGCGGCGTGAATCGCCGTGAACGGCGGCGCAACCACAACGTCGCACACCCGCGCGCCGCGAACCAGCGGCAGAAAGGCCGAGAAAAATGCGCGCGTATCCGCTTGCGTCTTGTACATCTTCCAATTGCCTGCAATCACGCGCCGCCGCTTGCCTTGGCTCATCTGCTTTTGAATCCCTCTGAGGTCTCTGTGCTCTTCCCTCTGTGAGCTTTGTGTTCAACTCTTGTTAGTGAGCGCTTCAACGCCCGGCAGCTTGCGCCCGCCGAGAAATTCCAGTGAAGCGCCGCCGCCCGTGGAAATGTGCGAAATCTTGTTAGCTACTCCGGACTGATGCACAGCGGCAACCGAGTCGCCGCCGCCAACGATGGAAGTGGCGCCTGCGGTCGTGGCATCAGCAACTGCTTTGGCTATTTCGAGCGTGCCCTTGGCAAATGCCGGCATCTCAAAAACGCCCATTGGCCCGTTCCACACAATTGTTTTAGCCTTCGCAATTTCCGCGGCGTAAGCGGCAATCGTCTTCGGCCCAATATCCAGTCCCATTTGATCTTCAGGAGTTGTAGAAACATCGCAGACCGTGGCTTTAGCATCGGCCTTGAATTCCGGCGCAACCACATGGTCTTTCGGCAGCAGAAACGTGAAGTTCTTCGCCTTAGCGTCCGCCAACAGGCGTTTCGCCAGATCGAGCTTATCGTTCTCCACCAGCGATTTGCCGATCGGCAACCCCTGCGCTTTCTCGAATGTGTAAGCCATTCCGCCGCCGATCAGCATGGCATCCGCAATCTTCATCAGGTTCTCGACGACTTCGATTTTGTCGCTGACCTTGGCGCCCCCCAGAATCGCCACAAACGGGCGCGCCGGATTGGTGACCGCCTTACCCAGATATGCCAACTCCTTTTCCATCAGCAGGCCTGCCGCTGCCTGCTTCACAAAGCGCGTAATGCCCACGACAGACGCGTGCGCCCGGTGCGCCGAGCCGAATGCATCGCAGACGAAAACGTTGTCGCACAACGCCGCAAGCTGCTTGGCAAAGCCTTCGTCGTTCTTTTCTTCTTCGGGATGAAAGCGCACGTTCTCCAGCAACAGCACGCCACCTTCTCCCAGCGCTTTGCTTTTCGCCTCCGCGTCGCCGCCAACGCAATCGTTCGCGAACACTACATCGCGCTCCAGAAGCTCCTGAAGCTTTTTCGCCACTGGCGCGAGCGAATATTTCGGATCCGGACCGCCCTTCGGCCGCCCAAGATGCGAAGCGAGCACCAGGCGTCCGCCTTTCTGGATGGCGAGCCGGAGCGTTGGCAATGTCTCACGCACGCGCGTGTCGTCTGTGACCACGCTATCCTTCAGCGGGACATTGAAATCCACGCGAATGAACACACGCTTGCCGCGCAAATCGAGATCATTGATCGTCAGCTTGTTCATGTCGTCCTTGGGAATGTGAAAGATGTTGCAGTTGAAACGGCCGCCACTCTAAAACTTGGAGGCCATCAATTTGATCAGGTCGCGGCAACGGCAGGAATATCCCCACTCGTTGTCGTACCAGGCCAGCACCTTCACGCACCGGTCGCCTACGACCTTCGTGTAGCCGGCGTCCACAATCGAGGAATGCGGGTTGCCCTTGAAATCCGCGGAGACCAGCTCCTCCTCGGTATATGCCAAAATATTTTTCATCGCTCCGTTGGCCGCGGCCTTCAGCGCGCCATTCACGCTCTCCACCGTGGCCGGCTTGTCGACGAATACCGTCAAGTCCACCACGCTGACGTTCGGCGTCGGCACACGCATCGCGTATCCGTCCAGCTTTCCCTTCAACGCGGGAATCACGAGATGCAACGCTTTAGCCGCGCCGGTCGAACTCGGAATCATGTTGATGGCCGCCGCCCGCGCGCGCCGCAAATCCTTGTGCGGCAAATCCAATAATTTCTGATCATTCGTATAGGAGTGGATCGTGGTCATCGTGCCGCTTTGGATTCCAAACGTGTCTTGCAGCACCTTCGCAACCGGCGCGAGACAATTCGTCGTGCACGATGCGTTGGAAACGACGTTGTGCTTCGCGGGATCGTAGCTGTTGTCGTTCACGCCCAAAACAAACGTCGCGTCCGGACCGTCTGCCGGCGCGGAAATGATCACTTTCTTTACCGGAGCCCGCAGATGCTTCTTCGCATCCGCACCCTTGGTGAAAAGACCCGTCGATTCCACCACGATATCTGCGCCCACCGAGGCCCAGTCGATCTCGCCGGGATCCTTTGTCTTGAAAACCTTGAAAGCCTTGCCCTCCACCGAAATGGAATCATCGGTGTGCGCGACTTTGTGCGGCAAATTGCCGAGAATCGAATCGTATTTCAGCAAATGCGCCAGCGTCTTCGCATCCGTAACATCGTTTACCGCGACGAACTGAATGTCTTTGTCATCCAGCGCGGTGCGCATGATGTTCCGGCCGATGCGGCCGAAGCCGTTGATACCTACCTTAATGGGCATTCTTCCTCCGATGGGATACATGCTCGCGGCAGGGCCACACTGCAGTCTTCAGCCACGCTGCAAAACCTAAAATGCTATGGGCTGCGTCAACAAAAGTCAACGCACGTCGGAATGTCGAATTTCAAACTGATCCACACCCAAAACAATAGTGCTCAAAAAAATAAAAAATTATTGCGGGTATTGCCTGATGCTGGTGACACGATCGCCCATGAAGCGAATGAAAATTGTTTTCGAAGGCGGCTGGCCGTAAATCCAGTCTTCGATCTCATTCCCGTCGGAGTCGCGCTCGCGCACTTTGTGTTCCGGTTTGCCGATTGCGGCGACCACTTCCTCGCGGTCCATACCAACGGAAGCGCGCCGCTCCTGAATGGCTTTCTTCATTTCCGGCGGCAACGTGTCGAACCACTGCACGGAAGCGGATCTTTGTTTCGCAAAATCCAGAAATGGCGAGAGAAGCTGCTTCAATTCATCGGGCGTCAAATCCGGCACAGGCTTAGTGAATTCCAAAAAAATCGTGCTGCCCATGCCCGGCTGCATCCCTGGTGGGCCGCTTTCCTGCTCCGGCGTAGTGGTTGTAGTTCGCGCAGTGGGAATCGAGCCGCCCATGCCGATTTGAATTCGATCGCGCCAGCGTTTTTTTCCGCGCCCGCCGCCGTTCACATCCACCACGATCGAGTGATCGCGAAATTCCAGCTTCGTGATTTGCGCCGCGTCACCAACGTGCACCGCGGCTCCGTGCGTAGCCACAGCACGCTCCAGCAGCTCGGGGCTCAGCGGCTTGCCGACATAAAGCAAAAATCCTTCTTTGCCGGCGGGAAGATTTCTTGTCGCTTTGGCGAATTCACCGGAAACATAGCGGATCAAATCCAGCTTGGTTTGCTCTTGCAGCGTGGCGGATTTCGATTTCTTCTGCGCATCCGATTGCGCGCCCTGCTGATCCGCCGGACCATCGTCGGGGAATACTGCGATTTCATCCGCGGACGAAAATGTCCCGCCAGACGCAGGCGCCGAGCGCAGACGTTCCGACACCGGAATGTCCGCACCCGCGAGCAGCAGGAGACCCAAAGTAAGAGTGAGTAACTTGGCCATACAACTTCGGCTTAAGCACACGCCGAACCGCCCTCCGCGGTCCGGAAGCTATATTCTATGATGCGAAAACGCTCCTGAACAGTAGCTGCCTTGCGGGAAATACCTTAGGGCTTCAGGAGACGTTCACCTGCACTCCAGAGCGGTCGATTTTCATCGGCAGAACTTGCCCGCCGGCCTCGACGACCGCGGCCTCCACCTTTTCGCGGGTTTCGGGCTCGATCAGCAGAACCACGCAGCCACCTCCGCCCGCACCGCAGACTTTTCCGGCCAACGCGCCCTTGCGTCTGGTGTTGTCAACGATTTTGTCGATGGTTTTGGTTGTGATGGTTGGCAGATTGCGCTTACGGAAGCTCCATTCGTCGCGCATCAGGCGCCCGATGTCCGCCCAATTGGAGCGCTCGAGCGCGCCGCGCAATTCCTGCGCTACCTCGGAGATGCGGGCGAGGTTACGAAATACCGCCTTACCACCGTTGATGTGCGCGCGGAAGACGTCCCAATTATTGATCGCGGATTTCCGCGGTTTGCCGGTGTAGCAGAGCACGATGCGGCGCTCCAGCTCGGACAGGTCGACGCGCAGCTCCGTGCGCCTTTCGCCTCCGGGCGGCAGCTCGATCGCCGCTGCGCCTCCGAAGGCGGGTGGGTAGTGATCCTGCGTTCCGGTGGGCACGCGGATCACAATGGCTTCCGCGTCGCGGCTGATGTGAATCCAATCCGCTTTGCTCTTCCCCGCTCCGGTGTAACGATCGAGCGCAGCGCAGATGGCTACGGCCATGGCGCTTGAGCCGCCGATTCCCGCTCCTGCCGGCGCTTCCGAATCGGTGGTGAGCGTAAAACCGCCTTGCGGCTGAAAAAATTTTACGATTTCCGCCAGCAACGGAAGCTTGTAACGCTTCCCTTTCACGAGCTCGGCGAAAGATGCAAAAGCCTCCTCACGCTGCGTATCCCGGGAAACGAGCCGGATACGCTGATCGCCCTGCTCGTGAGTCTCAATTCTGCAAGAGGCATAGCGGGTGATGGCAGCGTTCACCGTAACGGCGCCGGGATGAAACAGATAGAGCGGCCAGATGTCGAGTGTGCCGCCCGCCAAGTCCACGCGGGTAGGAGCTTTGGATTCGATGCGCATATTTTGTCCAGTAAGGCGGAATCGGGGACGGCAAACCCGCGCCAGTGTGCCGGAAGAGCGTTGCAAGCTCAAGACGGATTCCCCAAGTAAGCGGTTGGCTTTGCTGTACCCGGCACCCCCGGGTCAACGCGGGTGAAGATACCTTCCCCGGCTGTTTTGCGAAAAGAGGCGGCAAACGATTGAAAGCAAAGGGCGAGCTTGGCGCAAAACAGAGAACAAGAGCGCCAACAGTATGAAAGGAAGGCATTAGCCGGGAGCAAAACAACGGCTGCGGGTCGGAAGGTCGGAATGTCTGGAGGTCGGGATCCCCCCCACCCCGGTCTGTTTGCGTAAATGCGGTAGATAAAGGGGTTAGCGGGCGATTCGGCGTAAAAGCGGTAGATAAAGGACTTACAGTACTAGCCGGCGCACCCCTCGGCTTCGCTCGGGGCAAGAAAGCGGTGGATAAAGGACTTACGGTTCGAGGCGAACACGGAAAGGGATGGAGTCGCATGGGAAAGGAGGGGCGAAACGGGGACATTGTCAGCAGAACCTTAACTAAAGAGTACCGCATGTGTCTTTATTTGTCAAGTGATAAATTAAGGATTGTGGATTGAATGGCTTGCGAGCGGACCGCCGGGAAAGAAAGATCTAGACGCATAGTCGAGGTCTGGGGCACGCGCCGCAGGCTGACAGCATTCGTTCGGGACGCTGATGCTTGAAGTTGGGCCCTAAACCCGGACCCTTCTAAATCAAAGGGTCCGGCACCCAGCTAGCGAACTGCGACTCGGCGAGGGTTTCAGGGCTTGCCGACGGCTCGGTTGCGGATCAGGAGGGGTGTGTCTTTCTTTTCGCGGGCTTGCTCTGGATTGGGCTCGAAGCAGCGGCGGCAGCGGGCTTCGTACATGCCCATGGCGCCGACGACGATAAGCTCTTCGCTTTCGACGAGGCGCTGGGTGTGGACTGCGGGATTGCCGCAGCGGACGCAAATCGCGAGCAGCTTGGTGATTTCTTCGGCGATGGCGAGGAGGCGCGGCATCGGCTCGAAGGGGCGGCCGCGATAATCGGTATCGAGGCCGGTGACGATTACGCGCTTGCCGAGGTTGGCGAGCTTGGTGCACACGTCGACCACTTCATCGCCGAGGAATTGCGCCTCGTCGATACCGATGACTTCGGTGCGCGGCTGGACTTTGTCCATGATTTCGCTGGCCTTGAGGATGTTGTCGGAGGCGATGCCCAGGCCGGAATGCGAAATAATCTCGTTGGCGGCATAGCGTTCGTCGATCGCCGGCTTGAAAATTTGGACGCGCTGGCGGGCAATTTCCGCGCGCCGCAGGCGGCGGATCAATTCCTCGCTTTTGCCTGAAAACATGGGGCCGACCACGACTTCGATCCAGCCCATATTGCCCTTGACGATGTCCACTCGGTTCTCCTGGCCAAAGTCTTCGCTTACGCGTTTGCGCTATTCGCTTCTGTAATTATCGCGCAGCCGAGGCTGCATGATACATCTTCGCGTTATAAAAAGGCGCGAAGGCTGCAACTACGGCCACGCGAAACGCTTCGGTCCGGCTGATGAGTCCGCTAGATAAAACGCCCCAAGCGCCTTGCGCGTCGCGAATGCCTACCGCTCCTGCGAAGCGATCTATGGCGACGGAAAGCTCGACGCCATGCTCCAGCACTTCTCGTGCGAGAGCGTCTGGAACCTCGACACCACCGGAACGCCCATAGTGACCGTGGCGGCCGTCGGACACGTAGGCCCAGCTTTCCAGCAGGACGCGTGGCGCGTCGCCTTGTTCGATCACGTCGAGTCCGCCTTCGAGGCCGACAAAGTATTGCCAGGGCTCGGCTTTCTCTCGAGCCAGGCGCGCCAACTCCTCGGCCCTCTGGCGCGCGCCCTGCATCAATTCTCGTCGATCGGCAGGCGTATGGCCGACGCCGCTCTCAACCTCGACCCCGACGACATCGAACTCGGCGCCAGGCGCGAGTAGCGCGCCGAATTCTCGAATGGCTTCGTTTACCGCGGCCAGTTTTGGGCGGCGTGTGCTGCCGACGGCAATGTGTATTTTCCCCACTTGAGTACCTCCACCCTGAATGAACGCGCAGATTGTAACGTGGTACGAGGTTAGAGCGGATTGAAAGAAATAGCCGGAGGGCTCGGCGGACCAGCCAGCAACCGGCAGGCTCCGCCCGGCGCTACAGGACGCCCAGTGCACGTGTAAGAGTTGCACAATCAACAAGATAGCAGGAATGAACCGTGTATCTTGGCGGGCCGCGGTGTCAGAGAAAGGTCGACAAACAATGGTGCGAGGTAGTCGAAAGGACTAGAGGGGCAGTGCGTTATATCTTTAGACACAGTAGTACTTTGGTTTCCCTTTTCTTTCGGCGGCGATTTGTACACTCGCAAAAGAAAGCAGTGCTTCGTCCTCACTGTCCCGAGGGCAAGCCGTACCCAAGGTAGCCTCGCAATCGCCAGTACGAACGTCCCCAACACTGGCCAGAGGCAGTTCAACCCATTTTGATCAACGAACTGCCGCTGAGAACCCGGTTTGTAAGACCGTTAGTGACCCAAGGAGGTCGCCGTGGTCCATCCCAGCCGTTTCGCTCAAGTCTTCGCAGTGGCTATTCTGGCTTTGTCCTTAACGTGTGTTACCGCTCAGGCGCAGGTATTCTCGACACCCAAGAACATTTCCAACAACACAGACTATTCCTATACTCCGCAAGTTGCAGTGGATGGTGCCGGCAACATCAATGTTGTGTGGGAAGACGACACCGCCAACAACTCGAATATCCTGTTCAGCCGTTCTACAGATGGAGGAGTGACGTTTACAGCTCCGCTAAATGTGTCGAACAGTCCAGGCTTCTCTTTCGATCCGCGCATTTTCGTAGATGGCCAGGGCGGTATTAACGTGGTTTGGACGAGCGACGCGCCGGGCAACCACGATATTTTTTTTAGCCGCTCCACGAACGGCGGGGCCAACTTCTCCACTCCGCTGAATCTTTCGAATGATGCGGCCGACTCTCTCAGCCCTCAACTGGCCGTGGATACGAGCGGAAACATCAGCGTAGTTTGGGAAAACGACAGCATTACGTTTGGTGTCCTGTTCAGTCATTCGACCGACGGTGGCGCCACGTTCTCGACGCCGCTTGACCTCGCTACGAATACCGGCGGATCGTTTGGTGCACAGCTTTTCGTCGCTCCGGACGGAAGTATTGACGTGGTCTGGGAGGACGACTCCACCACTCAATCTGAGATTTCCTTCAGCCGCTCGACAGACAAAGGGGCCACATTCTCTACGCCAAAGAATCTTTCCAGCGACCCGGGGTTCTCCTTCGACGCGCAAATAGCGGTTGACGCTAGCGGCAACATCGACGTCATTTGGGCGGACAACACTCCAGGCAATTACGATATTTTGTTTGCCCGCTCGACAGACCAAGGCGCAACCTTCTCAAGCCCTAGGAATCTCTCAAATAGACCGGGCACCTCGCGCAATGCGCAGATCGGCGTCGATGCAAACGGCGGGGTTTACGTGGTTTGGCAGGACGATGTCCCCTCTGTCTTTAACAACAGAGACATATTCTTTGCCCGGTCCGGCGATGCTGGCGTGAACTTCTCTGCGCCGGCAAATCTCTCCAATAACACGGGAGACTCGAGCAACCCGTGGATTACCGTGGATAACACCGGCGGTATCAACTTGACTTGGCAGGACACCACGCCCGGTCTCGCAAAAGTATTTTTTGCACGTTCGCTGGACGCCGGAGCCACTTTTGTCACTCAGAACCTCTCGAACGATTCGGGCTCGTCATCGGATAGCCAACTCGCGGCAGACAAGGACGGTAATCTGAACGTGGTTTGGTCCGACGATACACCGGGCGTGAACCAAGTGCTGTTCAGCCGCTTCTCGAGCCCACAAGTAACAAAACATCCGCCAGTAGCGAACGCCGGTGCGGATCAGACTCTCGAGTGCGCGGGACCCGGCGGTACGCCGGCAACGTTGAACGGGTCCGGATCCACTGATCCCGACGGAACGGCGCTCAGCTATGTCTGGACCGACGAGGCAGGCAATGGGATGGGCACATCGGCCATTGCGCAGGTGAGCGTAACGATGGGCACGCATACGTTTACGCTGACCGTGACCAACGCGGCAGGCCTGACTTCGACGGCTACGACCCACGTTACGGTACGAGACACGATGGCGCCGACGCTGAGCGTTAGCGTGTCTCCTAACGACCTGTGGCCGCCGAACCACAAACTGGTTCAGATCAATGCGACGGTGGTCGCGACGGACACATGCGATGCAAGTCCCCGCGTTCAACTCGTATCGATCACCAGCAGCGATCCCCTGGATGGGGATGATGTGCAGGCTGTCGGTGGCGGGCAAGTTCCGTTCGGTACGGACGTGCGCTCATTCATGCTGAGCGCGGAGCGCTCCAGCTCGCAGACCGATCGGGTGTACACGGTGACTTACGCGGCCACAGACGCGTCAGGTCACACGACGACGGCTAGCGCACAGGTCCAGGTGGGGAATCCCGCACAGTATGCGGCAGCCACCAGCGCCCACAAGAAGCAGAAGGGACGCGACCGAGACGAGCGACGCGATCACGAACGGCACGATCGCGATAGGCGCGACCACGACGAGTAATCGCCCTCATTTGAGAGGGTCGAACTAAGCCTTTGGATGGGCACGCCAGCTAGCGCCCTGGCAGGCGAGCCCATCCAAGATTGGGCAAGTGATGGAGCACGGTTTTAACGACTGACTCCACAAACCGTCCGCGGTTTCATATCCATCCCGCCCATCGGTACCGCAGCAGACCAAGAACTTCGTGGAGCGTGTCGCTATTCGCTCTTATCGCCTTCCAAGTCGGGAGTAAGTCCAAGAAGCCAAATTCAAATGATCCCAGTCCGACCGAATACGGTATGACAGGCACCCCTTCCTTCCGAAAGCACAATTCGGCGCGAAGCATCGATTTCGCGTCAGTCACAAGTACAACCGTGCCGATCTGATTTGCGCGAAGGAGTTTGGCCGAATAGACCGCATTTTCATGCGTATTCATTGCGCGACCTTCCTCTAGAATTAGGTTCGGCGCGACCCCCTCTGATTTGAGGAGCCGGGCCATCGCCGGTGCGCAATTCAACCCCGTCACCAAGACAGGTCGTGGAGGCTTTGAATAGTAGAGCCAAACTGCCGATACCAAACGACTATACGTGTCGCCAGCGAGTGTCGGATAGGGACGATAGAGGTCGGCTGAGTTGCACCCTCCGGCAAGGACCACAATCGCCTCGCCACTATCAATAAAAGGGCGGCCATCGTAGCGAGCTTCCAGAGGCTTCGCAAAAAGGGAAGCTAGCGGGCTTGAGGAAAGAATCAGCATGCCAGCGACGGAGAGCGCAAGCATCCAGTTCCGATTCTTGTTGGAACGCCAGGCGATAAACAGAGAAACAATGGCGAATGCCAATACCAAGGGCAGCAAAGGATCGATGTAACTCATCAAAGTGATCAGTCAAAATAGGTTGGCGTAATGACTTTGTTTGCAGAGACGCCAAATGGGAGTGTAGCGCAAACAAACCGTTTCCATCGCTTGGTGCTGAGCGACAATAACGCAAGACCACTGATTATGTTGCGGACACTTAGACCGCGTGAAATGCGTAAGTTATTGATTGTATGGAGCGGCCTATCGGAATCGAACCGACACCTGAACCTTGGCAAGGTTCCGTACTACCACTATACTAAGGCCGCTTAACTCAGAGTCTTTTTATATCACGCACAGCCGAACGGCGACAAGCGCTCAATCCACAGGCGTTCCGAGAGAATCAAGAAACCTGGCTGATCCTTGCCGCTTTTACCACGGGCGACCTGCGCTGGCGCTCCGCGAAGCGCGTGGCTTTGTCCTTGTCGGTATATACGCGCCCAAACTTTTCGCCGTCCTCGTAGTGCACGGTCACCAGGTAGTGATGATGTTTGCGCCGGCGATCTTTCTCAAACTCCGCCTTGGCCCTTGGCTTCTTCGGCTCTATTTTCATGAACGCTTCCTGTCGTGGAGCAGGCTTGCGCACTGACGCAGGGTGATGACATCCACGCAAGTACCAGCCCAGAGAGTAACGTGCAATGTAGCATAACGCCGTGAAGAAAGAAACCGCACTGGTGACCCGACGAACGGCAAAGGGAACGGCGACAGCGTGCAGCGAACATCGCATTTGTTAAAAATTTGTTAAAAGAAAGAGTCCACAAAGCATGGCAAACGAGGCGTTTACATGCCCGCACTCTTTCCCGCTAAAAAGTTGCTCCTAATGAAACTTTCGGCGAATTTTTGCGTCTTTACTTATGAGGCCAGAGCTAAGCTATATGCGGCGGAAGAACATCATGACCAGAATCAACTTCACAAAACAGCCGCCTCTTCTCGAAGACCTCCGGAGTCATACACCGGAGCAGCTCGCGGAACTGCGAATGCTCCTTGCGTCCGGCGCAACGTCGCGGCCGGATCCCCGGCGACCGGGCTTCTTTGAGCTGGATGGCACACAAAACGTTTTTTATGTCTTTCGATATCCGAGCGGCAGCAAAGTCCTGCTAGTCGGAGTTTGGGACCGAGAACGCGATCGCGTGGCTGAATTGGCCGCGTGCTCCTGCTATTCAGCGGCTTAAGCACACTGGCCTGGCGAATTCTCAAACGCGCCGCAAATGTTGCGGCGCGTTTTATTTTTTATTCTGTTTCTTTTCCTCGTCTAGTTTCAGTGCCGCTGAATTGATGCAGTAGCGCAGGCCGGTGGGCTGTGGCCCATCCTCGAATACGTGCCCGAGATGCGCTTCGCACCGGCTGCACTTCACCTCCGTGCGCGCCATGCCATGACTCGTGTCGGTCTCGGCCGCCACCGCATCCTTTTCCGCCGGCGCGAAGAAGCTCGGCCAGCCCGAACCGGAGTGATATTTGGTCTCCGAACGAAATAGCGGCTGCCCGCAACATACGCAGGTGTAAGTCCCCGGGGTCGTGGCGTCCTCATATTCCCCAGTAAACGGAGGTTCCGTTCCCTGCTGCCTGGTGACGAAATACTGATTCGGAGTCAGTTGCTTTTTCCATTCGGCATCGTTCTTTTGGATTTTCTCGTGTGTTTTTTCGCTCATAATTCCTCTCCCGCTGTTCTCGGAGCCCCCCAAGATAAGATTCGCGTTCCTGCCTCGAGGATGCAATTTTCTAGAAAACGCGCCCCAACTGAAAGAACCATTTGTAGTGAGCGCTATCGCCGACGCTGCCACCGACAAAGAACGGACCCAGAGCCGTTTCGGCCAGCACGCCTGCCGCGAAATCATTCGGGAACTTGCTCTCATTCACCGCCCCGTACATCTTGCCGGCCTCGTAGGAGCCGATCGCGTACACTTTTTTGCCGACGAAGGGCGGCAGCGACACGATCTCATGTAAGTACCCTCCCCGAAATAAATAATACTGGTTTCCGAAGAGTTCGTTGACTCCATATGCGCTGAGGCGAGATGGTCCGCCAAGAAAAAACTGCGGCACTCCTGTGTTGCGCGACCCGAATGTGCTGCCTCCTTCGCTGCTCAAGAAAAATGACGCCACTCGCGATACGGGCTGAAAGAAATCCAGTTTCGTCTCCAATACTGGAAAGGCGCTGGTTGCGCCGGGGCTGGTGTCAAACCAGCGAAAATTTGACTCCACGCGAAACCCACGCCGTGGAATCACCGGGTCATCCGTGTGGTCCATCAAATAACGCATCCGAGCTGCACCTGTGCGGCCATCTACCTCAGGAATTTCCACGGTGCCCAGGCGTAATTTCGTGTTGAGCGTCCCAACTTCGTACCCGACGCGAACTTCGCTGAATCGGCTGAATCCGTAGCCGAGGTCCGTCCCGATGCTGGTGCGGTAAAAGCGATAGTCCGCCAGCGGGTCATTTTTGGCGTAAATCTGAAAAGTGGTGTCGCTGGCACTCGCGTGTGGCGCAACGAACCACTTGCTCTCCGCGCGGAATGGCCGGTACAGCTCGCTGGCGACTCCGTACGTGTTCCCAAACAAGAAATCCGTGCGCCACTCTGAGCGGAATCCCGCAACATCCATTAGCGTGAGCCGCGTGCCGAGCGTGAACTCGATGTCGCCGGCTTCCGAGCCGTCCACCTCAAAAGCGGGCTGCAGAGACGGCGGCGCAAAATCTTTCTCTTTCACGAGAATCAACAGGCCTTGCTTCCCGCCGCGCTCCACGATGCGGTAATCGAGCGTGTCGTAACGGCCATTGCCGGTCAGTCGCGTCAGTGTCGGGTCCAAATTGTCCGCGTTGAGTGGCTTGCCGACGAAATGTTTCAAGTAGCGCCGGATGTCCTCTTGCGCGGGGGCGCTCGTTCCCTGCACTTCGATAAACTGAGGCACCGCCGTGCTTGTCAGCTTGCGGCCGTCGCGTTCGCCGACATATTCATTCCAATCAGAATCATTCAATGCAAAGCCTGCCAACAATTTGGATTTTCCCCTTGCTGCTTCGTAGCCGGCCTGCATGATGGGACGGTTTTTTGTGAAATCCCTCATCAGAAAATGCCCTAGAGGCACGGACACGATCGCATCAGCGTTGGCGAGCCCGCGTACTTCACTTTCTGAGATCACCGCGCGCACGGACTGCTCGAGTACGGTCAGAAGCGACTGAATGTCGTTTGCGTTCATGGGCTGCGTCTCGAGATGCACCGCAATGACGATGTCTGCGCCCATCTGCCGGACCACGTCTGTTGGTAGATTGTTGACTAATCCCCCGTCGACGTAGACGCGCTGTCCATCGTGGACGGGTGTGAACGCGCCGGGGATCGACATCGTTGCGCGGAGTGCTTCGGCTAGCGATCCATCCTTAAAAATGAATTGCTTAGCGCTTACCAGATCCGTTGCTACGCAGCGAAACGGCACCGGCAAATCGTCGAACGACGGCAGTCCAAAGTAAGGGAGCGTTTCGCGATCGATCAGCAAGCCAATCTGGTGCCCCGCATTGAGTCCGGCGGGCAGGTACAAACCTTTTCGCAATCCCAACACCAGCGAATTTGGATACGCGCGCTGATCCTGCTTCCGCAAAAACGACAAATCCTCATAAGGTGTTCGATCTCGCAGGATCGCATCCCAGTCGAGCCGCTCGATCACATCCTTCATGTCGGTGGGGCTCACTCCCATCGCGTAAAAGCCTCCGACCAGGCCGCCCATGCTGGTGCCCGCGATGTAATCGACTGGAACGTGCTGCTCCTCGAGCCACTGCAATACGCCGATATGCGCCAGGCCGAGTGCGCCGCCGCCTTCGAGCGCCACTCCGATCTTGAGCCGCTGCTTCGCTGGTGTTCGAGGCGTTTCCTGCGGAGTTGACGGTTCCTGCGCAGCGGCAAGAATGGGAAGCACAAGCAGTGCGAGACAGGAAAAAACACGGCGCATCAAGTCCTCCGAGAGGGCGCGAACAGGTCAGAGTTGGGCGCTTAAGTTTGTAGCAGGCTCGCGGTTCCAGCAAGCCATCACATCGGAGGAGTTTCGGATTCAGACCGATTTGTTTTCTTGCAAAATGTTTCCGCCATCCACGACCAGGCATTGGCCCGTAACATAGGAAGCCGTTTTCGAGGCTAAAAAGCACACCGCAGCCGCGACTTCCTCCGGCGTTCCCGGCCGCCCAACCGGCGTGTGCAATCCTGCTATGCGCTCCGCTTCCGTCGACGATGCGGTTGCGATCCACCCCGGCGCCACGCCGTTGATCGTGATTCCGTCAAGCGCAGTCTCCAAGGCTACGGCTCGCATCATGCCGTCCATGGCCGCCTTTGCCGCGCCATACGCGGCTGAGCCGCGATTGCTCACCAGCGGGCCGGTGACGGAGGTCACGTTGACGATGCGCCCGTATTTTCTCTGCGTCATCACTGGGAGCACCGCCCGCGTCATTAAGAACGCGGTGTGCAGCGTGATTTCGATTTGCCGCTGCCAATCCGCGTAGGAACTTTCGCGCAGCGTCTTCCCTTCCAGTGATTGGCCCGTCTGCGCCATCCCCGCGTTGTTTACGAGCACGTCGATCCGGCCGCCGCGCTCCATCACCATATCGACGATCCGGCGGGCCGCGCTCTCCTCAGTTAAATCCGCAACGATGCCGATAACATTCTTGCCGCTCGCGTCCAATTCCCGAGCGCGCTCGTAAATTCGGTCGGTCGTCGAGGTAATCGCAACCCGCGCACCGCCGGCCAACAAGCCGCGCGCGATAGCGAATCCAATTCCCGCGGGGCTTCCCGCTCCGGTAACAATCGCTGTTTGACCCTTCAAGGATGGCTCCATGGCGCTCTAGTTAGGTTTTACTCGGCCAATCGCACTCCGGGTTTAATCGTCCCTTTCGCGCGCGCAATCTTCAGCAACTCCGGATAGAACTGGACAAAGGAATGCTCGACTGCCGCGTTCTGCTCATGACACTTCCAGCAGTCGTTTCTGCTCGGCGTGTCTGCGCCCGCTGTCTTGGCCGTCTCGGAAAAATTGAAGTACGCCCACTTATCCGCGAAGCGCGCCTCATCCTTCACTTCCACATCCAGCCCTGACAACTCCGTTTGATAGCTTCCATGCTTGTTGATCGAGCCGCGCGACGTCGAACCATACACCTCGAGCACAAACATCGTCTTGTCCGGCCACTTTCCGTTGGCCACAAAGTAGTCATACGCAACTGGCGTGACAAAAACGTTTGTGAACATCTGCATTCCATCGGCGCTCTGGCTATAGCTCATCCCGTATCCCGAAGAAACGTATACCCACTTCCGATATCCTTCCGGACGTACCAGCTTCCCATCCGCGGTGAATTGCGGCGAAAAACTCGGCGGCTGTCCCGCCGCTCTCGAGAACAAAGCCAGACAAACGCTTGCCACACCGAAACCGCCGACCAACAAAAGTTTCTTCATCTTGCCCTCCGCTGCGCTCCTCCGTACAACTATGTCGCGCGCCGCCATAGCTGTAAACGGCTGATCCGAGCTTTCGTTTCCGATCGTATCCGCGTCGTATCCACTTGGTCGCGCCTATACCCGCGTTCTCTTGTAGCAAACGCTTCTACGTCTTAGGGTTTGTACCAGGCGAACTCGCGAATCGCCTCAAAGGAACCGCACCATGAATACCCCCGCCCCACTTAAGAGCGACAATGGCTCCGACAATTCGCCGCCACGCAAAACCAGTCCGCTGCGCCTGATTTTCAGGATCGTGCGCTGGACGACCTATGTTGCGGCAGCCATTACGCTGCTGATGGTTTTCCACGCCGCGCCTCCTCCCGTCGTCGCCACCAGCCCGCAAGCCGCGGCGCGCGTGGAGCAGAAAGTCGAAGCCGTAGAGCAAGCTGTAGCCAGCGGCCAGCCCGCTACGCTTCGCCTGGATCAGACCGAGCTGAACTCCTACCTCGCGTCCCATCTCGATATTTCTCCAACCGCGGCAGCGACTCCGCCGCCGACCACTGCGGTTCCCGCCGACCCTGGTTCCGGACTTCCCACGCCTTCGGGCACTTCCGCCGAGCAGGTCGAGCAAGTGCGCTCTTCCGTCCGCGACGTAAAAGTCGAACTGATCGACGATCACGTCCGCGCGTACGTGGTCTTCGATTTCCACGGTAAAGACATGACCCTGCAGCTCGAAGGCCGCCTCGCCGCCGCGAATGGCTATCTTCGTTTCGAGCCTGTCAGCGGCCAGATCGGCGCGCTGCCCATTCCCCAATCCACGTTGCAAACCGCCGTGGAAAAGATGATGGAGTCGCCGGAAAATCGCGAAAAGCTAAAGCTGCCCGCGGAAATTTTCGCCCTCAAAATCGAAAATGGCGAACTTCTCGCCACTTACCACTAGCCGCAGATCGCAATCGTCAGCCACACATCATGAGCTAATTCCCAGGCCCCGTAAAATCTCTTCGTTGTGCTCGCCCAGCATCGGCGGAGGTAAGCGATAGCTCGCGGGCATATCCGAAAATCGGACCGGATTAGCGATGCTGCGCGCTTCGCGGAGCACCGGGTGCTCGATCTGCACAATCACGCCTCGCGCCAACGCCTGAGGATCGCGTAACGCTTCCGCCGCTGTGTTGATGGGCGCCGCAGGAATGGCAGCGTCCCTAAAGCGCTCTAGCCAAATATTTTGCGGCTCCGCAGCAAAGCGCTCCTGCAGTATCGCGACTAGCTCCGCACGATGCGCGGTGCGCTGCGAATTGCTGGCGAACCTGGCGTCTGCCCCGAGTGTCGTCTCTACTTGCAGGAGTTCCACGAATTTCCTCCATAGCCGTTCCGTGCCCACCGCGACCACAAAGTATTTCCCGTCGCTCGCCCGAAACACTTCATAGGGCACGATGTTCGGATGAGCATTCCCCCATCGCCGCGGCTCCGAATTAGCGTTTAAGTAGCTGCTGCCGGCATTCGCCAACCAGGTAAGCTGCGAATCGAAAAGCGCCATATCCAAGAATTGCCCCTGGCCTGTTTTTTCGCGCGCAAATAGGGCGCCCAGGATGCCCATTGTGGCGTACATCCCGCAGGTCATGTCCGCAATCGCAATTGGATAGCGCATCGGGCCGTCTTCCGGCTCGCCGGTGAAGCTCATCAATCCGGATTCCGCCTGCGCCAGAATGTCGTAGCCGGGCCGTTCCGCCTTGGGCCCCGTGAATCCGTACCCGGTAATGCTGCAATAAATCAGGCGCGGATGCTTCGCGCGCAGTGTTTGCGGATCGAGCCCGCGCTTCTGCAGCGAAGCGAGCGAAGGCTGATTGCTGAGAAAGACATCCGCCGAAGCAATCAGCCGCAGCAGAATTTCCAGGTCGCGCGCATCATCGTAATTGAGCGCGATCGAGCGCTTGTTCCGGTTTGTCGCGAGAAAATACGCGGATTCCCCGCCGACGAATGGCGGCCCCCAGCCGCGCGACTGATCTCCCGTACCCGGACGTTCCACCTTAATCACGTCGGCGCCAAAATCGCCGAGGAGCATCGCGCAATAAGGCCCGGCGAGCGCCTCGGTCATTTCAATTACGCGAACGCCTTCAAGTATGGATTTCACGCGCCAGATTATAGCTGAGGAAAAGTTTCTGAGCAGAACACGCGCCGAGGCTCAACCCTTAGACTCGTTCACTCCTAACTCTTATACTCTTGCCCCATGACCACCGTCGTTGGAATCGGAAGCTGCGGCATCGACTACTTCGCGATTGTTCCTCGCCTGCTTGGCCCCGAAGAAAAAATCAACGCCGAGCGCATCGAGATTCACGCCGGCGGCGTGACAGGCAACAATCTCACGCAGGTCGCGCGATTGGGTGCGCAAGCCGGCTGGCTCGGCCTCATCGGCGATGACGAGAGCGGGCGCCTGATTACTCGCGCCTTTGCGGAAGACGGGCTTGATCTTTCCGGAATCGAAATGATTCCTGGAGAAAAATCGACCTTCACCTGGATTCCCGTCGATTCTCAAGGCGAGCGCTGCATCTACATGTTTCCAAATGTGAATGGAAAATTGAGCGCGGAGCAGGTCCGCACGCGTTTTGCCGGACACATTGTCAAAGCGAGGCATTTTCACACCGAAGCATCGCAACTTCCTTTGCCACCTGTGCGCGAAGCAATGCGCATCGCCCACGAAGCTGGCGTTCGCGTGATCTTCGACCTCGACGTGGCGCCCAGCTACTTTGCTCAAGCCCGGCTTGGCGCTGAAAGTGATCTGCTCGAGGCATTACAACTCGTCGATGTTCTGAAGCCGTGCAAGGCCGCAGCCCGCGAGATCACGGGCGAAAGCGACTACGAGAAAATGGCCGCCAAGCTTCTCGCGCTCGGCCCGAACATCGTGGCGGTCACGATGGGCACGGAAGGCTCGCTGCTGGCCAGCGCGAATACCATGGACCACGTTCCTGCGTTCAAGGTCAGCGTCGTCGATAGCACCGGCGCTGGCGACGCCTTTATGGGCGGACTGTCTTTTGGATTACTGCAGGGATGGGGCCTTCCGAACTCCGGCCTATTCGCCAATGCCTGCGCGGCGCTGTGCTGCACCAAAGTTGGCGCCCGCGCCATGGGCAAGCGCGCGGAAGTCCTCGCGCTAATAAAGTCGCAGCGTCCCGCCGACGCTTCTCTCTTCTAAACTTGCGGCGAGACTTTCGCGCTGTGGGTTTTGGCGGGTGAGCCGAGATATCGCAGCGTCTGCTTGATCAGTGCAGTCGTGCCGGAATAAGGATCGCCCGGAGCGTCAAACTCCATCGAGCAATAGCCGCGGTAATTAGCGCGCTTGAGGATGCCAAACGTTCTAGCCATATCGACGCGGAACACCTGGCCTTTGTCGTTCGCTTCGCTGTCCTTCACATGACAGATGCCATAAGCGTGCTGGAACATCGCCTCCATTCCTTTGTAGGCGTATTCCTCGCGGCCAGTCGCCAGGGTGTTGCAAAAATCAGGATTGGAATGCAGCCACGGACTGTCCACCTTTTCGATCACCTGCACCAGGAAGAACGGATCTTCGCTAGCGGCGTTGTCGTTCTCCAGATGCACCACCACATTTTTCGTGCCGGCATATTCGCTCACGCGCTTCAGGGTATCCGCGGCGCGCTCCACGTCCGGTTTGGCGTCTTTGGCTTGCGCTATGTTTGTTCGAACGCTGGGCGAGCCAATGGCAGCGGCAACGTCGATCCACTTCTTGCTGAAGGCCACAGCCCGATCGCGCTCCACAGTGTCCGCGGCGTAAGCGCTATGATCGCCATCGACCGCAATGTTCACCACCGCGCCGCCCGCTTTCTCCACCGAGGCGCGAAATTCGTCCAAATACTTCGGATCGGTCGCGCGAAAGTGCTGGTTCCAAGGCTCAATCTTGCTGACGCCCAGCTTCTCACGGCAATGGGCAGCGAAATCCTTTAGATCCATCTTCCGGGCGGTGTCACCGTCACGCGCACCGGAAATAAAATCGCGGAAAGGATACGAAGCAATAGCAATGCGCTCCCGCGCCTCCGCGGGAAACTGCACATGGGGGCCAGCATCGGCGGCGAACGTAAGGCGCGGACACAACGAAGCCGCCCCCGCTGCGATGGCAGACTGAACGAGGAAGCGTCTTCGTGTGCTATTCGACAAAGCGCGCACAGTCTACCAGATTCATGCCTTGGAGGTGGCGCACGCTGAAGGGTGCGCGGTAGGCGCCGCGTCTAAGACGCATTCGGGTGAAGCGTACGGCGAACTGAGCATTTGCCGGACGGCTGCTTGCAGTGATCGATAGTCAGCTATATGACGAAGTGCAGGAGTGCTGCCCCGCAGGTCTGCGCGCGCCAGGGGGAGCGGGCCGTCTTTGTTTGCCTACTCTGCATCTAACTAGCGGGTGAAGGTCCGCGTACCATCTATCCTGTGGTTGACCAGCGCGATGCTGGCGTGGTTTGCCGCAGGCTCCTGCAAAGGCAGCGACTACGGAGTTTTGCAGCCGTCGCCCGAAGATCTCTGCAAATGTATCCCCATTGAGCCAGACATCGCAGATTTCCGTCACCTCGCCAAGCACATGCCTATTCCCAATATCGCCGCGCAAGAGATCGGCGTCGACACCATGTTGACCTGGGCCCAGGACGCCTTCGTGGCCCCGGATGCTCCGCGCACCGGCCGCGAACTCCAGGTGTTTCACATCGCCGATGCATTCGTGCAAGAAGCCAGCGTAAACGCGGCGGACTGCGATGTGCATTTTGAAATTTCGCAAACAGCCGACAAGAAGGCACCTCGCGTGATCGTCGAAACTCCGGTCGACACCGAATTTTGCAGCGCGCGGCAAATGGCACAAGCGCAGCTCGCGAAACACGGATTTCGGCTCGATTCGCAGCACGGCGGCGAGCTGCCGCAAGCTTTGCCAGCCGAGGTGCTGGGCATGGCGTTCGAAGACTTTGATCACTCGCGGGGTTCTGCGCAAGTAGCCACGATATGGGAGCTTCACCCTGCGACGGTGACCATCCCCTAGCCGTCTGCTTCCCTATTTATCGCCTTTGTCTCCCTTATTCTTGTCGCCCTTTTTCCCACCCGTAATTTCCAGTCCGGGCTCCGGATGCGAATAGGTTCCTGTCATTTTCACGGGAATCTCCGCGCCTTTTGGTTTCTTCTTGAAGATGGCGTCGAACGGTTTCAAAAGCACAGACTTGATGCCACCGCCGCCGACCTTTGAAAATTCCGCCTCTGTTTTCAGCACACCGTGAAAATCGATTTTTTCATTCACCAGGTAAAACGTCCCATGCATGTAAGCGACCGCGCCCGGAAGACTAAAAGAAATGTTCGTTAAGGTGGCCACACCATTTTTCAGCACGACGTGTCCTCTCAGATCAGACACGACGCGTTCGGGATCATCGGCGTCGGCATCCTCATCTCCCTTTTTTTCTTCTTTTTCCTTTTCCTCGGTCTTCCTGCCTTCCGCGCGCTCGCTCAAGTTGTTTACTTTCTGCTGTGTTTCCCGTTTCGTGAAATGGCCCTCATCGATTCCAAAATCTCCAACCAGCGCGATTTCCTGTTCGAACGGGCGACCTTCCGGCGGAATCCTGACGTGCGCTCGAAAGCTGATCGCCCCGATAATCGGCGACCGCGGCTCCTTGATGAACAGGCGCAACACGTCTTGGATGCGGCCATGGCTGACGTTCAAATCGAGAGAGGTAACTTTACCTCGCGGGCCGGGCTCCTCTTCGATACTTCCTCTGACCAACACGTTCGTTCCTACGATCATAGTTTCCACATGCTCCAGGTGAACGTCGCCATTCAGCCCGTTTACAATTGAGTCGAAGCGACTCTCGATGGGCGTTCTGCGCGCCGCCCGGCGGAGCTTGAAATCGGGGATCTCCACCGACCCATGCGTTTCCAACTTGGCCAGCGTTCCCTGGAAATTGTCGTGCGAATTCAGCACTCCGTCGATGCCCTGGAAAACGCCCAGGTACGCGTGCTCGAATTTATAAGTGCCAGAAACCGGTGTCTGGCCGGGATTGTCGGAATTCCACGGACCGAAATGGCCGCGCGATTGGATTTCACCGGGAGGTAATGCGTTCAGAAAGCTGGCGTCGTAACTGAACCCTTCTTTGCGGCTGACCGAATTGAGGGTTAGCGTGTGGATCTCGTATCGCAACGGCTTGGCAGTTTTCCGCGCGATCTCCAATACGGCGTTGTTAGCAGTGACTTCTCCAACCCGAGTCGTCGAAGGATTTTGGTCCCGCGTTGGCGGCGCCATTGTCCCGCGGGGTGGAATGTGAATCTGCATGCCTTGCACCTCAATGTGCGATATGTACCCGGGCCGCAGCAGAAAATCCAAGTAGTGAGCGCGAATAATAATTTTCTGCGCAGAGGCAAACGGGGGAGAACCCGTGGGACCACCTGCCCGCACCAGTTCAGCGCCCTCCACAACGCAGCCCGGATGCGGAAATATAGTGGTGCGGAAACCGTTGAAGGTAACTGTTCCGTGGAAGTCGTCCTGCAAGTCCGAAATGACGCGCTGACGTGAAAATGGCCAGTGCCGCGCCAGCAAGACCGCGCCAACAACCAGCGCCCCGACGACCAAGACCCCTGGGATCCCAACCCACCTCCGCCAACTCTGGCGAAATCCCCCTTGTCGCTGAGGCCCTTGCTCGTCAGCAGGCAATGCGTGACTTTGCGTCATTTAGAACAAGAGCCAGCCGAGGCGGGTCAGTAGGCGTGAGCCATTTCCTTTTTTTGAGATTTGGAGCGGAGCTTGCCGGTTTCTGGATCAAATTCCCTGAGCCACACCGCGCAAGCTTCGCGCTGAGCCGCGAATTTGCGTTTGAAGCTGGGCTCCGCCTTGGACTTGATGCACCACCCAGGCACATCATTCTCATCGAACGTCACACGGGCCACTTCTTCCTGGTTCTTATTGAAATAGATCAGAGTTGACGAAAGCATGGGGTCCTCAAGTGAAAGTAGCGGGAACAAACCGGCTCGCTGCGTCTTTGGGCTTTGCATTGCGGCCGCGCCGCTGGGGAGGCGAAAATTAGACGCTGCTTGCGCGCGAAAGGACGCCGGATACAGCGAAGTGCGTAGGGAGCCTGTTCCAACAATTCCACCTCGCAATTCGCCGCGCGAGACAACTTAAGGTAAGCAACGCTGCCGCCGGACTGCTTGCGTGCGTGAGAGTTCTCCCGGACAATATGTAGTTCTAAGGAGCGTAATTTTGTCTACGGCAAGTGATGTAGGTGTGGGCGAGGTCTCAAGGCCCGTCGCGTCGAACTTTAGTTCACCCAAACGGTTTGTCGCTTACTTTTCGATGGAGATCGCGCTGCAGAACGCCATGCCCAGCTACAGCGGCGGTCTCGGCATCCTCGCGGGAGACACCGTTCGCGCCGCCGCGGACATCCGCCTGCCCATGGTGGCGGTCTCTCTCCTCTACCGAAAGGGATATTTTTCCCAGCGGTTGGCGGAAGACGGCACCCAGACCGAGGAGCCGGTCCAATGGCGCGTCGAGGATTTTCTAACCGAAGAAAATGCCCGCGTAACCGTTCCCTTGGAGGGCCGACGCATTGAGTTGCGCGCCTGGCGATACACCGTAAAAGGGGTGCGCGGCTTTGAGGTGCCCGTTTATTTTCTGGACGCGGACTTGCCGACGAACGCGGAGGCTGACCGTAATCTCACCGGCAGCCTGTATGGCGGCGATGCTTACTACCGGCTCTGCCAGGAAGTGCTCCTCGGAATCGGCGGCGTACGTATTCTGCGTGCCCTCGGCTACAACGACCTGACGCGCTATCACATGAACGAGGGCCACGCGGCCCTGCTCTCTCTGGAGTTGCTCGGCGAAGAAGCGGAAAAAGCCGGCCGCACCTCGATTGGCGGCGAAGACATCGAAAAGGTTCGCGGCAAATGCGTTTTCACCACGCATACACCCGTTCCCGCGGGTCACGACCGCTTCCCCATGGAGTACCTGACGCGTGTTTTCCCAGACCAGAACGGTTTCTTTGACCTGAAAGACGCTTCTTCCGCGGACCTGATGAAGCGCGTACTGCAAGCCGAGCGCGATTTCCCCGATTTGCAGGAAGCCGCGCGCGCCGGAGCGTCATTGAACATGACGTATCTCGCTCTGAGCCTGAGCACTTACGTCAACGGCGTCGCCAAGCTCCACGGAGAAACCTCGCGCAAAATGTTCCCGCAGGTACCGATCGAGGCCATCACCAACGGCGTCCATGCCGGCACGTGGGCTTCTCCGGCCTTCCAGGAGCTTTTCGACCGCTGCATCCCGTCCTGGCGCGAGGACAATTACAGTTTGCGCAGCGCACTGGGTTTGCCTCCCGAAGAAGTCTGGGCATCGCACCTGATTGCCAAGCACGAACTCTTCGAAACGGTGCGCAAGAAAACCGGCTTGTCCCTGGACCCCGAAGCTTTCACCATCGGCTTCGCCCGCCGCGCCACCGGATACAAACGCGCGGACCTGATTCTTTCTGACCTGGATCGACTGCGTCAAATTGCCAAAAGCGGCGGAAAATTTCAGATCGTCTATGCCGGCAAGGCGCATCCCCATGACGTCGGCGGCAAGGAGATTATCCGCAAAATCTTTCAAGCCAAAAAGGCTCTCCGGAAAACCGTGCCGATGGTTTTCCTCGACGAGTACAACATGGAAGTAGGCGGCCAGATCACTGCGGGCGTCGATTTGTGGCTCAACACGCCGCAGTACCCGCTGGAGGCCTCCGGAACGAGCGGCATGAAGGCGGCCCTGAATGGTGTCCCCAGTTTGAGCATTCTGGACGGCTGGTGGGTGGAAGGCCACATCGAAGGCATCACCGGCTGGTCCATCGGCGAGCCTCGCTTACCGGGCTCCACTCCGGTTGCCACAGACAATTTCAGCGAAGCGCAATCCCTCTATTACAAGCTGGAAAATATAATCTTACCGATGTTCTACAAAGACCGCGCCCGCTTCTTGAGCGTCATGCAGCACGCCATCGCCATCAACGGATCATTTTTTAATACGCAGCGCATGGTGCAGCAGTACGTCACGGACGCGTATCTGCGCTGAAACCCAGCCGCTTTATTTTCTTCAGCAGAAGCTTCATCTCCGCTTGCGTGCCTATTGTGATGCGCACAAATCCCGCGCCCAAGTCTTTGCTGCGATCGCGCAGCAAGACTCCTTCGCGCTCCAGTTGCTGAAACAATCGCGGCCCGCCCGCTCCGAAATTTGCCAATAGAAAGTTTCCGCCGCTAGGAAACGCCTTCACACCCATATCCCGCAGCTCCGCTTCAAACCACGCCTTGACGCGATGAATTTCGCGCACGCGCCGCCGGATGGCCGCGCCATCGCGTGCCGCAGCTTCCGCCGCCACCAGCGCCGCCAGATTCACCGGAAACGGCGGCATTGCACGCCGCAAATACGAAAGCGACTCCCCGCCTGCAATCACCGCCCCCAGCCGCAGCGCCGCAAGCCCTGCCGCTTTAGAAAACGTTCGCGCAATGAATAGATGCGGATATTTCCCAATGTACGGGACAAGTGTGACTCCGGAAAACTCAGCGTAAGCCTCATCGATCACGACGGCAGTCTTCGTCGCCGCCCGTAAGACCTTTTCGATTGTCTCCACCTGCAGCAGCGTCCCCGTAGGATTGTTGGGATTCGCGATGAACAACACGCGCGGCTCTTTTTCCAATTCGCCGAGCACACTGGACAGCGGAAACTCCATCTCTCGCCCGTAGCGCAGCGCCTCCACTCTCGCGCCCGCGATTTCCGCGTAATACCGGTACATCGGAAAAGTAGGCTCGCAGATAAGAATGCTTGATCCCGGATCGACAAACGTGTCGAAGAACACGCGCAAAGCGTCATCGCCGCCATTCGTGAGCAGCAGTTCTTCCCGCTCCACGCCAAAATAGCGCGCAAGCCGAGCGCTGCGCCGCTCGTATTCGGGATACATTGCAAGCTGTTTGGTGGATATTTTCCGCAGAGCCCGCGTGACCGCCGGCGAACAACCCGCCGTGTTTTCGTTAAAGTCCAGCCGTACTTTGCCTTCGCGGCCCTCCGCGGGAGCGTCGTACGTCCGCCGTTCGAGAATCGCTTTGCGCACAGGAACCTGAACCGTCATGTTGAAAAATGTAGCACAGCCGTCGCTCGCATATCGCAAACTCTCCTGAAAAGTATTCGGCTAAACAAAATGTATGAAGAGATTATTTAGCGACTCAGCCAGCGTCGGATGCGCGAAAATGCCTTCCCGCAAAGCCGTAAACGGCAGCCGTCCCATCATCGCCAATTGCAGCATGGCCATGATTTCCCCGCCTTCAATGCCCAGAACGGCCGCGCCCAGAATTTGCTCGCTCTCGCTGTCCACGATTGCCTTCATGAAGCCGCGCGTTTCATCGACCTCGAGCGCACGGGCCACGTAGCTCATCGGCATCTTGGCCACCCGAACTTTCTTATTTCGCGCCCGCGCTTCCGATTCCGTAAGGCCCACGCGTCCAAGCTGCGGGTCAATGAAAACCGTATACGGCACGAAGCGGTTCTCGGTTGTAGCGCTTCCCTTCTCGATCAAGTTCGTGCGCAAAATCCGGTAATCATCATACGAAATGTGCGTGAATGCCGGGCCACCCTTAATATCGCCGAGCGCGTAAACCCCTTCCACATTGGTTTCCAGTTTCCCGTTCACCTTAATAAACCCGCGTTCGTCCGTCGCAATCCCAGCAGCGACGACTTGCAAACGATCCGTATTAGGCCTCCGCCCCGTGGCGACCAGCAAGTGAGACCCTTGAAGCGCACGCGCCTCTTTGCCAGTCCCGACTGTGAGCTGAATTTGAGCCCCAGATTTCGTCACCCGTCCAGCCCTGCTATTCAGCAGCGCCTCAATTCCGTCCAGCTTCAGAATCGCCAGAACTTCGGCGGCAACATCCGTGTCTTCTCCGCTCAACAACTGCGCCCCGGACTGCACAACCGTAACCCGGCTGCCCAACCGTCGAAACAATTGCCCGAATTCCAGCCCGACATAACCGCCCCCAAGCACCAGCAAGTGCTCAGGAACCGACTCCGACTCCATAATCGAGGTGCTGTCGAGAAACGGCACATCGCGTATGCCGTCAACCTCTGGCACCGAGGGCCGCGCACCGGCATTGATGAAAATGCGATCCGCGGAAAGGGTCCGTTCCGCTCCGTCTTTCGTCCGCACGCTTAACGTCTTGGGCCCGGTAAATTTCGCCTCTGCAAAAATTAAATCGAGATTCGCCGTCTTTTCCAGGCGCGCCTGGCTCCCGTTCCGAAAACTATCCACAATGGCGCGCTTCCGCTGTCGCACCCGCTCCATATCGATGCGAATGTCGCCCGTCTGCACACCGTAGCCTTTGCCGCGACGCGCAAGATACGCCACGCGTCCGCTCGCCACCATCGTCTTCGTAGGCGTACAGCCCTCGTTGATGCAAGTTCCGCCGATGTGGCTTCGCTCCACCAACGCCGTCCGGAGCCCAGCCTCCGCCAAAGCCCGGCAAAGCGGCGTACCCCCTTGCCCGGAGCCAATCACAATCGCCTGGTAGTGTTCTGGCCCGCTCATAGAAATGCTCCTCACGAGGCATGGAAGCCTGACTCGTTAGCCTACTACCGGAAACAATAAATCCACAGGATTGCTACCCGTTCAATGCTGAAAATTGCCGTTCAACCCTTAAAAACCGCCATTTAATTCTTCTCGGTTTGATTTTTCCGCTTTCTATGCGATGCTGCGCGTGGGAGAGAATGCGCCCATGCATCGCCTAATCCAACTCGACCGTTTTGTGTTGCCGCTGATCGAGAAGCACGGCAGCGAGTTGGCCTTCTCTGCCCACCCTCGCTAACCCCTTTCCATCGGCACTTACGAACGATCAGCTATCCGTCACGTGTTCCTCTTGACCGGCGTTAACGTTGATGCCTGCTGGTGTGTTCATGCATACCGAATTTCGACCGAAGCGCAACGCGCTTCTTAGAAAAGAGACTGCCGTGGTTAAGGTGACTGTAAAAGGAGGAACTCCGGAGGGCTGCGAGTCTTTGTGTCGCAGTTGTGCGCAGGGCCACATCATCAAGGGATTCCGCGCTTCGGACGAGGAAGTCTTTTGCCGGACTTTCTATATCGAGCGCGAAATTCACTTTCCTGTGCGTGAGTGCACGTTCTATCAGGACAAGCGATTGGCCACCAAGACCGAGATGGAGGAGATCGCCTGGCACTTGCGGTCGACCACCAGCAAGCCCTGTCGTAACTTGGGCTTTGTTGGCTCCACCTCAGCCAGCACGGAACCGGAGGCGACGGAAGCTACTTCCACAGTTTCCCCGCAGCGGAAGTAGCTCTGAATAAGCTGGCGAGCCGGATATTCCTCGCTCGCCGGCTACTTTCGTCCTGTCTGCGGCAGCAAGTCGGGTCAAAATCGCGTGACGATCAACAGCGCGCCCGCAATTGCGACCAGATCCTCAACCACCGCGATAACAACATCCGGCACCTTGAGCGCTCGAACCAGCCCGGTTCGCACCTGGTACCCCGCAAACGCTCCTATAACTCCGCCAACGGCTCCCAGAACGCACCCAGCCGTAAGCGACTGCCCACCCGCAACCGCAACAGCAGCGCCCGAAAGTCCGCCAAGGATGATGCGTGCGATTAATCCCGGAGGTTTTGTGCGCGCGGGAGTCGAGGGAAGCTGATCAGCCACCAGCTCGACCACCGCAAGAATCGTGAAAACAACAACGGCGCCAGTCGAGCCCAAAAACGACAGCGCCGAATTGTGAAGGTTGAGCCAGCCAAGGCGCACTGCCCAGGAAACCACAGCCGGTGCCGTCAGTGACCGCAGGCCGGCGATAATGCCAATACTGAACGCCAAGACCAGAACATAAGAAGCAGCCATGGCAGGAGCCTCTACCCAAGAGCGCTCTTCTGTCAACGAAAACAGCCAACCAGCTCTGATTTCCGGGTTTTCGGTCGGAAGCTCGACCGTAAGTCACGTCTTTTCATGAAACTGCAGCCTCTTGCCTCTCTTTTTGCCACCCGGGCCCTTTGTTTTCAATGGCTTGCAGCCTCTTGTGCCAAAAAAGGGGGGTGGGGTGCCCCTTGCGAGTGAAAATCTCTTGATATTCGCTTTTTATTCGCTATAATGGCGAGCGGTAAGAGGAAACGGGAAACGGCTGGCGGCTCCATTGCCTCAGGGCTCTCCCGGGCCGCTGGCCGTTAAATCCGCAGAGATACCTTCCCACCCGCATCCGTACTGCTTGAGCAGCCTAAACGTCACGTAATAGGGCAGACACATGCCCAGCGAGCCAGTTGCGACGCTTCCCTGGCCCAGCCCATACTCGAAGTATGGGTGTCCTCGCAAATCGCGGATTTCGGCTAGCATCGCTTTGCGCCATTGCACTCGCCGCGCTCCCCGGCTCGGCCGATGAAATCCGCCTCAAAGACGGCAAGAAACTGTACGGCGTGATCGTCGCGTACGAAGAAAACATGTTCAAGGTCAAGACCGACTTTGGATATGTGCTCGTCGAAAAAGACAAAATCGCCTCGATCATACCCACCGCGCCGGCAAATACGGAACCTCCGTCGGCCGCAAAAAATCCCGCCGATTCGGCCAAAGTTTCAGCGAGTGCCCAGCCCAAGCCAGACACAGCGGTTGATTCGGCCGCTACGCCTTCAGCCACCAACGCCAGCACGAAGGCGGTCATTCCAAATGCGAGTAAGCGGGAGAAAGCGGATAAGTCCGCAGGAAAGATGAGCGGCGCGGCAGTCAAGCCAGAGATCCTGGCAAGCGCGACTCCTACCGAAGCGACCGCCCCGGCTCTGAAGGGCTCGCCAGTGGCTGGCAACACGGCAGCTCCCTCGGCCACCACGGTACCGCCTGCGCCGCCAAAGGAGCCCGAACTTCCCGCTATCCGCGAGGACGTGCAAGGAAATCTCTATACCAACTACACCCACGGATTCCGCATGTACAAGGCGCCAAGCTGGCAAGTAATGGGCGACGCCCGCAATGCGCTGCCCAACGCAATCGTCGCTATGGGCACAGCAAATGAATCTTCGCTGCTGGTTGTGGGCCGCGAGAAAACCAAGGAGCCGCTCGATAGCGCCGCTGTTTCGGTAGAAAAGCGTCTTTATGAGGTCTATGAAAATTATCAGCGTGTCTCACAGCGCAAGACGCTCGTCGGCGGCTCGCCGGCCGTGGAATTTCGTTATCACGGCAAAGCCGACGAACACGAATGGTCCGGCACTCTGGTGGTGATCAGCCGCGACGGTGACATTTTCACCGTGCTCGGCATGACGTACGCGGACAGCGACTTGATCCAAATCCAGGAAAACGTGATTGCCAAGGCCATCGCCAGCCTCAGCTTCGAGGTCCCCGAAATAAAGAAGTAAATTCCGTAATTTGAAAACGAACGCGAGGTAATTTCCGCGGGTCTAGTCCGACGCGGCCGCTGAGTGTTCAGCCGATTTGCGATACTCGCGAATCAGGGCGATGAGCGCCTGCGCCGCCCTCGGCAAGCTGCGATCTCGCCGGTACACCAACCCGAGTTCGCGGAACAGGTCGACGCCTTCGACGTTGAGCAGCTTCACCTCGCCGGCCTTCACCTGATCCTTAGCGAAGCTTTCGCTGATAAAAGAAACGCCCGCATCCGCCCCGACAAAGCGCTTGATCATCCCGATGCTTGGCAGCTCCATCGTGACGTGAATGCGCGAACGGTAGGGCCGGAACAATTTGTCCAGCACTTGCCGCGTAAATCCTGTGCGCGGAAAAATCAGCGGCTGCGAAGCCACTTCCTCCAGCGTTAGTTTCGACCGCTGCGCCAGCGGATTCCGCGTGCTGACCATGAACCGCAAGCGGTCGCGATGGATGTGGTGCACTTTCAAGTTCGGCGATTTCGTCGGCAACGTAACAATACCGACATCGATCGAGCCGTCCTCTACGCGCTGCAAAATCTTGTGGCTGAAATTACGGTAAATGCTGATGTGTACCAGCGGAAACCGCCGCTGAAACTCCGCAAAAATATCGGGAAGGAGATACAAACAGGTCGCTTCGTTGGCGCCGAAAACCACCGGCCCCTGCACTACGTTGCCGCGATCCGCGACGAGCTGCACGGATTCGTCGCGCAGCCTCAGCAGCTTCTCCGCGTACTCGTAAAGCACTTCCCCGGCTGGAGTCAGTTCCACCGATTTCGCCGAACGGTCCAGCAATCGCGCGTGATACGCCTGCTCCAATTGCCGTATCTGCGCGCTGACGGCCGACTGCGAACGGAACACTTTCTGCCCCGCGCGCGAAAAACTCTTTAGCTTTGCAACGTAGACAAATGTAGCAAGTTGGTCGAAGTCCATGGGCGAATCGCTCGACGTGGATTATAGCGGAACGTCGGGCGCGGCTCTAATTCTCTTTCTAGGCGTGCAGCGCCGCCTGTGAAATTTCGGGAAATCCTGGCCCAACAACAACGGGGTCGCGCTGTTGCAAACGATCCAGCACCGGCTTCCACGTATCCGCAATCGTGCCCTGGAAATGTACAGGCTGCACGCGAACGAGTGGCAGCGGGCCACGCTTCGACAGCAGGCGCGCGGCGCGTGGACTCGCCGTAAATTGCTGATGCGCCTCCAGCACGCGCCGCAACCAAAGTTGCTCGTCCGGCTCCGTGTCCGCCAGCGCCACGAAATCGCGGTGGAGAACGTCTTCGGCTTCCGCGCGCAAGACGTACGCGAGTCCGCCGGTCATGCCCGATCCAAAATTGAGTCCGAGCGGCCCAAGCACCAGGACAACGCCGCCGGTCATGTATTCGCAGCCGTGTTGCCCAACGCCTTCAACCACGGCCAGCGCACCGCTATTGCGCACGGCAAAGCGTTCACCTGCCCGCCCTGCAATGTAAAGCTGCCCAGCGGTCGCACCGTAGAGCACGGTGTTTCCGGCCAGCACATCGCCGCGCCGCGAAGCCGCCGAGCCCGCTGAAATCGCAATCCTTCCGCCAGAAAGCCCTTTGCCGACGTAATCGTTGGCTTCGCCGGACAGTTTCAATGTCACGCCATCGGCTAGAAAGGCGCCGAAGCTCTGCCCCGCCGAGCCCGTGAATGTCTGCGCGAACTCCTGCTCGACGCCACGATCCTGTGCGCGCCGCCGCATTAATTCTCCGCTAAGCCCTGTTCCCACGCTGCGATCCGAGTTATGAATGGGCTGCGGCTCACTTTGCGCTGCGATGGCGCTGCTGAAGTGCAGGGAATCCTCGAGCGCCACCGAGTGGTCGGTAGGAACCTGTTGGGGCGCAACGCGCCGTGTCTCCGAAATCGGCACGACCAGGAACGCATCCATTCCAGACCGCGTTCCCAACCGGTCATACCATCCGCGCAGCTCACCCAGCGAACGCACGCCGAGCTGCGCCATTTTCTTGCGCACTTCTTCCGCGAGCGCACGAAAATACGAAACAACCATCTCCGGCTTGCCATTAAATCGCAGCCGCAATTTTTCATCCTGCGTCGCGATGCCCACGGGGCATGTGTTCAAGTGGCATTGCCGCGCCATCACGCACCCGATCGCCAACAATGACGCCGTGCCGAATCCAAATTCATCCGCGCCAAGAATCGCGGCGATCAAGATATCGCGCGAGAATTTCAGGCCTCCGTCCACGCGGAGAGAGAGGCGTGAACGCAGACCCGCGCGAACCAAAGTGTCATGTGTTTCGCGCAAACCGATTTCCCACGGCAAACCCGTATTCTTGATCGAGGTCAGTGGCGAAGACCCTGTCCCGCCATTGTGCCCGCTGATGGTGATGACGTCCGCGCCCGCTTTGGCCACGCCCGCCGCAATGATGCCCACCCCCGAGCCTGAAACCAGCTTCACGCCGATGCGCGCGCGCGGATTCACCGTGCGCAAATCATGAATTAACTGCGCCAAATCCTCGATGCTGTAAATATCGTGGTGCGGCGGTGGAGAAATCAGCGGCGTCCCCGGTGTCGCGTGCCGGATGCGCGCGATGTATTCCGTAACTTTGCGCGCCGGAAGCTGCCCGCCTTCGCCCGGCTTCGAGCCTTGCGCCATTTTGATTTCGAGTTCCTGCGCGTGTACCAAATAATCCGCAGTCACCCCGAATCGCCCCGAAGCCACCTGCTTGATTTTGTTGGCCGCGTTTGGTTCACGCTGATACAGCGCTGGATCCTCGCCGCCCTCTCCCGTGTTGCTGCGTCCGCCAAGCGAGTTCATGGCCAGCGCCAGCGTCCGATGCGCTTCGAGGCTTAGCGAGCCCAAGGACATCGCTTGCGTGCTGAATCGCCGCACAATCGCGTCGACTGGCTCAACTTCTTCCACCGCCACGGGAGGCGACGGCACCGTCTCCAGCAAATCGCGCAAGAACACAGTGCCCTGGCTCTCCGCAAGTTCCTCGAAAGCGGAAAATTTTCCGGAGTCCGGCGCTTTCACATGGGCGTGCATGCGCCGCACAATTTCCGGCGAATTGGCGTGCAGCTCAGCGCCTTTACGGAAGCGAAATAGGCCCGCATCCGCCAGTTCGTTGGCAGCGCCGGAAAACGCCGCCCGATGCATACGCAGATAATCGGCAAGGAGATCGTCCAAACTCTTCTGCCCCGGGAAATCCGCCGCATCCTCAAAATATTCCGCGCAGAAATCTTCCGCGAGCCCCACGATCTCGAATAGATGGCTGTTGCGATAGCTGGCCAGCGTCGAAACGCCCATGCGCGCGAGAACCTTCAGCAAGCCCGCGTTGATCGCCGCGCGCATTTTCTCCGTGCCGCCCGGCTCCAGCGATTCCGCAAACTGCTCCGCGAGATACGGCACGACCGCGCTCGCACCTGCGGCCACCAGAAGCGCTACGTGATGGGTATCGAAAACCTGCGCCGACTCCACAATCAGCGGCACGTCCCACAATCCCTCGCGCATCATCGCCTTCCACACCGCCGCGGTCGCAAGCAACGCAGGTAAGGCCGCGCGCTCAGCGCCAATGGCGCGATCGGAAAGGAGGAGGAGTCCCGGACGCGCGCCGCCGCTCAGAGGGGTAGTCAACTGAGACAAACTGCAGCGAGCGCCCGGGACTTCGTTTGGGGCGGAAAAAGTAAAGTCGATGTTCTGCACGGGGCCAAATGTCGCGGAAAGTTCGGCGAGCTGCTGCGCGCCAATCAGCGGACTCGGCAGCACGATGCCGTTCTTCAGGTGCACCGCGAGCGACATCACGTGCGATTCGCGCAGCGGATCGATCGGCGGATTCGTGACCTGCGCAAAACGCTGTTTGCAGTAATCCCAGAGGGTTCGCGGCAAGTTCGAGAGAAACGCGGGCGGCGCGTCGTCGCCCATACTCCAGTTTGCCTCGTGCCCTTGCACCAGGGGCGAGAACAGAATTTTGAATTGGTCTTCGGTCCAGCCGGCTGCTGCGGCCATGCGCTCCGGACGCTCGACGCTTGCCGCCGCCGCAGAGCCAGAGACCTTGACCTGCCGCACCACGGGCAGAGAGCTGCGCGATTGCAGAGTGGCCAGCCGCTTCAAGATTTCGCGATAGCGAAAAACAGTTCCGGTCGCGGGATTCGCCAAAATCATTTCGCCGGGGCCAAGCCGCTGCCGTTCCGCAATCCGGGACTCGTCCAGATCGATGATGCCGACTTCGGAGCCGGCAATCAGCAGTCCATCGTGGGTCAGCGTATAGCGGAGGGGCCGCAAGCCGTTGCGATCCAGCTTCGCACCCACAAATTGCCCGTCGGAAAAAACCAGCGCCGCGGGACCATCCCAAGGCTCGCCATGTTGCGACAGAGACGCCAACGCGGCGCGCACATCGCGCGACAGCAGAGGATCATTCTCGAACGCCGGCGGCACCATCGAGAGCATGGCGGCGTCGGCTGAAAATCCTTCGAGCAACTTCAGCTCGAAGGCATTGTCAAAGCTGGCCGAATCGCTAACGTTTTCCTCGAGCAGCCGGAGCCAAGGTCCTGCGGCGAGCTTCGCGCGAGTCTCGCGCTCTTTCGCGCGCAACCACCGCCGGTTGGAAACAATCGTATTGATTTCGCCGTTGTGCGCCACGTAGCGGAACGGTTGCGCCAAGTGCCAGGAAGGCTGCGTATTCGTCGAATAGCGCTGGTGAAAGACGGCGAAGGTGGTCGCAAACGCCGGGTCGCGCAGATCCTCGTAAAACTGAGGAAACTGCCACGGGGTCAGCAGGCCCTTGTACACCACGGTCTGCGACGAAAGCGAACAGATGTAGCAGCGCGCCGGCAAGAGTGACTCGGCTCGCTTGCGCAGCAGCGCCAAGCGCCACTCAAAGCGTGCCGCACCACGCGCTGGATGGAATGGCTCGACAAAAAACTGCCAGGTCTCCGGCATGGTCTCAAGCGCGAGCCGGCCCAGCGAATTGGTGTTCACGGGGACGCGCCGCCACCCAAGTACTCGCAGCCGTTCAACGTCTGCAGCGGTTTCCACGGCGGTGCGAGCTTCCGCCGCCGAGCCCTCTGGGAAGAATGCAAAGCCGAGCCCGAAGACTTCCGGCAGCGCAATGCCCTGCTCCTCCGCCCGCGCGCGAAAGAAAGCGTCCGGTATCGAAGTGAGTAGGCCGGCGCCATCGCCGCTCGCGCCGTCGGCGTCCACACCGCCGCGGTGCGTCAGCCGTTCCAGGGCGGTCAGGGCATGCTCAATAATGTCGTGATTGGGTGCGCCGCCGAGACGCGCAATAAACCCTGTGCCACAGGCGTCGTGGTCCGGGTGGCCCCAGTTGGGGTGAGGGCGCCGCATGGATGTTTATCGGACGCGGAGGGCCTGCTTGTACAACGCAGAATTTGCATTCGACCAATCGAATTTTGTGAGGTAGCGCTACAGCCAGGGGATTATTAAAACTTGGTGACTTCCGAGAAGTGAAAGTCGCGGACTTTCATAGCGGGCACAACCATCTCAAAGGCCTCTTCCCCGGTTGCGCGCACGGCGGGGCCCATCATTTCGACGTTACGCAGCATCTCCAGAATTGACTGATTAAACCGGAAATTGCGCGCCGCCGACGATACGCGGCCCTTTTCGATCAAAAACAGCCCGTCCCGCGTCATCCCGGTCATGATCTTTTCGTAGGGATCGACCTCGCGGATGTACCACAGCCGGGTAACCAGCAGCCCACGCTCGGTCGATGAAATCATTTCGTCCAGAGAAGCCTTGCCCCCGGAGAAAACCAGGTTCATCGGGGCCTCGCCGTATTCGTTCGGCAGCATGAAGCCATGGCCGGTTGGCTGTTTTTTCGCGATTTTCGCTGAGGCCCGCGAATATACGAGGTTCCGAGGCACACCCTGATCGACCAGGAGCACTCGCTGGCGCGGCATGCCCTCGCCATCAAACGGAGCACCAAGCTGCAGGGGATGGTAAACGTCATCCTCAATGCGGATGTTCTTGCCCAAAACCTGCTTGCCCATGCGCTCGTTGAAGCACGACCGTTTGTCGCGCACCGCTGTGGCCGCGAAATCGTAGAAGAGAAATCCCACCAGGTCGAGCACCGCGGCAGGCTCGAGAATCACCGTGTAACGGCCGGGCGCAAGCTCTTGCGGTTCTATAGCGCGATGTGCTTTCTCGCTCGCGCGTTCCGCCAGTTGCTGCGGATGGATGTCCGCGACGCTCGCCGCATTTTCTTTGGCCCAGCTTGCCGCGGAGCCTTCCTGCATGGTGATGGAAAACACCGCGTGCGTATCGCGATAGGCCGCAAACAGCGCGCGCGAATTGCCCATCGCGCTTTGCGCCTGCGCGCTGGAAAAAATTCCCGCCGCGGTCTGGCCCCTTTTGATCGCCAGATCGCACGCTCGCCGCACCGCTCGCGCGCGATCTTCCGGCGTTAGTGACGCGGTCTGTTTGACGAAACGATTGATGCCGCGATAGCGCTGCCTTCCAGGCACCGGTAGCAAATGTGGATTTTTTGGTTGGCTATGCGCCAAAGACAGCGACGCCTCGATAGCCGCACGCAGCGAATCTTCGTCGGTGCGATTCGTTGTTGCTCGCGCGGTGCGCTGATCGACCTGCGTTCGCACCGAAACATTCAGCGTATGTTCCGCCACATTTTGGTGGATGGCGTTGTTGGCGAACCGCGTCAGCGCGCTTATGTTTTCGTCGACGTGAACTTCGGTTTCGGCAACACCGATCGATTTGGCCAGCCGCAGCACAGTATCGACAATTCCGCGGAGCTCGCGCTCGCGCATCAGTTGCTGCCGACCGCCAGCAGCAGCCTTTACGTTGACTGTCCTTGAGGATTTTCGCGGCGGGCTCATTGCTTGGAGAACGCTGTCCCGATCCGCACATTGCGAAATCGCGAAGGCGACGCTCCGTGCCCCGTTCCCATGGTCTGCATCGGCTGGCCCTTTCCGCAATTTGGCGTGCCCCACAGCGTCCAATCCTCGCGCTTGCAAATGGCGTCGCAGGAATTCCAGAACTCCGTTGTGATTCCGCTGTAGCTCGGATTCTTCAACATGCGCCCGCGCTTGCCCCCCTTGATCTCCCATCCAATTTCCGTGGAAAACTGAAACTGGTAGCGGCGATCATCGATCGACCAGGAACGATTCGTTTCCATCAGGATTCCGTCATCCGTGTCGGAGATGAGATCGGCAAACGCCCATGTGCCCGGCAGCAAACTGACGTTGGTCATGCGAATAATCGGCAAGCGATTCCAGCTTTCCGTGCGCATTGTTCCGGAAGAGCGCTTCAGGCCGACCAGATGCGCCGTTTCTCGATTCGACAAATATCCGCGAAACTGACCGGCCTTGATAATGTCCGTGCATTGCGCGGGCACGCCTTCGTCGTCGTAGGCAAAAGTACCGAGCCCCTGCCCGTGATCCAAGCGCGCGTCTGCAACCACGTTCACGATGTCGGAGGCGTAGCGCAGCTTGTTGAGCTGATCGAGCGTGAGAAAGCTTGTGCCGGCGAAATTCGCTTCCTGACCCAAAACGCGATCTAACTCAATTGGGTGGCCAATCGATTCATGAATCTGCAGGCCCAATTGGCTGCCGCCCAGAATCAGCGTGCCTGATTTTTGCGGACACTGCGCCGCGGAATGCAGCGCCACCGCTTCTTCCGCAACCATCGGCGCGTGCTTCAGCAGATCGAGCGACTCCACCAGCTCGTATCCCTGCAATGCATGCTGCCCGCCAAAACTGTTGGGATAGGAACGCTTCTGGATTTCGTCGCCGTGAAACGAAGTGGCAACAATTCCGCAGCCGGTAATCACTTTGCGTTGATGAATGCGTGAGCCGATGCTCGAGGCAAACCAGGAGTCGATCTTCCGAAACTGCATGTCGGTCTCGGTGAGCGTGACGCCTTTGACGCGCCTCATTTCCGCGTCCGCCGCTAGCAACAGCGCAAGCTGCGTCTCGAGCGGAATTTCAAACGGATCTTTGCGAAATGGGCTTTGCCAGCTATCCACATAGGCGTTTTCCGGCGCCATCACCGCGTCTTCGCGCTTTGCGAGAGCCGAAGCCTTCGCAATCGACACCGCCTGGGCAGCGCACGCTGCTACGCCTTCGCGCGTCAGCCGATCCGTTGACGCAAATCCCCAAGCGCCGTTTGCCAGCACGCGGATTCCGAGGCCAATGGACTCCGACTGTGCCAGCGTCCCCACTTCACCGTTTTTCGTGGTCAAGTCGCGCTGGCGCAAATGCATCACGCGCACGTCCGCGTACGAGGCGCCTCGGATTTTTGCGGTGTCTAATGCTGCGGTAGCCAGATCGTACATTCGGCGGAAAGCTACTCCAGAAGTTCTAGTTCCCACTCTTCTCAGGTGGAAGGTCTATCATGTCATCGAGTGCGAAACGATGTCCATCCCAGCGATAGATGAAGCGGCGCTCGCCACCTTCGGGACAGCAGTTGGGTTCGGAGCCGTTGTAGATGCCGTAGACTTCGTGCAGCCGGCCGTCCTTGATTTCCACAATCATGTGGCCGCGCAAATCGGCATACGAATCGCGTCCCTTAAAAGTCTTCGGCATCGGCTCAATGGGCAGAACGGAAAGTTTGCCGTCCGGATTCAGCTTCAGGACACCACGAAAGTCCGCGCCGCCATTCCCGGACAGGCAGCTCCAGCCCAACACGACCGCTTCTTCCAGGCCGTCACCATCGAAATCGGCGTAGAGAACCGGCGCGAGGCTCAGCAGGGGCTTCTGGCCATCACCACAGTCGGTTTGCAGATCGGCGAGGTCAGGGTTTAGTTGGCCGAGGTGAGCTTCGATGAAGGGTTTCAGGTCGAGCGCGCGAATGGCCGACGATTTTGGTATCTGCGCTGGCGCTTTTTCTGGCGAGCTGCCGCTCAAGTCCACCTCAAATTTCAGCCACTCGATCGTGCCACGACCATTCTGTGGAGTTGCCGGACCGAAATGCGCATCGAGAATGGTGAACACTCCGTGGCGCGTCGGGATCTGCCCGAGTTTGATGCCGAATTCTTCGCGCTCTTTGTCCGAGAGCTTTGGGTTGTAGTTTGCGCTGTTCATCAGAAGCCACGCGGTTTTGCAATCGGAGGCGGTACCGACGTACTCAAATTCGCGGCGTTTCCAGGCAACGTCTTGTGAGGCGCCGTTCTGCGGCGGCTCGATTTCGATTTTGGTGTCGCCGTGCAGCGGAGTTTCGACGGCTCCGATGCAGTCAATGGCCGGCCCGCCGGAATCGCTCACCGGCGCGATGCGCATGCTCCAGCCAGAGTCGGTTCCGGCATAAGGCTCGAGGCGAAACGTCATTTTGGTGGCGAATATTCTCTGGAACTCTTCGTTACGGGCGACTTCGGCCGTGAAATGCAGCGACGGCTCCATGGGCAAAGCCGCGACAGCGGAGGCGAGCGGCGACGGCAGAGCATGGCTAGCGCTTGCGGGCGCAGGATTCGATTGAGTCTTCTTGCACGCAATGCAGCACAGCGAAAACGCAAAGCCAGTCAGCATTGTGATCGAACGAGTTTGCACGGGCTCGGCCTCTCTTGAGCGTTGTTGAATCAAGGATATAGGCCGGATTGTGCGCGTTTGTCACAGAGGTGTCTGCTTTGGCCAATTCGCCAATACCAATAAAAAAGGGCGTCTACAAAGACGCCCCTCGGACGAATTGCCAGATGTGACGCGGTGGAGACTAGGTGCCTTCTTGCCAGGAGGCAAGGTAGTGCTCTTGCTCGGGCGTCAGCTTGTCCAGTTTGTGGCCCATGGACTCGAGCTTGAGACGCGCGATTTCGCGGTCGAGGTGCTCGGGCACGACGTAAACCTGCGGCTTGAGCGTCTTGTAATTTTTCAGGAGATATTCCGCTGAGAGCGCCTGGTTTGCGAAGCTCATATCCATAACCGCGGCCGGATGCCCTTCGGCAGTAGCCAAATTCACTAGGCGGCCTTCGCCGAGCAAATACACTTTTCTGCCGCCCTTCAGCACATATTCATCGACGAGCGGGCGGACTTCCCGCTTTCCGCTCGACAATTTTTCGAGGGCAGGAATATCGATCTCCACGTTGAAGTGGCCGGAATTGCAGACGACCGCGCCATTCTTCATCGCCAGGAAATGCTCCTCGCGAATTACGCTCTTGTTGCCGGTCACGGTGATGAAAACGTCGCCTTCTTTCGCGGCATCGGCCATCGGCATCACGCGGAAGCCGTCCATCACGGCCTCGATGCCCTTGGTGGGATCAATTTCCGTAATGATTACGTCCGCGCCGTGGCCCTTTGCGCGCATGGCCACGCCGCGCCCGCACCAGCCGTAGCCCGCGATCACTACTTTTAATCCGGCGAGCAGCAAATTCGTGGCGCGAATCACGCCATCCAGCGTGGATTGCCCCGTGCCATAGCGGTTGTCGAAGAAATGCTTGGTCTGCGCGTCGTTCACGGCAATGATCGGATACTTCAGCGTGCCGTCTTTCGCCATGGCGCGCAGGCGAATCACGCCGGTAGTTGTCTCTTCGGTTCCGGCGATTACATTGGGGACGAGGTCGGTGCGCTTGGTCAGCAGCATGGTGACCAGGTCGGCGCCATCGTCCATGGTGAACTGCGGTTTGTGCTCGAGCGCGGCGCTGAGGTGCGAGTAGTAGGTCTGATTGTCTTCGCCCTTGATCGCGTACGTCGGAATATTGAAGTCGCGATTCAGCGAAGCGGCTACTTCATCCTGCGTGGAAAGCGGATTTGAGGCGCACAGCACTACTTCGGCGCCGCCATCGCGCAAGGCGATCGCCAGGTTCGCGGTTTCGCTTGTGACGTGCAGGCAGGCGGAAGCGCGCAAACCCTTCAGCGGCTGCTCCTTCGCAAAGCGCTTGCGAATGATCTCGAGCACCGGCATCTGCTGCGCGGCCCATTCGATCTTGCGCTTGCCGGCATCCGCCAGCGAAATGTCTTTCACGTCACCTTTTTTCATTTCCGCGATAGCCACAGTGGTGCTCCTCAAATTTGAATTCTTGAATTTCCGATTTTGCTAAACCTGAAACGGGGACGTGTTTCGTTTCTGCGTAACTTAAACGATGCTTTAGGCGCGTGCGCCCACTTCCACGCCTGCGCTGGAACTAGCACCCAAACCCGCAGCCTTGCGTAGCGCGGCAGCGCGGTCCGTACGCTCCCAGGTAAAGCCCGGGCCGCTGCGCCCGAAATGACCGTAGGCGGCGGTGGGCTTGTAGATCGGCCGGCGCAAATCGAGCGCGTCGATAATTCCCTTGGGGTTGAGCGCAAAATTTTCACGCACCAGCGCGGTGATGCGCTCTTCCGGCACAGCCTCCGTGCCGAAGGCATCGACCATAACGGAAACCGGCTCGGCCACGCCAATCGCGTACGCCAATTGCACTTCCGCTTTGCGGGCCAATCCCGCGGCCACAATATTCTTGGCAATGTAACGCGCCATGTAGCACGCGGAGCGGTCCACCTTGGAGGGATCCTTGCCGGAAAATGCGCCGCCACCATGCCGGCTGTAGCCGCCGTAGCTGTCTACGATAATTTTGCGGCCCGTCACGCCGGCATCGCCCATCGGTCCGCCAATGACAAAGCGTCCCGTTGGGTTGATGTGGTATTTCGTGTTGCGGTCCAGCATCGATGCGGGAACGATGGGGCGAATTACCTGTTCCATGACCGCTTCGTGCAAATTTGCGGTGGATACCTTCTCATCGTGCTGCGTCGAAATGACGACCGTGTCCACACGCGAGGGGCGGCCATTGCGATATTCGATGGTGACTTGGGATTTTCCGTCGGGGCGAAGGAAATCGACTTTCTTGGACTTGCGAACTTCAGAGAGGCGCTGCGTCAGGCGGTGAGCGAGTTGGATGGGCATGGGCATCAGCTCTTCGGTTTCATCGCAAGCAAAGCCGAACATCAGCCCCTGATCGCCCGCGCCACCGGTGTCCACGCCCATGGCGATGTCCGGGGACTGGCGCTTGACGGTGCACATGACTGCGCAGGTATAGCCGTCGTAACCGTAGGTTGCGTTGTCGTAGCCGACGCCGCGAATCGTTTCGCGCACCAGACTGTCGTAATCCACATGCGCAGAGGTGGTAATTTCGCCGGCTACTACCGCCAAACCCGTGGTGACGAGCGTCTCGCATGCCACGCGGCCCTTGGGGTCCTGTCGCATTACTTCATCGAGAACGGCGTCGGAAATTTGATCGGCGATTTTGTCGGGATGGCCTTCGGTGACGGATTCGGAAGTGAACAGAAAATTGCGTAATCCTTCGCTCAAAACAGGATCTCCTTTTGCAAGCTGGCTGCGAAGCGGCAACCGGACTGGGCAGGGACAGCCCCCGCGCATCTGCTTTTGCAGGCGACGCAAGTACCTTTACAAAGCTACCATCCCACTGTGGAAGAATCAACGAATTGAACTGAACGGCAATAGGGCGCATTGAATGGCGAAAATCGCGGGTCGAATGGGAAGGATAGACGCAACCTGAAGGCAATTTCCAGGCACAAAAGCGAGTAGTAACCGGTTTCCTCTCCAGGTAAATTGATGCCGCCCCGCGCAAATACCTGTGCGCGCACCGGGCCTCCCTCCGATGGGCGCCGTTGCTCCATCTCCAATTCCAGCGCTGGTCAAGCACGATATGCCCGAAGCTACCGGGAATGCCGGATTAACTGTGTGCGCCGGAAAACCGGAGAATCGAGAGTTGCTCGGCACGCGGTGCCTTGGGGGATGCAATGAGCAAGAACGGAAACCGGAACGGCTTGGCCGATCCTTCACGCCTGAAGCCAGTCGACAAAAATGATAAGGAAGTAGTGCGCGTTGTCATTGAAACGCCCAAAGGGAGCCGTAATAAATATGCTTTCGACCAGGACGAAAAGGCGTTCACGCTAAAGAAGGTCTTACCCGCGGGGATGGCCTTCCCGTACGACTTCGGGTTTGTGCCGTCCACCTTGGCTGAGGATGGGGACCCCCTAGACGTGCTGGTGCTGATGGACGAGCCGGCTTTTCCTGGCTGCCTGGTGAAATGCCGCCTCGTCGGAGTGATCGAAGGAGAACAGAAAGACAAGAAGAAAACGGTGCGCAACGATCGTATTGTCGCGGTGGATATTGAAAATCACCAGTGGGCGCACATCGAACATGTGGACGACATGGGAAAGCTGTTCGTGCGCGAGTTAGAAGAGTTCTTCGTTAATTTCCATGACTTGATGGGCAAGAAGTACCGAATCCTGGATGTACGCGGCCCCGGACAGGCACGCCGCTGCGTTGACGATGGACGAAAAGCGCTGGCCGGAAAATCCTGACGCGCCTGTCTTAAATGGCGGACTTGACTGGTTCGCTGCGGAATTTGATCGCCGCGAGTATCGTGAGCACCACGAAAGCGACCAATGCCACGAGTTGTGCTTCCTTGAATGGCGCTTCGGTTTGGGTGGGAGCGAGCGCCTTCAGGGCGGGCACTTTCATGAAGAGTTGCGCGATCAAGACAAACACATTGAAGTAAAGCGCGATCATCGCGTTCACGGCGTAAGCCTGACGCCAGCCTCCGCTCAAATGTTTACCATACAGGGCATAAATCGCGACCGTCAAAACCAACAATGACAAGATGCCGATCACGTGCGATGGCAAGAATTTGTGAAACGGAAACAAGAATCCGGTGACGCTTGTGGCCACCGTAGTCCAAATGAATACCGCGGTCCAGCCGTGGAGTTGTTTGGCGCTTAGCAGTCCGAACATAACGACAAAACCCGCGAGGATCCCAACCAAGCTCAACAGGACGTGCACGAAGGTCAATATCGTCATACCAAAAATCATGAGGGTGCCTCACTTTCGGCAGACTTTCTTTGGAATTACCGAGGGACCGCTACGATACACGTGTCTCTCCCGGCATGCAATCGGATGCGGAGAGTCTTCGGCTATCGCTATGCGGTGACGGTGTCGTCGTCTTCGGGCTGGACTTCGAGCTTGCCTTTGGTTTTCTTGGCCATTAAGTAAGAGCGCATGAATGGGTCGAGGTCGCCGTCGAGAACGCGGTCGACGTCACCGACCACGAACTTGGTGCGATGGTCCTTGATCTGCCGATAGGGCTGCATGACGTACGAGCGAATCTGACTGCCGAAGGAAATCTCCATCTTGGTTTCGTCGAGCCTGTCTGTTTCGGCCTGACGCTTCTGGATTTCCAAGTCATAGAGGCGCGAACGAAGCATCTTCATGGCCAGCTCGCGATTTTTGTGCTGGCTGCGTTCGACCTGGCAGCCCACTACGATATTCGTGGGAAGGTGCGTGATGCGCACGGCAGTCTCGACTTTATTGACGTTCTGGCCGCCCTTGCCGCCGGAGCGGAAGGTGTCGACGCGCAAATCTTCCGGGCGGATGTTGATTTCGATTTTGTCGTCAACTTCGGGGATGACGAAGACAGATGCGAAAGAAGTGTGGCGGCGCGCGGCCTGATCGAACGGAGAGATACGGACTAGGCGATGAACGCCGGCTTCGCCGATGAGCATGCCGTAAGCGTTTTCACCGGCGAACTGGATGGTGGCGTTCTTTATGCCCGCTTCTTCGCCGGGAGTTTCGTCGAGAACGACGGCGCTCATACCTTTGCGCTCAGCCCAACGCAGGTACATACGCAGCAAGGTGGAAGCCCAGTCCTGCGATTCGGTGCCGCCGGCGCCCGGCTTGATGGTCATGATGGCGTTGAGGTGATCGCTTTCACCGGAAAGCAACGTTTTCGTTTCCAGGTCAGCGATGTAACCCTCGGCGGTGTTGAGCTCGCGATCCAGCTCCTTGAGCAAGTCATTGCGCTGCTCGGCATTGGTTTCTTCCTGCGCAAGATGGATGTACGTGTCGAGATCGCCGGAGAGCGAGAGGAGCTTTTCGTCGGCGGCGATTTGATCTTCGGAGCGCTTGCGATCCCGCAAGACGGATTGCGCGGCTTCTTGATTGCTCCAAAAATCGGGCGCGGAAATGCGCGTTTCGAGGGACTTCAGGCGTTCGCGATGGGGCGCGGCGTCAAAGATAACTCCGAACCATCGTGATGCGCGGCTTCAGGAGTTCATAGCGGTGCTGGAGGTCTTCGAGAATCATGAGATGAGTGGCGCGCGTTAGGAGCTAAGGTCCTTTTATCCGCGGCTAAAGCCGCGGGGACGCGCTAAAGCGCGCCCCTACAAATGACGGCGGAATATCTTCCACTGGTATCAGCAGCTCTTCGCGCGCGGTGCTTCCTTTCCGAAAAGTTAAGGCTAACAGAATAACGGAAACGATGACGCAGAGCCAAGGGAACCAGTCGCCAAAGCGCGTGTAGATCGTTTCGTCGGTACGAAAGTCGTAGGGCAAATCGACAGCGGCTCGAACATCAGGCGGCAACGGCCTAAAGATGCGGCCATAGGGATCGACACTGGCGGTGAAGCCATTGTTGGTAACGCGCAGAAGCCAACGGCGATTTTCCACGGCGCGCACGCGGGCCATGAGCAGGTGCTGCTCCGGCGCGGCGGAGCGGCCGAACCAGCCGTCATTGGAAATGTTGATGAGAAGATCGGCGCCTTTGGCGGCGAAATGTCGAACCTCTCCCGGGTAGATGGCTTCGTAGCAGATGAATGTGCCAAAGGTGTAGCCGCCGGGCAAATGCGCGACCGAATAGTCGTGGCCTTTGCGGAAGCCGCCGACTTCGTCGGAAAAGCTGGCGACCACGCGATGAATCAGAGGGAACGGCTCGTATTCGCCAAAGGGAACGAGGTGAATCTTGTCGTAGCTGAAAATTTTTTGACCTTGCGGATCGATCAGGATGGCGCTGTTGTAAGGAGCAAGAACCGCGTGGGCGCTCGTCGCGGCTTCGGGTGCCGGCTCCCACTCGATGGTGCCGGCCAGAAACGGATGCTGAAAGCGAATCGCGAGCTGCGAAGCGCGGCGAGCAAATTGCGCGTCTTCGAAAGAAAAGGGCGCGGGCGCTTCCGGCCAGACGAGAAGGTCGACATGGTGATTCGACGGGGCGAGGCTCAATTCCTCGATTTGGTCCAGATCGGAAGTGTGGGTTTGAAACCAGTTGGAGGGATAGTCCATCGCTTCGGGAAAGTTTGGCTGGACGGCGCGAGCGAAATGATGGGCGGAAGTTTGCGGGATGAAGCGGGGCCCGATAGCCATGATAGAGAGAATTAACACGGCGGCGGCGGCAAGAAGTGTGACGCGAACGTTGGGACGCGGCGCGGGAGCCATCACCGTCCAGGCGATAAGCGCGTTGAAGGCGGCGACCAGGAACGAAAGTCCCCAGATGCCGGTAATCGTGGTGAGCTGGAGAAATGCGAGATTCGCGGAAGCGGGGTAGCCAAGCAAATTCCACGGAAAACTAATTTCAGGAAGATGGGCAAGGATAAATTCGAAAGTAACCCACAGAAACGGAACGGCAAGGCAGGCCAACACGAGACTGCGCTGCGCGATGCTGCGAACGCACCAGGCAAAGCTGCCGGTGAGGGTGCCCATAACGACGGCGATCAGGAACAGAATCCCCCAGCCACCCAGGCGCGAGAGTCCGCCATGGACGGCGAGCACGGTGGCAATCCAGGGCACCGATGTGAAAACGAAAAGCAGCGTGTGCACAAATCCGCAGGAAAAGGCGATGCGCGGGCGCGCGTCCAAAATGACGATGAGCAGCAGCCCGACACAGAGCCACGAGTAGATGCTGAAGAAGTAGCCGGTGTACGAGAGAGACAGAGCCGCGCCGGATACAGCCGCGCACACCAGACGAAAAGCAGCGGGAGTGGCCGGTCCCGGATAGGGAGGAAAAAACTTGGTCCAGGAACGCAGCGACATCAATGCTTCACGATAGCCTTAAAACCGGCGCCCTCAAGGCCTTTCCTGGCTGCTTCGGCGGATTTTTGGTCGGCATAGGGGCCGACCTGCACACGATAATACTTATCTCCCTGCGGAGACATGACGAAGGCGGGGAATTTTTTCTTTTGCAGATGCGATGCGAGAGTCATGGCATCGGACTCGCGACGTAATGCGGCGACTTGCAGACTGTATGAACCCGAAGGAATGGCCGGCCCAGTTCTTCCGTTCCTCCCTTTGGTCGAAGCCGGAACGGTGCGCGGGCTGGAGGCAGGCGCGGCCCACGCGGGCTTCAGGTTGTCCTCGGTTGGAGAGGATTTACCGGCGTTATAGAAACTCCAGTCGGAGTTGGGCTGCGAGCCGGCGTCAGTGGCCGGATCAGAAGCGCGGCGTGAATCATTCGACCGCGACTCATTCGGACGCTTCGCGGCGGGATCGGATTTGGGCGCAACAGGCGTGGGTTGCAGCGTGCGCGGATTGGAAGCGGCGCGCACCTGGCCGTCATACTGATTGCGGCCCATAACGTAGCCGAGGGTAAAAAAAACCCCGGAGAAAAGGAGCATCAGCATGAAGAGGCCGATGACGTGCCTGCTCTCAAGCACGCGATCGCCGGCTCCCCCGCGCCTGCCTCCTGATGCCATTCTTATTTTCTTTGCCCCGCTAACGATTGCACCCAGCTGTTAATAATATCGATGGGCAGCGGAAACACAATGGTTGTGTTCTTCTCAACACCTATCTCGGTAAGAGTCTGGAGATAGCGGAGCTGGATTGCGGAAGGTTGCGTCTCGAGAACTTTGGCTGCATCGGCCAATTTTGCGGACGCTTCGAACTCGCCGTCAGCGTGAATGACCTTTGCGCGGCGCTCGCGTTCGGCTTCCGCCTGGCGGGCGATGGCGCGCTGCATCTGCTCGGGAATGTCGACCTGTTTCACTTCGACTTTGCTGACCTTGATGCCCCAAGGCTCGGTTTCCGTATCGAGAATCACTTGCAGCTTGGCGTTCACTTTGTCGCGCTGGGCAAGAATTTCATCGAGCTCGAACTGGCCGACCACGCTGCGGATAGTCGTCTGCGCGAGCTGCGAGGTAGCGTACTGATAATTTTGCACCTGAGACAGCGCGAGATTAGCGTCCACGATGCGGAAATAACAGACCGCATTCACTTTCACCGAGATGTTGTCGCGCGTGATGATGTCCTGCGGCGGAACGTCCAGCGTTTCGATGCGCATGCTCATGCGCGTGAGCGTCTCGATGGGCCAAAAGACCAGGTTGAGGCCGGCGCCCTTGGCCTGCGGCAACATCCGCCCGAGGCGGAGGACCACGCCGCGCTCCCATTCCTTAATGATGTAGAGCGAATTCCAGAACCAAATGAGCACGAAGATGATGACGACGAGCGTACCGATACTGAAGGTCTCGAACATGTGTCCTCCTAAGCCGGGCGACCCAATCTAACGCTTTGGCCGAAATTTATCGTGAAAATCGCAACTGGCAGCACAAACACAGGCTGCTAAGTAACCGGTTCTACGTAGAGCTTTAGGCCGTCCATTTTTACCACGCGCACGGGTTTGCCTTCGGGCACGGGCTGATTGGATATCGCGCGCCAGAGTTCGCCATGCACTCGAATCATGCCTTCCGCGCCACCTGGGAGCGGCGTGACAACCGTTCCCTGCGCGCCAATCATTTCTTCGCGGCCGGTTTGATTTTTCCAGGAGCGCGAGCGTAGCACCAAGCGCATCAAGAATACGGTGAGCACGGCAAAAGGCAGCGTGACCGAAAGCGCGACGCCGAGGCTTACGCCTCCGGCCGTTAGCGGCGAGCGGATCAGGAACATGGCGCCGAGCAGCATGGAGACGATGCCGCCTGCGGCGAGCACGCCGTGACTGGTGAATTTCGCTTCAAGAATGAAGAGCGCGAGCGCAAGGATGATTAAAAACACGCCCGCGAGATTCACGGGAAGAATGTGCATGGCGTACAGCGCGAGGACCATGCAAATGCCGCCGACAACGCCGGGAAGGACAACGCCCGGATGCGTGAATTCGGTGTAGAGGCCTAGGACGCCGAGGATCAGAAGAATAAAGAAGATGTCAGGCTCGACGATGCGCGAAAGAAATTTCTGGCGCGCCGAGAGTTCAAAGGGCACCCGAACGGGATTTGCCAGCGCGAGCTTTGTTTTCGAGCCGTCGAAGCGGGTGATTTCGCGGCCATTCAGCTGGCGGAGCAGGTCGTCTTCGGAATTAGCGATGATATCGATGAGCTTGCCGTCGAGCGCCTCTTTTTCGGTGAAAGCCTTGGCATCCGTAACGGCGGTCTCCGCGAGCTTCGGGTTGCGGCCGCGCTTCTCGGCGAAGCTGCGCAGAAAAGCCTGCGCGTCGTTCATGATTTTGCGTCGAAGAGTTTCGTCGATTGCGACCGGATAACCGCCGACTCCAATAATCGGCGAGGCTGCGCCGGTGTGCGTGCCCGGCCCCATGGCGGCGATATCGGCGGAAAGCAAAATGAAAAAGCCGGCGGAAGCTCCGCGAGCTCCCGTAGGAGAAACGTAGACCGCAACGGGAACCTGCGAAGCCAGGATGTGCTGGATGATGTCTTTCATCGAGTCGCTGAGCCCGCCGGGAGTATCCATGCTGATGAGAACGAGGGAAGCGTGGCGGTTTGTGGCATCCGTGATGCCTTCGTCGATGTAGGTGGCGAGAATTGGCTCAACTTCGCCGTCGATTTTTAGTTCGAGGACGACGGGATTGGACGCGTGCTCGTCAGCCGATGCCGAATGGAAAAGCGAAAGCATCGCCAGAGCGCCGACAGCCGCAAAGAAAATCTTGCGCGTCACATAACAATCGATATGGAAGAGAGCGCCGTGGGAGTTCATTGTGCGCCTCCGCTGGGCTTTGACTTTGGAAGATGCTCCAGCAACTGCTTGGCTTCCGAGTAGTTGGGCGCAAGCTTCAAGGCGCGTTGCACCTCGGCACGCGCCAGATCGGGTTTTTTCTGCTCGAGGTAGATGCGAGCGAGAATTGTGCGTACGAGCGCTGAATCGCGCGCATCGAGCGAAGCATGGAGTTCCTTGACAGCGTCGTCCAGCCTTCCGCGGCGATGATCTATATCGGCCATGCCACGGTGGGCAGCGGCATTCGTCGGCTCCGTGCGCAAAACACCTTGGAATTCGTTTTCGGCTGCATCGAGGTGACCCGCGGCAAGCTCCTGACGCGCGCGACGAATACGCGATGCGGAGCTATCGACTGGCGCACCGGAAGTGGCCGCGGCACCGGAAGCGGCGATTTCAAGCCGCAGCGCAGTGGTGTCCAGTTCGGTACGGATACGCGCAAGACGAAAGGTCGCATCTGGCTTTGCATCTACGTGCGCGGATTGCAGAGCGTTGGGGCCGAGCGACTCCGCGGCGGATTCGCGCTCCTGATCGGCCTCTGATTTCTTTCCTGCCTTTTCCAGCGCTTGCACCAGCAACGCGCGGTCTTCGGGATTTTCCGGTTTGCGTTCGGAGGCTTCGCGGAATGCGACGGCAGCAGCGGCGAAGTCGCCGGACTGCATAGCGAGCAATCCGACATTAAAGGGATAGTCGTCCTCATCGGGATCGAGATCGGTGGCGCGGCGAAGGCCAGCCTGGGCCTCGGCGATTTTTCCGCGGCGGGCGTGCGCAACTGCGAGATTGTTCAGGATTTCGGGCAGGTCCCCGCCAGAGGCGGCGGTTTGTCCTTGGCCTTGGCCATCCGTGCTGAGAGACTTTTGCAGCGAGGTGAATGCCTCATCGGCTCGGTCGGGTTGATTTAATTGCAGACGGCAAACACCGATTGAAAACAGGGCTTCGACGTAGCGATCATGCGCGGGAGGGATGTGCATGAGCAGCGGCAGCGCCGTTGCGCAGTCGTTGCGAGTGAAATACGTCTGGCCAAGCGCAAAATAAGGATCCGGCCAAGCCGGCTCGAGACGAGAAGCTTCGCGCAATTCACGGATGCGAGGCTCGTCTTCATTGGCCAGCAGGCCCCGGATGTAATGCTCGAACGCGTCGAGACGCAAGGGACGCTGCGCTTTGGAGAATTCCGCTAGCGTGGGGCGGTATCGTTTGTCGTTCTCGGAAAGCAGGCGCCAGACGAGCTTGGATTGCATCTCGATCAAGGAATCGAGTGGGCCTGTTTCGCGTACCGATGGAAGCAGCATCAGTGGGTCAGTTCTCAGCACGCGCGAGTCGATCGTCAAAGTTTTGCCGTCGGAAGTGAAAGAACCGAATATCACGAAGTCGGCGTCGAGATCTTGCGCCACGCGCAGCATGCTCGCGCGGCTGAGCTTGGCGGAGAACGGAAGACCATTGCGCTCGAGTTCGGTGGTGCGGCCCGCGTGAGAATAGACCTGTTGACCGCCGGCGGAGAGCGCTTGGATGGTGAGCTCTTCAAGTCCTTCGCCGAGCCAATCTAGGCGGGGAGAAGCACCGGCGTTTTCAAAGGGGAATACAAGATAGACGCCGGATTGAGTCGCACCGCTATTCGTGCGGACGGAAGGTTGCTGTGCTTTGAGAGACACAGCGGCACAAAGCAGTGCAAAAGAAAAAAACACAACGCGGCCGATGAATCGATTCTGGGACATGGTTCTTCACGCATTGTAGCAGACGTGAGGGAGGTGGTATTTACACGTGTGCAGCGTGCGACCAATGGTAAACGTGCCTACGAAGGCCCAGCGAGGCTCCCGATTAGGGTTGCGCGGACTCCACAGGCTTCGGAGCCAACAGATCGATGACCGCTGGATCTTGTAGCACGGCGGCAAAGGCAGGGTCTTTCTTCACTTCATTGAGCTGCGCGTATCCTTCCTCTTTCGACTTACGCAGATAGAAGATCGCGCGATCGAGGTTCCCAGCTTCGGCAAAAGACTTCGCGAGCAAGAAGTAGAAACGGCCACGGTCGGGCACGGAGCGATCCTGCAGTATAGAGCCGGTGCGCGACGAACCACGTTCGAAGAATTGCGGATCTTTCGCCAACGCGGTGCGGAACGCAGTAATCGACTCGTCGTACTTGCCCTGACTGAAATAGGCGTACCCGAGATTGCTGTACAGCACGGGCATGTCGTCACGCATCTTGATCGCTTTTTGATACGCGCGCACAGCCTTGCTGTATTTCTTGCGCTGATACCAGATCGTGCCGATGTTGTTCTCGGCGTCCGCATAGCGCGGGTTGACCTTCACGGCGCGCTCATAATACTTCAGCGCCGCCGACAAAGCGGTCTGCTGGTGCAGAGCGATGCCAAGTTTATTGAGGTAGACGGCGTTGCGCGGATTTTGCTCGCTGAGCGATCTGTATTGGTCCACGGCTTCGCGATATTGCTTGCGAGCCATGTACAGGTCGCCAAGCTCTTCGCCGCTAATCTGGCGTTCGGCAGGATTGGCCTGAGCGTTGGAAACCTGAGACTGCGTCTGCAAGGGAGGAACGAACGATTCCCTGGGAGTGTCGTCGCTGGTCTGGCCGATGGTTGGAAGGGTCAGGCTAACGAGGAGAAAACTAACGGGCAACGCCATCCGAAGACGAGTCATGGCGAGTCTCCTTTTCTCCGGCTTATAGCCTTATTCCGGCTTCGATGTCTCGTCGGGCTTTGGCTTGTCGGAGTCCTTCTTCTTACCCCCAAAGATACCAAAAATCTTCTTCAAAGGATTCTTTTTCTTTTCTTCTTCCTTGTCCTTAGCATCTTTGGCGTCGGGTGTCTGCTGGCCTTGGCCAGTGGCATAGGGCGGACGATTGGGGTCGTAAGGCAGCGTCTTGGCATTGCCGTTGGCGTTCGCGTCGCCGTCCTTCGGAGGTTCCTTGGGCTGGCCTCCGCCGAATACGTGAGACAGCCAGGAACCGGCGGAGGTGAACACGTTATGGCTGCCGTGAATCTCGCAATATTGCGTAGGCGTAGAGCCGGCGATATAGACCTCCTGGCGCGTCGTGGGGCAATTGGAGGTGGCAAGCTCCAGCGACTCGGGGTCGATAAGCACGGACTGAATGCCTTCGGGGGGGTCAAAATCCTTCACATCGCGATAGCTAGGTAACGCGGTCGCGTGATTCATGAAGTCCGCCCAGATGGGCGCGGCCGTGGAACCGCCGGGCAGGCCAAGGTCGCGATTGTCGTCAAAGCCGATCCAGATGACGCAGACCAGATTGGAAGTAAATCCGGCGAACCAGCCGTCGCGAGAGGTGCCGGTTTTTCCCGCGGCCGGCAAGGTGAACCCGCGGGCGCGCACGCCCGCGCCAGTGCCCTTATTCAAGACGTCCTTAAGAACGCTGGTTACAAGATAAGCGACACGCGGATCAAGCGCCGTATGCGTTTGCGGCGTGACCTTCTCGAGGATCTCACCGTCCGCGCCGATGATGTTGCGAATGAATTGCGGCTCGGCACGCGTGCCGATATTGGCAAACGTGGTGTAGCCGGCGGCGACGTCCACCGGCGTCATTTCATAAGCGCCGAGGGCCACCGCGGGAGTGGCGCGGATATTGTTGCCCAAGCCCATTTGGCGCGCGATTTGCACCACACGCCCGTAGCCGATAAGCTCAGCGATTTTTACGGTCGCGACGTTTAGCGAATTCGTCAGAGCATCGCGCGCGGTAACGCGGCCCATAAATTTTTCGCCGAAGTTATTGGGGGTATAGTCCACGCCATCGTATTCAAACGTGGTTGGCTCGTCGTCGATCGTGGTGGCCGGAGTAACGATGGGCTGCACGCCATCCACCGCATTATCGAACGCCGCGGCATAGACAAACGGCTTGAAGACGGAGCCAGGCTGGCGATGCGCTAGCGCGTGATTGAGCTGGCTCTGGCCATAGTCTCGTCCGCCGATTACTGCTTTGATTTCCCCGGTATGCGGATCGAGCGCGACGAGAGCAGCTTGCGCTTGAGGGATTGGATCGTTAGTGCCCTTCTTGGCCTGCTCTTTACGCCAGCGATCGTATTTTTTCGCCAACAGCGTGTCGACGTTCTTCATTCCCGTTTCGATCGCTGCCGCGGCAGCGCGTTGCAGCGCGGGATCGAGCGTGGTGTAAACGCGAAAGTTCTCGCTGAGAAGCTCGTTCTCCTGATATTTGTCGAGCAAATGGTCTTTCACCATGTCGACAAAGTACGGAGCTTCACTGCCGGAAACCGACGCGCGCACGATCTGTAGCGGCGCCTTCTTGGCTTCCTGGACGTCAGGCTCGTTGATGTACTTGTTGTCGAGCATTTGCGTCAGCACGCGATCGCGCGCTTGCAAGCCGCGCTCGGGATGGCGGTCGGCGGAGGAATAATAATTTGGTGCGCGAATGATGCCAGCCAAATACGCGCATTCGGAGAGAGTGAGCTGCCGAAGGTCCTTGCCAAAGTACGCGACGCTGGCTTGCGAGAATCCCCGGATGCCGAAGCTGCCGCGATTGCCGAGATAGACCTCATTCGCGTACAGCTCGAAGATTTGCTGCTTCGTGAAGCGCTGCTCAAGCTCTACGGAAACCATGGCTTCGGCAATTTTGCGGCGGAACGTCCGCTCATTGCTCAAGAAGAACGTGCGCGCCACCTGCATCGTAATCGTGCTGGCGCCCTGAAAATGATTGCTGGTGTGGCGCAAATCGGCCCACGCCGCGCCCGCGATGCGCACAAAGTCGAATCCGCCATGCTCGAAGAAGCGCTTGTCCTCCGCGGAAAGAATCGCGTGCACCAGCAGCGGAGGTAGATCGTCGTAGCGAACTGGGCGGCGCTTCTCGCGCGCGCTATCGAAGAGATTGGTGATGAGTTCCGGCTCGATCTCAGCATTCTCTACAGTGTTGCCGCCGCCGAGCGGACGAATGGCGCGAATCGTTTTCCCGGTGAATTGCACGTCCAGCGCATTGCCGCCCACAAAGTAAGAGAGCTTGGACGGTCGAATGTCCACCGAACTGCGCTGCACCGTGTATTGCCCGAGAGCATTCTCATCGGCGGTCGGACGATATCCCGCGCGCTGAAGATAGCCGGTAAGCTCCTCGGGACTGATGGATTCGCCGACGGAGATGTGCTCCGGCGCGGAGAAAATTTGCGTGGTGCTCTGCAATATATGCCCCGAGAGGCGGGCGTCGATCATGCGGGAATACTTCGAGTAGTAATACGTAAAGAGGCCGACGCTCGTCAGGAAAATGGCGAAGACTATGCCGAGAATGGTCAGACCTAGACCGGACGTCCAGAAACCCTTCAGGATGCGGATACGCACACTTTAGCTCCCAGTGGCTGGACTTCTATTGTCTCCCAAGTGGGTACCGTAAGAAAGGCGAAGACACGGGTGCGGAGTTGCGGAATGAGCACACGATGGCGCGGGCAAAAAGGATGGAATGCCGTGAGCGCACCGCTCTTAGCCAAGAGGCGCGCTACAAAAGGGACTTATTTTCGCTGGAGGGGGTGAAATGGAGTTCCATTTTGTACACGAGCAGGTCGATCGGAACCCTGTAATCCAGCGAGATTCTTACGACAGACGGCGATGCGAGCACCTTGATGTCTTCTTTCTTGATTGGGACGTCCAAATCCTGGGCTTCTTTGAAGATGGTGTCGCGGATTTGTTCTTCGGTGTAGCGATTCACTACCCCAAACCGGGCCTGTTCCTGCATTTTGTCGGAAAGTTGGTATTCATTAATGTATGGCGGAAGAACCTTGAAAGCCGCGAAGACGCCAAAGACGAGAACTACGGTGAAGACAATCGCTTTTAGTTTGCCTTCGCCACGTTGTGAGCGGGCGCGGTTCTGCCGCCGATTAGTTCTGATCTGCAACACAAGAATGCCTTTCGAGGCCGACCTTACCGAGTTTGGCCAACAATATGTCCACAAACTTTTCGTATTTTTACGCTAACACCGGCGCAGACAGAGTGTCGAGCGCAAGCGTCGGAATATGTTCCGAGAGAGCAATAGGCTGTGGGGCAGGCGCCGCAGAGGTGAAGGCGGAACGTCTCAGTAAGCGCGCGCAAAGATAGCGCGCTCCGCGGCCGGTTTTCCGCAGTAGACGCAAACGCCCGGGCCGCCGGACTGCTCGAGCGGGATGCAGCGCATGGTGGCGCGGGTTTCTTCTTTGATTTTTGCCTCGCACTCCGCGCTGCCGCACCAATAGGAAAATGCAAAACCCGTTTCGACCGCTTTCTTAAGGTCCCCATACGTCTTGGCGTCGTGCGTGTTGGCTTTGCGGAACGCCAAAGCCTTGTCGTGAAGCGACTGCTGAATTTCCGCCAGCAACCGCTCGACCATGACGGGTAGATCGGCCAGTGAAGCGCTAATCTTCCCTTCGCGGCCAGGGCGATCGCGCCGTGCAAGCACCGCGGCCTGCTTCGCGACATCTTTAGGCCCCAATTCGACGCGCACAGGAACACCGCGCATTTCCCAGTCGTTGAACTTCCAGCCGGGGCTGGAGCCCTCACGCTCGTCGAGCGTAACGCGGATATTTGCCTTCGCGAGTTCCGCCTTGAGTTTTCGCGCCGTGTCCAGAACCAACGACTTTTCCTCGTCAGTCTTATAAATAGGAACGATCACCACCTGATAAGGCGCAAGTTTCGGCGGCAGGACCAGGCCCTGGTCGTCGCCATGCACCATGATGATGGCGCCGATAACGCGCGTGGAGAGTCCCCACGACGTTGTCCAGCAATGCTGCAGCTCTCCCTTTTGGTCGAGATAGCGAACCTCAAAGGCCTGCGCGAAATTTTGTCCCAGGAAATGCGAGGTCCCAGACTGCAGCGCCTTGCCGTCGCCCATCATGGCTTCGATGGAATACGTGACATCGGCGCCCGCAAATTTCTCCGCGTCGGATTTTTTCCCGGGAATGACCGGAATTGCCGCGTCGTTCACGGCGAAATCCGTGTAGATGTCCAGCATCTGGCGCGTTTCCGTTTCGGCTTCCTCACGCGTGGCGTGCGCCGTGTGTCCCTCTTGCCAATAAAATTCCAGCGTGCGCAGGAAAAGTTTCGTGCGCAGCTCCCATCGCACCACGCTGTTCCACTGGTTCATCAGCACCGGCAGATCGCGGTACGACTGAATCCACTTCGACCACATGTGGCCGATGATCGTCTCCGACGTAGGCCGAATGACAAGGGGCTCCGCCAGCTCTTCGCCGCCCCCGACAGTGACGACCGCCAACTCTGGCGAGAATCCCTCCACGTGGTGCTTTTCCTTATCAATGAAGCTGCGCGGAATAAGTAGCGGGAAAGCTACGTTCTGGTGCCCGGTGGCCTTAAATCGTCGGTCCAGCGCCTGCTGAATATTTTCCCAAAGCGCCCATCCGTAGGGACGCACGATCATGCAGCCACGCACCGGCGCGTAGTCGGCGAGTTGCGCCTTCAGCACCAGTTGGTTGTACCACTCGGAAAAATCCTGCGAGCGGGTAGGAAGTTTTTCTTCAGCCATGCGGCGGTTTGTCCAGTTTTGGCTCGGGTCTATGACCTGAGGCTCTTGTAGCTGCACGCAGCGAATTTCCGGCACGCGCGAACTGAAAAGCGTAGCGGACGCGTGCAGGCGTGTCAACGCATCGGATTGAGCCTAGCGAAGTGCCCACCAATTTGGAGCTTGGCGGCTCACACAAGGCTCCGTACGATGCGCACGTGCCTTCCGTCCCCCATGCCCGTCCGGCTATCGCTAAGCGTTTGCTGGCTTGGCTGGAAACACAGGAAGACGAAATGGCTGCTCTTCTTGCGCAACTCGTGAGCGTGCGCACGGAGAATCCGCCCGGAACAAATTATCGAGCCTGTGCGGATATATTGGAACGGAGCGTTCGCGATGCGGGCCTCGCTAGCGAACGCCACGAATTTCCTGCTCCCGTCACAACGGACGCCAACAGTGAGTCAGCAACGAGCCTGACGGCGACGTTCGGCAGCGGGAAGCGCACCCTCTACTTTCACGGTCACTACGACGTTGTGCCGGCCCAATCAACGGAACAATTTCAACCCGTGCGCAAGGAGCATTTTGTCTTCGGGCGCGGCGCGTGCGACATGAAGGGCGGCATCGTCTCCATGTTGTACGCCATTCGTGCGCTGAAAGAGTGCGGCGCGCAGCTGAACGGAAGGATCGCGCTCACACTCGTACCCGACGAGGAAACCGGAGGCGCTCGCGGATCAGCGTGGCTCGCCGCGCAAGGGCTGCTCGGGCGCGACGGAATCGGCATGCTCATTCCCGAGCCAACCAGCGGCGTGGTGTGGAACGCGAACCGTGGCGCAATTTCGCTGCGAGTGAAAGTGCTCGGCAAATCCGCGCATGTGGGCTTGCAGCATCGGGGCGAAAATGCGTTCGAACAGATGGTGCGAGTCGTGGAGCGGCTGCAGTCGCTCAAGCGCGAAGTGGAACAGCGGACGACTGGTTACCCGCTGGGCGGCGATCAGAATCGTAATTCCATTTTGATGATAGGTGGCGAAAGTGGCGGCGGATCGAACTTCAACGTCGTTCCGGAGCAATCCTGGTTCACCGTCGATCGCCGCATCAATCCAGAAGAAAACCTCGAGACGGAGAAGCAAAGCATCATCGGCGTTCTGGAACAATGCCGCCGCGACGGAATTCGCCTGGAATGGCAGATATTCCAGGAAGGTAATGCTGCCTTTTGTTCTCCGCACGAGAAACTCGGTCGCGCCATCGCTAACAGTGTGACCGCGGTCACGGGCGAAGCGCCGAATTTTGAGATGTGCCCGGGCCTGCTGGAAATTCGTTTTTACAACTCGCTAAGAGTCCCGGCGTATGCGTATGGACCTGGCTTGCTATCGGTTGCGCACGGCCCAAACGAATATGTGGATATGCGCAAGGTGCGTGATTGCGCCGCTATCTATGCATTGACGGCAATGGAGATTCTGAGCGAGTGAAGCCCGTAGCGCTCAGCCGTTCCGTGTGACGCTTCATCTGAATCGCTATTACGGCAGACCGAACGTAAATAGCGCTGAGCCAGCGGCGACTGCGACGTACTCTTTCCCGTCGATCGCATACGCCATCGGCGACGAATAGACTGACGCCCCAGCCTGGAAATGCCACAACGCTTTGCCCGTCGCAGCATCCAGCGCGATAAAGTTTCCTTCCGCGTCGCCAGTAAATACCAATCCACCCGCGGTCGAAAGCACTCCAGACCACGTGGGCGAAGGATGCTTCCATTCCCACTTGATCTTCCCGGTCGCAGGGTCAATCGCGCGCAGCGCACCCCAAAAAGGCGCGGCATCATCATTCGGGAAATACGCGCTCCCGTAATACGCGTGTCCCGCGTGATACGGCTGCGCCGCCGTGCTGAAAATGTCGCACTGTTCTCGCGCCGTCACATAAAAGAAGCCCGTTTGCGGATCGAATGTCGGCGACATCCAGTTCGTCGCTCCGGCCGCGCCGGGGCAAACGGGACTTCCATCCGGAGTGGGCGTCGATTGCTTATTTGCCGCCGGGCGTCCGTCAGAATCCTTGCTGCTGCTCCAAGTCACTTTCGCGTAGGCGCTGGAGGAAATTAATTTGCCATTGCTCCGGTCCAGCACGTAAAAAAATCCGTTGCGATTCGCCTGAACAAGTAAGTGTTTCCCGTCACGCTCGAGCAGCACCGGAATTTGCGTGGCATCGTAATCGTGCTCGTCGTGTTTGGTGAACTGGAAATACCATTTCAATTTTCCGGTATCGACGTCCAGCGCCAAAAGCGAATTGCTGTAAAGGTTGTCGCCCGCCCGGCCCTCTCCGCGATTCGACGGCGAAGGATTCCCCGTTGTCCAGAACGTCGTGTTCGTCGCCCCATCGTAAGAACCCGTAATCCACGCCGGCGCTCCGCCAATTTTCCACGACTCGCCCTCCCAGCTTTCATGCCCAACTTCGCCCGGACCGGGAATGGTGTAGAAGCGCCATTTACGTTCTCCGGTGTTTGCATCGTAAGCGTCGATGAAACCGCGGATGCCGTATTCGCCGCCGCTAACGCCGACGATCACCAGGTTTTTCACGGCCAATGGCGCAAGCGTGATGCTGTAACCCTTGGTGTAGTCAAACGCGGTCACATCCCAGGCAATATTGCCGGTCTTCGCATCGAGCGCGATCACGTGTGAGTCCAATGTGCCCAGAAAAACTTTGTCGCCGAGAATGGCAACACCGCGATTGACGCGCCCGCAGCACGGCCGAATATCCGCCGGCAGCGCCCGTTGGTATTGCCAGATCGGCCTGCCAGTGCGCGCATCCAACGCAAAAGCCCGATCATCTTGCCCGGTGCCGTACAGCACGCCATCAACGACAATCGGCGTTGTCTCGAATTTGCCGCCGCCCATCGTCTGATAAGCCCACTTAGGCACCAGCGCATGCGCATTCGCCGTATTGATCTGGTCGAGCGCGCTGAACCGATGCCCCGCGTAGTCTCCGGAATATGTCAGCCAATTCTGCGGCTCTTTTGCGGAATCCAGCAGGCGCTGCGGCGTCACCTGTGCCCGCGAAGAGCAGCAGAGCAACGCGGACAAGGTCAGCAATACGGTGAAACGAATCGCACGCTTCATTACTTAGACTCCTTCGACCAAAACAATATCGGTCGTAGCTGCTTTGAACCTCGCCGCCTTCCATTCCTTATACTCTTCGCAGTCGTACCAAAGCTTCGCCTGCTCCATGCTCGGAAATTCCAGCATTACCACTCGCGTCGGCTGCCAATTCCCTTCCATGACTTCGAATTTTCCTCCGCGCACAATGTACCGCCCGCCGTACTTCGTCAGTGTCCCCGGTACGCGCTCCAGATATTCGCGCATTCCTGCTGGATCGCGCACATCCACGTCGACAATAAAGTAGGCCGGCATGTATACCTCCGAACAGAAATCGCAAATTACTTGCTGCTGCCCTGGCTCAGCAAATACGCAATGATGTCCTGCAAATCTTTCTCCGGCAGCGTTTTTTCGTCGTACTTTGGCATCAAGGATTCGCGGCTCTTGGCCATCGACCGCATCTTGTCCTTTTCAAAAAGGTGAAGCTGCTCGCGCGTATCCAGCATTTGCAGCGTGAAGTTATCCTCATTCAGCACCACGCCCTCGAATTTCTGGCCCCGCTCGTCGAGAACCGTCACCGTTTCATACTCCTGCGAAAACTCTTTCATCGCTTCGGAAATTCCTTGCGCCAGCCGCCGGCTCGGATTTCGCACCGAATCCACGATGTATTCCATTGAACGCGCAGAGCCGGTCCCAGTCAGATCCGGACCAAGCCGACCGCCTTTTCCTTGAATCATGTGGCAGGTGGCGCACGCCGCCGAACCTGCAAACAGTTCTTTGCCGTGTGCTGCATTTCCCGCCGGCTGAGCCGGCGTCTTCAGCTGCACGCTGCGAATGTATGAAATCACTTGCCAGATTTCTTCTTCAGTCATCCCGACGCCCTGCTGCGTCGCGCCATTTTGCGGCATGGCCGTTCCTGGAACGCCTTCGTTGATCGTGCGAAAAAGATCCGCATCCGCATTGCCGTGTTTTTTCTGTGTGCGTGTCAGATCCGGACCACGCCCCCCTCCGCGCGCGCCTAGGCCATGGCAAAAAGCGCAGTTGGCGCGAAACTCAAACTCTCCCAGCTTCGCCGCGTTGGGATCGTTGGTTAGCGGATTTGTGTCTTGCGCGCCCATCTCGATTGCAGCGATGACCAAGAGCACTGCGGCGCAGATCGTGACCGTACAACTCGAGCCGCGCGCGTAAAAAATTCCCATAATCCCTCCCGGAGGGCAGCGCACCGAAAATTTCCACGCACTATATCACCGAGGAGCGTGAACGTCCCTCCATGAAAATGAACTGATTTGATCTTTAGCAACGACCTTGCGTGTTGACGAGGCACACTTCCTATCGCTCGCATGTGGGGATGAGACATGACGACCGGCTCGATTCCATACCGATGAACGGCACGCCCCCACCACATTAAGCCCTAAATACGTAGGCGCCATCGTCATCCACGTAACCACGACAAATAGGAGCCATCGCCGTCGCACCCAACACGACCAACAGCGCGGTCACCACCGGCGTCCATACACTTCCGTACTCCCCCGCACAGGCCCGATCCCGCGGACCGAGCGTCGTCACCTGCGCCTCCGACCCGATCGCGTCGCACCAGCATTCATCTGCCCCTCGGTTCAGGTCCCCCTTTCAACACATCGCCTCTCGCCTTAATTGCGCTCCCCCGCCCCATTCCCCCATCGTGGAATAGGGCAGTATTCATTAGGACCGTCCGTCGGAACAGGGCGCCGCCAGCCGCGGCCTGCATGTGACGTAACCAGCCATGAACAAACGTCTGTTGATTCTCGCGTTTTTATTTTCTGCGGCAGCAACGCCCGCCGTAGCCCAAGGCCCCGTTTCCATAACACCAAAAATGCCCGTGGCCGAACTCTTTGGCGGCTTTTCCTATGCGCGCCTGAACGACAGCGGCACGAGCACGAACACCAAAGGCATCGTCGGCTCCTTCGCGTGGAACGCCAAGCCTTGGCTGCAACTCATCGCGGACTCCAGCTATAACGTCTCGTCGTACAACGGCGTGAATGTCACCTTGTACGGAAACCACTACGGCGCGCGCGTATTCCACCGCGAACGCAATAAATGGCGCGCCAGCCCCTTCGCTGAATTCCTGGTGGGAGGCTCGCACGTCAACAACACCGTCAGTGGCCCGGGGGGACTGACCTATACAGACTTGGCTTTTTCGATGAAGGCCGGTGGTGGGGTGGACTTCAATCTCTCGCCCCACTTCGCCGTGCGCGTTTTCGACGCGGATTACTACCGCACATCGCTCTTCAGCGCTCACCAAAACAATATTTGGCTCTCAACAGGTTTCGTAATTCGCCTCGGCGGCGCTCGTCCGGAATAAAAACGAACTGTGGAGTACCTAGAGCCAGGACTTGAGCCCGCTCTTCGCTCGAACGCGTCAGTCTTTTTTACCGCTTCTTAGCGACCGTCGCCTCGGGCTCGGCGAACTGTTTTAGTTGGGAGGATTCTAAGCGCCCGAAAGTTCGGCTGCCGGCGCCAGCATAACGTTCCGGAAGATTGTGCGACCAAGCCTCGTTTGCATAAAATTTTGCTCAATCACCGCGGGAACCACCGATTCCGTTTCCACCCCGTCCATGCGCAAGTGGCATCGAAACTGAAATCGCGCAGGTTCGGCATTCAAGCGTTGCACCTGATACCAAATCCGGCTGACTTTCTTCTCGTTGATCGGTACTTCGATTCGGCTGCCGCTTTTCTTCACATCTTCCGAAATCGTCGTTCCCTGGCTTGAAACGTAATCCACACGGCTCAAGGTAAAATTCCGGTCCGCTGAGAGCACGAGATACTGCTGTTCGGGAGACTTGCCCCGCACTTCGAGAGATGGCTGGGACTGCGAGGTCTGCGATCGCGTAGGTCGGGGCTGCGTCGGTTGAGCCGGTCGCACCGGTGCGGCAGACTCTGCCCTGCGCTTACGCCGGCGCTGGAGGAGCTCCAGTTCCTCGATTTCCGCTTCAAGCTTTGCTAGTCGTTGCCCAAAATCATCCGCATCGGTCGGCTCAGAAGCCCACAACTTCTGAACGTACGCACCAAAAGCCGCTCCGGCAATCGCGCCGAGCAAGGCCCCAATCGCTACTGCGTCCTTCCCCACGAGCTAAGTATATCCCCGGCAAACGCGACTAGGAAGTCGGTGTCCATGCACACCCCGAAATTTGGTCAAATCCATAAAGAGGCGTCCCTGTTCGTCACGAATAGCTGTAGGTAAGATCGCATTCTCTCACGCGTGATTCTTTCATGCAGAAGGGACAGTCCCATGTGTCGCCCTCACCCGGCAGGATCGGCTTCCTAAACGTTGGATCCGCCAAGTCAATGCTCGCGCTGTCAACCTCCGCGTACGTTGCCGGTCGATTGCATTCGGAGCAATAGATAACCCATTTCGGCATTTTCGTTACCGGCCTCGCTGAAATCTGAACCATCGCCGCCGCACCGCCCGCCTCAATCGTTCCACCATTGATACCTGTTTTTCACCGACTCGGCGTTCTTCGCTCCACGTGTTCGCCGCTGACTTTCGCACTATGGGTTGGATGCGCCCCCACACCCGACTGAAATACAGGAACTTACCTAATTTCACGGAGTGCACCATGAAAAGCTCCCTAGTTATTTGTCTAATGCACCTCGGAAAGCGATATTTCGCGCTTCCCGGTACATTTTTCGCCGGATTGAGACTTCACCCCGTCGCAACTACATTCCTTAACGCAAGCTGTTTGAGTCGAGTCAGTTTCAAGTTAGTGAGGAGGAAGAGTGAAAAAGTCAGTAACGTTCGTAGCGGGGCTAATTCTACTGGGCGCCTGCGCCGCGCCGGGCTATGCGAACGATAAGCCCAAGTCCAAGGTGCGGACCATCACCGGTTGCCTATCGAAACCCGAAGGCGGCGACGAGTACCTTCTGACCGGAAAAAACGGAAGCACCTGGGAACTCCACAGCAGCGATAGCCGCGTATCTCTTTCCAAGCACGTTGGCGAGACCGTGACCGCAACCGGCGTCGTCTCCCATCAGAAGCTTCACAACATGAAGGAAGACGCCAAGGACGCCGCTGCCGACACCGGAGTGAAGAAGGACAATGCCGAGCACGGCCACCTGAAAGTCACTTCCATCCACTCCGTCGGTGGTTCCTGCAGATACTAAGGCTCTTCGAGGGCCGTAATGCACATTCGCGTGCGTCCCTCGAACAATCTATTTCACAAAAGGAGTAAGACGTGCTGCTAATCCTGTTAGTCATACTCATACTGCTCTCGTTAGACAGTTTGCCCACTTGGCCACACAGTCGGAGTTGGGGCTACTACCCCAGTGGCGGCTTGGGCCTCGTGGTGATCATCCTGGTTGTGCTTCTTCTTCTTGGCCGTTTGTGAGCGGATCGCTGCACTCTTGACGCGTCGATTTCCACGTTTCTCACGACCGTGAGCGTGTGTCTCGGTTGCTCGATAGAAGGTACTCGGATGTGGTGGAAAAATTGTCCAGTGTGTCGCCTGCCGCTGCAGAAGAAAAGCCCCACGGATACAGTTCCGTGCCCCTGCGGGAAGTACGTCTGGAAGGGCTAACCCTCGCCCCTCGGACCGACGCCTATCTTGGCCTTGGCCCAAAATTGTCCTCTTAGCCAGTAGAAAAATCCGACGGCTTGCGTTATTCACCTAACGGCACGCAGTACGCCTCAACACAGGAGGTGTGCACCATGGCAGCCACGCGGAGTTTTCTCGATAATCTGACGAACCTTCGTCTCGTACTGTCCGTTGCGGTGGAACATATTCAGGCAAATCGCGATCAATTCGTGAAAAGCGGCACAGCGGAGCAAATGAGGCAAGCACAGACGCTAATCAGCAAAATCCAAACCCTTGCCGAGGAGCTAGACAAAGAATTCACAGCTCTAGAAAACTTAGTGGCTCAACAACGCCGCCTGATGTAAAGAATGAACAAACCCAGCGTGGCTTCGCAGTCTTGTATGTGCGCGTTTGCCTCCGTCGCCTCGCGTTCCCTCTCCGCGTCATTCTAACCGAAGCGTGACATTTCTCTTCCAGACTAAAGACAGTAAGCCCGGCCCTCTTGCGTTAGAATGCCTCCCGTTCGGGCCGCGGCCGGACCGCTGGCCCGAAGGACCGCAAGGAATGCTGCGACATAGGAGATTCCGCGATGAAAAAAGGGCTGATCGTGCTCCTTCTTGCACTCTGCGCTCGCCCCGTACTTGCTCAGACCGCTCCGGAAGGAATCTGGCAGGGGTATGACGGCGAGTGGAAGCACGTGTCCAGGCAATTGCTGGACTTGGCCGAGGCCACTCCCGCCGACAAATTCTCCTGGCGTCCCGCCCCGGGCGTGCGTTCAACGAGCGAAGTTTATATGCACATCGCCCTCGCCAATTTCTATCTGCTTAGTGTGACCGGCCCAAAGATGCCTGCCGACATGAAAGAAGGCATGGACAAAAGCGTCACCGCCAAAGCCGACGTCATCAACTGGCTTAGACGTTCCCTTGACGCCGTAAAAGAAGCTCATGGGGCAGTCACACCGAAAGATCTCGACCGCAAAGTTCACATCGCCGATCGCGATGCCACCGTCGATGGCATGTATCTCCGCATCATCGTTCACGCCAATGAGCACATGGGCCAGCTCGTCGCCTACGCCCGCATGACCGGCGTCGCCCCTCCGTGGTCAAAGAAGGAGTAACCCATCGGTTAGTTTGTTGTACGCGTCGTGCAGGCACTTCCCGGGCTTGGCAACGGCAGGTGCAGGCGTTCTGGCGACCGCGTTCCCTTTGGTGTAGTACCGCCCCCTGTCGACCCCCACTTCTCCCGTACGGTCCAACAATCCTCGACTCAAAGCCTCGCGTCCAGCATGTTTTTTTCCCAAGCTGTACACCTGCTCCAACGAGCTAAGGCCTTTCCTGTATGTTTTCGGATAGACGAACAACGTACATTCATGTCCAATGCCGCAACCCCAAAAATCCGCGGATACAAAACCCCCTGCTAATGACACGGCCCGAAAACGCAGAATATTAGTGATTGACGATGGCGACTCCGTTCGCGACATTATTCGGATTTTCCTGGAGCGGAATGGATTTGAAGTCTGCGGGGAAGGTGGTGACGGCATACAGGCAATCGAGCTGGCAAAGAAACTGAAGCCTGATCTGATCGTTCTCGATCTGGCCATGCCGCGAATGAACGGAGCGGAAGCCGCATCGGTGCTCAGTCAAACCATGCCGGACGTTCCCATCGTTCTACTCACGCTCTATCAAAACGTGCTGGGGACCGCGCTGGCATCCGCTGTCGGCGTCAAGGCCGTCCTCGACAAAACCGATGGTATGGACAAGCTGGTCGCGTGCGTTCGTTCATTGCTATCGCTCGATCAAACTCCTAAAGCTTGATCGCACCTTTGCTTCCCGCTTGAAGACAATCTGTAGGGTATTTCGCGACCTGCGGACATTCCGGAATTCCTGTGCTACCGTACGCTCATCCGTGCCTTACTCAAGCAAGAACAAGCCAAGGTGAACTCGGCGAAATGCTCAAGTAGCGCAAAGATCGCTTGCCCGTCCCCATTTACTACAAGGCATTTGTTTTCGATGATGGGTGCAACGCCGCCGTTTGGACACCGATTAAAGATTGGCGGTGCTGAACACCTTGCGGAAAAAGCCAATCTGAATACCGGAGACCTGATCTTTATTCGCAGCTTGCGACTATCTGTCTGGCCCGCTGGTCATACACCACGTACTGCTCGCCGCTTTGCTCTGCAAGTTCCCTTATGCGCTTTTTCGCCGAGTTTAGGTCGTGGGAAGCTTCTACCCACACTAGTTCTGATTCGTGCTTTCTAAAGATATCGTACTGAGCGGAAGTCATTCTGCCGAAGATTATCGCCGAAAAAAAAACACCGCCTCCATTCGGTCAAGCCTCGAATTCTCTCTCGGGTCTCACCCTACAATTGACCTTACGATCTCGCTACAGTCTTATGTGTATTGAATTAGGCGAAAAAGTTTGTGGACGCCGCTCCCGGCTGGAAAAGCTCTGCAGAGCAACAATTCTGTGCCGCGCCCCGCTTTCCGAGGGAGGCTCCGAACGTTTTCTTGGCAACTCAGTTCAAGAGAGCGCTGTGTAACCGGCAGCAATGCCGCTCAAATTTTGTGCTGCGTCCCTGATTGTCATCTGGACCCAACTGCCTCGGCTTTCTTGCCGCACGCCGCTTCCGCTCCGCATCCAAATCACCTTCGCGACCGCGCGGCCGAGCCGTATAGCGCTCGAAAAATTAAACTTGCGTTAACAAAGCAGATTCACTCAAGAAGCTTTTCGCGTGCTTTCATTGCTCTGCGTTCATTCCGTACTCCTGCTCGCAACTCTTTTTCTAAAAAAATCGAGAAAATTTGCAAATGGCGTAACGAGACAGCCCGTGTCGCGCATCTATCAATATGGGCGCGACAATCTCTTTCGAGTCCGTATCAAGAGCGACGGACTACTTCGAGATGTCGTGCCCGCCAACTTTCGGACTATACCGCTAGGATTGTGCCGCCGATGGCTGTCATTGCATTACTAATGGTTGGGTTGCTCGGTGACGGCTTCATGCTTTATGCCCTCATTCACTGGATGCGCGATGGCACGCAACACCGCGATCAATAAACCGCAGTACGTGTGATTTTTTAAAAATGACTTTCATTCGCTCGGAACTTTTCGCCCATCGATTGGGAATAATTCGTTGGGGGAATGAACAGAAACCCAACTGGGTCCGACGGAGGCACGTTTTCGCGACGTGGGCGATTGCGCCGGGTCAAAGTAGCTATTTTCCAAGGGAGATCGATCCATGCTCGCACCGTTAGACATTTTCAAAATGCAGGATGGAACCTACGTGTGGAAGGGAGCGGCGGAAAGTTTTGAGGTCGCGAAATCCAAGGTGCAGCAACTAGCCACAATTGCGCCGGGTGAGTACATGATATTCAGTCAGATCACGCAAAACAAAACACTAATATTCGACGGTCCAACCAAGCGAAGGCCTCAGTAAACTCCGAGACATTTGCGCCAATCAATCAGGCGTACAATCTACGGGAGGGTCTGCACCAGCTCCATGTTCGCTTGTATGTTCGTATCCGCTCGGAGCCAGGCCTCATATCGAATCAAAATGCGGTATCCCGTGCGATGAACCAGCGTCCAGAGGCCGTGCATGTATCCGACTCTGGAAAACAGATCGTACGTGGTTGGAATGTGAATCGTGTTCGGCGCTGTCAACGCATCGTAAGGCGTTCCAATCAAATCCTTGCTCTCGTACCCGACCAGCTCGCAGAAGCTCTCTGAGACGTCCAGATATTTTCGATCCCGATCTACTACCGCTGTGTAGGTGGGCGCAACGTGCAAGCCGGTAAGCAAATCCTCCCGCAGCAGTTTCACCCATTCCGGAACATCCATCGGGTCGTTCGCCGCCAAACGGGGTGGCACATCCGGCTTTTTCCCGTTCGTCACCACTGGATTCGGCGCCGCAGAATTGAGAGCCCGCCGGACCACATTTGCGGCTTGCGGTCCTTTAGCGCCTTGCACAATTTCGAATTCGACTTCGTCCCCTTCGTCTAATGTCTTGTATCCCTCGGCCACAATCCCCGAGTAGTGGACAAACACATCGGGACCTTCGTCGCGCCCGATGAAGCCATACCCTTTCGTATTGTTGAACCATCTGACTAGGCCCTGCATTTGACGTCCCTCCCTAGGCTGGCCCAGTCCATCGGCGGCTCTTGCGGTGATTTCGCTGGACACAGCTCTTAACATGATCGCGAAGGCCGGGTTAAACCACGAGTTCTCCGGGAAACGGCAAATAACCTAGCGCCGCGCACGTGGCTGGGTCAACTCCTTTGTTACTGTACGTAAAATATGTTCTCTGCAGAGTTACGCCTCCGTCGCTTTAAAGCACGGCCCCCTTAAAGAATGTTCTGCACAAGTTCCAGATTCGATTGCACGTTTTTGTCGGGTCGCAGCCAAGCCTCATACCGAACCAGGATCCGGTATCCGGTGCGATGCACCAACATCCACAGCCCGTGCATGTACCCGAGTTTGGAAAACAGACGGTATGTCGTCGGAATGTCGGCACTATCGACCGCGGTTAGTCGATCGTAAGGCATTCCGATGAGCTCCTCCATTTTGTAGCCGACAAGCTCGCAGAAGCTCTCGGAAACGTCGACGTACTTGTGATCCCGATCCACTACCGCTGTATAAGTGGGCGCTACCTTCGGACTTTCAAAAAAGTCCCTTCGCGGCGGTCTCATCCATTCCGGAAGGTCCTTCGGTTCATAAACGGTCAAGCACGGGGGAACATAAAGCCGTTTGGTGGACATGACGATTTAATCATACCGCGTAGCGTTTCAAAGTGAAACAGTTGTTTCACTGTTTAGCCGTGCACACGTCCCCGTAGGACGAGGAAGCACGAGGAAGCGCGGCAAAATCAGAAAAGATGCCCGTGCTGAGGGCCAGTCAGCTAGCGGACATTCATGATGAACATCACATGAAGGCAGGAGCCACACAATTCAGTCTGGAGACGGGCATAACCGATGTTGGGGCATATTTCGATGCTGGCACCGTCCTAGCTGCTACAGAGCATTGCCGAGACGGCCGGCAAACAAACGGACGCTGCGGCGGTCAAACAACTAGATAACAGCAAAGCACCGCAGAAGATTGAATGATCATTGACCTGAACCTCGCCGGAACCTACAGGCGCGCCTCACCGATTTTTTCGCCCTCGACGACGCCGAGACGCAACCGGTGAGTTCTTTCTCAAAGACGCAAGCGTGCGCCACCGCCCGCCAGCGCTCTAGCCAGGGTGTTCCTTCTGCCATTGCTCGGTCTGATGTTCCTGCTCCGCAGCCAGGCATCGTACGACCGTAAGACCTTGGTCGTTCAACAGAAAAACTGTACCCGTCGATGGCCGATCCAGTCGCTGGATCACACCCTGAACTGTCGCGAGCGGTGTGGGGTTCGACGGATTCGAAATATTCAGGACCTCGTATTCGGGTTCTCGCGCCGGCGCACTCGCGCGGCTCCCGGAGATCAAGAATAGGCCGCTCGAGCCCTCAGCCTCCACTCTCGACGGGTGCAGGTACGCTGGTTCGCTCTTGAGTGTTGGTTGTTTGTAGTCCTTTAGACCAATCACCGCAAATCCAGAGTGATTGCGGTAGTGAATCAGCACTGCAGACTCTGCCAGGTCCTGCACAAAGTCATACGACGCCGGAACCTCAAGCGTAACCTGTCCAATAGCCTTGATGCTTGCCGGGTCCGTGACGTCGAGGAACGCAAGCGTTCGCCCCTGCTCCTTTTCGATGTAGAGGATCGCTTTTCCATCGGACGTGCGGTGCAGATACATCGCTTCCCCGCGACCTCGTGCCAATTCCGGCAGATCCGCGGGGGATTCCACCACGATAGCCTTGGTACGCACGACGGCCCCAGCCTGAACGCTGGCAGCAACCACAAACGTCGCCGCAAACAATACCTTGCTGATGCTTTGCTTCATAGCACTACCCTCTTTCACACAATCCTCGACCTACCCTCGGGACTTGCCCCTACACTCACCGATGCCCTTTTCACCAAGAAAGTTCCATCCGTCAAAGATAATCCTGATGATCCGCATAAGCCTGACCGAGGAATCTGCTTTTCACCGTTACGTAGCGGCGGGCTTTAGCCTGGCGCTTTTCGCCACGGCACGGTTTCAACCGTGCCATAAGGGCATTCGCGGTCCTCTTTAGGAGGTGGGGGCTTCAGCCGCCACGACCGACGTCACTCAACGCGGGCTTTAGCCCCTGAAGAAAGCTCTGAGTCGACGACGCGTAAACCCTTTTTTGCTTCCCTATGGCTCGACAACTCACGGACCGAACTTGTGGCGGGAGACATAGGTTCGTTCAACCTGGTCCCCCACCCAGTTGACGGGTAGCCATCCTTGCGCCGTTTGTTCCTGCAAGGGTGGGGCTTCTGATGTTCGGTTGGCTCCCTTTTGCTCCCTCTTTTGATCTGCCCCATACACTCGCCCGCAAACTATTCAATCCCCAGCCTTTATTTCTCACTTGACAAATAGTAACGGATGCGGTAATCTTTGGCCCAGGTTCTACTGACCGTGTCCCCGTTTCGCCCCTCCTTTTCCCCGCAACTCGATCTGTTTCTGTTCTCGCCCGAAACGCTAAGTCCTTTATCTGCCGCTTTTACGCCGAATCGCTCGCTAACCCCTTTATCTACCGCATTTACGCAAACACACCGGGGTGGGGGTACCCCCGCCGTCCAGGCTCTGCACCGAAAGCCCCTAACTCCCTTTAGAATGAACACTTGCAAAAGTGTATCAAAACAAAAGACTTTAACTATCTTTAGAATGAACACTTACGTAAAACCCCGGGGGGGGGGGCCACCCCATCTCCGACAAACGAGCCTGCGATGCGACTTTGCTCTTGTAGCGCCCACCTTCTGAGGTGGGCCTCTTTCTGGAACCGCGAGTGCCCGGTGTAAGATGGAGTCCTTCAATCAAGGACTAACGATGACGCAAACGACTGACGCCAACAATCGCATGAACCGGCCGCTCGACGCCGTCGATCCCCAAATCGCCGACCTGCTTCGCGACGAAGCCAAGCGCCAAGCCACCGGGCTCGAGTTGATTCCATCCGAGAACCTCGTCTCCGAAGCAGTGCTCGAGGCCATGGGCTCGATCTTCACCAACAAATACGCCGAAGGCTATCCGGGCAAGCGCTATTACGGCGGCTGCGAATACGCCGACAAAGTCGAGCAGCTCGCCATCGATCGCGCCAAGGAACTCTTCGGCGCGGAGCACGCCAACGTGCAAGCGCATTCCGGCACGTCCGCGAACGTAGCCGTCTACATGGCCACGCTGAAGCCCGGCGACACCGTGCTGGGCATGAACCTCTCCCACGGCGGCCATCTCACGCACGGCCATCCGCTGAATTTCAGCGGTCGCATGTACAAGTTCATCGCCTACGGCGTCCGCCAGGAAGACGAGCGCATCGACTACGACGAAGTCGATAAGCTGGCCCACGAACACAAGCCGCGCATGATCGTGGCCGGAGCCAGCGCGTATTCGCGCATCATCGATTTCGAGCGCATCGGGAAAATCGCCAAAGCGGTCGATTCCCTTTTCTTCGTGGACATGGCCCACATCGCCGGCCTCGTCGCTGCGGGCGTGCATCCGAGCCCGATCCCGCACGCCGATATCGTCTCCACCACCACGCACAAGACGCTCCGCGGCCCGCGCGCCGGCATGGTGCTCTGCCGCGCCGCCTACGCCAAGGAGATCGACCGGCTCACCTTCCCCGGCATGCAAGGCGGCCCGCTGGTCCACATGATCGCGGCGAAAGCCGTGTGCCTCAAAGAAGCCATGGAAGCGGGTTTCCGCGACTACCAGAAGCAAGTCGTTGCCAACGCCCGCGCGCTCGCCGCCTCTATCGCCAAGCAGGGATTCCGCATCGTCACCGGCGGCACGGACAATCACCTCTTCCTGATCGAGCTGCACTCGCGCGGCCTCACCGGCAGCGACGCCGAAAAAGCGCTGGACCGCGCCGGAATCACGGTGAACAAGAACGCCATCCCGTTCGATCCCTTGCCGCCAATGAAGGCCGGCGGCATCCGCCTCGGCAGCCCCTCCATCACCACGCGCGGAATGAAGGAACCGGAAATGGAGCAAATCGGCGCGTGGATCGCGGAGATCCTGCTGCACATGGGAGATGCCGCCACAGAGCAGCGCGTCCGCAAACAAGTAGCGGAGCTAGCCGCGCGCTTCCCCATCTACGAGTGGCGCGTGACGCGAGGCTCAGAAAGGGTCGAGCACGCCCGCGTCTGACGCAGCAATTCGCGTCTCACCAGGCACTTATTGTCATCCCGAGCGAAGCCGAGGGACCTGCTTTTTCGCTCTGCAGCGTAGCGGCGACCGCGTGGCAGAATGTAGATGAACGTAATCAAAGCGACTCGCGATTTCGAGCGCTGGCTCGCAAAACAAATTCCCCTGGTGCGAAGCGACGTCGCGCTGAAGCACCAGCACATGGCGGAATCGCCGTTCGCGTTTTTCCGCGCTACCTTTTACCGCTGGCTGCAACAGTGGCACAAACGCTGCGACGACATAGCCAGAGCGCCTAAAGTGCTCGCCGTCGGCGATCTGCACATCGAGAATTTCGGCACATGGCGCGACGAAGAAGGCCGTCTTATCTGGGGCGTGAACGACCTGGACGAAGCCTGGCCCGGCCCGTACACGCTTGACCTGGTCCGGCTAACCACCAGCGCGTACCTGGCAATTCACGGAGAGCATTTAAGCCTAACGCGCCGCGAAGCCGCGGAAGCAATCGAAGAAGGCTACCGCGACGCGCTCACCGCGGGCGGCCGCGCCTTTGTCCTGGCGGAGCGCAATCGCTGGCTGCGCGTGATCGCGCTAAGCAAGCTGCGCGATCCCGTGCGCTTCTGGTCGAAGATGACGCAACTTCCGCCCTATACCGCAAAGGCGCCCGGGGAGGTGCGGCGTCTGCTGGAGGAATCGTTTCCGCGGCCGCGCCCCGCCTACGTGCTGAAGCGCCGGATCGCCGGCCTTGGGAGCCTGGGGCATCCGCGAATCCTTGCGCTCTCTGCCTGGGAAGGCGCCTACGTTGCGCGGGAGGCGAAAGCGATTCGCACTTCGGCTTGGGGGTGGTATCGGGGAGATTCCGCCTCAGATCTTTACGGGCCGAAACTGGTGCAGAGCGCGATTCGCGTGCAGGACCCGTGCGTGCGGTTTCATGGGCACTGGCTGGTGCGGCGGCTGGCACCGGATTGTTCAAGAATTGAGCTGGCCTCCGTGCCGCAAGAACGCGACGAAGCGCGCTTGCTCTATTGCATGGGCTGGGAAACGGCCAACGTGCATTTCGGGAGCAAGCGCGCGATTCCGCAAGTGAAACGCGATTTGGCGTCGCGCCGCGGGCGTTGGCTGCACAAAGCGTCGAAGGCGATGCTCGCGGCTTCTATGGCGGACTGGGAAGACTGGCGGGCCGGCTGGAAGCGCGCGTTTTAGCCGCCATTTCCTTGCGAAAAGGTTCGCCGGGGAAACACGTTCCGGCGGGCTGGCCGGGCATCTGGGCCGATAGGGCAGCCAGGAAACTTTACTGACGTTTTTTGGCGCTGTCCCAAGACTGGACGGCGGGTCAGTAGATTGAAGCGTCGATTCCGCGTAGCTTCGCATGCAGTGAGACGGAACGTGATTGCGACTGCGCGAACCGCTTCGATGACTTTCCCGGTCTGTGGGGGGATTGCGGAGCGCCTCAGAAAAATCCAAAGCAGCGATCGATTTCCGCTGGCTTCGCGTGCCGCAAAATCCAAAATTCCTCTGAGTCCCTGAGGTGAACTGATGCTAGATACGGAAGCCTTCCGCGAATTCAAGCAAGGCCTGGCATTCTTGCGCGACGAGTATGCAGTCAAGGCGCTGCCGCATATGCGCCGCGCGGTCGAGCTGGACAAAAACAATCCCTACTACATGTCCTACCTGGGTGTAGTGCTGGCGCGCTCGGAAGAGAAATTTGGCGAGGCCGAGCGGCTGTGCGATGCGGCCGTGCGCATGAAGCGCAATCAGGCGCAGCTTTATTTGAATCTCGCGGAAGTGTATACCACCGCCGGGCGGCGCGAAGAAGCGCTGGAAGTGCTCGACGCGGGACTGAAATATGCGCGCAGAGATATCCGGCTGACGATCGCGAAAAATCGATTGGTGCCGCGCAAGACTCCGGTGCTTTCGTTCTTATCGCGGCAGCATCCGGTGAATCGGCAACTGGGCAGATTGCGGCATCGGGCCCTGCAAGCATTCGGGCAGGCCTAGGCCAGTGCCGGCCTGAATTCAGGTCGGCTCAAGAACGCTAAAATCAGAGGCCTGAAAACACAGAATTCAAAAAAATTCCTCCACCCCCAAACGCGAAGAGAAGGCGTCGCGCGAAAGCGCGGCGCCTTTTCTTCTTAGTACGGCTTTGTTCGGGTGCGCCCGAAGGATTATCTGCCGGGCAGCGGCGGTTCGAACGAGTAGGTGTGCTGCGGGCCGACTTCCAGAAGGAGCTTGACGCCGATTCCGGTGAGGCCGTTGGGCAGAGGATCCTTGCGAACGACTTCGGCCAAGTATTCGCGATTCGTGGAGCCGGGATCATTTGAGTACGGCATGATCAGGAACAGACGCATACCGATTTCGTAACCTGCTTCGCTGGTCTGGAAATAGACTCCGGTGCGCGAGACGCTGATAGTGCCGCGCATATCGTCAAAATGGGCGCGCTGCGGATCGGAGGGACGAATGCGCATGAGCTGCGTGAATTTGCAGCGGCGGCTGGCGCGACGCTCGGATTTTCCGCGTTTTGCGGGACTTGCACTCGGTTGAAGCTTTTCCATTAAGACCTATCCGTTCAAGCCTGAACCGGCCAATTTCTGAAACGGCATCGCTTGGGTGCTCAGGCGAACTGCGCGGACCAGGTGTCCGCGTCAGACAAGCCTAAGCGAAGGGCAACAAAAATCCTATAGAGGAAACGTACCCAAGGCGATGGAACGTGTCTGGCAGATGGTAGTACGGGGGTACCAGGAAAGAAAGGGTTGGTAGCGAAAGATTAACGAAAAAATTCATGAAACGTAACAGTAGTTTCGAACTGAAATCGCAGGCTGTTACCGTACCGTAATGGCACTGAGATCGAAAGTCGCCCGCCGCGACGCTTGCGGCAAGTATCAGAGAAGAGACGAGATAGACCGGGGCGAGAAGAGAAGGCCCTCACGGGCGCGGTTGTGGAATTGCAGCGTAAATTGTAATAACAGCAGGGCTTGTGTTCTAGCCGGCTGAGGTCGGGAAAGCCAGAATATTACTGGGGGAGTGGAAGGCATGAGTGCAAGCGCGCGCAGGATTCTGTCCACTGACGGGGTGTCGGGAACCATCAGGTCCAATGTGCCGGCGCCGGTGGGGCGGAGTGAAGGAGAGAGGCGAGTGCGGCCGGAGGTCGCCGGGGCGCCAGGGCGAAAGGTAAGCGTATTTGTCGCCGCCGACAATCGCCTGCTCCGTGAAGCGTTGGCGCACATGCTCGTGAAAAAAGGAAGCGTGGAGGTAACCGGGCTCGACTCGGTGGCGCCGCTGGAAGCGGAGCATGTGGCGCAGACAAATGCGAATGTTTTGTTGCTCACTTCGCGCGGGACGCTGAACGACGATTTGCAGGTGATTCAGCAGGTGCGCGCGACGGCTCCGGGTGTGCGCATCCTGCTGCTGGGCATGGCGCGAAACGCGGCAGAATTCCTGCAATGCGTGCGGGCGGGGATCAGCGGATATTTATTGCATGATGCTTCTTCCGAGGAGGTACTGGAGGGAGTACGCGCGGTGCATGCAGGGGAGGCAGTTTGCCCGGGCACGTTGTGTGCTGCGCTATTCCGATATTTTGAGAGTGAGGCGGCGCTGCCGTGCGCTAGCGCGCGACGCAGGCTTGGGTTGACGCGGCGGGAGCAGCAGTTGGTGCCGCTGATCGCGAAAGGTCTGACCAACAAGGAAATCGCGAATCATTTTTCGCTGTCCGAGCAGACGGTGAAGAATCACCTGTATCGAATGAAGCACAAGGTTGGCGCGCAAGACCGGCTGGATATTGTGCAACTGTACCGGACGCAGGGGTTTTTGGTTTAGCACTCAATCATGAACGTCAATCCCCGCACCCTGCAAAATCAAAGGGTGCGGCACCCTACTTTGCCTTCGCGCTTTCGATTGCAGCAACGAACACTCATCGAGTTCTCTCCGCCGCCCGCCTGCGGGGGCGCGCGCTCCGGTGGCCATTTGCTAAATCTCGATCTTCGAGAAGCGCCAGGCGCCGAGACCAAGCAGCGCCACGGCGACGACCGCAAGCGCCACGGCATCCACAATCGCGCCAAAGTGCGACGTGCCAAGGAGCGCGGCGCGCAATCCATCCACTCCATACGAGAGCGGATCGAGTTTCGTCACAAACGACAGCGCCTTCGGCAAATTGTTCAGCGGAAACAGCGCTCCCGACAAAAAGAAAATCGGCAGGACCAGAAAATTCATGATGAGCTGGAATCCCTGCATGTCCTGCAAGCTCGAACCGATGGACGTCCCCAACGCCGCAAAGACGATCGCGATCAACGCCATAAAGGCAAATCCCAGCGGTATCCCGGGCAAGCTCACCGGGCGGAATCCCGCAATGAAACATACCACCACGATCAGCGTGCCTTGCAGCATCGCCACCG